>Ga0210394_10000131_pt1 | contig 183409 bp, 144 predicted proteins | sample IncBWC12MmetaG_FD_160121 | JGI IMG/M metagenome (GOLD analysis project Ga0210394, IMG submission 160121) | Forest soil microbial communities from Barre Woods Harvard Forest LTER site, Petersham, Massachusetts, United States - Inc-BW-C-12-M | ecosystem: Environmental > Terrestrial > Soil >...
CCAGCGGCTCACTCCCCAACGGACTCTCACTCAGTTCTGGCGGCGTTGTCTCCGGCACTCCTTCTCTCGCCGGTTCCTTCTCCTTCTCCGTACAGGTCAAAGACGCTTCTTCGGCTACCGCTTCCAGGAACTTCTCCATCAACATCGCTTCTCCCTCGCCCTCCGTGTCCATCACTTCTCCCGCCAGCGGCTCCTCTGTCTCGGGTACTGTTTCTGTCTCCGGCACCGCTTCCGACTCCGTGAGCATCAGCTCCGTACAAGTCTCCGTTGACGGCGGCAGCTACTCCCTCGCTTCCGGCACCAGCACTTGGTCCTTCAGCCTCAACACCGATTCCCTCTCCAACGGTGCCCATTCCCTTTCCGCTAAAACCACCGATGCCGCCGGCATTTCCGCTACCAGTTCGGTGGTCACTCTTACCGTCAACAACGGTTCCACCGCTTCCAACTGCACCCTCTTTGCCTCCCCTTCCGGCAATGACTCAAATCCCGGCTCCAGTTCTTCTGCCCCAAAAACTTTTAACGGCGCTGCCGCTGCTTCGCAACCCGGTTCCGTCGTCTGTCTCCTCGCCGGCACCTATAACCTCAGCTCCACCTTCTATCCCCCGACCAGCGGCTCACCTTCCTCCTGGATCACCTATCAAGGCTACGGCAACGGCCCCGTCAACTTCCTCTGGACCGCTGGCGCCACCGGCCAGCCCATGTTCAAGTTGGGTGGCGGCAGCTTCCCCTCCGGCGCCGCCTATTTGGAATTTAAGGGCTTCAACCTCGACGGCCAGAACGACGCCCTCGACGGCTTCTTCTGCCAGGGCGGCCATCACCTCAGCTTCATCGGCAACTCCATCAGCAACACCGGAGGCTCCGGCGTCGGCGCCGTCAACTGCGACTACCTCACCAGCGACCACAACCTCATCAACCACAACGGCTATCTCTACGGCTGGACCAGCGCCATCTCCTACAACAGCGTCCAGTGGTTCGACAACTACCCCGGCTTCCACAACATCGTCTCCAACAACATCATCACCGGAGAGTTCGACGGCTCAGGGAATCACACCGACGGCAACGGCATCATCCTCGACCTCAGCAACGGCTCCTATAATTACAGCAGCGCCAACACGCCGCCGGCGCTGATCATCAACAACGTTGTTTACGGCAATGGCGGCCGCTGCATTCAAACCAATGTGGTCACCAACTTCTGGATCGTCAACAACACCTGCTACAAAAACGATCTAGACACCTCCCTCGGTAACGTCGGTTCGTTTACGACCCAGAACTCCAAAAACGGCTACTTCATCAACAACATCGCCGTGTCCGTAGCCACTAACAATCCTTCTTACGACCAGGAAAGCTCCAACGCCAACATCCAATACTTCGCGGACATGTATTTCGGCAGCCCCATCAACTTCAGCTATTCCAATCCGTCGCAGCTGATTAACGCCGACCCGCTGTTTCTCCTTCCGCCAAGCTTGAGCATCGGAGGGTACATAAACTCACTCGCGCCGTCGCTGCTCGGCACCGGGTTGACCCTGACTCCGCTCCTCAGCCCCGCTCTCGGCAAAGGCATCGATCCCAGCACGCTGTCGGGAGTGCCGGCGAACATCGTCAGCGACCTGAAGAAGTACATCTACACGGACATTAACGGCAAAGCCCGCCCGCAAGGCGGCGGTTCCGACCTCGGAGCTTATCAACACTAAGCTGATAGCTCTGAGGAGGAGATAAGGGCCAAGCAAGGACCTGAATAGAACATGGCGCCGACCGCGAAAACGGCAGCAGCGCCAAGCAGTTTCCTAGCCAGGCCCAGTTCATTCTCAATCCCGTGCAGGAGGGAGAGTCGAGGACCGGTTGCATAAGGGAAGGCAAACCAGTCAACTCCCTCCAGTACGTTTTTAGTCCGTGCCTCCTTTTGAACCGGAGGTCACGGCCGGAAACTTTGTGGATGAGGCCAACCGACGAGCTTCGGCAAACCTGTGAACGGCTCGACGGTAAGTGTCGAGAGTCTTCTGAGCGATAACCGCCGGAGAACACTCCGCTTCCAGTTTTGATTTGCCGTTTTGTCCCATTCGACGGCGCAAGCGGGCATCCCGGAGCAACCGCGTAACAGCATCCGCCAACTGCGACGCGCTCCGAGGAGCAACGAGCAAGCCCGTACGGCCCTCTTCCACAATCTCGGGGAGCCCGCCAACGGCGGTGGCCACCACAGGTTTTGCGGCGGAGTAGGCCATGGGAATCACGCCGCTCTGCGAAGCTTCGATGTAAGGAAGAACAACAACGCTGGCGCGCTGAAAGTATTCGGCGGCGCGCTCTTCCGAAATAAATTCGTTGTGAACGATAAAGCGGTCCGGATGAACCATCATGTGGGCGTAGCGAGAGAAGTCTTCGCCCTGACCGGCGATGAGGATTCGCGCCGTCGGAACCCGAGCCGTGATCAGCGGTTCGGCGTGAATCAAATATTCCAGGCCTTTATATTCCCAGATACGGCCGAAGAAGAGAACCAAATGCTCCTCCTCTTTGTTCTCGGCCGGCGACAGATTTTCGCCGATCTGAATGTGCGGGATGACGGAAACTTTCCCGGCAGTCCCGGGCAGATTCTGAACCACCAATTGGCGGAGGTAGTGCGAGTGGACGATCAGCTCGTCCGCACGCTGGCGGGCAAACGTCTCGACCCAGAGGGGCGTCTTCTGAGAAAGGCGGTCGCCAGGATGGGGCTTGAAGTCGTGGATGGTAAAGACCAGTGGATACCGGCGCAGAAATGGTAAGGCGAGGTCAAACCAAAGGTGCGCGCCCTGATAGTGGATGACGTCTGGCGAGAAGCGGTGGATTTGCTGGATGATCTTGCGAATGGCACGGAATTGCCGGAGTGGCTGACGGAGTCGGGGATGCGGAAACGAAAAGAACCGCACCGAACTATTTAACTTGGAGACATGAGACTCAATGAGGCCGTCCGGCGCGACTAACAAAACATCAGCGTGTTCGTCAAGCGCGCTGGCGAGGCGAACGCAGTATTCTCCGTAATTATAGGAAACTAAGGCGACCCGGAAGCGGTTTCTCGGTGGCATGTCGAAACGATCGACCCTCTTAGACTTGCGTTCGCTCGCCAACTGCAGAAACGTCGGAACTAATTTCGGTAAAGCGATTGAAGTAGTGTGGGCCCCAATCGCGCGGTAAAAAGAGCAGCGCCCTGGGGATTCAAATGAGCGCCATCAACGAAGACATCCTCAGGCAGTTCAGCATGCTGAAAAGGCAACACAACGAGCAGGCCCTCCTTGGCAGCGGCGGCTTGGAGCTCATTGGACGCGTCATTGACATCGCGGGTAGGAGGAATCAAAAGAAAAAACCGCGAGCCATTTTGCCGGCACAGCTCATTCAGCAAACGCAGACGCGGCAGGGCCTTCGCCAGGATCTCTTCCGTGGGAGGGAGCGCTCGATTCTTCGGCTTGAAATGGATCACCAGGTCATTGATATTGGGCGCGGATTTTCGCAAAAGCCAATTGTGAATCTCTCCGCGGTGTCCCATCCAACTGCTGAAATTCGCAAGTAGGTATTCACTCGCGGCGGTGTTGTCCAAGTGGCTCTCCTGTTGGACCTGGAAGATGTCGCGCTTCAACATCAAGCTATTGGCAAAGGACCCGCCGTAGGTGGTATCCGAAAGCAAGTCCCGCGTTGACAAGCAAACACCAACGATGGCGGGGCGGGAACCTTCCGCAAAGAGCCGCCGCAATCCGAAATTCCAATCCAGATAACTGGTGCCAGACATCGGCAGATAAGCCGCGGAAAAGTTTGGAGCTATTTCCTCTTGCAAATTGTCGCGATTCACTCCGACTTCGAGGTAAGAGTTGCCGACGATCAGCATGGTGATCGATTTGTCTGTAGCGTCCGGGCGAAGCGAAACGGCGCGCAGATGGTCCGCCTCAATGGTGCGCCAGATATGATTGATGCGAGGAAATGCCACGCGCGTTACGGCCTCGAGTGCGCAGAAGTAACCGGACAGCGCGGCCAGCAGAACAACGATGGCGCGGGTGGCAATTTGGCGGTCAGAATCTGAAATAGATGAAGGCACTTTCTTGATTCGCTCCGAAGAGTGTAATCAGGACACAGAACGCAATTCCCGTGGCGATCCGCCAGGAATAGGAGCGCGACGCGAATACGTGCTCGGCATTCGAAACCTCCAATTGAAGGTCGAGGAGGAAAAGGACTGCCGCGTACACGCCCAAGAACAATAGTGCAGTGAGGTACGCAGGGCTCCATTGCCAGATGGTAAGGCCGATGATTTGTTCCCATGCGCCGTGAAGAGAAGGAACCCGGAAGAAGATCCACGCCAGGCAAACGACCTGAAAGAGAATAATTCGGCGAACCCATTGCGCAAAGAAGGTGGGGGATGATGCGAGTTCGCCCTTGGCGCCAGTGAACAAACGCTCGATGGCAAGCCCCACGCCATGAATGCCGCCCCAAACGACGAAAGTCCAGTTCGCGCCGTGCCACAAGCCTCCGAGCAGCATGGTGAGCATCAGGTTGATGTAGGTGCGGAAATTTCCGAGACGATTGCCGCCAAGCGGGATGTAAAGATAGTCGCGCAGCCAGGTGCTCAAACTAATGTGCCATCTTCGCCAGAAATCCTGAAGACTTTCGGCGAGATAAGGCTGCCGGAAGTTCACCATGAAGTGGAAACCAAGAAGCTGCGCGCTCCCGCGTGCAATGCTGCTGTAGCCACTGAAGTCACCGTAGATTTGCCAGGCAAAGGCATACGTGCCAAGCAGCACGGTCATGGTGTTTGGTCCGCCGAAACTGCCGCCAAAGGCGGCGTTGGCAATGAGCGCGCAATTGTCCGCAATGACGACTTTGCGAAAAAGACCTTCGAGGATGAGGATCAATCCGTCGAAAGCCTTGGCGGGATCCCACGAGCGCGGCTTCTGCACTTGCGGAAGTAAATGCGAAGGCCGCTGAATCGGCCCTGCAATCAAGTGCGGGAAAAGGCTGATGAAAAGAGCGTAATCCAGCAGGGATTTCGCAGGTTCCAGTTTGCGATGATAAACATCCACGATATAGGCCACTTCCTGGAAAGTATAAAACGAGATTCCCGGAGGCAACAGAATGCGCCACACGCTGACAGGTATTTGTTTCAGGCCAAGTAGCGCCGCGAGACGTGCCGTGGAATCCACAAAGAAATTGAAATACTTAAAGACACCAAGGAATGAGAAGTTCAAAACAATGGAGAAGAGCAGCAGCAACCGGCGAGTCCGCTCGTTAGAGCTAGCAGCAATCTTTCGGGCGACGAGGTAGTCAACCAGAGTAGAGCCTGCCATCAAGATCAGAAAGCGCCAGTCCCACCAGCCATAGAAAAAATAGCTCGCGGCAAGCAAGAAGTAGTTCTGCTTGCGGAATGGTAGACGCCAGTAGACCAATACGACGAGGATCAGAAAAAGGACGTAGGCTGTGGAATCAAAGAGCATGGCTAACGCGGTTGTCTGCGATTCTCGAACACGCTATTCCGAAAGGAGCGGGCGATATTCTTCCTTGAACTGGCGCAAACCGCCGGACGCCCAGATGGCAACCGCGAGCAAGGCAGCGCCGTAAATCAGAGTCGCGAAGACACCAGTCAAGATCCCGGGGCGATCGTTAAGGGCGGTCAGATAAGCAGTCATGCACGCTGCTGCCACGAGCGGTTTCCAGATGATACCTGCAACGGGGAAACCAGAGAGAAGGCGCGAGACCGGAATGTAATGTTGGACGCAATCGGCCATTCGCGTCAGTAGCAATGCGATGGCGGCGCCACGCAAACCGAACATGCTGATGAGAGGCCAGCCCACAACCAAATTGACGATGGCATCGATCACAACGATTCGCAGCGTGATTTTTTCGCGATGACTAGCTAATAGCACCTGGCCCAAGACACTGGTGAATACCTGGAGGATCAGCACCCAGGAGACAATGCGCAAAGCCGGGAATGCCTGGGAAAATGCGGGATTCTTGTAAAGAAGCGAAATCAAACGGTCACCGATAAAGTAAAGCGCGGCGGCGGTGGGCAGAGCAAGCACGAGAAGCAACTCAATCGCCTGCTGTGCGATGCGCTTCAGACTTTGATAGCCAGGTTCAACCTTCCGGCACATTATCGGAAATATGCTCTGCGCGATGCTCTGATAGACGAGTAGAAGAGGAACCAGCAATTGAGTAGCTGCGCTATAGAGGCCCACTTGAACCTCGGTGGCCAGCCTAGAGAGAAGAACAATATTTAAACTGCTCATGACCGCCAGCGTTCCATCAATGCCCAAAAACGTGGCTGCGGTGCGCATGGTCTTCAGTGAAAAATGAAGATCAATGGAGGCTGGTTGTATGGAAAACTTGCGGAGCAAGATCCAAATTTCGACCGCGGCGATGAGGGCCAGAGAAGACAGTAAAATCAGAACGACGGGATATAGGCCACGGTTTGTAGTTAGGAGAAGGAAAGCCCCTGAAACTTTCGCGATATTCACAGGCACATTGACGTAAGCAATATAGGGCATGCGCTCCCAGGCCTGAAAGAGGCCCTCGCAAACGGCGGAGATGGTGTACGGGAGTAGGCCGAGCGACAGCAACAGAATGACACGAGTCGTCGGGGTCGGATAGCGCATGACATGGACGAAAGTCCAGAGTGCAACGATCGAGGCAAGCGAAGTGAACGTTACAATTATCGAGCCGTTGAGGAAATACAACTGCGTTTGCGTCCGGTCTTTGGCAACTTGCCGAACGATCAGCGTCTTCAACCCCCCGACCGCAAATACCTGGAAGGTGTAGAACAACGTGAAAGCCAGCGTGAGCTGGCCAAACTCTTGCGCTCCCAGATGCCGCGCGACCATCGCATACAATACAAAACTCGTCACGCGATTCATCACATCGCTACTGAGTATCGAGAGCGCGTTGCCGCCCGTTTTGCGAAGGCTAAGTGTCATCGGATCGCTTCAGCGGCGCTCGGCAAGCCAGGTAATGTCTTCGCTGCTTTGGCAAGCGGAAAGCAGGCAAATGCGAAGCATGTGACCGCACTTCCAGTTTCGTTTCGGTTCACGGGCAACGCCCCCCCGTACAAATGGCCGCATCATCAACGTAGATAACAGCGCTCCTGGGATCCAAGCTGCCGGAATAGTTGTTCAGACTCCACTCACACCCTCCATCGGGATAACGCGTCTGCACATTTGCAACATCGAAGATCTGTACGCCATCCTGCCAGAAAGTCACATGCCCTGTTTTGTCTTCGGCGCAGACGTAGAAGGCTTCCACTCGGACCCATTGCTGCTCCGGAATCGCCTTTAACTCCTGACCGTATGAAGTTTTTGTATTTTGGTCGTAGAGATAGAAGTACATAGCGCTACTGGCTCGATTCCCAACATTGAGCGTGAAAAAAGGGTCATTGCCGGCAGCATGTTTTGATTTCCACTGGAACACGTTCCACCACGAAGGACTGCCGTCGGGAACATAACGCCGAGGGAAGTAGTACCACGCGCTGTAGTAGAGCCTCGGGTAGGCGTGGGTCTCTTTCCATCGGAAAAGGCGGGTTCCGCTAGTAGGCGTGTTTGGCGTCGTGATCGATAGTTCCGCTGAATGGTGACCCATATGCGCCAACCGAGCGGCGGTGGCAGTGGCGATGCCGCTGGTGAAGACGCCGCCCCCGGTGTTGGGCCCTCCGGGTACATCCGGAAGACTCCACTGCGATAGATCACCCGTTTCCATATCAGCTGACCAAATAATCGACCCCGGTTGCACCACAACACCTGCCGGTTTCAGATTTTCAGCGAGAACACGATTACCCGATAGAAAGTTGGTTACGGAAAGCATCAAATGAGTTCTCTCCCAGAAACCCACAGCAAGAGTCAGAACCGCCAAAACCAAGAAAATTTTCCGAGCGCGATTGGGCACTGTACCTCCTACCTGAAGTCCCGGGAAATCGACTTTCAAAGCTCCCGTCTTCGGGTGGAGGAAGTTCATTTAGCGACGGAAGCCAGTTCTTTCGATTGGGGTGAAACTCTTGACCAACTCACGTAAACAGCCTGTAGAGATCCTCGCCGGCACGCTCGGTCACCGGATCGGGCACCGTCCGGTCTGTGAACCTGTTCGTTAGCTTTCCGAGAAGTTCACGCATTTGCTTCTCGACTGGGGTTGGCCCGCCATTGGGCTCGTGGCGCAGGAACGAAATGGTTTTCTCTTCGGTGCCGAACTTTCGTTTGTAGCGAACCAAACCTTCCTGGTCGATGTCGCTCAGGCCAAAATCGAGGAGCTTGAGCCCTTGATTCTTTCCGCGCTGAATTGCTTCCCAGATCAGCAGATCGTTTGGCCGGTGAGAAAGATCGCCAGGGAGAGAGGCGTTAAATTTGTAGTAGAGGGTGTCCTTGTACACAAGAAAAAAGTCACCGGCGGCGATTTTGCCGTCGCAAAGGGCGAGAAGAATGAACCCTTGTTGCAGTTCCACGAAACGGCGCCAGATGTTCTGAAAGAAACTGTACGGCTGCGCGAGAAGACCGTACTTGTATTTTCGGATTTTCAAATGCATGTCAAAAAATGAGCGGAGTTCCTGTTCCGACTCTGCAGGGCGAACCACGAGTCCAGCGCGCTGAGATTTCCGGATGGCCCGATGGGTAGATTCATGCATTGCGCTCCAGATGGTGTCAAGCTCCGGACGCAAATCCAAGCCATGCCACCTGGCTTGCTTGAAAAGTGAGAATCGTCCGTCGGCAAGAGGCAGGTTGTTGTGCAAGCAGCGCACAGTGATGGGACGGTGCTCGGGCAGCAGTTGATCGATCAAGGCGCGCCAACCGTTCGCGTCGTCGACCAGCGGATCGCAATAATCCGAAAACGGCAGGGCCACAATCCGTTCCCCCAGAATGTCTGTGATCCGGCAGAACGGAATCCCGCCGCATGGCTCTCCGCGGTCATCGAGAATCACGTAGGCGCTGGCCTCCCACCCATATGTGTCCGTCAACACTTGAATCCAACTCGGCGAGTGAAAGACGCTGCTCGGCACTTGATTCACCAAGCGCCACCACAGCGGGTCCTTGCGGGGGTCCACAACTACGACGCTTGTCTGTGTTGATTTTCCTTGAATCTGTTCCGAAAAAGCGGATTGATTTGTCATTTGAGCTCGGTCAGCCTCGAGAACCGGCTGAGGAATGGACCGGGGAAGGCCTGGCGATTGCTAGTTCGCGAATCACCCTTGCGGGGTTACCAGCCACGACCGCATCTGCAGGAACGTCCCTCACGACGACGCTGCCTGCTCCCACCATGGCGTTCTCCCCGATGACCACGCCACACAAAATCGTGCAACCCGTTCCGATTGTGGCTCCCCGCTTGACTGTCGTGGGTACGAGCTCCCAATCCTCTTCGGTTTGAAGTATTCCGTTCGAATTCGTAGCGCGCGGGTACTTGTCATTGATGAACGAAACGTTGTGCCCGATGAACACCTCGTCCTCGATGGTGATTCCCTCACAGATGAATGTGTGGCTTGAGACCTTGATGTTCTTTCCCAGGACGGCATTCTTTTGGATCTCGACAAACGTGCCGATTCTGCAGTTGTCGCCGATGGTGCAACCATAGAGGTTGACGAAATCTCGCAAGACCACGTTCTTACCCAGTCTGACATCTTTGACTATCCGCAGCGGATCCATGGTACTTATGCGCCTCCTTGTTTTTCAGTTTGAACAGGACCGGGCATAATCGGTGCGTGCTGAGGTCGAATCCTTGTGGATTCCGCCTGGGACAAAGACGCTTGCGAACAAGCTAACGGAGGCAGCACCTTCCGATAGACCGTCAGCAGTCTTGGAATAGAAAAATCCCAAGCTAGTTCGTTCTTGATTCGTCGTTTCCCAGAGGCTCCCAGTTGCTCGCGACGCGAGCGATCCTCCATGAGTTGCAACAATGCCCGGGCGAACGCCTTTTCGTCGTTAGGGGGAACGTACAACGCGGCCTCGCGCGCGGTGAAACGATGTTCGGGCAGATCGAAAGCGACAATCGGCTTTCCCAAAGCCATGTATTCCATGATCTTAACCATGGTCGAGCGGTCATTGTATGGATTCGAAGGATCGGGAACCGCGCAAATATCCGCGGCTGAAAGATAGCGCCGGAGACCATCACCGAATACAAACCCTGGAAGCCACACGTACTCGTCGAGCGCCAGTTCACTCGCGAGCTTCTTCAAGCTGGGCCAGGCATCGCCTCCGCCGATAAGAGCGCAATAAAAATCAGTTCTCCCAAAATCGTGAACCAGGTGATGAAGGGCCCTCAGAAGATAGTCCACGCCGTCTTGAAATCCCATCACGCCGACGTAGCCAATGATTGTTTTTGCTTTTCGCCGCAGCACGGGATCCGGTTCCACCGGGCCCAGGCGATTCAGCTCAATTCCATTGCGTACAACGGTGATGTGTGATTCCGGCATATGGTCGCGATCCATTTCCACCTTTTTATAAGATTCGTTCGTGGCAATAATGTGATCAGCGAAGTAGCACGTAAGTCTCTCCAACAATATAAGTGCAACGTGAACGATGGGGTTACTCTTGCCTCGAAAACGCGCCCGATACATTTCCGGCGACAGATCGTGATGGTCAAAGACAAATCGTTTGCCGAATAACTTGTAAAATATCGCCAGGAAAACGAACGTGTCCGGTGGATTGTGGGCGTGCACGGCATCGAATCCCTCACCAAAAAAAACCGCGAGGGATATTACGAAGCTGGCCGCCATGGAGTATCCATATTCCCAAAGATATCCGAGGAAACCACTCGCCGCGCGCGGTGGCGCATAACGAAAGACGCGCACACCATTCACCGTCTCACGAGAAGGCTGACCCGGCGCCGCTGGACAGATAACGGCCACCCGGTAGCCGGCCGCGGCTAGCGCAGTGGCCTCCCGCCGCACCCGAACGTCCTGCGGGTAAGGCAAATTTTCCAACAGCATCAGTATTCGATTTTTCACATGCGCCTTCACGAATCTGCCCTTCCCGACCTATGCCTTCCCGCCTCAATCTCATCAAACATGCGCAGCCAGAACATGCGTCGGCCGTTCCGGGCGCTGTTGTGAATCCATGAAAACACGCTGCCACAGTTCGACGCTGAGAAGGCCCCACAGAATCGAACCGTGGTCGGCGAAACCATTCTCGTGCTCGGTGAGCAGGTTTTCGACAAACGATGGGTTAAAAATTCCCCGTTGTCGCAATGACGAGGGAGAAAGAGCATCACGAAGAAATGAGCGGGCCTCGTTCCGGAACCAGATCGACATGGGCATGGGAAATCCCTTCTTCTTCCGGCCAAGGATCTCCGGCGGAAGCCAGGCCTGGCCCACCTTCTTCAACAAGTATTTGCGGGTGAGCCCCTTTACTTTCAAATGCGGCGGAAGTGAGGCGGCAAATTCCACCAGCTTGTGATCTAGAAGCGGGACGCGAGCTTCCAGCGACGCGGCCATGCTGGTCTTGTCTCCGCGAGCCAGCAGATCATCAGGCAGCCAGAGCTTCGTATCCACGTAGAGCATTCGATGCAGCGGGTCCACGGCATCGGTGCGAGCCAGATGCTCGGCAAATATAGTGCTGGCATCGCTGCCGTTCAGGGTCTGTTTGAAGTCCTCGGAGAGCAAGGTTTGTTTCGCTTCCGAGTTGAAAAGCGGAAACCAATTGGTGAGACGGGTGAGTTCGTCCGGTTGACAGAGCGCATACAGAGCGAGCTTCTGACGGCGCAGCCCAGGAATGTGTCCGCTTGCGCCAAGCGCCACGGACTTGGCGGCTTGCGGAAGATGCTGAAACAAGGGCGACAGCCGTTCACCTGCGTAGCGCGCGTAACCTGCAAATAATTCGTCCCCTCCTTCGCCTGTGAGGACCATCTTTACGTCGCGCGCGGCCAGCTCGGCCACCATGAAGTTGGCCAGGCATGCATCGTCGGCGATCGGTTGGTCGAGATGCCACACGACTTTTTCGGAAAGGTTAATCAAGTCGCTGGCGTGAACGAGAGTTTCCCGATGATCAGTCTGATATTTCTTCGCGACCATTCGCGCGTACGGCAGCTCGCTGAAAGCCTCGGCATCACCTTCGAATCCTACCGAGTACGTTTTGACGGGCTTGTTCAGGAACTGGCTCATCAGCGCGACAATCGTGCTGGAGTCCAGCCCCCCGCTTAGGAACGCGCCGAACGGAACATCGCTTACCAGGTGCAACCGGACGCATTCTCGGAGCAAGGCCTCCAGCTGCTCGGCACAAGCCTCCTCACTGCGCTGCCCACTATGACGATTGGCAAATGACAAGTCCCAGTAGCGCCGGACCTTCACGCAATTTGCATCGCAGGTCAGGCTGCAGCCCGGTGGCAGTGCGTAAATGCCCTCGAACATGGTCTGAGGCGCCGGCACATATTTCAACGAAAGAAAGTTACTCAGTGCCGTATGACTGAGATGGGGCAACACGGCTGGGTGTTCCAGAATGGCTTTGATCTCCGAACCAAAGATTAGCCGCCCGCCGGCTTGCGTGTAGTACAGCGGTTTGATTCCCAGGCGATCTCGGGCCACAAAAAGCTTTCTAGTGCGTGTGTCCCAGACTGCAAAGCCAAACATTCCGCGCAAATGCTGCACGCATTCCTCGCCAAAGTCTTCATAAAGATGGACGATTACTTCCGTGTCGCTGGAGGTGGTCAGCTTGTGGCCGTGACTTTGCAGTTGCTCCCTGAGTTCGCGATAGTTGTAGACCTCCCCGTTGAATACCGTGACGATGGTTCCATCTTCATTGCTAATCGGCTGCTTACCACCATCCAGGTCAATGATGCTCAGCCGGCGCATTCCAAAAGCCAGATCTTTATCGAGGTAGATGCCGGAATCATCCGGACCACGGTGACGGATGACACCAAGCATGTCTTCCAGAACGTGCCGGCCCACCGGAACGTGATTCTCGTACTCGAAGACGCCGCAAATGCCGCACATGATGTTTTTACCTGAATTTCTGACAGGACTTATATGGCAGAGGAGGCAACCTTACGCCTGGTCCGGCCCGCGTATCGTCGTTGTCGTTTTCTCAAGACGCGTTCGTAAACTTCGATGATTTTCTCCGAGACAGAGGACGAATCCAGATGACGAATGTTCTCCCGCCCATCTGTTCGTAGGGGACGTGAAAGAATCTCATTGAGACGAGCGGCAAATTCCGTGACGCTTGGAGTGCAGACATAGCACCCTCTCGTCTTGCCTATGACCTGACGGACATCGCCGACGTCCGTGGCCACAATGGGAAGGTTGCAAGCCAATGCTTGCTTGACGACGTTCGGGGATCCTTCCTGATAGGACGGGAAAACCAGCGCGTCGCAAGCGCTCATATAAAGCGCGAGACGCTCCTGCGTTTCTCTGGAGATCACCAGCAATTCAATCGAAGGGTCACGCCTGCCCAGCCAGTCCGCTACCGCTTTGGCCAGCGGGAAACGCTTTACCGGGACTTGCGGGTTGGCCGCGAAGAGCAGGTATTTCCTGTCCGCTTTCAGCCCCAGCATAGCCCTGGCTTGCAAGCGCTCCGTGGGATAGAAAACAGCGAAGTCGACTTCGTGGGAAATAACAAAGACGTTCGATTTCCTAAGCTTGCTTGCCATCTCCGGAGTCTGAACGATCGCTGCATCGACATGCTGAGCCAGTTTTTTCCCCGCCGCGACGACTAAGGAACTCCAGCGCGCTTTCTTACCGTCTTCCATGACGGTCCCAAGCAAGTCATCTCCGTGGTAGGTAACCACGACAGGTACTTTCCACTGCGTTCGTGCCACCATGCCAACAAATCCGTAGTGCGCATGGACAAGGTCAAAAGATCCCCAGTGCAGAAGATTCCGCAGTTGCAAGACTCCCTTTGGGTAGATCAATTTTCGGTTGCTTCCTTTTAGAACGAGTACCTCAACGCCAAGGCCGGCGCGCTTGAGAGATTCCGCTTGCGTTCGAACGAATGACCCAAACGCGGGATTCTCCGCCGTCGGATACATGGCAGTCATGATCAACACTCTCACGCGCGGACTCCTAAAATCGGCAAGCGCTATGTCTAACTGGCTTGGCGGAAAATGACTCTCCGTTCGACTCGGGGGCAGTAAACATGAGCGAGTCGCTAGACAAGACGGAGTGCGAGCACCAAACAATCGTTCGAATCTTTATGTGATGCACGAATAGCAATCCGCATTCGATGTGGAGCGGCATATCGTAAGCATTGCCGCGAGAAGACCGGCGACCAGCCAAAGCAATTGTTGAGTGGGACGGCCGCGAAACACGTCGACGGTCATATGCAGCATATGGCCAGCTATGCCGGCTGTGAACCCTAGCGCAAGCGGCGAGAGCAGCGGGTCTCGATGCACCCAGCATTGCCACCCCTTGCGCAAAGCATTCACCAGGAATGCAAGGAAGGCTAAGAGCCCCACGATCCCTGTCTCGGACAAGACGAGCAAATATTTATTATGGACGGTAAAGAGCCAGCCTTCTCGGAAATCAGAGGTCAGGTAGCGATCCATAACGACGGAGAAATTATTGGCGCCCACACCGAGCACGGGATTGTCTTCGATGATTCGAAAGGCAAGCTTCATCAAGGGAATTCGAGACTCTGCCGACCCTTTGTCATCCTCGAGAAGACGGGCAGAGATCACACTTAGAAATGGCGAGCAGAGCATCGCCAGAATCAAGATAATGGCAATCGGTGTTTTCAAAGAGAATCCGCGGCGGCGGCAGCCGAGCAAGCAGATCAAGGCGACGGCCAGCGCCGCGGCGATCCAGCCACCTCGCGAAAATGTAAAAATCAATGCTACTCCGCCGACTCCGAGAACAGCGATAGCCAGCCACTTCAGCTTGCGCCCGAGATTTGTAAACAGGATGCTGGCAGCGGACGCAAGCGAGACGCTGAGATAGGCAGCCGCGAAATTCGGTGAACCCACAGTGCCGCCGACCCGCATGAACCTTTGTCCCGGGTCGGCCTCGATCTGAATCTGGGTCGGCGCGCCCCAAATCGTGGAAGGCATGCCGGTAAATTGCAGGACGATCATGGCCAAGCCTTCCAGAAGGCAGCCAATCAGCAGAAGCGTAACTACGAACATGACGTCTTGCCGCGTTCGAACATTGTTGGCCACGTAAAAATAGACTAGACACGCCTCGAGCAGGAGGGCCACCTCAAAGAGTGAGAGGGTGACGTCCTGGGCGACCGCCACTGAAACTGCAGTGATTGCAAAATACAGGAAGAGTGGAAGGTTGACGTGAAACGATGGAATCGCTTCAGAGGCCTTCCTGGCGTGAGACCGAATGAACCACGATAAATACAAACCAGCTATAGCAATGGTTGTCGCCGAAATGCTGAGTCCTCCGAGAGCGCCGACCGCTGCATCCCTCTCGCGATAATAAAGATGAGTGCCGAATTCAAATGGTATGTCGAGAATGACGACGGCCAGAAGAATTCTCGGCACAATATCAGAATTCAAAGCGAGGAAAGGGCTGAGAACTGCAACCACCAGAGAATTTGCGCTCCAGTAGCGGACGCGCGTGTAGACCCTCGGCGCGTCCGCCTTGGCTTGCAGTTCGACGGCACCGCCTGCTCGCGCAGACCGATCGCTTCCTGCCGTCAGGGACAGCCGACCGGTTGTTCTGGGTGATGAAATTCCCGTTGAATTCATAGCGAAGCGGAAATGTGCCTGACAATCTGCCCCGGTGCTGCATGGCTGTTCCGGTCTGCAGACAGGACAGCTTCAATGCAATGAGCGACATACTTGATCGATTCAGGCGTTAGCTCTGCATACATCGGCAGCGACAGAATCCGCTGCGCGTGCGCTTCGGTGATAGGAAAGTCTCCTCGCTTGTGGCCCAGATCCTTGTAAGCCGGCTGCAGATGAATCGGAATCGGATAGTGGATGCCCGCGCTGATGCCCTTGCTGACCAGGACCTCTCGCAGCATGTCCCGGTTCTCCGTACGGATCACATAAAGATGCCAGACGGATTCGGCTCCGGCGGCCTCACTCGGCGTCACAACTCCGAGGCCGTCCAGGAATTCCTGATAGAGCTTGGCATTCCAGCGGCGTGCGGCATTCCACTTTTCCAAATACTTCAATTTGACCCGCAGTATCGCCGCCTGGAGAGTGTCGAGCCTGCGGTTGTAACCGCGGAATTGGTGATGGTATTTCTCTTTCTGGCCGTAGTTGCGCAACATTTCCAAGCGCTTGGCAATGTCGGGGTCATTGGTGACGATCATTCCTCCATCGCCGAAGGCGCCCAAGTTTTTGCCGGGATAAAAGCTAAAGGCCGCGGCATGGCTCAATGAACCCGCGCGCTTTCCCTTATAACGGGCTCCATGGGCCTGGCAAGCGTCTTCGATGACCACCAGCCCGTGTTTCTCGGCAAGTTGCCGGATGGGATCCATGTGCGCAGGGTGGCCGTAGAGGTGCACCGGGAGTATGGCCTTGGTGCGAGGAGTGATGGCTTTGGCAATCCCAGCAACATCGATTGTATAGGTGTAGGGATCCACATCCACCAGCACCGGCGTCGCCCCGGCATGGGAAATTGCCAATGCGGAAGCAATAAAAGTGTTAGCCGCTGTGATGACCTCATCGCCAGGTCCGATTTCATACGCGCGCAGAGCGAGCTCCAGCGCCGACGTGCCCGAATCCACGCCAACGGCATACTTGGTTTCACAAAACGCTGCGAACTCTTCCTCGAGGAGATTTACTTCCCGTCCGAGGATGAAGTCTGTGCTCTGAATTACCTTGGCGACGGCTTCATTAATCTCCGGTGCGATCGTGGGATACTGCGCCGCAAGATCAACGAACGGCACTTGCGGCTGCTTTGACTGCATTACCATTTGCGTGGACATAATCACCTTTGCTTTCTACCTCCACTTGGAGTCCCTTACATTCGATGGAACGATTTACTGCTTCAAGCACGCGCACTACGTCCCGGCCCTCAGCACCACTGCTGATCGGCCGCTTCCCGGTTCGCACGCACTCCAGGAAATGCCGGCACTGATGTTTCAAAGGCTCTACAGGCTCGATGCGAGGGCTGACAATGTCACCGTCGCGGATCTCGAAGCGGAACTCCCCATAATTCAAGGGCTCCTGCTCAACGGGGCTGACGCCTTTCTCGAACACTCGCACCTGCTCGACTCCATTGAGATCGTTGAAGACAATGCGCTTGTCGCTCTTGACGACCACGACCTCGCGCGCTTTGTCGGGATCGGCCCAGCTGACGTGCACGTGAGCCAGGATATTGTCCGCGTAGCCGAGCGAAATGAAACCGACATCGTCCCGGCAATTTCGCAGAACTTTGCCGCCCACCGCGCTGACCCACTGGGGTGCACGGTCCAGGAGATAATTGAAAATGGCGATGTCGTGCGGGGCCAGGTCCCAGAGTGCGTTCACATCGCGCCGGATGGGACCGAGATTTGTTCTGCGGGCGTAGAGATAATAGACTCGGCCATCGCCTTTCTGCATTAGCTCTTTGACCTTCCTTACACCCGCATTGAAGATGAACGTATGTCCAACCATCAGGATTGCTGAATTGGACTCCGCGAGATCAATCAACTTGTCAGCTTCTGCTGCAATCGTGGTCAGCGGTTTTTCCACAAGGATGTGTTTCCCGGCCAGCAGCAGGCGACGCGTTACGTTGAAGTGCGTCGTCGCTTCCGTGCAGACCACCACGGCATCCACACCCGGATGCGAAGCGGCATCGTCGACCTGCGTGGTCAGATATATTCCCGGGAATCTCCGAGACACTTCTTTCAGGCGCTCGGGGCTTTGGTCGCACACTGCAACGACTCGCGAATCCACGAGCTCGTTGAAGATTCGCACGTAGTTCATGCCCCAATAACCACACCCTATGACCGCGATTCCCAAGGGTTTCGCGGTAACTGTTGTCTCTTTCACTCCCATGGAAAAGCTTGCGGGATTCATTCAGCACCTCTCCTGGATAAGACTGCGGGGATCGTAAGAAAAAGAATCTTGAAGTCGAACCACAGCGACGCATTCCGAATGTATTCCAGATCCATGCGGATCATCTCTTCAAAGGAGACCTGGCACCGTCCCTTCACTTGCCAATAGCCCGTGATTCCTGGAAGTGCCGCCAGCCGTTTGTGATGGCCGTCCCCATAACAAGCCACTTCGTACGGTGGAACCGGACGCGGCCCGACAAGGCTCATGTCACCTTTCAGCACATTGAGAAGTTGCGGCAGCTCATCCAAGCTGAATTTTCGCAGCAGACAGCCAATGCGTGTGACGCGGGCGTCGTTGGTAAGTTTGAATTTTCCATTGCTCTTGGCCGAAGGGCGCGCGCGTCCTTTGACGAAATCCTGTATGTATGCCTCGTGCACGGAAGAATCCGCGTTCTGAACCATGGAACGGAACTTGTACATCGTGAAGTTCCGTATGATCCAGATCCCCTGCCTTCCCAGCCATTGACGTTTCGCCCCGACCCGTTCCTGAGTGAAAAAGACGGGACCCGCTGAATCCAGCTTCACCAGGACGGCGATGAGTAACAAAAGCGGGAAAAGCAAAATCAAGAGGAGGCCCGCCAAAATCACGTCCATGCATCGCTTGACGGCAAAATAGAAATCGTTTTCTGCACGCTCATCCACGAGTGCGATCCGACTTGGCCACTGCCACGTTTGTTGTCCAGCCATAAGAGTCAACCTAGTCCTTTGCAAGTCAGGGCCGCTGCCCGGTTCGGCAGGGCCTCATTGTTTGTTTTTATTTCTTTGTACATTCAGCGAACAATTCGCCCAGAGCAGCCTTACTTTCAAGATTTCGAGTTGCGCGGGGGAAGCAATCGCGAATTCTTGGGGGAGTTGAAAAGCTATTTCTTAAAACGTGCGATAGATCGCCTCAGGGATGGGAAATGTGCGGTTGTTCAGAACCACGCCCAGCAGATTGACACCTGCGGCATCAAGAATTTCCTTTGCGCGTCGCGCCGCAACCTTCCGCGTGACATTTGCCTCCAGCACGAGGACGACGCCGTCTGTCCAACGGCTTAGCAGCATAGCGCTGGTTTCCATCCGTAGCGGCCCCGAATGGATAACCACGTACTTAAAGGTTTCGCGCAGTTCCTCTATTCTTACGCGCAGGCCATCTGCCATCGCATGAAAGCGCAGTTGCGAAGCCGCCTTTCCACTCGGAATCAGCCAAAGATCGGGCGCTGGAATCTGCTGCACGAAATTCTGTATGGGTCCGGATTCCACTGTTGCCTCGGCAAGCCCTTTCACGTTATCTACGCCAAAGTATTCGTGCAGCAAGGGCCTCAGGAAGTTCGCATCAACAATGCACACTGGCCCTTCGGCTCGAGCCGCCAATAATTCCGCAACGCGTGCGCACGTCGGAACGCATCCAGTTTCGTTCTCCAGCCCCGCAAAGAGAGCGACCCGGGGCGAGTCCGCCGCTGTCCCTGGAAAAACACGCTGGACCAGTTTGAGCTCCTCCTCGCGCGTAATGGCCTCGAGATCGGCTCCGTTGCGATTGCTTCGCGCCCTTGCTCCCCATTCCCACCTTTTTGCAGCGCTCTTGATTGAATCGAGCCATGGAAAGGATAAGGAATGGTCTTGGCGGGATCTCTGGTAAGTCCTCAATTTGCCGTCAGGGAGTGGCTTATTACTCTGAACATCATGGAAGCCCCTTGGTTTCTCGTCCGCATGAAAAGTCTTCGGAACGGAGACAGCCTTCGCCGCGTCTAGTTTGATTTGCCTCTCTACAATTACAGCTGGATCACCAATCGGGCTCGAAGGGTTCCGGGAGGTGCGGAACGAATCCGCCGGGGCGTCAGTCCTCGTTTTTCTTGACGTGCTTTCCGCGTCCGCGTGGAGACTGAATTCGGAACACTCGGCGGGAGCGTTTTGCGACATTTCATTCGAGGTCTTGAAAAGACCCATCAAAGATGCCTTCTCCATGAGTCTTTCGAAAGTCTCTTGATCCAAAGCAGGGCCCGGCTCGAACTCCGCTGCAACAGCAGCGTCCTTTGACTGCGCTTCCGTGCGGAACAGTTCTTCATCGTTTCCTATCTGTTGAAGAAGTTCGAAGTTTTTGCTCATAAGTCCCTGCACTTTTCAAATTCAAAATCCCGGCCCTCGTTTATGGCGGCCGGCTTCAATTCGTTGCTGAGACAGGAAGTCGAATCTCTTGTCCCACATCAAGATGGTCGGGGTTCTTCAAGTCCGGATTGAGCTCACGGATTTCAGACAAAACGGCGTTGTCATATCGCCCTAGCATGGACATGCAAAGGTCACGAAGTGTGTCTTTAGGCTGAATTACATACGTGAAAGACTTAATTGAACTCTCTCCGGCCTCTGCGTGGCGTATTTCGGGGGACGCTTGGCCAGTCACAGAGCTAAGGAGGTGCCGTTCCGTTGGGGACTCCGGAACCTGAGATCCTGCGTCACTTGCTGAATTCAGCCCAGATAAAATGGAAGGTTGAAGAGTTGCTGAGCGAGTCCGCTTTCCCAAGAAAATTCCTAAACTGCCGATCACGAGCAAGAGAAGCGTCATCGAAAGGAGACGGCGCCCGAGAAAACTGCCCTGCATCCGGCGGAATCCGGACTCCATGGAGGACCGCAGGCTCGCAGTCACTGATCGTGTCTCCCGCGGTTGCGAGTCCACGCCCTTTGGGACAGCAAGACCCACCGATAGTTCCTGCGCAGCTTCCTTCGCCACTGTTGCATCAATTTGCGTCTTCTGCATGGCGCAGCCTAGTGACAGCGCGTTGAAGCAAATGTTATTGATCAGCCGCGGAATGCCCCGGCTGCTCTTCGCGATCAGTTCGAGAGCTGCAGAGCTGAAGAGGTCTGGACCTTCATACCCTGCAACTTGGAGACGATGCTGAACGTAGCGAACGACCTCTCCAGGAGCCAGCGCCTCCAATCGAGCCGGGATGGCAATGCGTTGGCGGAGTTGAGCGAGCCCCGCACGCGACAACCGCTCAGACAATTCTGGTTGTCCCGCAAGGATGATTTGGAGCAATTTCTTGTCTGGCGCTTCAAAATCCGAGAGCAAGCGCACCGTTTCTAACACCGAGTCGGAGAGATTTTGCGCTTCATCAATAAAGACCACAACTCGTCTTCCCGCTTTCGTTTCGCGATATAGGAAATCGTTCAATTCGGAATGCATCCGCACTATGTCTTCGCCATCGCTCTTGAGACCCAGGTCGTCCAGCAAATAGCGGATCAGCTCTCGAGAATCGCACTGCGTCTGAAACAGAAACGCGCTGTGAACATAGCCTTTCCATCGTTGGAGCAGTTGGAACAAGAGCGTGGTCTTGCCCATTCCCGGCTCCGCAATAAGCGAAAGAAAACCGCGCCCCGTCTCAATTCCATAGAACAGGGATGCCAGCGCTTCCCTGTGCCCTGGACTGAAGTAAAGGTAGCGCGGGTCCGGTGTCACACCGAACGGTTGCTCACGCAGCTTGTAGAAGTCGAGGAACATGATTTTTAGTTGCCATTCTTCGGGAACGCCGCAACCACCGGGCTGCCCAAGAAAGTTTCCACCTCTTCAGGGGTCCGGAACGACGGATCCCAGCGATCCGCGACGAAGGCAAGGATTGCGCTCACCAAGCTCGCCAAGAATCCTCCGAGAACCACAACCAGCAGCCATCTCCCCTGGGAGGTGAAAGGCACTGTAGCAGGCTCCGCAACCACGACATTGGAGAAACGCTGGCGGTCCAGTGCGTCCGAAATCCGCGCCTCCTCTGCTTTGCGGAGGTACAGCATGTAATTTTCCTCGTCGGCCTTGGCCGCGCGGAGCATGTCCTGCTGCAGAAGTTCCTTGCGGTCCAGTTGTTCGCTCTCCGTGCGATACGTTCGAATGAGAGAGGAAGTAGCGGCAGCTCGCGCCTGGGTGGCTGCGAGCTCCGTCTTGGATTTGGCAAGTTCGGAACGCAACGCCTCATAGGTGGGATCGCGATCCGTTGTTTCATCCTTAAGCGGCGCATTTTCTGCCGCGGTGATGGCCGCTTTCGTTTGGGCAATCTGTTCTTCGACCTCCTGGACCGGCCGGTACGTCGGCTCAAACTTTGTCAGGAGTTCGGTACGCTTCAATTCCAAGTCCAACAGTTTGGACTTCATGGTTTGCATAAGTTGCGGATTGTCCGCTGTGCGCACCTGCGTGGTCTCGCGTTTGGGGAGCGTTGCCAATTGTGCCTCGAGCGTGGCAATGCGTTGTCGGTCCTCTGCCACGTTTGCACGCGCCCCCTTGGTTTCGGCTTCGAACTCGGCGAGCTTGCGCACGCTCATTTCCTTCTCGAGCGCTGGATTGACTACTCCCTGGTCCCGGCTAAAATTTGTTAGTTTTTCCTCCGTGTTCGCCAGGGCCTTGCGATATTCCTCCGCCTGCTGATGGAAGAATTCAAATTCCCCAGGAGCGCGGTGCATGGCCAGGTGCTTTTCCAGGTACAAACCGGCCAGGGAATTCAGCACTTTGGCAGCCAACTGCGGATCTCTTGATTTGTACGAGACGCTGATGAGGTTAGTGAGCTTGATGGGTTGTACCGTGAGGTCCTTCTCCAACTTGAGGACTGCCTGCGAGACTTTCTGGTCGCCGTTTTCCCCTTGCTTGTTCCAGAAGGACCCCATTCCGGGGTTCTGAAGGTCGCATGCGACCACTACCTTTGTAAGCAGGTCCCTGGACTTGATCAATTCCGCTTCCGATTGCAGTTCTTCCTCACTGACTTCCGTCCGCCACTGCACGGGAGCTTCGCGCTCGGGCGACACCACCGATTCAGCACGCTCATGTCGCACCAGAATCTTCATCTGGGCTTCATATTTCTTCGGTAGCAGGAACGCGATTATGGTGCCGATCGAGAAGATCCCCAGAAATGTATTGATGATCAGCCGCCGCTGTCGAAAACCGACAGCCAGGAAATCGCGCATCGTGAAACTGTGCTTGCCTTCGTCGGCGTACGTGTTTAGCTTTTCTTCAAACATGGCGTTGACCTCACTCTCCCGAAAGCCAGCTAGAGAACGCCGGGATTCGCATACAGACCCAGCGACGAGGTAGGGAGGAATCTCTCGACCTTGGACAGCGTATTTTTTGGTACGTATAGAAAATCACCAGGCTGCAGATAGGCATCCTCGTCGAGGTTCCCGTCCTTCAGCATTTTCTTCATGTTCAACTTTTTAACTTGAACCCACCCATCTGGGACTCGGTGGAATAGCACCACCTGCGAATGCTTGGCGGACTCCCGCAATCCGCCGGCGATGGCAACCGCTTCTGTCGCCGTAGTCTCTCCGCGCAAGTCAAATTTTCCGGGATGACCCACTTCCCCGCCCACGATGAAGTATGGCTTCTCAAAGTCCTTTAATTCGACGTTGATGACCGGGTCGTGCAGAATCTTTGCGTACGCAGTTCGCAGGGAATTCGTCACTTCGGGCAGCGTCTGGCCCTCCACCCGTATGCTATCCACGCCACGAAGAGTGATGTAGCCATCGGGTTGCACCGTTACGCTTTGGTTGAATTCCGGCGTAAACGGAAAGTTCAGTTCCAGCACATCGGCGGAATGCAATTGATACCGCCGATTGCGGTGCTGGAGCATGGGTGTTTGCTCGTGCGCTCCTCCACCGCTGGTGTTTTCGCTTGTCGCTTGTTGTGGTGGAAGAGGAGCCGGAGCCGGGGCCTGCTGCGCCTGCGCGCCTGCATACGTCAGCGCCGTAAGAAAAAGCGAGATACTGATAGAACTTAGACACTTTCGAATCAACGATCCCTCCTCGCTGGGCACAAACTCTTTCCCTCACTCAATCAATCCTCGACTGGCCCCGCCGTCAAACTCTCCGCCGCCCCAAGATGGATCGGATACACGGAAATTGGCTTTGATCGGCCAGCCTGCGCAACAATTGCGTTTGTTTTTCCTGGTTGTACCTCACCGATCCATCCCCGTTCGATTTCCACCGCCATCGACCGCTGCAGCAGGCTCACGGATAAAACCAGCTTCACTCCCGACTTGATCTTCAGAACGATCCCAGTCAACCCGCGAAGAGGGCCTTCTTCAATCCGAACCACGTTGCCAACTTCCAGGTAGGGCCATGGCATTGTCGGGAGCCCGCTCTTTCCAACCCGCTGGATCGCGGCAATCTCCTCTTCCTCAACTGGAATGGGCGTCTTGCCGACCCCCACAATTTGTATGACTCCCGGTGTCATCAGCACCGGCAAGCGATTATGCGGGTCCATCCGGCAAAAGAAATATCCAGGGAACAACGGCACTTCGACTTCCTTCATCCGGTCGGACCAGCGCCGCATGTATTTACTGATGGGCACCAAGCACTCGTAACCCGCGTTTTCCAGCAGCAGACTTGCTGTCTTTTCTCTGCTTGATTTGGCTTGGATCGCGTACCACGGCCACGGTTGATTGCGAATCCCCATGCGAACTCCTCTAGAGAAGCTACCGCCGTTGGAGTCCCATAATTCTCAGAACCCCGATTCGGCGAAAGCCTAGGTCCCCGAACGCATTGATCAGCGCAAACCAGCTTTGCTGACCAAGGAGAACTTTGGCCCGTGCGGAACCGTAACCGATGCCGAACCCGCTCACAATCCGGTCTTAACCTTAAATATCGCAGCGGACAATTCCCCACCGAGTCGAAGGATTTGCATCTCGTCGGATTTCAGCGGTATTGCACGACGACAGTTCCGTCAGCGGCGTTCTGTTCGTACTGGACTCAGGTGTTTCCCTGACTCCAATTGCTTTGTTCAACGGATTGTTCCCGCCACGCGCGCCTGAATATCCTAGTGAGCGCCTGGCTCTCTACGGAAAACGTGAAACATTAAAAACTTGACCTGACGCCATGCTCTTTGACTCCCCCGCTTATTTCCTTTTCTTGATACCTGTCGTGCTTCTCTACTGGCGTCTAAATCATCGCGCCCAGAACATCTTCCTTCTCCTGGCTAGCTACTTCTTCTACGGCTGGTGGGATTGGCGCTTTCTCGCTCTTATGATCGGCAGCACGACGGTGGATTTCCTGATTGCACAAAAAATCGCACCCACCCGCTCGGACCCCAACCGGAAGAAGTGGTTTATCTTTTCACTCGTCTTGAATTTCACGATCCTGGGGATTTTCAAGTACTTTGACTTCTTCGCGGGTTCCTTCGCAAGCGCCCTCGACACGCTTGGAATTCACAATATTCCATTGCCCTTGATCCGCATCATCCTTCCGCCCGGAATTTCTTTTTACACTTTCCAGGAAGTCGCCTACATCGTGGACGTTTATAAAGGAAGGATCGAGGCATCCAGGTCTTTCTTCGAATACGGCCTCTTCATCAGCCTGTTCCCTCACTTGATCGCCGGTCCGATACAAAGGCCTGGACATCTGCTCCCGCAGGTCCAAAAGGAACGTATCCTCGACCCAGATCGATTTTTTGATGGCCTGATGCTGATCTTCTCTGGTCTTATCCGCAAATGCGTGGTCGCGGACAATTGCGCGCTTCTGGCAAACGCGGTGTTTGGCGGTCAGTTCGGACCTTCGAACTTCTGGCTCGTTCTACTCGGAACGTATGCATTTACCTGGCAAGTCTATGGTGATTTCAGCGGTTACAGCGACATCGCCCGCGGCAGCGCCCAACTGCTCGGCTTCCATTTCATGGTCAATTTCCGCCAGCCCTTTCTTGCCAATCGTCTTCAAGATTTCTGGCGCCGCTGGCACATCAGCCTGAGTTCCTGGCTGCGCGATTACCTGTACATACCCCTCGGTGGCAGCGCAGGTGGCAACTGGAAAACTTCCCGAAATCTCTTCATTACTATGGTCCTCGCGGGCCTGTGGCACGGCGCCAATTGGACCTTTGTCATCTTTGGAGCCATCCACGGAGTGGTGCTTTCTGTCGAGCGCTACTTCTTCCCCGCCAAATCCAAATCCACAGGCGCGAATCTTCCCCACCGCTCCACCGGTTTCCTCGCCCTTTGGGCGCAGAGAATTCTGACCTTCAACATTCTTGGCTTGAGCCTGGCCTTCTTCCGAGCCACGTCCCTCCATGCAGCCGTACAGCTGCTGGCAGGGCTGTCCAATTTCGCGTGGCGGAGCGAATATGCCTCCGCGTTCTTCATGCTCTGCCTCTTCACTATCCCTTTGTTCGTTGTGGATCTTCTGCTGGAAGCGAGCGACCTCGAATATCCGTTCGCCAGTTCCTCTTATGTTTTCCGGACTTCCCTCGCAGCCGCAGCGCTTGTCGTTCTCGCACTCTTTTCAGGGAGCAATCTCAATGCCTTCGTCTACTTTCAGTTCTAAGCATCCTGCCCTTTTCTACGCCAAGCTTCTTGTCGGCATTTGCGCCCTTCTCATCCTTATCTTCGAATTCTTAAGTAGTTTTCTGCTCAAACACCGCTCCGAAACATACGCCCGTGTCTCTCGACAGTACGCCGAAGCCCTCAAAATGCGCCCAGCAAGACCCGGCGAGCCGGCCTCCGTCCTCATGCTCGGCAATTCCCTGCTTCTCTATGGTGTCGACATGGACCGATTGACGAACTTGACTACCGGCCGCGTTCACATCTGTCCCATTTTCCTCGAAGCCACCGGCTACTATGACTGGTTCTATGCCCTGCAGCGTTTGTTCCGCGAGGGCTCCCGGCCTCAGGTCGTTGTTGTTGGTGTCGGGGTGAATAGCTTCCTCGCAAACACTGTACGCCAGGACTATGTCCCCCTCATGCTGTTTGATTTGCGAGACTCCCTCAGCGTGGCTTCGGACCTCAAAATGGATCGCACCGCCGCCAGTAACCTCTTACTCGCGCATTCGAGCGCCTTCTGGGACACGCGCACCGTCGTTCGTACACAGATTCTTCGTCACACCGTTCCGCATTATCAAGAACTCGTTTCGCTCCTCAAGCCGCAGTCTGCCATTCCCCCCGCCCCCCAGTTTCAAGCAATTGCGAACTCTCGCCTGGAGCAGCTCCGCGCACTATGCGAGGCGCATGGTGCGAAACTAATTCTTCTTGTCCCCCCAACCCCATCATCAGAAGACGCGGTCCGCCAAATGACCATCGCTTCGCGGAAGGCCGACGTGCATGCATTGGTCCCCATTGATCCGGCGGCCCTCCCCGCCAAGTATTACCTCTCCGATGAACTCCATCTCAATTCTGAGGGAGCAGCCCTCTTCACCACGGCCTTAGCCGAGTTTCTCCCTCAGGTCACCATTCGCGAATCAATGACATCGCCGGACTAAACATCCAAAGATCCTTAGACAGTACGTTCACCGCCCTTTATCACAACTACCGCGTGTTCGTCGGCAGCCACTCCCTTCGGCATCCTGACGAATTTTGCGCCTCCGCCGGCTACTGCCCCGTGCATCTCTAGAGCGAAAGAGTGGGCCTTTCGAGTCAAAATTGACTGAGAGAGTTCGCCTCACGAGCCATCTCATCCAATCAGCACGGGAGCTACAAGGCCCTCTCTTTTCCTTCCCCTTGTGGTCTCGTTCTCCTTGGCGACTCCAAGAAAAACGTACTGGTACGAAGATTTTTTCTCCTTTTTTGCCTTCTCAATGTTCCTTAAATAAGTAGGGAGCAGTGGTCGATATTTCCTCAGCAGCCTGGGAATGTCCCGATAGACAAAAATAGTTTCTTACTTTTTTCCGTCTGGATGTTCCTTATATAAGTAGGAGGCTTGAAAGAAGTTCTCTGCCAGGCATGGGAACCCCCCGCGGGGTTAAGGTTTTTTCTTACTTTTCTCCGACTGGATGTTCCCTAGTAAGTAGAGGGGACTCAGTGGATTCTCTAACATGAAGATACTCACTACAGTTTCTTGTAGGTCAGGGAGCAAGATTTTTCTAATCTTGAGCAGCGTTGGCTGACGCCACGCCTACAAGCTATGGGAATTGACGAGAAGGGGATGGGATTCCATGCCTTTCGTCGGTTCCGAAAGACATGGCTCAGAGGAGAAAGGTGTCAGGAGGACATCAACAACTTTTGGATGGGACACCAACCCGAGACAATGTCCGAACTCTACTCACTAATGGAGTTCGAGTTTGAGCGTCGTCTCGATGAAGCCGAGCGAGTTGGTGTCGGCTTCGCGGTCCCAATCGTCGAAGTTGCCCCAAGTGCTCCAAGAATTTCGGAAGAAGTCGTACTCGAATTAGCGTTGCAAGAGCAGTAGAATCAGAGGAGTAGCCAAGGATGCGCCCGTAGCTCAGTTGGATAGAGCGTCTGCCTTCTAAGTCTTCCAGTACGAAGAATCAACAACTTACGGGAAGTTCATTGAAGATCGACGAAGTTCGATAAGTTGCGAGCAGCGAAGGCGTTATCGGCTGTCGCATCGCACTTCATCGAATATCGTAGAGTTTGGTGGTGGGCACAAATCTGGGCACAGTCAAATCGCAGATCAAAAGACAGAAGACCCGGGCACCCTCCCGAATCTCAATATCTCGACATTTGATCTTAGCAATTTTGAATTTTCCCTAGGACACATTCTTTCATGCGATGGCACACTGCTCGGACATGATTCGTGCTCACTGACGTGGGTTCGTGCGGAAGAACTGAATGTGATGGCAGGTGCCGCATTCCCAAACTTCGACTCCCAACGTCGAAATATCCGTTGCCCGTCCCGAATTCCACAATCTCAAAATGTAGGCGGGATTGCCTTGGTAGAAGGCTTGCCGAGCATATTGCCCGACTCCGCACACATGGCAAATTCGAGGGATGCCATCCTGCAATAGTTGACCGCCTTGCTCGATGCTCTCAAGATTCGTGTCAACTATAAGGAGCAGATCATCGGCTGAGGCGAGGCACTTCTCCTGCCTTTCAACGACAGATTTTCCCAAGATGACGTTAATCATGTGCATGTGGGGATCGCTGGGAAACAACTTCGTTAAATCGTTCTCCGGCTCATCCCAATATTCTCTGTCGAGTTTGGGCTTACCCGCGACCATGCACCAGAGCACTTTCCCAAGCATGTAGACATCGAAATTGGTCCTGACGTTCTCAAGTCTCACGCCCATACCTCTCCAAGTCGCTGGAGGGATGAAATCGCCCGCTCCTACAGTTTCGCCTTGGTAGCGCGTTATACGTGGTGGGCGGTCGGGGACGTAGACCAACCCAAAGTCTCCGAGAATAAATTCGCGGTCGTTCCTGATGAAAATGTTTGCGGGCTTGATGTCTCGATGAACTATGTTTTCCTTATGAATCTGAGCAACCGTGTTCACCACTGATCGGAAGGCTTTCAACGCGAGAGCCGCGTTACCTTTGTACTCCAACAGATGATCTTCCAGTGTGCCATTGGAGAAAAATTCGGTGACCATCCATCGCTCCCCGATGTTCGAACCCAACAGTTTCGGCAGACCCGGTCGATTCTCCTGCAGAACCTCTATTTCCTGCTGCAAACGCCTGAGACTCTGCTCCACGTCGTCCCGCAGTTTGAATTCCTTCATCGCTCCAAGTTCTATCGGCAGGTCCGGACGTGTATAGTCCCGGATCGCGTCAAGATATTCTCTGTTCAACTTGGAACGCGTTTCCTCCGTCTGTGTAGTCGGAAATGCGTAGGAGTTGGTGATTCCGAAGCTGCGTGCGCGTTGTTTCGTTCTTTCGGAAGTGCGCACTAAGTAGACTTCACTCTGACCACCCTCGCCTAATTTCTCCGGATTTACGCGCTCCCAATCAGACTTGTGACTTTCCATACCTTGGGATTATATAATCGCCTGCAATTCCATGCTCACATTGCTGGTGTCGATCATCCACTGTTCAACATGGCCGCGTGTAACAAAACCACATTTTGGAATTTTCCTTAGGACACGTTTCTCAATTCGGTGGCGCAGGATTCATACACATTTGGCGTCGAGTATGCAACCGAGTCGATTCACTACTGGCGAGCGTACAGGAGTTTGCATTCTTCGATTTTGTCCATTTTATGAAGTCTAGCTTGATCCCAGATGTACTGAGATGCCGAATATTTCCCCTCACCGATTTTCTTTCCATTCAGCCTTACGTAGTTCCAATACTCTTCATCCGCTTCTAGGGTTACGCAATTTTCTAGCTTTTGGCGACGTTCGGCATCATCCTTTTCAACTGTCTTCCGTTCTTCCTCCAGCTTTTTCACTCGGCCTTCCAGCGTAGTGACCCTTTGCTGGAGCGATTCATGGTCCCAATAGGTAGCACACCCGCTTGATCCAACAACGACCGCAGCAGTCAGCAGAAGAGTGCGGCAACGCATTGGTCCACTCCTTCGGGTAATCTCAGTTGTCCCTTCGTTGAAGCCGCATATCTCGTAAGGAACTTCCGTGCCCACAGACATTTTTGTTGCGAATTTATTCGCATTGTTCCGTTAGTTTTTCCAATGCATCTTCCTTGGTCAAATCGTAATCTTCGGTCCAGACTCTCAGATCAGCGTCCGCAGTCTCGTCGTAGATGTCGTGAAAACCGTAGGACTCGAACCCCCCAGTTAGAATGTCGCCTTTGTCTGGATCGTGGCCGCCGAACCACTCCAGTAGGTCATAGGCAGACTTCGTTGCCACGATAAAATAGTCGCAGCCGGGGAGACGGCGGGAGACCACTCCCCTTGCTGCTTTGTGGGAGAAACCTGTGGACGCGCAGTTCGGGGGAAGAAGAAAGAGGCAGCCCAAAATTAAAGCCACTGTTTTCTTGGAGTGTCCCATCACAAAATTCTTATTTGCATACCCCGCACTTTCCGCCGTCCTTCGCGCAGTGCTTGCAATATTTGCAATTCTTGCAGGCGTTGCAGGGATCGGCACCAGTGCAGGTCGCCGCGAAAATGTCGAGGGGAACCTGATTAATGAGCAGAATGGCCAATAGAATTTGGGAAAGAGCAATCAGGAATCGTGACTTCAGCATAGGTGGGTCCTCCGAGTCGAACTTGAGAGGGAAGATATGTGGGTAGCATGTGCCGATTCTCCATGTGCGTCAAGGTTTAAGATGTTCTGTATGCAGTACGTTACCCTGACGGCATCAGATCAGCCAGAAGTGTTGTGTTGCCTTTCTGATTCTCGCACACTGGTCCTATCTCAGAGGTGAAACGCACAATGCACAAGTCCATGGTGATCTTAATAGCCTCCGTTCTGGCCCTTGGCGGCTTTTACGCGCAGGCTCAACAGCAGCAGGCACCAGTACCCGTACAACAGCAGACGCCGCAGGCAGCACCACAACCCGCTCCAGCAAACACCCAGCCCCCTCCGAGTGACGGTAAAATCCGCATCTATGTCGCTGATAGCCAATCATGGGAAATGAGCGGAGGTTGGGGGGCTGCGAATGGGGCGGGTGGTGGGCATGAGAGTGGTGGAGCGCGGCCTCAAACTGCGGAGATTATTAAGACCTTCAATCAGAGATGTCCTGAATTCACCATTACGAATAACAAAGAAAAAGCAAACTACGCTGCGATTCTCGACCACGAAGGCGGCAAAGGAGCACTCAGGCATAGGAACAAGGTCGCCGTGTTCAATCGAGACGGCGACGCAATTTTTAGCGACTCAACGAGAGAGCTAGGGAACTCCGTAAAAGACGCGTGTGAGGCTATCCGCAAGGATCAAGCAAACTTGAAGAAATAACTCCTCTCCGACTTGTAGAAGAAGACTTTCACTGGGTTGGCTAACGCCGGTCGATTCCATCGAGGATGAACGCGGCATGATCGATCAATTGCTCTGTCCACAATGTAGCCCTTCGCCATGCTTGGCTTGTCCGGGTCCATCGACGTTCGCTGTATAAGTGCTCGCAGATTTAAAGGAAGTACGTTCACTGGAAGGGGTGAACAGCTCGGAAGTGCCGGGGCCGGCTCATTTCGATTCCTGCGTCTTCTACAGTGGATCGCAAACTCCAGCAAGCGGGATGCCCACCGTTTTACCGTCAACGCTGGAACTGCGGACGTACCGCAGTCCGGTGTCGGTGTCCGAGAGAGACATCCGCTCGCGGACAGACGCCCCGACAGGCGTCTCGAAGCTGTCCACACGCGCAACATCGAACAGTAGAGAACCCTCGGTGTAGACCACGAACCTTTCCGGAATGGAGGCAATCCCCATGTTGATGTACTTTTGGGCGTACAGCCTCGTGGTAAGGAAGTCTGGATGGGAACGAAGGAAGGTCTTGTACGCTGTACCATCCGGCCCATCCAACAGTGCCAACGTCTCCTCATCACTTGCATTCGTGTCTTTTCTGGCTGCCTTGGCCAGCGCAATCGCATTCTGCTCAGACAGCTGATGTTCCAACAAAAGCGTGTACTGCCTAGCATCTATTTTTGAACCGGCATGTACGCTCGCTGCCGTTGACGCGAACTCCTCTGCTGATGGGGGAAGATTCATTGGTCGAATATCAGCAGGGTCTAAGACCATATACCATTGAAACGTTATGCTTCGAGTGTACCCCAGCTTGATAGCGTCCTTCTCCGTTTGCGACAACTTGCTGTAAGGCTGATAAGCGATGAGTGAGAAGTCCTCAAAGCGAAGGTTCTTGGCATCGTCGTAGCACACATAGTTTGCCCATGCAGGTAATCGTTTCGTGGCTCGAAGTTCCGTGACCATGGCACCCACTTGGCTTCTTTTTGTTGGCTCGGTCGCCTGCCAAAGCGGAATACAGAGTGCTAAAATGGCAAGTGCGATGCGTTTCAAGTCTGTGTCCCTCCGCCCGCCGCCTTTTATTTGGCGAGTACCAATTTGACGATAGCACCGACGACGGTAGATGCCACAAGAGCAGCGGCGGCTCTTCGAAGCCAGATAAGGAATTCATGCCTTGCGGCACCGCGCCCAATTGCGAAAGCCCCACGCGGAAACAGTTTGAAAATCCCGAACTCACCCACGTAGAGAAGCACTATAAGGGACTTGGCCCACGGCGAAGTTCTGGCGGCTTGAGGGATAAGGTACTGGAATAAGTATCCCCACGCAAAAAGAGGACCGAGTAGCGCGACTAAGGCGAAAACGGCTCCCGCCGACTCGAATGAGCGTCCAGCCGAATACCATTGCCGAATTGCGCCAACCCAATTGTCCAGCTCCGCACCAAGGTAAATCACATTGCGTTGCGTCCCATTGATGGTCTACTCGACGGACGGGGATTCGGCAGCACTGGATTTTCGTAGAGTGACGTAGGCCGTTGATGGCGGAGCTACGGGCGCGATTTCGGTGCTCGGTAGCGCCACACTCGACGTGGGCTGAATGTCAGCGAGGGTTTTTTCTTCCGGTGTGCCTGCAATTAGGGATGTGATCGAACGCTCCCCGTTGGGTAACTTAATTATCTCTTCCACGTCGCTATAGCGAACAGTGGTTCCATCGGAAAATCCAACGGTGTATTCAAGCTGTTTGGATGCTTTGCCGAGAACCGTGGCGAGTTGCCTGAGATGGTCCGCATTTACGACGAACGCGATCTTGAGCGAGCGGGTTTTAGACGCTTCGTTTCTCATCGCTTCACTTCCTGAACGGAGACGACTCGCGGCACTTTTCCGACCTTTGGAGCATGCCATCACCCTTTCTTGTGGCCAGAGGATGCAACCTCGTTACCAGAATACCATTAATCAGAAGCTAGTAATGGTCCTGTCGAGAGCATATAGTTAGTTTGCGTCCTGACGATCTACGATGAGAATGGCAGGAGGAGGGCGTTTTGAAAATTGATCTAAAATGGGATAGGCCCATTCGCCTAAGAGATGGTTCAAAGCAGAACCAGATTTATGCCATACGTGGCCTTGACCGCATTCCCAAGAAGGCTGGTGTCTATATCTTTGCGCGCAGCTTCGGTAAGTCTATTGCTCCTCTCTATGTCGGCCAAGCATCTATGCTGAGGAATCGAATTGACGGCCAATTGAACAACGTCCGTTTGATGATGGGAGTGAAGAACGCGCAAGCTGGCCATCGTATTCTACTCGTTGCCCATTTGACGCTTCATCCGGGACAACAGGAAGCGAAAGTATTGGACATTGTAGAGTCGGCGCTAATTAAGCACGCTCTTGCCGAAGGGCACGAACTCCTCAACAAGCAGGGCGTGAAGACGAGAGTGCACGTCATAAAATCGAAAGGCAACACTTCGTCTAAGCACGTGGCTCCATTGCGCACGTTGGTCGAACGTAAGTAATTTCCTGCCTACCCTGTGCACATGCCGCGTACCTCGATGTCATAGTTCTGCTTAGTTTGGTGTGTCGGGAATCGGTTCCAACTTGGTTCCAACAATGGGCCGAAAGATGGAGGAATGATGGGTTTCGCCAAGCTCCACGGGCGTCTTACTTCGCGCATTGGGCGGCCCGTCAGATAAGGCGCTCCGAAAGATGTCCATGAGAAGGGCGGTAAGGCACGGTCGGATAGGGCCGCCGCTGTCCACCCCAACACAGCCAGCGTTGCCGCCGCATCATTCCTCGATTCGGATTATTTTGCGTCCACTCGGCAGGTTGCGTCTTTATAGGAATCCAGACGGCAGACGATTTCGCCACTGAGCCCTGCCCAATGTTGCGCGTCGAAGCGAACAGGTTTATCGAACTGAACGCTCACCAAATATTTGAACTTTGGTGCTGACAGATTGTTCGGCGGAAAACAGTGACCTTCCTTGTACTTTCCGTCCAACGAACAAGTTCTCGCCTCTCCCACGGGCCATTCGCGGTCCGACACCAACGTGTACGTTTCCCCGCGACGAATGAAGAAATAAACCGCGACTACAATGGATGCGAATAGCACGAAAACCAAAACTAAGCCTTTGTTTTTCAAAGTAAACCCCGGCTTATAGCTTGTGGTGTCTCCGCAGCCGCACGACAATTTTCGAATCCGGGTGAGTGACCAGCGCTCCCGTCCCCTCGATGGTGTCGTCCTTGATCTTTCCTTCGATCAACAGGTCGTGGTTGCCCGGGATGCCGAGGACACTTGGGATATTTGGGTCGAACTGTGCAACCGATACCTTCGCCTTCAATGCGTCGCCCTTCTCCTCGTAACTGCCGACGTACGCGAACCCGCTATCGCCTCCCAGCACCAGCCCCTTCGTAAAGACAACCACGCCGCCGCCAACACCACCGGGGCCGTGATATTGCACTATCCAGAGACCATCCAGCACAACTCACCTCTGTTTTAATATCGTCTCGAACTCGCTTAGAAGTTCTATGTGGTCCTTCGTGGGCAACGGTGCTTGTGAATAGTAATGGTTGGCCGAAAAGGGCGCTGAAATTTTTCGTTCGATCTTCACCGGGGCCGGAGAGCCGGACTTTCCAACGTCTTCGGTCCATAATTGAATGGAGCCGACCTCGTAATGTCCACCTGCAACCCTCGCAAAGTTCTCCAAGTTTCCTGCAAACGCTTCCAGTCGGCGGTTAATGGTGGTCAACGACACATCGCTTTGGAAGTCGATCTGGCTGACATACGCCACTTTACGTTCCTTCGGGACGGCCAGCCCGTAAATGTCATTCAGCCACTTCGCCAGATCATTCAAGAACTCGGTCGCCTCGTCGGTCGAAGACATTGTGTCCGCCACCAAGCCGTCGTTGTAGATGTTCAAGCTGACGAGTATCGGCACTTTTCGTTGTCCAACAAACGTCCCACTTTTGAACGACAGGCGTCGTTGATCGTCGAAGTCGAGTTCATTCTTCGGTGCTTGGGCGAACTGGTAGCGTTTTGCGACTTCTTCTATGACACCCTTCAAACTCATGCCTGTGGGATTGATCGAGGCGAAGTCGAACAACCAGATCGTTCTGGCCAAGCCGACGTATAGAACGTTCATGTGGTCACCGTCTGGGCCATAGTCACCTCAGTTCGGAAAGCGCTGCACTTTCGTCTGCTCTTGGACACTTCCCAATCCTTCCGCCGTCTGTGTCGGGCGCATCGCCTGCGTTGCCGAGTAGAGACCGCCCACGCTGCTGATGATAGTCACCGTTTGCTTCTTTCGTTGTTCACGCTGTTTGCGCTCTTCACGCTGGAAATATTTTCCAACTAGGAAGGCCCCAGTACAGATTGCGAGAACAGAGAGCCACGGCATCAAGGAACTCATAATTCGTCTCTCCCTTCCAGCACCATACCCAAGTAGAACACCCCTACGGCAACCACCGCCACCACACTGAAATTTGACCAGTTGAAGTTTCCGTTGATTGCAGTATCCAGCGCGTAAAAAACAAGAACGAGCCCGGACGTTTCCCGTAAGCCGTCGCCGATCATCTGCGATTTTTCCCTGCGCGTCTCGGCCACACGGAGATTCTATCCCAAAACAAGGTAACAATCAGTGACGTACACGAATGAGTTTCGACTGGTCCGCTCTTCGTGATCGTGTAATGTTCGTTTTGATTTCTGGGCGCTCTCGATGTCGCCCGAGGACGGTCATCCCGGGATGATTTTACAAGTGACCGCTCGATTCCACTCGCGTACCACGTGGCGCGTTTCCCGTGTTCTTTTACGGTTCTGCTACTGAAACGTCCAGTTTAGTCCAGCGAAGTTGATCCTCGGGACGTAATACCTCAGCCGTGCACCAAGTGGCCCCGGCTATCCCGGTGCTCGACAGTGAACCAGCCGTCTCCACCTTCAAGGGAGTGCGCTCATCCGTCTCACTCCAAGTGAACGCGCAGTTCAAATAGTGGATTCGGCAGACTGGGGAAATAGCTTGAGGCCATCCAGTTTCATGGGAGTGCCCAAGTCCTAAGCCAAACATCCGAAAAACCACTTGTCAGGTAAGTGCGTTCACCAGAGCGGATGCTGCCAGAACCATTTGGCTACGGTGATGAGGAGCCAGAGGGATAAGCCCAAGCAGGCCAGTAGTGCTAGAAACTTCATCAAAATCTCCAAGGGCTCCCAGTCCCATGCAACGAGCGGACTACGATTCTCACTGTAGTGCTTTGGGCGTCGTAGCGCCTCATTGAGGCACCGTTTCCCATAGTCTTCCGCCTGCTGCCTTCGCTCAGGTGAACTCTCCTTCAATTCCTTGTTGCGGAGTTCTGCACTTTTCCGTGCGTTGTCGATTTCGCGTTGTTCATCGTAGAAGTCGGACATGGGCGCACTCCGGTGACAAGCTAATCTGCTCGTGGTGTTTTTGCTCGTGGAATCCTACAACCTGATGCGTGATAGATGAAGAGAAATTCTTTAAGGCGCTCGGGCAGCGGATACGCAAAGCCCGGAAGAAAAAGGGCTACAGCCAAGAGGACATGATTTCGTTCGGATTCTCCGCGCTGCACTGGCAACAAATCGAAGCTGGCCGACCGATCACTGTGCGGACTCTCCTCCGTATCTGCGATGTCTACCGAATTCCCGTTGACCGGCTTGTGCGGGGGTTAGATAGAGGAATCTACCGGCGGTAGGCGTCTCTACGAACTGCGGCTGCCGCTAGTCACAGGAGAAGTTAGCGGAACTGGCCGACATGCACCGAAATTACGTGGGGGGAGCGTAGAGCGCGGCGAGAGGAACGTGAGTTTGCTCAACATCGTGAAGCTGTCGCATTGGGTTGAGTGTCAGACCTACTAAGCTGATCGAACCTATCCGTTGAACTGTTGGGACGCCTTATGTTTAGGTTTCACTTTTTCGAGGGCTCAATTCCCGCATCGTTCAGCTCGTCATCAAGAATCAATGTTCGAGGTTTCCCTTCACGCTTGCGCTTCATCGCTTTTTGAAATGCCTCGACCGCTAGCCTCTGTTTGCCTTCCAAATCCTTCTCTCTTAACTCAGCGAGTTTCCCTTCGATTAACTCCAGAGCAACCAGTCTTTCAATCCCATTCAGATCGATGTCCCAAAAAGAGCGTGCCGAATACCGTGAAAACCCAAACGACTGGCCTTCCCGCAAAGCGTTCACAAGAAATGAAAGAAGGCCGTCACGTGACTCGATGAGCGTGCCGACCCAATTTCGTGCCTCATCGCCAATTGACCATGCCAGCCAGAAACTAAGCAACTCACCAAACCTCGGATTCCTTTGGAGAGTCCCGTCTGTGGCGGCCTGTCGTATCTTTGCGACACACAATTCTTGCAGGTCCTTTACCCCGGTATCGTCCGCTAGTCTCTCCCTTTGCTCCCGGCTTTCCTTCGTTTTGTCACCTTCCAGTGCAACGACAAAGCAAGGGAGATAGATGCCCGTCGTCTGCTTGACGCACCCCTTCAGAATGTCCTCGCGCCTTGCGATTTCAGGTTCCCGCTTCAGATACCAATAGACAATCCGAGCTGCATGCATGTCGGGAGGAATTCCTGAAATGCCTAGTCGTCCCGCAGGCAGTTCATCGCCAATGTCGAACAATGCTGTTACGAATGAGATTGCGTGATCTAGACTGATCGTCTCCTTATAGGATTGAAGTCGATCAATAGCGACAGCCAACAGATTGCGCTTATCTGTGGCCCGTAGCTCGCTTACGAAGGCCTCACGGTCCCCAGCGAGTGCGACAATTCTTTCCACTTCTTCGTGCGAGAGTTCGCCCTCGGGAATTGCCAATTGGAAATACTTGTCAAAAACATCTGGGTGACAAGCACGGTGCGCCCGATACCACGAATCCGAATGGTCGGAGCTGTACCGAACGCCAGCGAATACGCATGAGATGGGAGGGAACACTTGCGTCAATATCTCCTCGACCCTCTTTCTGTGTTCTTCGGACGCCTTCTGTACAATTGCTTTTATTGCATTTTGTTCCGCTGCCTCTGCGTGGGAACGCGATGATCCGAAGCCTTCGACTCGCGTAAGTGTGTCCTTTAATGCGGGGAGGGCGTTGTACACTTCCGGCTCAAAGACTCGGAGCACCTCTAAGGAAATCAGGTCTATTGGATTCACTTCAAATGCATCGCCCTGTGAAAAGACCGCGAAATGGAGGGAGAGGGATGAAATGAAACGATAAACGTCTCTCAGGGTTAAGAAATACGGCCCGAGTCCGGGTATGAAAATCTCGGTCCATCTTTCCTTGTCCCAGAGTTTTTGGACAGCTTCACCGCCAAGCAGCAAATCCAGTTTCGAGAACAGGATGGCTTCGAGTTTTGATCGTTGTATGGTTGGTACGTTGAATCCAACCTGTACTATTTTCTTCAGGTACTCGCGCCCGTCAGTGGATAGTTCCTCTGTGAGAATCTCTTCGACCACTTCCCGTTGAAATAACACTAGGTAAACCAAATTCGGAAAGTCTGCATTGGCTTTGATAAGTTGAAAAACCAACCTCAATTCCGGTCCACTTAATCGATCCACGTCATCGATCACCACGAGCATCGGTCGGGTCAATGTGCGCAGCAGCTCTGATAGTTCGTTCTTTGCTTCCTCCAAGCTCTTTGCTTCGGCTTCCGCGACAGCTGAGAAATAGGTAACGACAGCCTTCGCAATGCTGTCGCTGCTGCTGAGAAGGGCAAAGCCAATGAAGGAGAGGAGTGCTATGACTCCCAGAAGAATCCTGACTGCCGCTGTCGTGAAGAACGAGCCCAGGACACCTAGCGAAGCAATGACCGCCAACCCGACGAGAGCCAGTCTACGGGTTCCAGCGAATACCTCTGCACCTAATCCCAAGAGAGCGGCGTATCTAAGCCAGCGTTTTGCACTCGCTTTGGCCTGCTCGCTACCCTCGGTTCGGCCTAGCTCCCTGCCGATTTCACGAAAGAATGCGTGCCCGAGTTGTTCCTGACCAGCCCACTGCCATGGATTAAATTCGACGATATAAGGGGATGTTGCTTTGTCCGACCTGAGAGAATCGACGACCATACACTTCAGGGAGGACTTTCCCGAGCCCCATTGTCCATACAGGGCAAGCACAAGGCTGTCATGTCCCGCCCAGCCTCTGACAGCAGCGGCGATGTGCTCCGCGAACCCTTTCCTATCGAGGAGGTCGGCATCGCGGGACCGAATGGGCCGGTCCGGCGAGAAATCGAGAGTAGGTACTTGCGCCATTACTTACCCAAACCACGCCATGCGTACTCTAGTCTGGATTCTGCGATGGGTCAACCAACGTAAAAGTACTGAACTAGTTAACGCAACGCTCGCCGTAAGGATTCTTCCGCTTCCATTCCGCTATGGGCCATTTCTCTGCGATCAAGTCGTCCGCGGGCCTTACACTGGGATCGTTGGCCGCTTGATGGAGCGAACCCAGTCCTTTCAGCTAAAGCGGAAGCATAATTCAAGTATTGGATCGGCAAGCCGGGGATAAATTTGAAAGTGTCCAACCGCCGCGTAGTCAGAGAGTTACCAACAGTAGTCCGAGATCATCAGGAACGTTCGCGTAGACAGTGCGCCCTCGTATCTATAATACCGTGAAGAACTTAACCGGCCCGTGACGCGTGATTCGCGTAGAATATCTTCAGACGGAACATAAACCTCTGCAACTGCGCCGGTGCCTCCCGCGCCAACTCCTTTATTTTCAGCGAAATTGTTTTGAGTTAAGCAAATGCGCGACCCGTGTGAGTTACAACGGGGGGCGTGTTGGAAGAGTTTCTTGGGGGTAGTCGAAGTTTACATTCTCCAGCGCGCCCCCGGTGTCCAGCTATCGTTCCGCTCCGTTCTCCTTTTCCACTCGCGGCCCCAAAGACGGGCCGGGGACGCCGAAATCATCCAGCTAGCCAAGACGCAACGGTGACCACGCTTTTGCCAAACAGGGGTCGGTGGTTAGCCGAGTGCGGATTAGAAGTTCCGCAGTGAACGTTTGCGTATTCAGGCCAGCTTGGCACCGGACCAGAGCGTGGTCACGAACTGGCGATCCGGGTCATCACTACCTGTTTCCTTCGCAGCGGTTCCCCCTGTTCGACAAGCTTCTTGCAGGGTGGATGGCCCCGAATTATTGAAACTTACTTTTATCTTCTTCTCTCTCCATAAGTTTCACAGTTCCAGAGGGCCTGAAACCCAATTGAAACTTGAAACGTCGGCAAGGGTTCCGAGTTCCAGTCCAGTTCCGATTGCGAGTGAAACCCCACCCGATTTGGGAGCAAAGCACTTAGCGCGTTTCCGGGTGCAGGTTTCATCCGGGGACAACCTTCTGCCAAACGACGCCGTCTTGAACGATGCTGCCAAGCGATTTGCTGCGTGCAAGCAGCCGAGAGAGAGTACCGCGAGGGACTGACTTGTCGGCTACTTCCTCGAAGCGAAACTTTGAGGGTAATTTATTCCAGTAATCCAACTGCTTGGGAGTCAAGACAGTTTTGAGGGCCATAACGTCAGGCGGACACAATTCAAACCCCGCAAGCTTGTCGTTATAACTCACTGGGTGAATTAGCGAGGGATGCATTTCCTCGCCACGTCGAACGCCGTTGATAACCCGCACATCCTCGCCCTGAAGGTCGATCCCCACTCGAACATCAGAGCGGTTCAGAATGTCGAGCGTGCCGCATACTTCTTCGAGCCAACTGCGGGGATCGGCCAGTAGGTTGGACTGGCCTACCTTCTTATCTCGCTTGCGGAGATTGAATGTGATAATCATCGCCGCTTGGGGATGCAGAGCGAGTAGGTGTCTCAATTCCCCGTACAGCCGTAGAACGTCCTTCTTCTTTCCCGTATCAATTCTGAAGAGAAGTTCTAGTGGATCAACCACCACCAAGGCATTAGGCTTCTCCTGCAAGCCTTTCGCTATCAGTGCCAAACAGGATTCATGGCCGGATTGTCCAAGTGCCGCAAGCAACTTTGCAGTTGCTGGTTCCTTCGCATCATCGTGCTCTAAATAGACCAGAAGCTCTTCGGGAACCTTCGGCAGGGATAAACCGAGGCACCCAGCGAGATTCCTCAAATTTGCCTTGTACACAGGTCCCGGCGTCTCAAGATCGAAATGGATCACCGGCCTGCTCGCAACTCTTCGGTCGCACCACGGAATACCATGCAGAACGTGCATGACTAGGTCCGCGAGCATTGGCGATTTGCCCACTCCGAATGGCCCAGCAAACGCAACTAGTTGCCCCTCCCTAAGCAGTCCCTCGATGATCTCTTTGCGCTCTTCGGAATTACTCTCGAAGAAGTTCTCGCCGCCGCCGCTCGTAGTCGCCGATCCGTCCAGCAACTGCACATTTTTAGGTGTGCTGGCAGTCTCAACGCCCGTCGCCATGAGTCGTACCTCGGTTTTCCCGACAGTCTCCTGTGGGTTTGATTGTTTCGGTCTTGCGGAGAAGGACAGCCTTCCCTGCTTCAAACTTGATTTCTACGCTGCCGTAGAAACGGTCGCGTGCTAATTCGCTGAGTACTCGTTCAACGCTGTGCATGGTCTGCTCCTGCGGCACTTATGCCGCTCACCGGCACAATCCGAGCCTCGATGAACGCTTCCGCATCACTCCGCCGGATTCGCACCATCCTGCCCAGTTTCACGTAGGGAATTTTGCGCTTGCATACCCATGCGCGAATCGTGCTCGTTTTCAGCCGAAGAAATGCTGCCGTCTCCGGGACGGTGAGCAAGTCGGGGTTGCGCTCGTCTACCGGTTTCATCTACCTGACTCCCAACTTTTCGCCGTTCTCAGCCGACCGCGAGGGCACTCCTTCGCGGACCAATTTCTCCAGACTCTCGACCGGAATCAGCACTCTTCGTCCGCAGCGCGTGACTCTCAGCCAGCCCTTCCGAACGTACTGACGTAGCGTGTGTTCGGACAATCCAGTTATCTTCGCCGCCGTACTCACATCAAATGCCATCGCGTCCATCGCCATCGCTCCTGCGTCAGGAACTGTCCTGACCATTCTTTCATGTTGACAGGATGACATATGTATAATAGACTGTCTAGAGTGCTGAGGTACTCTAGTGAGAAAAACGCGTCCAAGGAATCTAGATGTGGCGATCCGGTTGGGGAGACGGGCGGAACGGATGTTGCTCGATTTCGTGAACACGCGCCCGGAGGATGGGGCATTTCTGCGATTCCGGAAAAAGTGGGAACCCTACGGGTTGAAATGGAACGGCAACGCAGGCGATTTCCGTGAGTCACAAGGAATCGTTAGGAAGACATGGACAGGTAAGAAAGCTGGTTTCGAAGGGATTCAGGTGGAACTGTCTCTCGGACTCCGTGGGGGAAATGGAGAAGAGGAAGTGCCTCCGCCACCCATTCGCGTGGATTGGGCGGAGAGTTCGCTGTGTGTATCGCCCCGTAATCTGCATGACCTAGTGTGGCTGGCTCTGCTGCAACATTCTCAACGGCTGGGTGTATGCGAGAACCATCTGAAAGGCGGAGGATGCCCTACTCCCTATTTCCTCAAATACAGACCGGCAGCACGCTTCTGTTCGGATGCGTGCGCGGTCACGGCTCAACGTGAATCGAAGCGTCGATGGTGGAAGGAACACGGACAAGAGTGGTTGGAAAAGAGGCGTGGGAAGAAATCTACACGCCGAGGGAGGCACGGGCAATGATCTACAAACGCGGGAAATGTAGGGTCGATTCCGATGGCAAGTGCAAGAAGTGTGGCAAGCGTGGCGCATGCGGCGTCTATTGGTACAAGTTTATGTGGCAGGGAAAGCTCGTGCGCGAATCCACGAAGCAGGGTAACGACAAGGTGGCTCGGCAGATGGAATCAGCGCACCGGACGTCGCTGGCAAAGGGGGAAGTGGGCATCCGCGAAAAGAAAGCTGCTCCAACGCTAAAAGAGTTTTGCAGCCAACGCGTCGAACCGTGGGCGAAAGCTAGGTTCGAGGTGCCATGCCGCAAGAATTGGACTTGGTACCGCACGGGCATTCGTGCTCTAACAGCTTACAGACCTTTGGCGGACTCGCGCCTTGACCAAATCACAGGCGAGCTTGCTTCCGAATTTGCCGCTCATCGCCTGCGGGAAGGAATGCAGGTCAGCACAGCGAACAATTCACTGCGGGTACTGCGGCGCATTCTCAACCTTGCCGTCGAGTGGGGCGTTCTGAGCACAGCACCGAAAGTAAAGGTTTTATCCGGCGAACGTCGCCGCGAGCGAGTCATCTCGCCCGATGAGGAAGCTCGCTATCTTGCAGCTGCGCCCGACCTGTTGGCTTCGATTGCCTCAGTGCTCTCTGATACGGGGATGCGTCCTGAGGAATGCTTCCGGATGTCGTGGGACAGTGTAACTTGGTTGAATGGACGCAATGGGGCACTTCTAGTCACGCATGGCAAGACGGCAGCCGCCCGGCGCGTCATTCCAATGACACCCCGCGTTCGTGCCGTCCTTGAACCACGATGGGAGAAGGCAGGGAAGCCAGAAGAAGGCTGGGTATGGCCCGCGCCAACGCAGAGCGGCCACGTCGAGCCTTCGAGCCTCAGAAAGCAGCACGCCAACACATTCAACGCATTGGCTAAGGAGGCTGCGAAAAGAAACGAGAAGCCGGTGCGCCCGTTCGTACTCTACTCGCTGCGCCACACATTCCTGACGCGACTAGGTGAATCCGGTTGCGATGCATGGACGCTGGCGCGGATCGCTGGCCACGCTTCCATTACGATTTCCGCTCGCTACGTTCATCCATCCGAGGATGCGGTGTTGGATGCGATGTCAAGGCTGGGTGGGCACAAAATTGGGCACAGCGAGAATAAGCCTGCACAGTTGCCCTTGCAGAAAATGTGACAAGGGCAGTACATTGAGTTAGTTGCAAGGCGTGCGCCCGTAGCTCAGTTGGATAGAGCGTCTGCCTTCTAAGCAGAGGGTCGGGAGTTCGAATCTCCCCGGGCGCGCCACTACCTTCGATCATATTGAAGCTGAATGAATTAGAGAAATTGGCCATCACCCCAGATCTATTGCGAAAAAGGCGGATGGTCGGTATCTCTAGGAAGACAAGGACAGGTCGTTTGTCGGTTTTCGCGAGCACTTCGCAAAGTTCTGCCGCGTATTTCACCGCGAAAGTGCGAACTGTCGCGAAGACGTAAAGCCCATTCTTGCTTTTGTCTTGCCGCGCATTCTGCTCGGTAGTGTCGCGCATGCTGGCGTACATGGTGTGTCCTGCTTTGGCCAGAGCCCGTCCGGTGAGAGCGCCAAAGCCGCTCGATGCTCCGGTGATAACGATAATTTTCAAAACGATCTCCCTTTGATTTCTTCTCCCGGTCTTCGGGCCGATCCGGCACGCCTTAGGCGAAGCCGCCATTGGCGCGAACGACCTGGCTGTTTATCCATCGGCCGTCGGGGCCGGCCAAAAATGACACAACCCTGGCGATGTCCTCGGATTGGCCGAGCCGCTCCAGAGGAGGAATCTTTTTGAACTCATTGATCTGCGCCTCAGTCTTGCCCTTTAAGAACAACTCCGTGGCCACTGGACCAGGCGCTACCGCGTTCACGGTAATGTTTCGGCCGCGAAGCTCATTGGCAAGGACGTGAACCAGGCCTTCTACGCCTGCTTTCGATGCAATGTACGGACCGTACGTGGGGAAAGACTTCGCCAAGACGCTGCTTGAAAAAGCGATAATCCTGCCGCCCGAAGCGATGTGTTGCGCCGCCTGCGCCGGGACCAGGAAGGTTCCTCGTAAGTTGGTCGCAATTACTTTGTCAAACGTAGCGACATCGCCCCCAGCGATGGGAAGAAGAGGCATGATTCCTGCAGAATGGACAACTACGTCGATGCCGCCAAAGGCCGCGAGCGTCTTCTTGAAGAGATTCTCCACGTCCGCGGGCTTCGTGACGTCCGCTTGCACGGCGATGGCTTGTCCGCCTGCGGCTTTGAGTTCCGCCACTAACTTTTCAGCCGAGCAAGAGTTACCGGAATAGTTCACCGCGATTGCAAACCCGTCAGTTGCCAGTCTTCTTGCAACCGCGCTTCCGAGTCCGCCAGATGCTCCTGTGATGATTGCTGCCTTACTCATGATTGTTCTTCTTCCTCGGCTTTCCAATTTGTACGAGCTCGCACACATTTGATTTGATACGCCGACGTGCCCTTTGCTCCATGCATTGTTAGAATGTTTTCCATGCGGCAAAATGGCTAAACGAGTGCCGCTCCGCCATCTAACACCACGGTCTGCCCCGTGCTGTATCCCTCCAGCATGAGGAAAAGATAGGCGCGCGCAATCTCGCATGCCTCGCCGACGCGGCCCACGAGCAGACTCTTGCCAACGCTTTCGTACAGGTGCTCCCTTGCATCTGCATTCATGCTTTGCCAGAGGTTCGTTCGAACGACGCCAGGACATACCGCATTGACACGAATCGGCGCCAACTCGACCGCCAAGGCACGCGTCAGGGCTTCGATAGTTCCGCAGACGCTTGCGGCCACTGTCCATCCCTTGTGCGGGCGCCTGCCTGCGACTCCGGTTGTGAGCACGATCGAGCCATCCTTGCGGATGAGCGGGCTTGCGTACTTGACCGCAGCCAGAGCAGCCCAATAGCGCAACTCAAAAGCGCGACGGGCTTTGGTAAGGTCCGTTGCTGCAAGCTCATTCAATTGCAGCGTGTCGCCGGCAGTGAAGACCAAGTGATCGAAATCACCGATCTTCTGAAAGAAATTTTGAATGTCTTGCTCATTCGAGAGATCAAGCGCGTGCCCTTCCGCTTTTCCGTCGAGCGTTGCGACCGCTTGTTTAACCCGATCCGCATTGCTGGAGGCAATGATTGCCGTTGCCCCTTGAGCCACAGCCTGCCGTGCCACAGCTAACCCGATGCCGGACGACCCGCCGAGCACCACAATTCGTTTCCCGGAAAGCTCCCTGTGATTCTCAATTTGTTGCTTTTGTGTCATCGCGTTCTCCTGTTTCTGTCGCCTACAACTGTTGCCACACTCCAATAGACGATTTTCATTCAGCATATGGCCCATGCATAATGGTCATAGCCTATATGCGTCTAGAGAAACTGCGACAAGTCGATTTGAACCTCGTGGTCATTTTTGCGGTGATCGCCGAGGAAAGAAGCGTCACCAAAGCATCCACCCGACTACTGCTCAGTCAACCGGCGGTCAGCCGCGCCCTTCAGCGCGCGCGTTCCATGTTTCACGACGAATTGGTAATTCGCTCGTCTTCGGGGTTTGAGCTCACGTTGCGAGGACGCAAAATTCTCCAGGAACTTGAACAGCTTCTTCCCAAAATAGAAGGCCTGGTTGTGCCAAGCGTCTTCGATCCGAAAAAGGAGCGGAGCAATTTCCGCATTTCTGGCCCGGACAATGTTTGCATGGCACTGCTACCGCACTTGTGCCGGCGCTATACGACCGAACGTTATAAGGTGAACTTTGATTTCCTGCCGTGGCAGGCCGATGCCGTGGATATGCTGGAGCGCGGAAAGCTTGACCTCATTTTCCACATTGACGAGGGCTTGCTGCCTTCTCACTTCAGTTCGGAGAAACTTTACCGCGAGGACTGGATCTGCGCTGTTGCCCGCCAGAGCAAGTTTGGCGATCACCTCACACTGAAGCAGTACCTGGCTGCGGAGCATCTTACTGTCACAACTCTTCCAAGCGTGCAGAACATCCCCGACAAGCAGCTTGCTGCGTTGGGTGCAAGGCGCCGCTCCTCTGTCCGCATGCCCTATTTTGGCGCGGCCCTTAGTTGCCTTCCTGGCACGGAACTCGTCCTGACACTGACCAATGGCATGAGGCAAATGGTGGAAAGGAATTCCACCTTGCGGCTCGTGAAAGCGCCACAAGAGTTGCGTCCGTTTCATTTCTTGATGGTCTGGCACCCGAGGCTCACTACGGACACGCGGCACACATGGCTTCGCGAGGCGGTGCGCCAAGTTTCTCCTCCGGAAGCATCTAGGCAGCGTATTTAATCAATGCGGATGACGACCACCGAACTGACCGGCCTGGCTTCGTATTTTACCGAATGGGTCGAACTGTGAAACGGTGGGGAGTGCCGAATGAAGACATTTCGCCTCAGCGCCGGCCTGGGATTTGCATTGACCATGGGAGCGGAATTCAGAAGAATATCGATGCCTTCTTCTGCGAGCAGGCTGCGAAGAGCGTCGCGTACGTCAAGGTCTTCTTTGGACATCAGCCGCCCGTTGCGATCGATCATCGTCACCTTGCTTCCCGCTCCAGCGCCATAACTCCAGGTGGTAAAGATTCCGTCGCCGGGCGCAACGCCCGCGGAGAAGTGGGCTACATCCTGGAAGGTCGCGCCCTCCCCCGCCACAATGACACTGGCGAGTAGCGCGCAGTCGGAGTGCACATGGGCACGTCCTCGATAGCCGCGATGACCGGCACTCGTATGTTGGCTATGTTTTTCCAAAACCTGAACGCCTTCGTCGTGAACCTGACTCCAGACGCCGGGATCGGTGACATCGCCGAAAGAGGACCAATCGACATCCGTAATGAAATCCCCACCGGCACCCGTAAGGATTACGATCTTGTTGGCCCTATCTTGCGCCGCATCGCCAATTACATTGTGAGGACGGCGCGGAACCGGGCCTTGCCCTCCGCAACGCGTTCGTATGCCTTGGCGGCCTCCGCCAGCGGGTAGGTCTCGACAATCGTTTTGACTTTCCCTTACGCCAGGAAATCAAGAGCGCTCGCGCTATCAGACGGTAAGCACAGGACAGGGAGCGTCACGCGCCACCGCGTAGGTAAGATCCCGCAAGCGGCCCAGCACGCCGGACTGCGGACTTCTTCCGATCACGAGCACATCCGCCCGCAATCTGCGCGCCGCCTCGGCCAGCATGTCTTTAATCGGGCCGATGGCGATGCTGACGAGAGCGTTCGAACCAGCGGCGCTTTGCAACTCCTCGACGCGGCGGCTCGCTGCTTCTCTTTGCGACGACTGCAGGCGCTCATCCAAATCCAATTGGACCGGCAGGTCAGGCCCGCTCGTGGGAACCACGTAAACGAGCGTGAGATTTGCATGGACAGCCTTCGCAGCCTTGCTGGCGTACCGAAGGACCCTTTCCGAGTCCGTGTCCAGGCCAATGGCGCAGACCCATTCCCGATGTTCGAGCTGTCTTGGTGAAATGGTCTCCGCGTGCTGCGTGGTCAATACGGGACAATCAGCATGATTCAATACCTTGGCTGTCGTGGAGCCAAGCAACGTCCTGCGGAAGAGGCCGGCATGCGTGGGCATGATGATGAGGTCGAATCCGTTCGCCCTGGCGAGCTGAGTGATTTGTGTCGCTGCATCGCCTGATAACAAGATTCTCGGACACTCTTCAAGCGGAAACTCAATCTTGAGGAACGAATCGAGTTTGCCTTGAGCAAGGCCCTGCTGCTCCTCGGCAACCTCGGAGAGTGGGCGCACGTAGAGTTGGAACGCGTCGTGATTGTAAAGATCGAAGACGTGAACAAGCGTCACCTTGGCCCCGAAAATAGCCGACGCCCTCTTCACGTAGGCAGCCATGGCAATACAGGACGGCGAGAAATCCACAGGGAACAGGATGTTCTGGATCGTCGCCATGGGTCAGGGACGCAACGTCGCGGACGGTGCGACTAGCATGTTTCCCCCTGTGTCCCTGCTGGAGCCCCGAAGAGGGCTGTCAGCATTGATTAGGTACTCTCGATGATCAATGGTGAAGACCCTTTTCCCGTACAACTTCACGTCCACTTGCGTCTCGTCTCGCAGAGGCAGCCAGAATCCATCGACGTTCTGGAATTGCCGCACAAAGTCAACATGCTTGACCCAGAACGACGGTTTTTTTGCGGGATGTCCGTCGATTTTCGCAACTGCAAACTCGCGGCTCTCGATCCAAATCGTTCCTTCGAACAGATATTTGTCTTTTCGTTTCGGAACCACGTCGAGCACAAAACAATGGTGCGGACCCAAATCCTCTTCCCGTGCTAAATGAAAAACGTAGTTTGCGGGCGTTAGCGCGGAGTCGTGATGCTGCTTTCCGGAAGACGTTTCTGTTTCGCTGTTCATCAAACCGTCGAAAACCAAGTGTCGAACGATTGCCGATCCTTTTTCCGACGTCTTTTCAAATGTCTTGACGTCCGGCGCGCGATATTCCATTCGCACGACTGCTTGTGCGTCCAGTCTTCCTTCCTTCGTCCGGATTTCGTAGGTGCGGACCACCGTGTAGTGCTGCAACGATTCTTTGCGGCGCTCGTTTTCCACCAACAATTTCGAAACGATCTGATTCGCCGCGACATCGCTTTCGGGAGCAGGGTCCACAGTTGTTTTCGAGTTCTCGCCGCCCGCCAACGCGTTTTGTCTCGCGTACACTAGCGCCGGAACTGCGAGGGCGACCACAATTGCAATGCCGATTGTTGAGCAATCGAAGATTCGAAAGAGTTTCTTCACTGGAGCAAGCCTCCTTGCATTATTTCGTTCGAGGAATCTCCCCTTGCTTCGTCAATTGACCATGCTGAGCAGAAACGCCGTTTTCTGGCGCTCGAATCCGTTGAACTGTCCGAAGAATGGCGAAGTAATATTGTTGTAGACCGCGTCGAAATTGCCGTGATTCGTCAGGTTGATCATGTACAGGCCGAGACGAATCCTGCGCGAACCGCTGTTATGCACGAATGGAACATGAAAATCGCGGTAGACCTGAAAATCGAGGGAGAAGAACGCCGGGAAACGCTGGGTATTGGGGATGCCGATATAGTTTTGCCGTTCGTCCACCTTGGAATAGGGAAAACCGGTATGCACGTCCGCTACGGGCCCTAAGACAAATGCGAAAGGAAGACGAAATGTTCCCCAAGCGACAACGCGGTTGGGAACATCGGTAGGGCGAACGCCATAAATGTTGGGCCGGATAACGGGTTGTTCGAATGGAATGAAAATGTCCGCGAGCGTGTTCAAATCCCCACGCGAGCGGCTCCAGATATAAGAGATGCTAAGGTCGCTCTCCTTGATGGGATGGAACCGCACGGTCGCGTCCGCCTGACTGTAGTTCTCCTTTCCCGAACTCATAAGACCTAAAACGCCCGGCGCGCCCGCAACGCCGTCAAGAGGATCAACGACGAAAAGATTCTGTGTGGAACTGTGGATATAACCGAGCCGCAGGACCGCCCCAGACCAGAGCGCGCGGTCCACCTCTGCGCTGCTGACAAAACTCCGCGCACTGGTATTCGGCGTAAGGCGAACTCGCGACGCCAGTGGACCGCCTCCATTAGCAATGTATTCGTTCTCGTACACAATTCCATTTCCGATGATTTGACCGCTCGGGTCGTATTCACTGATGGTGCGCACTGGGTTCCCAGCGAAATCCGCAGCGAGCAGTGGAACGCGGTCGTAGAAGAGGCCGGTACCAGCGCGGAAGATCGTCTTGTGGTCGTTCCCCGGTGAATACGCAATCCCGAGGCGCGGAGCAAAAGCGGCCGCACGGCCGATCGTCTGGCTTGTAAATCTTGCTCCCAGATCCGCGGCCAAGTGATCGTTGATGGTCCATTGATCCGCAATGAATTCCTCGGCGTCCGTTGTCGTCGCGCGAAGTTGTCCAGGGCCGGCGAACTGGATCCGACCGGCCAGACTGCCGTCTTCGCGGAGCAAGCGAACATCGTGTGATACGCTGCCACCGCTAAAGGAGCGGTGCGTCACGTCGGTGCCAATCCTGAATTGATGAAGCCCAAGAAATTTTCGCGGTGCAAGCTGAAAGCTAGGGGTGGCCTGGAGCTGGCTGGAGGAGCGCGCCCAAGCGTTAAAGAAATTCCCGCCCCACGACTCAGGCGTAAGCAGCATGGACTCGTCACCTTGGCCGTGCGCGTTGCTATCGAACCGCGTGTACGTCAATGCCATGTGCAGCAGCGCGCCCGAAGGAAGGCTGTACACGTCGGAGAAGCTTGTAGAAGAGCCTTTCCTATCGTAGTCCGAGGAAGCGGTTTGGGGGATCAGCGCGGTGATATTGGCGAACTCCGTTCGCAGCGGAAATACATTCAACGTTACCGTTACGACTTGGCGGGGAGAAACGATGGCCTGGAGGGTGCTGTAAGACGTGAATCCCTGCTTCTTGATTTCGTCGATCGGCCACGCCAATCCACGGACCGGATAGCGAATCACGTCGTATTCGAAGACTTCGGAGAAGCTTATTTTATCTTTCAATAGCGGGCCACCGAACGCCACTCGAGGAGTGGCACGCGATATGCCAACAACATGATCGTTCTTCCCCCGCACGCTGACATTCAGGTCCCGCACGTTGAATTTCCAACTTTCCGGAGGCGGAACGGTTTCCACCACCGTCAGCCCACCGGAGAAACCTCCGTTTTCCGCGCTGTACGGCGTTTGCTCCACGCGCACGGACTGCACGGCGTCGAGGGGAACAGGAATAGAGAATGAGCCCGTGACAGGGTCGGTCATTTTTGCGTCGTTGACCTGGAGCATGGATTGATCTTCGCCCGACCCGCGGAAATTCAGTTTTCCTTCGGGGGTGCGCACCACGCCCGGAGTCAGAGGAAGAGCTTCCTTGAAATTTTCCTCGGTGAGCGGAAGGCCGGAGAGTTGTTTTTCGGTAAGCTTTCCGGCGCTCGAAGAAGTGGTCGAGAGAGGCTGGGCTTGTTCCGATACTTCGATTTCTTGCGTAAGCCCGGTCAACTTGAGCGAAATATTCTGAACGACCGGAGCTTGATCCCGGACGTGAATCGCCACCGAGAATGGTTCGAATCCATCGCGCTCGATACGAAGAACGTAATCGCCATCCGGAACACCTTTGAATTCGAAGTTACCCGCTTCGTCCGTTGCCGCCGTCAGAGATGCCGAACCATCCGATGGAGGCTTCAGTTCCAGCAGGACGCCTTCGGCCGGTAAAGATTCATTCGAAGCATTACGGAGCGACACCGTACCTTTAACTGCGCCGTGCTTTTCTGGCGTTTGCTGCGCGGAGGCGCGTAAGGCGCACACAAACATGGTCGCCAGCATACAAACGCTAACGGAACAAAGAGCTGAACTAAATCGTTGGCACGCTTTCCGAAGCACGGGGTGATCCGCTTTTCACGTTTCGCTGCAGCCGTAGAGAGTGGCTTGTAGCGCCGTAACGGACGAAGGAGAAAGCGAGAGGGCCGAAGACAGATTGAGCCGACGAAAGGCCAACACCACACTCCTCCGCGCCGAAAGGCGCACGCACTTCCGCGCCCCTTGATGCACTTAGATGCCCAATGAAGAAAAAAGAGACACATTTTTTCGCGGGTCCTTCGTCCGATTTCTTAGGGTGCCCCTATACAGCATCGGCCTGGCGGATTTTTTGTGTCTCCTGGTATGGGTCGTGCATCGAATTGCCGGAAGGTGACGTACGAAACGCAGTACTTTCGGTCCCCCGGCGCGCCGTCCGGTGGGTCAAGACACTAAGGAGGCCGTATGTCTGAAATGCAGCACTTCCCCACTCTTCCCACTCAGCCATTCCGTCTTGATGTGCCGCTCCACGAACTCTTACAGCAACCTTCGCATAGCCCATCGCCTCAGGGGCCGACGCTGGCGACTCAAAAGACGCTGCCTGCACCGGTATTCCCTCAATATCCAGAGCTTTTTCACGAGCTTGATGAGCAAGACATCGCCGCGCATGAAACCGTTCTCCGGACCGGCAAGAGGCACTGGCCTGCGTCGAAGGTACTGAAGACCATGAAGGGCTGGATGTTTCCGTATTTCAAATCGCGCGTCCTGCCGGGAGAGTTTCAACCGATCATTGCGTACCTGTTCACCGAGTGGAAATGCAATCTGGACTGCCACTACTGTTGGTCGTATGACAATCGCGTCAAAGGGATGACAGAGGATACGGCGCGGCGGGCCATCGACTGGCTCGAATCCACGCCGTGCCGCGTGCTCGCTCCCACCGGCGGCGAGCCGCTCATCCGCCCGGACTTCGTACACAAAGTGATCTACTACGCCGCCAAGAAAGATTTCTGGGTGTACCTGGCCACGAACGCGCGGCTGCTGCGTCCGGAAGTTACCGACCGTCTCGCCGACGCCGGCATCGCGACGGTCAACTTTGCTGTGGATACGATCAAGGAAAAGCCCGGGCTCCCGAAAGCGTTTGAGCACGTGCGCGCGAACTTCGACCACCTCGTGCGGCGCCAATACCGCTACGGCTATACGGTGTTTTTCAACACCAACATCTGCCGCACCAACATTGACGACGTCAAAGAACTCGCCACCATCGCGCACGAGAACGGCATCTCCATCACCTTCCATGTCAACGAAGCCCCGATGATGGAACAAGGCCACTTCAAACATCTTCACGAAAACGACACCTATATTCGACCAGAAGACTTTCCCGCAGTGGACGACCTTCTCGACTGGCTCATCGACAAGCAGCGCCAGGGCTGGAAGATGGTCGACTCGATTCCACGCTTGCAGAACATGAAAGGTTTCATGCGCGGCGCCGGCGAACACTGGGGCTGCCGCGCCGGACAAAACTGGTTGATCATCCGCACTAACGGAACACTCGCTCCCTGCTTTCCGATGTACAACGCGTCGTACGACTGGGGCACCGTCGAGAATCAGAAGTTCGACATCAAACAGCTTGCGGAAATGAAAAAAGGCTGCGAGCCAAATTGTTTTTCGACCTTGGGCTACAACGTCGCGTACTGCTACAGCGCGGCTCGCGTGATGAAGTGGCTGTGGAAGCAGGCGATGAACGGCTTCCAGGGCGTCACCGGAAGTTTTGAGTAGTTCATCCGAAAAATCCGAGGAAGGGTTGAGAAGGGCAATGTCAGAATACGCAGTCATTTCAGTAGCACTGCAAAGGACCGCAGAAGTCCCGTTCGCGGCATACAAGCGGCAGCAGGCCGCTATGGCTCGCCGCCGCCTCTACCCGCTGACGGCCTTCTACGCCTCGTATGCGATTCTCGTGTTGGCTATCGCGTTCACGACAACACATCCCTGGATCGCCGTAGCCTTTTTCTTCGCGGGCTGGGCGACCTGGACGCTCGTCGAATATCTCTTCCACCGCTACGTGTTGCACGGCCGTTTCCCCCCTGGCAAGGGTTTCATCCGCAAGTTCCTGCATGAGCGGCTTGACCCGCTCCACTGGGATCATCATGCGCGGCCGTTTGATGGAAGTCACATCAGCGGAGAACTGAAGGACATTCTGCCGTTGTTTTTTGTCGCGGCGCCGGTCAGTTTCGTGTTTCCCGTCTATACCGCGCCCGCTCTTCTCGCCGGCGTCGTACAGAGCTACGTCAGCGAAGAATGGCTGCACTACGCGCTGCATTTTTCGAACTCCCGCTTTCCCCTTTTCCGGCGGTTGAAGAAATATCACCTGTACCACCACAGCCCCCGTGGGATCAGCAAGGGATACGGCATCACCACGCGTTTCTGGGACGGCGTGTTCGATACTCGGTTCCCCGAAACCGTGCGGCGGTCCCTGAGCAAGAACTGATATGAAACACGACGGCTACGCTCTTATCACTGGCGCTTCACGCGGTTTGGGAATGGCGTTTGCCCGCGCCCTTGCCGAGCGCCATTGCAATCTGGTTCTCGTCGCCCGGTCGGCGGAACCTCTGCATACATTCGCGAACGAATTACGCCGTTCCAGCCCCGTAGCAGTGATCGCCATTCAGCTTGACCTTTCTACCGCCGGAGCAGGCCAAATCCTCGCCGAACAACTTACGACTGGCGGGGTCCCGATCGAGCTGCTCGTCAACAACGCCGGCTTTGGTCTGCGCGGAGAGTTCCGTGATCTTTCGCTTCCCCGCCAGCTGGAGATGCTACGCCTCAATAATCAGGCCATCGTCGAGCTTACTTACAGCCTCCTGCCCGGAATGCTGGAGCGGCGTCAAAAAGGCATCATCAATATATCTTCGACCGCCGGGTTTCAGCCCATTCCCTTTGCGAGCGCCTATTCTGCGTCCAAGGCTTTTCTAACCGCGTTCTCTCTGGCCCTCGAACAGGAACTGCGGAGCTCAGGCGTGACCGTCGTAACCGTCTGCCCCGGAAGGCTGCATAAGAAACAGAACGGAGACTCATCTCAGCCGGTCAAAGAAAAATGGGCAAGCATTTATCAGGCTCCAGAAGAAGTCGTTGACGATGCCTTGCGAGTCCTCGCCAACGGTGGCGGCCTGACCGTTCCCGGAGCTCTCAATAAGTTCAGCGTCTTTGCCCAGCGTTTGATCCCCCGGAGCCTCGTGCCCAGGTTGGTCGCAAAGATGTCGAGGGCCTGATGCCAGCCATGCGCACGAACCTGCTGTGTCCGGGTGGAGGATTTTTCATCGGCTAAATTTTAATCGATACAGGAGAATCGTGAATCAAACGCCTATCCACCCGAACACATTTCTCGTGCCTGCCCCACACGATGAACGGTCCCCCGAAGTAAATATCTCCGCCACTCAAGTGCTTCTGGCCATGGCCACTGGCCTTGGCTTGACGGGGCCCCTCGTATGGATGTTTGTGAAGTACTGGCTGTTTGGGCAGTGAGGAGAGGCAAAGGCGGAACTTCTTAGGCCGGCGGGTTCGCGAACACGACTTTGAATCGTCTGTGAATGCTTTGAAATATAGTGACTAGAGCTGGTTTCAAAATCCACTTCAGGCCATTTAGAATCAATAACTTAGGCCGATCAAAAGAGGCTTCCTTTTCACCTTCGGCGACGTGTATCAATTGTGCCCCGCAGGGCATCAGACGGACAGGAATCTGGGTGATCTGGTGGTGCCCACTGTGAGCAGCGACTTGGAGGTCCTCGCAGCACCCGCGCTTGCCCTGCGGTACGAAACGCTCGTGCGCATGTCCCGAGCTATCGGAACGCACCGCGACCTTAAAGAACTTTTTGCCACCCTAGTGGACGAGCTGCATGGGGTAGTGCAGTTCGACTTCATAGGTGTGTCTCTTCGTAACCAAGACTCCGATACGTTTAGAAATTATTTCATCGACATGGCGAGTCGATCAGAGTTCGTTCCCGAAGAGCAGCTAGTGCCCGAGGAGACGCTTACGTTGTGGGTCTACGAGCGGCAAGAACCTCTGTTGAGGTCGACGGGCGAAATGGAGCCGCGCTATAACCGGCTGCAAGCCGTCTTGAAAAGGCTGAATATTCGCTCGATTTGCGCGTTCCCGTTGACCACCGCCCACCGAAAACTGGGGGTCATCACATTCTGCAGCATGCAGGTCGATACGTACTCGCCAAACGATATCCGGTTCGTGTCCCAAGTGGCAGATTACATTGCGCTAGCGTTCGACGACGCATTGAATATTGCAGCGTTGCGACGGGCGTCTGAGGAGCTGCAGAGTAAGAACGATCGACTGCAGCTGCTCCTTGACGTCACGAATCAGGTTGTCTCAAATTTGGAGCTCCGCGATCTCCTACATGCCATCTCACAGGACGTGCGGCGCGTGATGCAGAGCGATTATGCGGGCTTGTCGCTCCCGGATAAGGAAAACAAGCAGCTGCGACTTTATGCGCTTGACTTTCCGGAGGGCAAAGGGTTTCTCCAGGAAGACTTCGCCTATTGGATGGAAGGAACGCCCTCCGGCACGGCAATGCGAACCATGAAGCCTCTGACGCTCCAGAGCCCCTTCACCGGTTGGCTCGATTACCCCATCGTTCAGATCGCGGTGCGGGAAGGTTTGAAGTCCATCTGCTGTTTACCCTTGATCAGCCGGAATCGCGCGATTGGCGTCCTGGTTCTCGGCCGGCTCCGCGACGACGCTTTCCGTCAGGCTGATATCAGTTTCCTTAGCCAGATTGCAAACCAGATTGCTCTCGCCGTCGAGAATGCGCTTGTTTACCGCGAGATCCGAGAACTGAAAGAACAGCTGTCGAAGGAAAAACTCTATTTGGAAGATGAAATCCGCACGGAAATGAATTTTGCCCAGATCATCGGAAATAGTGCTTCGTTGCGCAGAGTACTCAAGGGAGTGGGAACCGTAGCGCCCACGGATTCGACAGTGCTGATTTATGGAGAGACGGGCACGGGGAAGGAACTGATTGCGCGTGCCATTCATGATTTGAGCCCTCGTAGCTCGAAGTCGTTCGTCAAGCTCAATTGCGCGGCCATTCCGACGGGCTTACTGGAAAGCGAGCTGTTTGGACACGAGAAAGGCGCATTTACAGGAGCGATCGCGCAACGCATTGGGCGCTTCGAAGTGGCCAACGGCGGCACGATTTTTCTGGATGAAATAGGAGAAATTCCTCTCGAATTGCAGACCAAACTGCTCCGCGTGCTGCAGGAGAGGGAGTTCGAGCGACTGGGAAGTTCGCGAACACTTCGAACAGATGCGCGATTGATCGCCGCGACGAACCGCGATTTAGAAACGATGGTGAGCGAGCAGAAGTTCCGATCTGATCTCTTCTTTCGCTTGAATGTTTTTCCCGTTCATGTTCCACCCCTTCGCGAGCGCCAGGGGGATATTCCGCTTCTGGTGCGGCACTTCACGCAGCAGTTTTCCAGACGTATGAAAAAGGCCATGGAAACGATTCCATCTGCGACGATGGACGCCCTGTGCCGATATCACTGGCCGGGGAACATACGAGAACTCCAGAATGTGATCGAGCGTGCCGTAATTGTCTCGGTGGGTCCGGCCCTGAGTGTCGACGTGGGTGATTTGAAATTTCCCAAGGTCAATCATCCGGAAGAAAGAGCCGCTGCTCCGAATTCCACGACAAATGGCGCACTTCACAGCGTCTTAGAGGAAACGGAACGCCAACAGATCCTTAAAGCCCTGGCGCAGAGCAATTGGATTGTGGCAGGTCCCAACGGTGCGGCCGCACTTCTTGGAATAAATCGATCGACCCTCCAAGTCAGAATACGCAAACTAGGAATCTCACGCGATACTGCATAATCGCACCTTTCGAATCCTTGCCTCAGCTCCTTCTTTGGAAAGCGCTCACTTCTGACATTGCTCTCTTGATGTGCGAAGAAGTTAGCAATCTGCTGGATTCCTGGCAGTAGCACTGCTAGCACTCCGATCTCACAAATCTCTCGCTTTGCCGCTATCTCATAACGATTCAAGGAGTTCCGTTGTTCCCGAAATACATCGGGTTCTGGCATCCGTGTTGCCATTCCTAGTATCGCCCGAACGGAACGCAGATGAGCGGAGGGGCGCTATGTCAATGATCCTGATTTTCGCTGCCAAGTGGAACAGGTGGTACCGCGTCCTGCGCTACAGCAAAGGATTTGGACCATTTGATTCCTTGCGCTATGGGCTTTGGCTGGCGCGTGGCTGAGCGTGAGGTCTTGCTATGGCTCAAAGACAAACCACGAACGGACATCCGGATTTGCGGCTGCGTTTTGCCGGGAGGCGCGCGGTTCATTCGTTGCTCGATATTGAGGCCTGGATGCCGAGTGAAATCAAAGCTATTTCGCCGTTGGTCGACCGGCTGATGCGGCTAATCGAAGGATCGCATTGCGTTGCGGGCGGCGAGCTCGCCGTCGAACTGGCGCTTCGGGAAGCTCTGAGCAATGCAGTGGCTCACGGCAATCGGATGGACACTCACAAGTTGGTTCAGGTGCGTTGTGAGTGTGAGTTGGGAAAGGGAGTGTCCATTGTCGTCAAAGACCTGGGGCAAGGATTTGATCCAAAAGCGGTTCCCGACCCGTTGGCGGTCGAAAGATTGGAAGAGGAGCACGGTCGCGGCATCCATCTGATGAAGTTGGCGATGGACGAGGTCTCGTTTGGGCGCGGAGGCTCTGAGGTTCATATGCGGAAGGGTCCGGCGCGCAACCCAAGAACAGATCTGCGAGGCAACAACGAAACCGTCTACCGCGGCTCTTTGGAACGCATTCAGCGCGGCACCGTCCTTGCTGTTACCGATGCGCATGCGCGCAGCAGACATGAGAGGTAGGCGTGCTGAAGATCACCATGACGGAGACGCCGACAGAAAGGAGGTGGATCGTGCAGGGATGCTTGGTGGGGCCGTGGGTCAGCGAACTCAGGACAACCTGGAAGTGGGCACACCAAGGCCAGGACCTTCGGGCCTGCATTATCGACCTCAATGATGTCACGTCCATCGACAAAAGCGGGGAACGACTCCTGCGGGCTATGTCCAAGAAAGGCGTGCAGCTCATAGCCAGAGGTATGTACGTCAAGCACGTACTTGAACAACTCAGGGATGCGATTGGCGGAGCGAATGCTGCGAGTCCTTCAGCCGATCGACCCGCAAGAGCGGAGGACCAATGACTACTCATCCTATGCATCTCTTCGATCCGGCCCTAAAAGGCCTCAAAGGAAAGCCCAAGCGACCTGTTCATCTTTCTCCAACAACGCAGAACGATGTTTTTCTGAACGCGTTGCTCGAGATGCCCACGACAAAGACTGTTCGAAGGAGCCCTCTTGAGTGGGCCGCGGCGACCGGCTTGCACGTTGTGATTCTCACCGCGCTTGTACACAACGGGGACGATCCAACTGGGCAAGTACGAAGACACTCCGGTGGTGGCCCCTCCTGCCGCGCCGCCCCCACCTCCACCAGCGGCGGGGCGGGCGGTGGCTCCGCACGTAACATCCACGCACCCGAATCTCACCTACAAACTAGGAAAACTAACTGCACCGTCTTCGATTCCGAAGACGGTCTCGCTGGATAACACAGCCGCCGCCCCAGACTTGGGAGGCGTTGCGGGTGGCGTTCCCGGCGGAGTGCCTGGGGGAGAACTTGGCGGTTCTCTCGGTGGGGTTATCGGCGGCACGGGAACTTCTATACCGATCCCACCTCCGCAGCAGCCCGCAGCAAGGCGGATTGTTCACGTTGGCTCGAACCTCAAAGCACCACGGCAAACCTTTTCGGTCCAGCCCGAATATCCGGCACTCGCCAAGCAAGCGCACGTTTGAGGAACGGTGGTAGTCAACGCGGTGATTGATGAGCACGGAAACGTGGTCGGGGCGCGTGCTGTCAGCGGCCACCCATTGCTGATACCAGCGGCATTGAAGGCCGTATTGCAGTGGAAGTATGAGCCAACGTTGCTGAATGGGACACCCGTGGCTGTCGAGATGGAAGTTACGGTTCATTTCAACCTTGGCAGCTAGTTCCAAACGCGTGGCTCGACGAAAGTGAAAAAGGACTCTCCGAGTTGCAATTCGATTTAGCCAATCCGAAGAGCCGGTAAACCGAGAGCTGTTTGAATGCTGGCAGAGAAGGAGAACACCATGCCAATAGAACTCATGGACATGAATGACCGAGCGAATACGGCGAGCTCTTCCCCCGAACATTTGGTTGCACAAGATGATGCATCGCTAGTCGCTGGCGCGAAAACCGGGGACTCTCGCGCATTTGAGCTACTGGTCCAGCGGCACGAGGGAAAGATTTTTTCGTTGGCTCGGCGCATGACCCGCAACCGGGAGGACGCCGAAGACGTGGTGCAGCAGAGCTTCCAGAAAGCGTTCATTCATTTGAAGAAGTTTGAGGGCGACTCCTTATTCTCGACCTGGTTAACACGGATCGCCATCAACGAGGCACTTATGTTGTTGCGCAGGAGGCGCGGAACGCGTGAGGTGCCGATCGCGGAATCAAACACGGAAGACGAAACTGCGTTGCCTCTGGATATCCCAGACGTGGGCCCGAGCCCTGAAGACAGTTGCCTGCAGCGGGAGCAGCAGCGAATTATCTCTGCGGCTGTGAATGAGCTAACACCAGGAATGCGGAAAGCAATTGAACTGCGGGAACTTGGCGAGCTCTCAACAGGAGAAACCGCTCAAGTCATGGGTTTGTCGGTGGGAGCAGTGAAGGCGCGAGTATTCCACGGGCGGAGGAAATTGCGCGAGACGTTGAAGTTTTATGTCGAGTCCACGCGGAAGTACGGAGCCCGGACGTTGCGAACGCAGAAACCGGTTGACCGTTCACGGGCGATTCTCGAGCTTCGGACAGCCTGTTAAGGGAACGCACGACGAGAAGGAGGAATAGCTATGGCCAACACCCAATCGACGTGGTCTCCACCCCAGCCTGCCCCCTTGAGCATTGGCACGGGCACTGCCGAGCTAAGGGAAATCGTGGTCTTCATCGATGGGCGCTCCGAGACTTCAAGCATCCTGGAGTTCGCCAGTGGACTCGCCGCGCAGCAAGGTGCGCGCCTGATCACCGTGTTCATCCAACCGGAACCCAAAGCTACGCCACCGGAAATGTTCGCCCGCGGCGAGAGCATCCCGAACGTGATCGAGATGCACCAGGCGCAAATCGAGGGTATCGAGGCGAACCACCGGGCCGAGTTCGAGGACATTGTGCGTCGTTACGGAATCCAGTCGGAGTGGAGATCGTTGCCCTACTTCAGCAGCGAAGTGGGCGTGCATGCGTACTACGCGGACTTGGTGGTGATTGCCCGTCCGGAATCTCCGGGCCAGACCGCTGGTCCTCCTGGCCTCGCGGAGTCCTTGGTCTTGAGTTCCGGTCGATCATTGCGTTTCCACCACGCGTAACGACACCCCGGGTTCGCCGCGTCCTCGTGGCTTGGAACGCCACGCGCGAGTCCATCCGCGCCGTGGCGGACGCACTGCCATTGCTTGAGGAGGCCGATGCGGTGGAAGTCTTGGTCGTCGATCATCAGCGGCGCCCGGAGGGGCACGGCCAGGAGCCGGGGGCGGACATCGCGCACCACTTGGCCCGTCACGGCGTGTAAGTGGAGGTACGACGCTTATCGTCCAACGGAAAGGGTGTGGGTCGCCTTCTGCTGTCGCAGGCTGCCGCTTTTCGAGCCGATCTACTCGTCATGGGCGCCTACGGCCACTCCCACCTAAGAGAGTGGATGTTCGGCGGCGTCACACGGACGGTCCTGTACGAGGCGGACCTCCCGGTCTTGCTGTCCCGATGAACGTTGGTTCCAGGCCCTCGAATGGGCAATTCGACCGCCGGGATGTTCTGAAAACAGTCTTCCAGGGCGCCCCGTAAAGCCGAGATTTGATGTAGTGAGACCCCGTTCGGTCTCGCTTGATAGTTCTACCGCGTGCAATCAATTCGCGATTGGAGTGTTAGGAGTTCAGCTTATGTGGATTGTTCGAGTCGCTCTCGACCGGCCGTATACGTTCATCGTTCTTGCCGTGCTCATCTTGGTGTTGAGCCCGATCATGATCTTGCGCACGCCAACCGATATTTTTCCGAACATCAATATCCCGGTGATCGCGGTTGCATGGCAGTTCACGGGCATGAATCCCGAAGAATTAGAGGGCCGGCTCACGAGCACGTATGAACGAATATTGACCACCACTGTCGACAATATCGAACACATCGAATCGACGACGGTAAATGGGCAAGCGATCGTCAAGCTTTACCTACAGCAGGGCGCAAGTTTAGACACCGCGAATGCCCAAGTCACGGCCGTATCTCAAACCGTGCTTCGCCAATTGCCACCGGGAACCTTACCTCCGCTAATCATCAACTACAGCGCTTCGAGCGTTCCGATTCTTCAGTTGGGCCTTTCGGGAAGCGGACTCTCGGAGCAGCAGTTGAACGACCTCGGGCAGAATTTCCTGAGGCCCCAATTGGTGACCGTTCCTGGAGCCGTCATTCCTTTCTTGTACGGCGGGAAACAACGCCAAATCATGGTCGATTTGAATCAAGGGTTGATGCAATCGAAAGGTTTGGCGCCACAAGATGTTCTCAACGCCGTGCAACTGCAAAATCTCATTGTGCCTTCCGGAACTGCAAAGATGGGTCCCTTCGAGTACGACATTCGGCTGAACGCGAGTCCGAAAACGGTGGCGGAGTTGAGCGACCTCCCCGTCAAGGTCGTTGGGAATTCCACGATCTATCTTCGCGATGTGGCAAATGTGCGCGACGGCTTTGCTCCGCAGACGAACATCGTGCGCCAGGACGGCCGTCGCGCCGCTCTCGTGTCCGTCCTCAAGGCCGGCAACGCATCCACGCTCGACGTCGTGAAGGGCATTCGCGGCCTGCTTCCGCGTGTCACGCAGACACTTCCCCCCGAACTGAAGATTTTGCCTCTGTCCGATCAGTCCATCTTCGTGCGAGGCTCCGTGAACGGCGTCATCCGCGAGGCCGTTATCGCTGCGTGTCTCACGGGCCTCATGATTTTGTTGTTCCTGGGAAGCTGGCGCAGCACCCTGATCATCGCCATCTCCATCCCTTTATCTATCTTGACGTCCGTCATGACCCTCAGCTTTCTCGGAGAAACCATCAACATCATGACCCTCGGGGGATTGGCCCTGGCCGTCGGCATTCTTGTGGATGACGCCACAGTGACGATCGAAAACATCGAGCGGTATTTCGAAGAAGGGCATACGCAGCGCGACGCCATCCTGGAGGGCGCAGCGCAAATCGCGGTTCCTGCCCTGGTGTCCACGCTCTGTATTTGCATCGTGTTCTTGCCGATGTTCCTGCTGAGCGGTGTGGCCCGCTACCTTTTTGTTCCTCTCGCCGAAGCAGTGGTGTTCGCCATGCTCGCATCGTACATCTTGTCCCGGACGCTGGTGCCTACGCTGGCGATGTACCTGCTGAAAGCAAAGCAAGGCGACGCTGCCAGTTCGCGGAATCCTCTCGTGCGGTTCCAGCGAGCGTTCGAGCGCGGATTCGAACGGCTTCGGAATGCCTACCAGGCTCTGCTCGCGGTGCTTGTCCATCGGCGGATCCTTTTCGTCCCCATCTTTCTTCTGACCTGTGTCGCAGCGTTTCTCCTTGTGCCGTTGCTCGGTCAGGACTTCTTCCCGAACACGGACAGCGGTCAATTCATCCTTCATCTCCGCGCCAAGAGCGGCACGCGGATCGAAGAAACCGCGAAGCTATGCGATCTCGTTGAGGGCACAATACGTCGCGAGATCCCCGAGCGCGAGGTGGACAACATCCTGGACAATATCGGGCTGCCCTACAGTTCCATCAATTATATGCACAGTACATCGGGCCTCATCGGAGCGGGTGACGCCGATATTCTGGTCTCTCTCAAGGAAGATCACCACGCCACGGCAGACTATGTTCAGAGCCTGCGAGAGAGATTGCCCCGCGAATATCCTGGCACGACCTTTTACTTCCTGCCCGCGGACATCGTCACTCAGGTTTTGAATTTTGGTCTGCCTGCGCCCATTGATGTCCAAATCGAGGGAACCGATATCGAAGGCAATCGTGAAGTCGCAGCTCGCATGCTGCATGAAGTCGAGCGAGTTCCGGGCATTGCCGATCCTCGCATCCAGCAAGCGTTTGATTACCCGGAGTTCGATGTGGCTGTGGACCGTACCAAGGCGGCCCAGGGCGGCTACACTCAGCGCGATGTAGCCAATAGCCTGTTGAACTCACTCAGCGGCAGCTTCCAAATCACCCCGATGTTTTTCTTGAATTACAAGAACGGCGTCAGCTACAACCTGGTGACGCAGACTCCGCAGTATTCGATCCAATCCCTGCAAGACCTCCAGAACACTCCACTCAATGCCGCGGCCGCCGCGCGCCCTGAAATTCTGGCGGACCTTGCATCGATCCAACGAACGAACGAAATGGAAGTAATCTCGCATTACAACATTCGGCGCGTGGTCGATATTTATGCCGCCGTTCAGGGCCGCGACTTGGGTGCGGTGGGCCGCGATGTCACGCGCATTGTGGATGCCAACCGAAAATCCTTGCCGCGCGGCAGCTTCATCACCGTTCGCGGCCAGCTGCAAACAATGCGCAGCTCTTACCTCGGCTTACTGGGCGGACTCGTCTTTTCCATCGTTCTCGTCTACCTATTGATCGTGGTGAACTTTCAGTCTTGGCTCGATCCCTTCATCATCATAACCGCACTTCCTGCCGCCCTTGCCGGCATCGTCGGTTTCCTGTTCCTCACGCATACAACACTCAGCGTTCCCGCCTTAATGGGCGCCATCATGTGCATGGGCGTCGGAACGGCGAATAGTATTCTGGTCGTTTCTTTTGCCAAAGAACTGCTGCTGCACCATGGAGATCCGGTCAGGGCGGCCATCGAAGCGGGCTTCACCCGCTTTCGCCCCGTGCTCATGACGGCTCTGGCCATGATCATAGGCATGATTCCCATGGCGCTCGGCCTGGGCGAGGGCGGCGAGCAGAATGCGCCGCTTGGGCGCGCCGTTATCGGCGGCCTGCTGTGCGCCACCGTGGCCACCCTGATTTTCGTCCCTGCGGTCTTCAGTTTGCTTCACCGGAGGCGCGATCCCTCTGTTGCCCAAGAGCACTCCAAGAGCGCCCCTGAACCAATTTCTGCATGAGCTAAAGGAAGATCAATGAGATCGAACGAGGAAAATGTGACAACCGCCCGCGAGCCGGTAACAAATGTGCGGAGCGTCCAACCGAGTGGGGATGGATTTCAACCCATGCCAGGAGTCCGCCGTGGAGCTGCGATTCTTCTCACCGCCGCCGCGTTCGCTGCTCTCGCTCTTCTGATTTACTGGGGCATCCATTCGCGAGCGGCGGCCGAATCACGGCTGAAGCAACGAACCGAAGAAGCTGCCATTCCCACGGTCGCTGTGATCTTTCCGAAAGAAGGTGCCCCCACCCAGGAAATCGTCCTGCCCGGTAATACCCAGGCATTCAGCGACGCACCGATCTATGCGCGAACCAGTGGTTATCTCAAGCATTGGTATTTCGATATTGGCGCCCATGTCCAGAAAGGCCAATTGCTCGCGGAGATCGAAACCCCGGAAGTCGATCAGCAACTCCAGCAAGCTCAAGCGGACCTGGATACCGCGCAGGCCAACCTGAACATTGCCAAAATCACCGCCAGCCGCTGGCAAGACCTTGTGAGCACAGGCTCCGTGTCCCAACAGGAAACCGACCAGGCCGTCAGCAATCTCAGCGCAGTGAAGGCCGCGGCCGAATCCAGCGCCGCGAATGTGCGCCGCCTCGAACAGCTGCAATCGTTCGAAAAAGTCTATGCTCCATTTGATGGCATCATCACCGCCCGCAATACGGACATCGGCGCACTCATCGATGCCGGGGCTAACACACAACCGAAGGAACTCTTTCACATCACCGCCATCCGTACGCTCCGCCTTTACGTGGCGGTCCCTGAGGTGTACTCCCGTGCTGCACGCTCTGGTGCGCAAGCCGCGTTGACCCTCGATGAATTCCCGGGCCAAGCCTTCCACGGCACTCTCGTCCGCAACGCCAACTCCATTGACATCGCGTCGCGTACGCTGCTTGTCGAGGTCGATGTGGACAATCCAACCGGCCAGCTCCTTCCGGGCGCCTACGTTTTTGTCCACCTTAGGCTGCCGGACGAGACTCGTTCGGTAACGATTCCATCGAATACGTTGATCTTCCGGAAGGAGGGTTTGCAAGTTGGGCTGGTTCGCAATGGCAAAGCCGAGTTGGTCCCGGTCAAGATCAGCCGCGATCACGGCAACAGCGTCGAAATCGTTTCAGGACTGCAACCAACGGACGCCGTCATCGTCGACCCATCGGACTCTCTGGTCGCCGGCATGACCGTCCGCCTGAGCAACCAACCAGCAAACGGGTCCGGCCGATGAGGTACTTCTTTGCCGTCATGCGTTTCATTGTCACCAGCATCGTCGCGCTGCTTCTAGTGCTGCTGATCGTAGCGCTCGATGGCTGCACAGTGGGTCCCAAATACGTCAAGCCCACCGTGCCTACGACACCGGCTTATAAGGAAGAAGCGCCAAGCTCATTCAAAGAGTCAGACCAGTGGCAGCCCGCGCATCCCGGGGATCAGGCGAGCCGCGGAAAGTGGTGGGAAATTTTTGGCGATCCGGGACTCAACAACCTGGAAGAGCAGATCGCTGGTTCCAACCAGAACCTGAAAGTAGCGGAAGCACGTTTCCGCGAAGCTCGCGCAGCGATTCGCTTCAATCGGGCCGCGCAGTTTCCGACCATCTCCACTTCACCGAGCGCCAGCTATGTCAAGAGTTCAGACTTTTCCCAGAACTTTCCGTCCAAAGTACAAGAGGCCAGCACTGGCAATTTCGTGCTGCCCTTTGACCTTTCCTACGAACTGGATCTTTGGGGCCGCGTACGGCGTAGCGTCGCTGCCGCGCGGGAAGAAGCGCAAGCGACCGCTGCCGACTACGAAACCGCCAAGCTCAGCCTCGAGGCGGAACTGGCCTTGGACTATTTCGAATTGCGCAGTGCCGACGCTCAGAAGCGGCTTCTCGACGATACGGTAAAAGCCTATACCGACAACCTGCAACTCACGCTCAATCGCTTCAAGGGAGGCGTAGCCCCGAAGGCCGATGTTGCCCAAGCGCAGACCCAGCTTGATACGACTCGCGTGCAAGATACGGATGTCACTGTGCAACGAGCGCAATTCGAACACGCCATCGCGATTCTGATCGGAAAGCCGCCGGCGGACTTCAGCCTCGCAGCAGCACCGCTCAACTACCAACCTCCCAGCATTCCGATTGGTCTCCCTTCTGAACTGTTGCAGCGGCGGCCGGACATCGCCGCCGCGGAGCGCCGAGTGGCGGAGGCCAATCAGCAAATCGGCATCGCCCGCGCGGCGTATTTTCCCACCGTCAGCCTCGGGGGAACGGCAGGATTCGCCGGCACGCAGGGTTCGAACTGGTTTACTTGGCCGAGCGGCTTCTGGGCCGTCGGTCCTGCCCTCGCCCAGACTCTCTTCGACGCCGGACGCCGTCGCGCCACTTCCGAATCGGCGCGTGCGAACTACGATGCTACTGTCGCAACGTATCGTCAGACTTCACTGACAGCGTTCCAGGAAGTCGAGGACAACGTCGCCGCCCTGCGCATTCTCGAGAACGAAACGCAACAGCAACAGCAGGCCGTCGCGTCATCGCAGGAATCTCTTCAACTGTTCACGAACCGCTATAAAGGCGGGGTGGACACGTATCTCCAAGTCATTACCGCCCAGACGATCGAACTTGCCAACGAACGAAACGCCATTGATATCCTCAGGCGCCGGTTGGACGCTAGCGTGCTCCTCATCAAGGCACTGGGGGGAGGCTGGAACGCGTCCAACCTTCCTACGTTTGGTGCGTCCGCCGTTCGGGACTATTGAACATCCGGGGGGAGCAATGTTCCGGACATCGATGTTGGCCCGAGAAGAAAGTCGTATATTTGAAGAGCTGCTTTCGCGATTTGATTCTCTCGGCGATGAGCAGATGCTTGCGGTCGGTGTGACGCCCGACTGGTCCGCGAAGGATTTACTGGCGCACTTGGCCTACTGGGAACGGGCGGCAGCGGAGCAGGTGCGCGCGCTGAACGCCGGAACATGGTCACCTAAAAAACGGACTCGAGAGCAAATCCTGCGGATCAATCGGGAAGTTGCGAAGGCGAACCGAGCGACACCGCGCCACCTTCTTCGCGAAGAATTCAGCCTGGCGCACAGCGAAATCGTGTCGGCGCTGCGAGTGGGACCGGACGAGATGGAGGAAACGTCCCCGCTCGTGAGGATCGTTAGCTGGCAATGTGTGCGTCACAGGGGCCATCATCTGGCGCAACTTCGTGCCTGGGTAGAGCGTCTGCAAGGGTCTTTGTGAACCGAAAGCCGAGAGTCTGTTGAACTTGGTTTGGCGCGAGGAGGCAATATCGCGGCCGAACGAAGCCTTGAGAAAGGCCAATGATGGGTGCGCAGCCCGGTGAAGTTGGTCAGCCGAACCGTTTTGCCAGGATGCATTCCGAGTTTTATTGGGTCTTCTTTGAGGAGGCGCGAGCGACCAACTCGTCCAATCTCGAAAGCAAAAGCTTTAGGACGGGAGACTGGTTCGACTTTTTGTAGCCGAAGACCAGATCGACAGTTGGCGCATCTCCTTTGAGAGGACGACTCGTTACAGACGAAGGGAGAAAGTTCTGTGCGTATGCAGGTAACAGTCCTACGCCGCCTGTCGACGCTATTAACGCCATTCCCATGGCGAGATGGTCCGCCTCGTGAGCCGGCGTAATACTCGTTCCGGAGCGCTTCAGGTAATTGTCGATGACCACGCGCAGTACCGGAGCGGTTTTCGACACAGTCACGAATGCTTCACCCACTAGATCCCTCGGACCGATGGATTTGAGCGCAGCGAGACGGTGGTTACTAGGCAAGACCACCATCAAGGGCTCCTTGACGAGAAGACGGAACGTCAAATCTGGTAAGCCTCGTTCCCGTCGAAGAAAGGCCGCATCGATTTTTCCGTTCGACAGGCCATCTGCAAGCAGAGGCGAATATTGACTTGATATCATCACGTCGATATTTGGCAGTTCGTCGCGCAAGATCCGCAAGGCTTCGGGCATCCACTTCAATTCGTGTCCGGTTAAAAAGCCCATTGTGAAGCATGGCTTGCCAGGATGGGCGACCCGGCGAGCAGCTGCGCTTGCCGCTTCTACCTGGGATAGCACCAAGCGAGCGTGATCGAGAAACGCTCGACCCGCCGGCGTCAGCTCGATACCGCGTGCGCGGCGCGACAGGAGTTGCGCGCCTACCTCGCCCTCGAGATCTCGAATCTGCCGGCTCAACGAAGGTTGTGACGTGTGCAGCGTTTTCTGTGCTGCCACCGTCAGACTTCCTGCCTCGGCAGCCGCGATGAAGTAGCGTAGATGTCGTAATTCCATTCCCCGTTCCCATACTCCCAAAGCATTGCTCCCAGCCTAACAAAGTATGTTCCATGGCGCGACTAATGGCTGGTTACCTAATCCAATGTAGTGACTGGAATGCGTTGGGCGGGCAATGGTATTTGGGCTCATGCCTGATGAGCGTGCGTTCTGGAAGGAGAAGCCAAAATGTCAAAGAACCTGGAAGGGAAAATTGCACTCATTACGGGCGGCTCGCGGGGAATTGGTGCTGCAATCGCTAAGCGTCTGGCTGCGGATGGAGCTAAGGTGGCCATTACATACACGAGAGGGGCCGATGCGGCCGCGGCCGTCGTTAAGGAGATTGAACGCGCTGGCGGAAAAGCGATCGCGATTCAGGCGGATGCCGCAGATGCCGACGCGGTTAAAGCCGCGGTCGAAAAGACGTTTGCAACCTTCGGCCGGCTGGATGTGCTGGTGAACAACGCCGGCACGGCCATTCCGAAACCGTTCGAGGAGGCGACCCTGGAAGAGATGGATCGCGTGCTCGACATCAATGTCCGCGGGGTATTCGTCGCGACGCAGGCGGCGCTGAAGCACATGAAGAGCGGCGGTCGCGTCATCATGATCGGTTCGGCCGTGGGTGAACGTGTCGCGGCACCCGGGCTCGTGCCATACGCGGGCACGAAGGGAGCCGTCAAGATGTTCACTCAGGCGCTGGCCAGAGAGATCGGGAGCCGGGGCATCACGGTCAACAACGTACAGCCCGGTCCGATCGACACGGAATTGAATCCCGCCTCGGGTGATTGGGCGGTACCGCAGAAGGCCGCCACAGCGCTCGATCGTTACGGGCGGGTGGATGAGATCGCCGCGATGGTGGCGTTTGTCGCCGGTCCGGAGTCCTCGTACATTACCGGGGCGAATCTTACCGTGGATGGCGGAATGAATGCCTGAACGGACGCACACACTCAGTCCACGGAACTGAAGATAGATGTATCCGTGCGGGCATGATTGAGAGCCGACGACGCAACAGCGTTGGCTCTCCTTCGAGTCCAAGTGCGCAGTCGTCTTATCCGCTAACTGACATGCAAGAGAGAGGAAAATGACTACACTCCAAAACAAAACTGCGCTGGTGACGGGCGCGTCGCGGGGAATTGGTCGCGCCACGGCATCAGCCCTCGCGGAGGCCGGGGCCCATGTTCTGGTTCACTATGGCCGCTCAGCGCAGGATGCGGAATCGCTAGTCGCCAGCATCCACGCAAAAGGGGGACGCGCGAATGCGATCAAGGTGGACTTGGCAACTCCAGATGGAGCAACACTGCTGGCAAGGGAAGTTCGCTTGATCGCTGGGGAACGATTGGACGTGCTTGTGTCTAACGCCGGAGTCGGTAAGAGCGCAACCATCAAGGACCATACAATAAAGGACTTTGACAATTTATTTGCGACGAATGTACGAAGTCCATTTTTCCTGGTGCAGCAACTTTTGCCCATCCTCGGTGAAGGTTCGAACATCATTGTGATCTCTTCGCTCGGGGCGCACGCCGTAGTTGGGAAGCCCGGTTTGGACAACCCTTCGATCCTTGCCTATGCCTCAACCAAGGGAGCATTAGAGACTCTGGTCAAAAACTGGGCTGCCATCCTGGGACCCCGGGGAATCCGCGTAAATGCAATCGCTCCAGGCGTGATCGATACGGACATGTCGAACTTCACGAAAACCGAGGCGGGTCGAGAGGCGACGCTTGGAATGCAAGCACTGAAGCGAATCGGCAAGCCGGAGGATGTTGCGGACGTCGTCGCGTTCCTGGCGTCAGACGCAGCCCGCTGGATAACGGGAGCGAGTATCCCGGTCGACGGCGGGTCGAAGCTCTAAGGAACCGCGTCTTGCCAGCGTTGGATGGAATTGCCTCGATGAGAAGAGGGGGGTGGCAAATGGCAAAAATGGAAGCGATGAGTGAAAAGATCGAATCGAAAAATAAAGCTCTTGTTCTAGAAGCTTTCGACACGCTGTTCAACAAGCGTGACTACGCAGCCGCTGAGCGCTTCTGGTCGCCTGACTATATTCAGCACAGCGCGCACATCGCACCGGGCCGTAGAGGCCTGTTCGATCTCATCAAGAGCCTTCCGCCAACACTTAAGTATGAGCCAGGAAGGATCGCGGCAAACGGAGATTTTGTCATCGTGCACGGACGGTTTTCGGACTTCGGCCTGCCCGTAAACTGGATTGCAGCGGACATTGTGCGCATTCAAAACGGAATCCTTGTTGAGCATTGGGATGTCATTCAGGATGAGGCCACAGAAGAGCAATCAAAAAGTGGCGCTCCCATGTTTGGAATGACCTTCCCAAAGTACAAATAAGGCAGCGCGCGAATTGTTCGCCAGAACTCGCCAAGCAGCGAAAAAAATGCCTAAAAAACTTGAAGGCATGACCGCCGTTATCAGAGGCGGCACAGAGGGATTGAGTTGGCTGCGCCAAAACAACCTCCGTGGGGCAAATGGGTTGGGGGAGACGCGAGCGCGAGTAAGCTTGAATGCGGTTTTGCGCAGGGTGGTCGGGGAGCCGTCGTTGGCCACGAAGGGCAGGAGGCGAGCTGCGCGATGATTGAGTTTCTTGCGCCGGTCGCGAAAACGGGCGCCACCGGCGGGACGATGCTGGCTCCGGGCGATGGAATGGACGAAGCCGGACGGACCAAAGCGGTCAGAGCATAAGATCTTTGTGGGTCAGGAAGCAATCTGCAGTACGGCAGCACCCTGGATCGCGTCATTCTTCAATGCGTTAAGCGCTCGATTTGCATCCTGCAGGGGAAACGCCTCGACTCGCGTTCGAATGGGAATCTCCGCAGCTATGCGCAAGAAATCTTCTCCATCCTGGCGTGTATTGTTCGCCACGCTGCGCACAACTCGTTCCTGATAGAGCAAGTCGTAGTCGAACGAAGGAATCGGGCTCATGTGTATGCCGCCCAAAACCAGCGTGCCGCCTTTGCGCAATGCCTTGAGAGCCGCCGGCACGATTTCTCCGGCCGGCGCAAAAACAATCGCAGCATCGAGCTGCACGGGAGGCTCGTCCAACGTTCCACCGGCCCACTTCGCGCCAAGATCCAAAGCCAACCCCTGATGCCTGGCGTCACGCGTTGCGGCGTATACAGCAATGTTCCAATGACGCGCCACTTGAATTGCCAGGTGCGCCGCTGCCCCGAATCCGTAGAATCCGAGCGTTCCTCCGGCCTGAATTCCGGACAGCCGCAGCGAACGAAATCCTATAATTCCCGCGCACAACAAGGGCGCAGCTTGTTCGTCGGCAAACGCTTCCGGAATGGCGTAGACAAACTGTTCCGGCGCGACAACATATTCGGCGTAACCGCCATCCACACTATATCCCGTGAACTCAGGATGATCGCAGAGATTCTCGGCCCCCGACCGGCAATAGCTGCAAGTTCCATCCGTGCGATGCAGCCATGCGATCCCGACGCGGCAGCCCACCGAAAAGCGCGATGCGTTGCTACCCGTTTTTTCAACGATCCCCACAATTTGGTGCCCCGGAATGACAGGCGACTTTCGGGGAGCAAGTTCGCCTTCCACAACATGCAAATCCGTCCGGCATACGCCGCAACAATGCACGTGTACGAGAATTTCTCCGTCATTCGGCTCGGGGATTTGCACTTCTGTGTATTGGAGGGGTTGCGTTTCGACCCGGGCAGGGCGGACAAGCACACATGCTTTCATAGGGATATCTCCATCAGTCGGCCCCTAGCACTCCACTTGATACTCCTCAGAGTGCGAATCAATCTGACTCAGAGATAATTCTCCTCCATCAGGCAGTTGTGCAAAATTTTTCCTTTCATCGGCTTGGCTGCCCGGCTCCCGGCAGATACGCTCGCCTGTCCCCCTCGCGATTTACGCTCGCTGCTTTTCGCCAAACTCTTCCGGAGCCCTCCGGTCGGACTAGCCGCCTTGGAGTCTCTCATCTCGAATCCTCCGTTTGGTGTTAGGCTTTGGATTCGAATCTACGAATTAGAGGAGCCAAATGCCATGTTCAGCAGAAAATTGACGGCCGCAATTCTCCTTGCCTCGCTCGGCTTGGCATCGCCGCCCGCCGGCGCCCAACAGAAATCGGTGGACGCGCTCGGCCACCCGTGGTGGCAACACGCCGTCTTCTACGAGATCTACCCACGCAGTTTTGCCGATAGCAATAACGACGGCATCGGCGATCTCAACGGCATCGCATCGAGAATGGACTATTTGAAAGAACTCGGCGTCGACGCCATCTGGATCACTCCGTGCTTCCCTTCTCCACAAGTGGATTTCGGTTACGACGTTTCCGATTACGAAGCCATCGATCCAATGTACGGAACAATGAAGGATTTCGATCACCTGGTAAGCGAAGGCAAGAAGCGCGGCATCAATGTGATTCTCGATTTCGTCGTGAATCACACTTCCGACCAGCACAAGTGGTTCCTGGATTCCAAATCCTCGCGAACCTCCGGGCATCGCGATTGGTACATCTGGCGCGACGGCAAAGGCCCTGGCCAGCCTCCCAACAATTGGCTTTCCACGTTCGGCCTCTCCGCGTGGAAGCTCGATCCCAAAACCAATCAGTATTACTACCACTATTTTTATCCCGAACAGCCGGACCTGAACTGGCGCAATCCCGCCGTGGAAAAAGCCATGCTCGACATGACGCGCTTCTGGTACAAGCGTGGCGTCGCCGGGTTCCGCCTCGACGCCGTGGACACCCTCTTCGAAGATCCCAATCTCACCGATAATCCCGTGCTTCCTGGAACCGACAAGTTCGGCCGCCCAAACATGGACGAGAAGTACAACAAGAAACTCCCCGAAGTCCACGAAGTCATGCGCAAACTGCGCAGCACCGCCAACGAATACGGCTCCGTCCTAATCGGCGAAACGTGGACTGCCAATGTTGCCCAGCTCAAGGACTACTACGGCCAAAACAATGACGAGCTGCAGTTGCCCATGGACTTGATGATGACGGAACTCAAAGGTCTCTCCGCCGATGAATACCGCAAGCACATCGCCGCCGTGGACGCCGCCGGCCATTGGCCCGTCTATGTCATCACCAACCACGACATCGTGCGTTCCTACACGCGCTACGCCGACGGCTTGCACAACGACGACATCGCCAAAATGATGGCTGGCTTCTACCTCACGCTGCGCGGCACCGCCATCATGTACTACGGCGAAGAAATCGGCATGGAAAACAACAACCCCAAAAGCAAAGATGAAGTCCAGGATCCTATCGGCAAGCTCGGCTGGCCGCTGGAAAAGGGCCGCGACGGCGAACGCACGCCCATGCAATGGAATGACACCAGCAATGCAGGCTTCAGCAAAGCAAAACCATGGCTGCCCGTTCCACCCAGCTATAAAACACACAATGTCGCGAGCGAAATGAAGGATCCAAACTCTGTCTTGAGTTTTTACAGGCAACTGCTCTCGCTGCGCCACAACGAAGCCGCGCTACTCGAAGGTAATTTGACGATGCTGAACGAAAAAGATCCGAACGTGCTGACGTACGTGCGCCGCTACAAAGACGAAGCTATTTTGGTAATGCTGAACATGTCCGCGTCGGATCAAAACGTTCAATTGGACCTGGCAGCCCTGGGATTCTCGATGCCGAAAGTCAGTGTGCTGTTGACAAGTTTTCACAAGCCGCTGCCGTCCGCGAGTGGTTCGATCCCAATGGAACCCTACTCCGTCTTCATCGCCAAAATCACAAACTGACCCGCCGCGCGCCGCCAGCGCCGCCTATCTACGTTAGCTAACATCCCCTTCGACCTCAGTTGGGTTTCGGTGGCGCGACTGCCGCCTCGGAAACCACTAGATACTCATATTTCTTCCCATTCGCCTTAAACTTCATCTTGTCTTTATCCAGCGTGAACTCGATGCTGGTATTCACCGGTATCAATTCCTGTCCAGCATGCTTTTCCTGCCGGATGCGGTAGTCCGTCGTCCCCGCCCTCACCACATATTCCTGGCAGAGCACATCCGTCGTCTCTTTCTTGTTCTTCACCTGTTGCGACCCACACGCCACCGAGCTCTCGGAAACAATCGTCCCCGCCTGAGGCTCCTTGGCCATCGCTGGAATCCCTATCAATACGGCTGCTGCTACCAGCAGATATGTCGTTCTCATGGTGCCTCCCTACGCTCACGCGGTACTTCCCCACCCTCACAAAGTCTTCATGGGCCTATTCGCGCCTGAATTCACTTGTAGCCAATTTGCCCGCTTCCTTCCAGACCCTTTTCTCCCCGTGTTGCTCAAAAGTAGCCAACGCCACCCAGCCCTGCCTTCGCTTCCCTCGGTCCGAGACCGCAACTGTTCAAACTAAACTCCAGAAGCCCGCCTTGGTAAATCCCCCCCCTTTTCGGAGCTTCCGGCCGCCTTGAGCCGACTATGCTTCGCAAACAATCCATTTTTCTGTATGCCGCGCTCCTGGTCCGAGCACTTTTCAACAGGCTGGCGGGCCCTGCCGGTAACCTTTTAAGTCGGCAACCCAATCAGCAATCCCAAATCACTCTGCCTTGCATCATAATGTGGGGATGGGGATGACTATGCCCAGATACGCTCCTTGGATAGTCGGTTTGGCTCTCAGTGTCCTCTCGTGCGCCTTTCCTGTAGGGGCCCGGGCTCAACAGACCCCTGCTGTCCCATCAGCACCAGCCAGCGGCCCGTCGGTCGAACCGCAATCTCCAGGAACCATCAGCGGGATTGTTGTAGACCAGTCGGGAGCCGCCGTCCCCGGAGCCCGCGTAAAGCTCGCGCGCCAAGATCAATCCCCAGACCAAGAGATCTTATCGAGTGACGATGGACAATTCTCCTTTGCCAACGTCGCTCCTGGGCCGTTTCAACTCCTCATCTCTTCGTCGGGTTTCACCACGCAAACCTCCTCAGGAATCCTGCACTCGGGGGAGATCTACACTGTCCCTCAGATCGCGCTAGCTCTTGCTACCAATGTCACGGAGGTGCGCGTCGCCCCCGCGCGAGTGGATATAGCCGAGGATGAGATCAAGGTGGAAGAGAAGCAGCGCGTGCTCGGCGTCGTTCCAAATTTCTATGTCAGCTACGACCACAACCCAGTTCCTCTATCCTCGAAGCAGAAGTTCGAGCTTGCGTGGAAAACGATGGTGGATCCGGTGAGCTTCGGCGTGACTGGGGCCATCGCGGGAATTCAGCAGGCGCAAAACGATTTCAGCGGATACGGCCAGGGCGCGCAAGGCTACGCAAAGCGCTTCGGCGCTTCCTACGCCGACTTTGTTTCGGGCACACTTGTTGGCAGCGCCATACTCCCCTCGCTCCTGAAGCAAGATCCGCGTTATTTCTACAAAGGAACTGGCAGCAAGCGCTCGCGCATTCTCTATGCGCTAGCTAATGCAGTGATCTGCAAAGGCGACAATGGCCACTGGCAGGCGAACTACTCCAGCATTTTGGGGAGCCTCGCCGCGGGGGGCATCTCCAATCTCTACTATCCAGCCAAGAATCGCGATGGAGCGGAATTAACCTTCGAAAATGCGCTCATCGGGATTGGCGAATCCGCCGCCGTCAATCTCCTCCAGGAATTTGTCATCCGCAGGCTAACGCCCAGTGTTTCCAAGCACGAACCTGCAAAGAGCCCAAACGCCATCAGCAAGGTCTGGAACTCACTCGTTCACGATGGCGACTAGGATAAGACTGCTTCCTTCTCTCAGGTTCTTCCGCCAGCTCCAGTGAACGCCCCAGCCGCTCAAACCAGTGCGAAGGACTCAGTCCTGGTTGGGCGTGCTCTGCACTCGAACAGTGGGAGTCGGCAAACCGTGGGTCTGCAGACCCGTGAGTGCCTCGGTCCAGGACTGGACGAAGCGGCCCGTGGACCACTCCACCATCACCACGTCGCTTTTTGGAAGCTCGAGAAGTTTCGGGCCCAGTTTGTTTCCGGAGAAATCGTAGAGCGCTAGCGAAAGCACTTGGACGGCGCGAGAATTAGGTTCTTGCTGCGTTTGCTCCACCAGCAGAAACGAGCCGCCGGGTGCTAAATACACATCGGCTATATCGGGGAGCTGCTTTTTCAGAGCCGGCCAGGCAATTGGCAAAGGGGAAGCGTGCGTGAGCGTGCGTGGAACGACGACCTTGGGATTCCCCGAGGCAGAGCAAAAACCATTCGGCTGAAAGAACGCCGAGGCGTACCACTCCCCTTGACCGTGCTTCAGCGACCATCCGGTTTGCGGCGAGTTGTCAGATGGCGAATCATCGGCGCAAGCATCGTTGCCCGAGGCGCTCCCCGCAATTGCCTTTGCGTAGGCGCGCTCCCCGGCAGCCCCAAAGATCTTAGCGAAAGGGATCTTCTGGTTCGCCCCACCGAAAAGAGAAATCGGGAAGTCCGGGTTTTGTACCCAGAACTCAGTGAGAAGATGCCCCCCGCGTGCTTCGCAAGCTTCCGATTGTCCCAGGTAGGAGCCAACGGAAATCAAGTCGGGTAGGATGCTCTCGAACCATAGATTGCTCCAGCCACATTCAGAGGGCGCGTTCGGATCGGCGGGTGCATCGCTGCTGGAAGGTTCAGGATTATAAGCTTCATCGAACATATGCTTGGTGGTTTCGGAATCGCAGAGCGGGTACTCGACTTCGAGCGCCGGCATTTTCTCGACGGATACCGCGTAGGCGAGATCTGCCGTGGAAATGTTGCCATGACTGGCCGGGTCGCTCTTATCTGGGGGCATGAGTTGGCAGGTGTGTTGAATGCCGATGCGCCAGAATCCGGTTTTGCGCGGCACGATGATATCCGGCAGCGTGGCGACGATGTGCGCGCCGGAAGCATCGAGCACAACCCAAAGTGTTTCGTATTGCACGAGCGAAGGGCCACCGAGAAGCTGCGCGCCTCGCTGATGGACGATGCGGGCTAGCAAGAGGCCGGTAGCGGGAGCGGCTGCCGTTGTGGCGGGAGCTTGCTGCGCGACGGCGCACGGCCCGGCGAAAAGAGAAACCAGAAAAGCGGTACACACGAATTTGCTGATTCGCATGCCCAATCGTAGCGCGGGCTAAATTTGAAGCACCAGGGAACTGTCACACGTGTGGTGAATCGCTAAACGCACTCGAGCGGCAAAGGTCCGCAGTCCGGTTGGGCATATTCCAGAAAACAAGCAGATCTCCCCCTCATCGTGGGGATCACAGCCTTTTGAAACCGGACACCGAGCGGTTCAGTGCTGGCCAAGATACCCCATGTCCGCCAAAACTCCCCGCATGTAAACAAAGCTGCTCGTCACTCCCGGCATCGGATCGTCGGCATGGATCTCATACTCCAGATCAACAAAGCCTTTATATTTCATCGCGACCAGCGCTTCAAACATCTTCCGCACCGGCATCTGGCCTTCTCCCACCGCGACTTGGCTTTCCTTGCTTTGAAAGTTTGCGAGGTCTTTCATGTGCACATTAAACAGCCTGGGGCCGACTTCCTGAATCGCCTGCACCACATCCGTTCCGGCGCGAACCGTGTGTCCGACGTCAATGCAGCACCCCATGCGCGGATCCATTCCCTTCACCGCCTTCAACACGTCCAGCGGTGAATGCCATATCTTGTCTTCCGGCCCGTGATTGTGAATCGCAATGCGGATGTCGTATTCCTTAACGAACTTCTCGATGCGCGGAAGAGTTTCCGGCGTTGGGTCGCCCGCGACGATTACGCCAATCCCCGCCCGCTTGCAGTATTCGAACTTGCTCCGGATGTCCGCGTCTTCATCTTTCGGAAAATAAATCGTTCCGGCCGCATGCAACCGGATCCCCGCCGTGGCATAGTCCGCCAGCGCAGCCGCCTCCGCCTGCGGGTCCGTTGGCAGATGATCTTTGACGTCCTTCGCGTTCAACTCCAACACGTTGAGTTGCTTCAGATAGCTAATCAGCTGCGCCCTGTTGAAGTTTCGAAACGTATAGCTGGCCACTCCCAGGCGAATCGGCACTGATTCATCAGCGGGCGGCCGAGCGAGACCCAGAGCGAAAACCTTGCTCGAAGCAGCTAATGCTCCCCCAACAACTGCGCCGGAACGAACAAAATCGCGTCGTGACAATGTGTTTTTCATAAGCTCCCGGATTTGCTCCCCTCTCCCCAAATTCCGACGGAACGGAATCCTCTTCTCTACTGACAACTAAGCCGAATACGAACAACATTGAACCCTATTCTTTCCGCTAAAAACTAAGAACTAACAACTAATAACCATCTTCTCCAAGCCAGGAAGCCGGTTCCCGCTCTTTTCCCGCTGACAACTGAAGACTGACAACCGACTATCTTCTCAGACTTTCGGCGCCCAACCCTTCTCGTATTCGCGTCCCCACATCTTCATCGCTTCGGTATCATTCTGGATCCGCCCATCTTTCGTGTCGAGATGCAGCTCCCGGTTCACTTCCCACGCGATATTGGAGAGCTGCAGCATCGTAACGGCAACGTTGCCCACAGCGATTGACGCATTCAGCTTCTCGCCCTTGCGGATCCCCGCGATGAAGTTCGCGAAGTGTCTGTCGGTCATTGAATCGGCCCCGAGAAGGTCGCTCGATGAAGCCGTGCTGCCAGCCTTGAATTCGTTCGTCTTTTTGCCGTTGAGGTCGTAGATTTCGTAGCCGCCGCGATCCACAAGCACCGTGCCAGTCGTCCCCAGTATCGTCGCGCCGCGATCGCGCCCGTAATACTTCATTCCCTCGCAACTTTTGCCTTCCCACGAAATCATCTTGTCTTCGTATTCGAAGCTCGTCACCAGCGTGTCATAAAACTGCCAGTCATCCTTGAAGTGGTATCTGCCACCCGACGCAGTCACTCGCCTCGGATAGTCAACGCCCAGCGCCCACCGGCACACATCCACTTCATGCGTCCCGTTGTTGAGCGTTTCACCGGTCCCGTAATTTCGGAACCAGTGCCAGTTGTACGGATGCACGTTGTCCCGGTAAGGGCGCCGCGGCGCTGGCCCCTGCCACAAGTCCCAATCCAGCTGCGCTGGCACCGGCACTTCTTTGCCCGTGCCAATGGACTTCCGCACGTTGCTGTACCAGGCTTTCGCGAGGTACGGCCTGCCGATAATCCCTTCGCGAATCTTTTCTATCACCTCTATTGTGTGTGGCGAAGACCGCTGCTGCGTGCCCATTTGGACGAGCTTTCCGTATTTCTCCTGCGCTTGCACTAGCATTACGCCTTCCGCAGGATCATAGCTGCAGGGCTTTTCCACATAGACGTGCTTGCCCGCCTGCACTCCCGCAATCGCCATCGGCGTGTGCCAATGGTCCGGACTCGCAATGGTGATGGCGTCCACATCCTTCAGCGCGAGGATCGTTCGAAAGTCCTTGTCTGTCGCAGGCGCCTCGCCCATTTCCTGCTCGACCCTGTCCGCAAACTTCTTGAGGATGATGCTGTCCACATCGCAAACATGCGAAATACGCGCAGCGCTCTTGTTCGCCTTTATCCCGGCGAGATGAGCATAGCCGCGCCCATTCAGACCGATCACCGCGAAGTTGAGCCGATCATTCGAACCGAGAATCTGGCCGTAGCTTTTCGCCGTCGTACTCACCGCCAGCCCCGCCGCGCCCACCGCCAACGCCTCGACAAACTCACGTCGTGTAACCATCGTTTTCCTCGCCACGCGCGTCACTTCCTCCCTCGCGCGCAACCGCAGTATACATCCGCACCTGGTATTCTCTGCTCTCCCAATGCCTGCGCCGGGGCGGCACCATAGGACCGCGCTGTCAGGAAATGGACCGGTTCCCAAGTTTCCAGCGTGTTAGACACTCTTTCCGCGCAGGTGTAAGATTTCTTCGTCTCGCATCAGGCGGATCACTTTGGGCGCCGATCGGCAAACTCTCCGGACCATCTCTTTGCCTCGACTGGTATTCACCACAGTCGTGCTGTTCTCGGTCCTATTTCTACCCGTTGCTGAGGCTCAGCAAGCGTCTGATCTTGCAGGCGCGGCAGTCGACCCGCTGAAACAATCGCCCGGCCGGATCGTCGTTCTCGTTTTTGTGCGCACAGACTGCCCGCTTTCGAATCGCTATGCCCCTCTCATTCAGGAATTGAGCGTCAAGTATGCGCGCGAGTCCTCCTTCTGGCTGGTCTTTCCAGACAAGAGCAAATCCCCGGAAGAAATTCGCAGCTACCTGAAAGAATACGGCTACAAGCTCTCCGCGTTGCGCGATCCTGAGCGGGTATTGGTAAAAAAGAGCGGCGTGAAAGTGACTCCGGAAGTCGCCGTATTCAACGCCAAGCGGGAACTCGTCTACCACGGCCGAATTGACAACCTATATGAGGACTTTGGCCGCAGCCGCCGCGCCGCAACCACTCATGAACTGGCCGATTCCATCGAAGCCGCCAGCAAAGGCCTCCCTCCACCGATAATATCGGCGGATGGCGTGGGATGCTTCATCTCAGACCTCCAATGAAGCGCCTTGGGCGAACTCTTGCAATAGTCGCTTTATTCCTTCTTTTCGCGGCTGTACTGTCCACGCAAATCCGCTCTGGTCCTGCACCCCAGGAACAAACCTCCACACCAAATCTGCAGGTTACCTTCAATCGCGACATCGCTCCCATCCTTTTTCATAACTGCGCCGCCTGTCATCGTCCCGGCGAAGCCGGTCCCTTTCCACTTCTCACTTATGCTGACGCAAAGTCGCATGCTGGCCAGATCGCGTTCGTCACGCAGTCTAAATTCATGCCTCCCTGGCTGCCCGAAACCGGCGATTTCAAGCTAGCGGATGAACTTCGTCTCTCTGAGGAACAGATCAAGTTGATTGCGAAATGGGTTCAGCAAGGCGCGATCGAAGGCGCAGCATCCGACTTGCCGCCCAAACCCGATTTTGTGGAGGGCTGGCAAATCGGCAAGCCCGATCTGATCGTAAAGGCCGACAAGCCCTATCACTTACCTGCAAGCGGGACCGATCAATACTGGAATTTTATCTTTCGAACGCCCGTGAATCGCACGCGCTGGCTGAAGGCCATTGAAATTCGTCCCGGCGATAAGCGCGTGGTGCATCATGCAAACATCTTGGTGGATCGCACCGAGTCCGCGCGCGCTCAGGAGTCTTCTCCCGGAGCAGGTCTCGCCGGCATGGAAATCAAGATTGAGTCCGAAACCTTTGACCCCGACAGTCACTTTCTTTTTTGGAAGCCCGGCACAATTCCCTACACCGAGCCGGACGGCTTGGCTCTTCGGCTCGATGCCCAAACCGATTTGGTTCTGAACATTCATCTGCAGCCCTCGGGAAAGCCGGAATGGATCCAACCCAGTCTCGGATTGTATTTCACGGATCATCCCGCAACACTTTTCCCCATGCTGCTCCAACTGGAAAACGACCGAAAATTGGACATTCCTCCCGGAGAAAGGGATTTCATCGTAACCGACGAGTTCACTTTGCCCGTGGACGTCCAGGTCCTTGCGATTTACCCGCACGCGCATTACCTCGCAAAAGACATGCAAGCATTTGCGACGTTGCCCGACGGAACGAAAAAATCTCTAATCCATATCGCGAAGTGGGATTTGAACTGGCAGGCCGTGTATCGCTACGATTCTCCAGTCGAGTTGCCCGCAGGAACTGTCATTTCCATGCGCTATTCCTACGACAACTCCGCCGAAAACGTTCGTAATCCCAATAATCCGCCGAAGCGCGTTGTCGGAGGCAATCGCTCCAGCGATGAAATGGCTCACCTCTGGCTTCAAGTTTTGCCCCATACCGTTCCAGGTGAAGCGAGCGATCCGCGCCGACTCTTGCAGGAAGCGATGGCGCGGCACAACGTGGACAAGAACCCGGCAGACTTCGAAGCCCATTACAATCTCGCCGCCATGCTCCAGGTTCGCGGTGCTGCTGCAGAGGCCATGCAACAGTACGAGATGGCTTTGCGCATCCGGCCGGAAGACCCCGCGGCGAACAATGCGTTTGGCGGAACCATCATCGCTTCGGGTCATCCCGAAGCGGCTGTCCAGTATCTGAGAACGGCGCTGCGGACGCGGCCGGACTATTTTGACGCGCATTACAATCTGGGCATCGCGCTTGCCATGCAGGAGAACTTCAAGGAAGCCGTGGAAGAGTTTCGCGCAGCCGTTCGAATCAATCCGCGCGACGCCAATGCCGAAGCAAATCTCGGAACCGCGTTGGCGGAAATCGGCAATTTGCGGGAAGCTCAAGCGCACCTGGAAAAAGCGCTTGCGATCGATCCGAACCTGGCGTTGGCGCGCGATAACCTCGAAGAACTCAAGCGTCAATCCCCCGGAGAGAAACCGTAAAAAGCGCGCCGCTCCGGATTAACAGAAAGCATGGCGCGAATGCGAAGAATCGGTGCGAACGAATGGCATATTTTACGCCAGTGCCAGCTTCGTTCGAATTTCCGCCACGATTTCTTCCGGCGTATGCGCCGCGTCCACAGTTACCGCATCCGCCGGTTCCTCGAGATCCGCGAATTGGCCAGCGAGAATTCCTTCGCCGGCAAAGTGGCCGTGGCGGGCGAGGATTCGCTGGCGGAAGAGTTCGTAACTCCCCTTCAGATAGACAACTTTGACTTCCGGGCCGGCACGAAGCTCTTCGCGGTACGCGTTCTTCAGTGCGGAGCAAGCGAGTACGACGTTGGCACGGTCAGCGATCCATTGCACGATGGCATCGCGCATGGCAGCAAGCCAGGGAGCGCGGTCCGCGTCGGTGAGCGGGATGCCGCGCGACATTTTCTCAATGTTCGCGGGCGAATGAAAATTGTCAGCGTCGGCAAACTCCCAATGCATTTGCGCGGCGAGCAACTCGCCGATGGTGGTCTTGCCGGATCCGGTGGGGCCCATAACGAGAACGATCACGGCAGCATCATCGCTTCTTACGGCCGGGCCAGAAATTCGCCGAGCAGCATGTGGAAATGGTGGACGCCGTTTTCGCGCTTCACGGAATAGCGCCCGCGATCGTAAGTGGAGGAACGCAGGCCGCGCTGAACGTTTTCGCAGAGCCCGATATCTTCTTGCTGGACTTCATCGCTGAAGGCCACGGCTTTTTTGATGCGCTCGCGGTTTTTCTCCGAGGCCACATCGTGAAAAAACCATTCGAAGATGGTGAGGGTTTTTCCATGCGAAAGAGGAACGATTACATTGGTCGAAACATTGTCCGGATAAATGTTCAGCATCAAATTCGGAAACACCCAGAAGTAGAGAGCTTCTTGCAAACCTGTGCCCGGCGTGTAAAAACGCTTCCCCTCATCCTCCGGCTTCATCGCGCGGATGGGAGCGAATTGCTGAGAATAATAACGAAAGGTGTCGGTGCGATAGTTCGCGTAATCGATTTCCTTCATCAAACCGGGATGCGCGATCGGAATGTGGTAGCCCTCGAGATAGTTGTCCACATAAACTTTCCAGTTGCAGTTGATGATGTAATCGCGGCGTTCCGCGAACTGCAAACCATCGAATTGAAAGCCTCGCGCCTGCTGCGGAATCTGCCCGAGATAGGTAGAGAGCGGTTCAGCCTTCAAATCGAAATTCACGAAAATGAATTGTTCCCAGGTTTCGCAGCGGAGCGGCACCATGCCCATGGTGCTGCGATCAAAAAATTCGACGCCCTCGACATCCGGAGAGCCGATCAAGCGGCCATCGAGCGTGTAGGTCCAGCCGTGATATTGGCAACGCAGAACATTTTTGCAGCCGCTGCCAAGCGCGATAGGCCCCGCGCGATGGCGGCATACGTTGCTAAACGCGCGGAGAGTTCCCTCTTTGTCGCGAACAACGATGATTGGTTCGCCAGCGATGTCCGCGGTGAAAAAACTTTCCGGATCGGAAATCGTGTGTTTCACGCCGCCGGTTTCGCCACACGCTTGACTCAGCGTTCCAACAAGTTGCCAGGTGCGGAGAAAAATGCGGGTCTTCTCAAGCTCCAAAATAGTGGGATCAGTGTAAAAGCGCGATGCGAGCGTCTGAGCGCACTCGATCTGCTCGTGAACGTCCAGGTTAAGAGGATTCGCCAGCATGGTTAGAACTTGCGGGTTTCCTGGCGCGACCAGCGCTCGACTACGATTTTGGATTCAGTGAAGAATTCGACGGCGTCGCGTCCCTGGCCATGGAGGATGCCGAAGAAACTCTCTTTCCAGCCGCTGAATGGGAAATAGGCCATGGGCGCGGCTACGCCGATGTTGATGCCGATATTTCCGGCGGGGGCTTCATAGCGGAATTTGCGCGCGGCGGAACCGCTGGTGGTGAAGAGCGATGCCTGATTTCCGTAAGGGCTGCGGCGCAGGAATTCCATGGCTTCGTCAATGGAATTCGCGTGAATCAAACTGAGCACGGGCCCGAAGATTTCCGTGTTGGCGAGCTGGCTGCTCGAAGGCAAGTCGTCGAGAATTGTTGGAGTGAGAAAATTTCCGGATTCGTACTTTGGAATTTTTGTATTTCGCCCATCGACAATGGGCTTGGCGCCTTCGCCGACGCCGGCGGAGATCAGCGATTCGATGCGCTGCTTACTTTCTTTGGTGATTACTGGGCCCATTTGAATGCCGGATTCGAGGCCGTTGCCAGTGCGAATGGAAGAGGCAGCGTGGGCGATGGAATCGCGGAATGTTTTTTGGGCTTCGCCAATGGTGACCGCAACGGAAACGGCGAGGCAACGCTGGCCGGCGCAGCCGAACGCGCTATCGCTAATAATTTGTGTTGCCAATTCCATGTCCGCATCGGGAAGGACGATGACGTGATTCTTTGCTCCGCCCTGGCACTGCATGCGCTTGCCGCTGGCCGCGGAGCGCGTGTAGACATGCTTGGCGACGGGCGTGGATCCGACAAAACTGATGGCGCGAACTTGCGGGTGGTCGCAGAGGGCATTTACGACGTCTTTCCCACCGTTGACGAGGTTTATGACTCCTTTGGGCAGGCCGGTCTTTTCCAAAAGCTCGAAGGCGCGATGCATGGAGAGCGGAACGCGCTCGGAAGGCTTGAGGATGAAGGTATTTCCGCAAGCGACGGCGTAGGGGAGGAACCAGTAGGAGACCATTGCCGGAAAATTGAAGGGCACGATGGCGGCGACGACTCCGAGCGGCTGGCGGATTTGCATTTCATCGACGCCGGGCGTGACGTCCTCGAGATTGTAGCCCTGCATCATCATGGGGATGCCGCATGCGACTTCGACATTTTCGATCGCGCGGCGAAGTTCGGCTTTGGCTTCGGGGAAGGTCTTTCCATTTTCGAGAGTGATAACTCTGGAGAGCTCGTCGATATTTTCCTCGAGCAGGTTCTTCAGCTTGAAAAGATATTGGACGCGCTCGCCGGGAGGGGTGCGTCGCCACGCGGGGAAGGCATCGGCGGCGGCCTGAGCCGCAGCGTCAACGTCGGCGGAGGTCGAAAGGGGCGTGCGGGCCAGGAGTTCGGCGGTGGCGGGGTTAGTAACATCCACATATTCTGTTGCGGCGGATCGGCGCCAGGCGCCATTGATGTAATTCTGAAGGTCGGTGACATGGGTGGTTACGGCACTGCTCATACTGCGCTCCCTGGCCTCACGGTGGAATGGACGGAACGTACCGAGGGGCCAACTCTGTGAAGAAATGTATCGCTGTAGTCTACCAAACAATCGTGAGGGAGAGAGTCGAAACGCGGTGCCGACGAGGGCGTTCCAAAATGGGAAGAGTTGGTATACACCCCGGCAGTTTTCGTAAGAGTGGCAAACAAAGGAGTTGCAGTATACGGAAAATGAAAGAGTGCGAAGCGGATAGAAACGACAGGACTTGCAAACGGGAATGCCACTGAGACACGGAGGCACCAAGTTCCCAATTCAGGAATCGTGGAGGTACACACCCCGGGTATTTGTAAGGATGTCAAAGGAAAGGGGTTGCGGGAGGGAACATTTGTAAGGTGGAGATTCATCGGGAGTTGCGTTGGTGGGATATCGTCGCAGCGACGAGACGGGGTGGAACGGCGAGGATGGGCTCTGAAACTCACAAACGATGATAACACATAAGTACTATACATGTCAAGGACAAATTGGGCCCTGTAAGAGGTTGCAGGGAAGGCCAGGACCGAGCATTACCTTCTGGTGGCGGCTAAGGCTTCGTAGGCGGCGCCGAGGAGGGGGGCGGATTCGTTGAGGACGATGGAGACGGGGATGTTGCTGAGGAGGCCCTCAAATTTCCATTTGTCTTTGAAAGCGTGGAAGAAGATGCCGTCTTTCATTTTTTCGAGGATTTTTACGGCGATGCCTCCGGCGACGTAGACGCCGCCGAGGGCGAGGACTTTCAACGCGAGATTCCCTGCTTCGGCGCCATAGATGGCGGTCCAGAGATCCAGAGTATCCACACAGACGCGGCAGGATTTGTCCAAGCCGCGGCGAGTGATTTCCGGAGCGGGATCGGCATCGGGGTCTTCGAATGACGGATGCATGACTTTCGGCGCGAGAAATTCATGAAGGGTGCGGAAGCCGCGGCCAGAAAGAATAAGCTCCCAGCTCACCTGCGGATAGCGGCGGCGCATGAAGCGCAAAAGTTCGATTTGCTGCTCGGTGTGAGGCGCGAAATCGGAGTGGCCGCCTTCGGAGGGAACCACGCGGTAGCGCTCACCATCCCAGACGAGGATGGATTGGCCGAGGCCAGTGCCGGCGGCGAGAAGAGCGCGCGTGCCACCCGGTTCGGGAGTGCCGGGATTCAGAATGCAGAAATCTTCCGGGGGAAGATGCTCGATGCTGTGGCCGGTGGCGCCGAGGTCGTTGAGAAGAACGACGTGGGGAACATTGAGCTCTTTGATGAGGGTTTCGGTGTCGACGATCCAGGGAAGATTTGTAGCACGGACGCGGCCGTCAATAACGGGGCCGGCGATGCCGAAACCGGCGGCGACGATGCGCTCGTTGCCCAAATACTCGGCGGCCTGGCGGGAGAATTCGCGGACGATGCGGTCGAACTGTGCAAATTCCTTACTGGCAAAGCGCTGATTGAAGACGGGTGTGAGGGTGCCGCCTTTTTCCGAGAAGAGGGCCAGATTGCACTTCGTGCCGCCGACATCTCCCGCGAGAATCACCTGTTCCCCCTGAACTCACTGAATCGATTTAATCAACCAATTGTAGCACTAAGGGTTGTACCACTGCCTGCCGTCGCGCTCGAGCAGAAGATCGGATTCGCGGGGGCCCCAACTGCCGGAAGCATATTGTGGCACAGTCGCGGTCCTTGCGGCGCTCCAGACGTCGAGGATGGGGTCCACGAGGGACCAGGCGGCTTCGACGCTGTCGCCGCGATCGAAAAGCGTGGCGTCGCCGCGGACGCAGTCGTTGAGCAGCGTGGCATAGGCGCTGCGCGATCCGCCGCCAAATCCTTCGAGATAGCTGAAGTTCATGGTCACGTTACCAATGCTCATTTCGGTTCCGGGGCGCTTTGCGCCGAAAGAAACGGAGATGCCTTCATCGGGCTGAATGTTGAGGACGAGGCGATTGGGCTCAATGCCGCGATCGCGAAAGACGAGGTGAGGGGCGCAGCGGAACTGAATCATGATTTCGGTGCTGCGTTTGGCGAGGCGCTTGCCAGTGCGGAGGTAAAAGGGGACGCCGGCCCAGCGCCAGTTGTCGATCAAGAGTTTAGCGGCGACGAAGGTTTCCGTTTTGGAGGCGGGATTGACGTTGAGCTCTTGGCGGTAACCGGGCACTGATTTGTCGCCGAGCTTACCCGGCGAATACTGGCCGCGGACGACGTCTTGCGCGACCATTTCCAAGTTGAAAGGGCGAATGGACTGAAGGATCTTTAGCTTTTCGTTGCGTACGGCGGTGGCGTCAAAGAAGGCGGGAGGTTCGACGGCGACGAGGGAGGTGAGCTGCAAAACGTGGCTCTGAATCATGTCGCGAAGGGCGCCGGCGGTTTCATAGAAGCCGCCGCGGCGCTCGACGCCGAGGGTTTCCGCGGCGGTGATTTGGACGTGATCGACGTAATTGCGGTTCCAGAGCGGCTCGAAAATGCCGTTGCCGAAACGCAGCACGAGAAGGTTCTGGACGGTGTCTTTGCCGAGGTAGTGGTCGATGCGATAGACCTGTTTTTCTTCGAAGACTTTGAGAACGATCTGATTCAATTCTTTGGCGGTAGCAAGGTCGCGGCCGAAGGGCTTTTCGATGATGATGCGGACCCAAGAATTCGAATTCGCGGGCCGCGCAAGACCGGCGCGGCCGATTTGTTCGACGATATCGGGATAGACTTCGGGAGGGGTGGAGAGATAGAAGAGGCGATTTCCGCCGAGATTTTTTGCAGATTCGATCTCGGCGAGGCGCTTGGCGAGGTGGGCGTAGGCTTCCTGATTGTTGTATTCGCCGGGGCTGTAATAAAGGTTGGAGGCAAAACCGTCCCATTGTTTGGGATCGATGGGGCCGACTTCGGAAATGCTTTTTGCGGCTTCGCCGGCGGTGGTGCGGAAACTTTCGTCGGTCATGGGCGTCCGCGCGAAGCCGACCAAGGCATAGCGCGGGCCCAGGGCATCGTGAATGGCGAGATCGTAAAGCGCGGGGATGACTTTGCGCTTAGCGAGGTCGCCAGAGGCACCGAAAAGAATTACGGTGCAAGGATCAGCAACGCCACCATAGAGTGAACCGGAACGATTCGTGTCCGCAGCCATCTTCTCTTCCTCCGGCAAGTAACGTCCCGTTCAGGCAAAAAACGCGACGCCCAAAACTATACCTCAACCTCGTACTTTCCAAGCTCGGAACGCAGTTGCTCGGCGTTCTGATGATGAATGACGTTCATTCCCAAGCGGCGCGGACTTTCGAGATTCAGCAGGCGATCGTCAATGAAGAGACATTGCTCCGGGGGGCGCTGGGTGACTTCGAGGGCGATGCGAAAAATGGTTTCTTCGGGTTTGCGGGAACGAACGTAGCACGAGCTGAAGAAGACTAGAAAATCTCGCCGAAGATGAAAGGCTTCGATGCGGTACTGGTTCAATTCGAGCGGCTCGTTGTTAATGGCGCCGATGAAATAGCGGCCGGAATCGGCAAGCTTGTCCAGAATGGCGCGCGGTTCCGGGTATTCCTTGGATTGAGCGAACATGAAAGCAGTGAATTCCTCGCGGGTGAAGGAGCGCGGACGATAGAACAGGGTGCGGTCGAGATATTCGTTGAGGGTGATGAGACCGGAGTCGAACGCGGGGAAAGAAAGATCGTGGCGGTCTTGAAATTCTTCCCAATCCAAGTGGAAAGCTGCCGCGGCCTCTTTTCGCGCGGTGCGATCCCATCCGTTGGTAAGAATGACGCCACCGATGTCCCAGAAGAGTGTTGTAATTTGAGGCAAGGGTGCGCCACCTCCGGTCTTTGGACCTATGTGGGTCTTGTGTGCGCAGCCTGTTCTTAGATGAAGCGAAACGCACGGAAGACACAGGTTCAGCGGAATAGAGTACGCCCTTTTGACTGTGTTATTGAAGATAGTTACCAGGTACGAGACACGGTGCGGCAGGAGCTGGCCTGGCCCACTGGCAGGGGCGGCGGCGCTAGGAATTTTGGCGAAGTTGCAGTAAGGTGAAAATGCGCTGCAAGCGAGGGAACAGACAATGGCTGACGAATCCTGCGGTCCAACACCAGCATCGAGCGAGCCCGTAAAGCCGGGGACGCGCATGGTGCGTTGCGTCAAGTTCGGCAAGGAGTTGCCGGGGCTGGACCGCGTGCCGTGGAGAGGGGACCTCGGCAAGCGCGTGTACGAAAGTGTTTCTAAAGATGCGTGGAAGCTGTGGCTGGAACACTCGAAGATGGTGATGAACGAGTACCGGCTGAACCCGCTGGATCCCAATTCGCAGAAGATTATGGAAGAGCAAATGGAGCAGTTTTTCTTTGGTGAAGGTTCGAAGTTGCCGGAAGGATATGTGCCGCCGAAAGCGAAAGGGTAGCTTTTCGCTAAGGATCTAACGTCCCTCGTTGGTCATGCGGCGCGTGGCGGGATGTTCGACGGGCAAGCGGGGCGTGATGTGGAATGCCAGTTTTTCGTGAGCTTTGCGAATCGCTTGCTCTACTTCCTCAGGCGTGTCTCCCTTTGCAAATAGAAAACCAAGATAGCTGGAGCCTTCGGGCCAGGCGGCGATGTAGTCGTGTAAGCGGGCGGTGATTATCAGCTCCGTGATGCCTGCGGTTGAGCGGGCCGCTTCCTCTCCTGCGACGGCTTCGAGAATTCCGCTCTTTGGGACTGGAATCATCAGGACGCCGGAAGCTTGCGGCTCGCGGGGTGCATCGGAGCCGGGAAGTTCGAGCGCGTGGCGAAGGAGTAGTTCTTCAAGGCCGATCGGAGCGGATTCTGCCGGAAGAGAAAATCGCAGAGCGCGAGCGCAGAGGCCGCCAATCGGGCGCGGTGCGACTTCGACGGGCCAGACGCCAGTTTCGTTCACGCGGAATTCGGCGTGGACTGGGCCGTGGGAGAGACCGAGTGCTCGGACGGAATTTTGCGCGCACTCCTCGATCGAGTGTTGTGTTGGTTCGGGTAGACGAGACGGAGTGATGTAAATCGTTTCTTCGAAGTAAGGGCCTTCGAGGGGATCGGGCTTGTCGAAGATTGCCAGAATGCGCAAAGAGCCGGCGGTGAGAAGTCCTTCGACGGCCACTTCCCTGCCCGGGACGTAGCCCTCCACTAAAACTTTGTCGAGATTGGGTTCGCGCGTGGCGCGGATTTCCGGGGACTCCAGCAAGCGGCGGATGCGGGCGGCGGCGGCGAGGAATTCTTCGCGGTTGTTGGCGCGGACAACGCCTTGACTCGCGGAAAGCGAGAGCGGTTTCAGAATGCAGGGATAGGAAATGCCAAGTAGCGCGGGCTCTGGCGCCGGGTCGATTGGAAGAATTCGAAACCAGGGAGTTGGCAGCCCTACATCACGAAAGACTTCGCGCATGCGTTGCTTGCTGCGGCAAGCCTCGACGGCAGCAGGATGATTGTGGAGAATTCCGAGGCCGCGCGCGGCGTAGGCGGCAGCGACGGCGGGGCGGTCTCCCAATGCGAGCAATGCGTTGATGTGCTGGTCGCGAAGAGATTCCATCAGGGTGTACGCGGCCACTTCGGGAGTTTCGAAATGCACGGCGACGGCTTGATCTCCCCAAGGATCTTCCAGTTGGTGACAGCGATCCGTCACGTAGACGAGTTGTGCGCCCAATTTGCGCGCGGCGTCTTCAAAACTGCGGGTCTGGTAGCCGAGCTTGGCGGTGAAGAGGAGCAATCGTTTGGGTTGGTCAGTCATCGGAGATGGGATTCCAGGCAAAGATCAGACGAAGCCATCGGCGGAGACGGTTGCGGCCTTTGCTTTCGGCACAGCTCCGCCGATGGAGACCAATTGGGCTTGCGTCGGTTCGGCGCAGCAGTACCAGGGCTCGCTAAGCATTGGAACGGCAAGTTGAGGGCGCGTTGCGATGTCGAGGGGCGGAGCTGATTTTCCGGCCGCTGTGTGCGCGGCGTTCCAGACGCGTTCGAATGTCGCGGGGCGCGATAGCTTTTCGCGCTCGGCGGCGGCGGCGATTTCCTGAACGGTTTCGCTGAGCGCGTCTAGGCGGGGATCGGGATTTTTCCACGGATAGGTGAGGGACTGCGGATCGAACGGACCGACCAAATTGCGGATGAATTGCAACTCGAGCATACGCGAGCCTTCCGGGATGAGTAGGCGGATTCCGAGCTGGATAGGCGCGACGTTTTCGATCAATGACTCTGCGTGCAAAACTCGAAGCAAATCCAAATAACCCTCCAGCGTGGTCCAGGGGGTGAATGGCACAAACGTGGGATGAAGGGTCATGCCAAGTTCGCGGAAGCTTTGGACCACGTGAAGGAAATCCTTGCGGGTGTGGCCTTTATCGAGAAAATTTAGCACGGCGTCGTCCACGGATTCGACGGCGCTGATGACGAAGAGGCAGCCGGTATCGCGAAGCGAAGGCAAATGGTGCGCGTATTTGCGCAGGTGCTCGATTTTGATGGTTACGTCGTACGTGACTGCAGGAAATTGGCGGTGAAATTCCTCAGCTAGATCCATGGCGTGGCGGATGCCATTGAAGAAGTCCGGATCACCGAAGGAAATGTGTTGTGCCCCTGCAGCAACCTGGCGGCGAATATCCTCCAGGACGACGTCGGGACTGACGATTCGAAAGACGCCTTTGTAGACCGGGACGATAGGACAGTGACGGCAGAGATGTTTGCAGCCGCGGCTGGCTTCCGTCGACCCCACGATGCGGTAGCCGTCGCCGGGAATAATAAGGCGAGCGTACTTTTCCATCGCGGCCATTCCGGAACGGTCGGGCACTTCGAATTGCAAGCGCGTCAGGGAAATCAGAGGCTCGTCCTGCGACTGGCCTTCTGGCAGGCCGTTGGAGGAAAGACGTTCCGCAAGATGCGCGAGCGCTTCCTCGAATTCGCCACCGAGAATGGTGGAGACGCCAAGCGAGTGAAGATACTCGACGTTCATCGGGGCGTAGAGGCCGTAGCAGCAGAGATGCGCTTGCGGATTCCGCTGGCGCAGTGAAGGAATCAATTGCGCCGCGAGGCGCGTGGCCGTGTGCATCGGCAAATAGATGGCGATTAGTTCGGCGCTACGAATTGCGGCCTCGTCCAACGATTGTCGGGACAGGTCTAGCGAGACTACCATATGGCCGCGCTTACGGAGCCACGCCGCGGGCGACGCCAAACCAAAAGGCTGCCTGCCGAGCTCATAGGTCGAAATGAGGACGATGTTCAAGACACTACCAGTATAGCTGGACGCCGCGCGGATTCGATTTCGGTTATGATAAAGGGCTGCGCAGCATAGTGAAAGGACCGTCAGGATGGCCATTAACGCGGGCAATTCTTTCCGCACACGCGATAAGCTGAGTGTCGGCGCCCAGACCTTTGATATTCATCGACTAGAGCTTCTCGAAAAGCAAGGGATCAGCGGACTGGAGAAGCTCCCGTTCGCTCTGCGTATTCTCCTGGAAAATCTGCTGCGCTGCGAAGATGGCCGCTTCGTGCATGCCGATGATATCCGCGCCCTCGCGGGCTGGCGGCCGGGCGCTCCGGAAAAAGAGATTGCGTTTATGCCGGCGCGCGTGCTGCTGCAGGATTTCACTGGCGTGCCTGCCATCGTGGATCTCGCCACCATGCGTGAAGCCGTGCAGCGGATGGGTGGAAACCCCAAACGCATTAATCCGCTTTTTCCTGCCGAACTGGTGATTGATCATTCCGTGCAGGTGGACAATTTCGGAAGCGCCAATGCGTTTGGCCTGAACGCGGAATTGGAATTTCAGCGCAACGTGGAACGTTACGCGTTCCTGCGCTGGGGGCAAACGGCGTTTCACAATTTCAAGGTCGTTCCGCCGGACACCGGGATCTGCCATCAGGTGAATCTCGAATATCTCGCGCGCGTGGTTTGCGCCATGCCGTACGGGAGCCGGGTGGAAGCGTATCCGGATTCGGTGGTGGGAACGGATTCGCACACCACGATGGTAAACGCGCTGGGCGTGTTTGGCTGGGGCGTCGGAGGCATCGAAGCGGAAGCGGCAATGCTCGGCCAGCCGTCCTCGATGCTCATTCCCGAAGTGGTGGGATTCCGACTGCACGGGCGATTGCGCGAAGGCGCTACCGCTACCGATTTAGTTTTGACGGTCACGGAAATGTTGCGGAAGAAGGGCGTGGTGGGAAAATTCGTGGAGTTTTATGGATCGGGCCTGTCCAGTTTGAGCGTGCCCGATCGCGCCACGATCGCTAACATGGCGCCGGAGTATGGCGCGACCATGGGATTTTTCCCCGTGGACAACGAGACGCTGGCGTATCTGCATTTTACGGCGCGCACGCAGGAGCATGTTGCACTCGTAGAAGCGTATTGCAAGGAACAGATGCTTTTCCGCTCGGACGCAACGCCGACGCCGCTTTTCAATGACACGCTGGAATTGGATCTGGGCAGCGTGGAGCCAACGGTCGCGGGACCGAAGCGTCCGCAGGACCGCGTGCTGCTGCGGCAGGCGAAGTCTTCATTCACCAAAGTAGTGGAAGGAACACCGGACAAACACGTCAGCGTTCGAAACAATGGCGACTCGTTTGATTTTTCGAGCGGCGCGGTGGTGATCGCGGCGATCACGAGCTGCACGAACACGTCGAATCCTTCGTTAATGCTGGGCGCGGGGCTGCTGGCGAAAAAAGCGGTGGAGCGCGGGCTAAACGTAAAGCCTTGGGTGAAGACCAGCCTGGCGCCTGGCTCGAAAGTGGTGACCAATTATCTGCAGGCTGCGGGGCTTACGCAATATCTTGAGAAGCTAAAATTTCATCTTGTGGGATATGGATGCACGACTTGTATCGGAAACAGTGGCCCGCTTTCGGATGCCATCGGCGCGGCCATCAAGGACAACAACCTTATCGCTGTAGCCGTGTTGAGCGGCAATCGCAATTTTGAGGGGCGCATTCACCCGCTGGTTCGCGCCAACTATCTTGCGTCACCGCCGCTCGTGGTTGCGTATGCGCTGGCGGGACGCATGGACGTGGACCTAACTACCGAGCCGCTGGGAAACGACACGGCGGGCAAGCCGGTGTTCTTGAAGGATATCTGGCCGTCGCCGCAGGAGATCGAGACGACGGTTCGCGCCGCCGTCACCACTGCTCAATACAGCAAGGAATACGCGGAAGTGTTTGAGGGTGATGCACACTGGAAGTCCATGCCGATTCCGAAAGGCGACATCTACCAGTGGGATCCGAAGTCCACTTACATCAAGATGCCGCCCTTCTTCGACAACATGCCGAAGACCCCTCCGGCGCTTGCGGACATTCACGGCGCGCGCGTGCTCGCGATTCTCGGCGACAGTGTGACCACCGATCACATTTCGCCAGCGGGCTCGATTCCGGTGGATTCGCCCGCGGGCAAATATTTAATTGCCAATGGCGTGAAGCCGCATGAGTTCAATTCGTATGGAGCGCGGCGCGGGAATCATGAAGTGATGATGCGCGGGACGTTTGCGAATATCCGGCTGCGCAATCAATTGGCACCGGGGACGGAAGGCGGCTGGACACTTTTCCTTCCGGGCGGCGAGAAGATGACGATTTATGATGCGGCGGTGAAGTATCGGGAAGCAGGAGTGCCGCTGGTGGTGCTTGCTGGCAAGGAGTATGGTTCCGGTTCTTCGCGGGACTGGGCGGCCAAGGGCACGCGACTTCTGGGCGCGCGCGCGGTGATCGCGGAGAGCTACGAGCGCATTCATCGCAGCAATTTGATCGGGATGGGCGTGCTGCCGCTGGAGTTCAAGGGGGGTGAGAACCGCGAGACTTTGGGACTCACCGGACTTGAAGTTTTCGAGATCGAGGGCGTGGCGTCGCTCGCGCCGAAGAAAGCCATCACCGTGCATGCGAAGGCGGAAGACGGGAAGCTAAAGACGTTTTCCGCGATTGCGCGGGTGGATACGCCGGAAGAGGTTTCGTATTTCCACCATGGCGGCATTCTGCAGTACGTTTTGCGGCAGATGCTCTAAATAGGACCTCAACAGATTTTAGAGGACGCGCGTTTCCTTCAGCGGGGAGAAATGCGCGCTAGCTTCGTCCTTCGCGTTTTTGGGCCACCACCAAACCACGCGGCGTTGGCAACAACAGTACAGAAATCAATCCTTCTGTTTCCAATTTAAGCGCACCGTCGCGCACGGTTTTCATCGCGGAGCTGGCATCGTGCATTAGGATCAGCCCGTGCGGATTCATCTGGGGCAAAAACTTGCGCACCTCTTGTTCACGGATGGGCGCGTCGCTATCGCAGAACAGCAGATCGATCCGGCCATCCACTTTCATTTCCAGGCTCGATTCATTCCGCGCGTCAATCCAATCTCCCAGACCCGAGTCTGCAAATCGTTTGACCGCCGTCGCGAAAACTTTGGGGTCGTATTCACAGGTGATGACGCGCCCAAGGCCATTGGCTTTGAGGCCTTCAGCGATTCGCAAGGTGCTCAGTCCGGAAAAGGTTCCTGTTTCGACGACGAGTTCCGGCTTGACGGTTTGCACCAGAGCTTTCAGGAAATCCAGCACCTCGGCTTCAGCGGTCATCGAATCGTACATGTGCCAGCGCTCCGGGTGCGGGCACTCGGGCGTGGGTCGGTGATATTCGGGCTGGAGAACATCGCCGTGGGAAGCGATGTGTTCTACGATGCGGTGCTCTTTTTTGCGCCCGCGAAATTGGCTTTTAAGACGCCAAAGTAACACCGCGCCGGCAAGGATGGAAGCAAGGCTGGCGGCCTGCGCGTTCGACATGCCGAAGAACGAACGTGGATTGACGCGGATGAACTCGACGAGAAAACGAGCGACGCCGGTGAGTATGAGGTAGTTGCAGAAAATTTCGCCGGCGGCCTTGGGCCCGCGAAGAGATTTGGTTCCCATGTGCCAGAGGAACGCGGCGATCGCCAGCCAGACGATGAATTCGTAGATCGGCGTAGGGTGCACGCGCGCGGTCGTGGGGACGACGCCATTAGGAAAGCTCATGCCCCAGGGCAACGTGGTCGGAATACCGTAGTCGCCATCGCCGGATAACAAGCAGCCGATGCGGCCGATGGCGTAGCCAACGGCGGCGGCGGGCGAACAAACGTCTAGGAATGCAAGCACGGGAATTCGAAAGCGCTTTGCAAGGATTACCAGCGCGAGAAAACCTCCGAGAAAACCGCCGAACCAGGCAAAACCAAATCGGCTGATGAGCAAAGAGGGATCGGCGAGCAACTCGCGAGGGGTTTCCAGAACGTGGTAGAGACGGGCGCCGATTAGCCCGGCGAGTCCGGCAACGCCAATGATGAGGAATCCTTCGTCGTTATGGCTCGCGCTGCCGCCGCCTTTTGCGTAGCCACTCTTCAGGAATTGTGCGCGGTGGCGGTTGAAATCGGCTTGCAGGATGTAGGCAGCAACGAGCATGGCAGTCGCGACCATGAGGCCGAACGTTGGAATCGTGAGCGGACCAAGATGCAAGAAGGGGATCATCGATGACCGAAGGTTTGGCTCCTTCGTGAGTATACATGACCGCAAGCCTAAGCCGGCCAGGGCGGCGGTGGTAGGTCCTCCGCTCGCTTACTTGCCCGCGTGAATGTTCGAAGGTCTCCTCACAACCGGGGCCTCTTCTCCCAGAGTGGCAGTCAGGGAGATCAGGTGAACCTGTTTGACCTATGGGTTTGCGTGCGACTTCAAGGCAGGGGCGCCTGACAAAGACTTTCAGGCATCCCGTGCGGTGCGGTAGGCTTTTCCGCCGGCTTCGACGGCATCAGCTACGTTGGCCTTCACGCCGTCGACCGTCTCTTGCGCGCGGCGAGTCCAGCGCTTACCGGTGGACGCTGCCTCATCTAAACCCTGTTTGACGGTGCCGGAGATGTAGCCACGCGTTTCCTCTCCCGAGGACGGCGCAAAGAGCAATGCAAGAAGCGCGCCTGCTCCGAGCCCCACGGCAAATGTAGTGAACTTGCTTGACCAATTATTTTGACTCATCGCACCCGTCCTTTTTGGCTGGATTCTGAAAGCCCTGCGTGAACAAGAATCTATCTCTCGAGGACTTTCTCTACTTGGCCGATTTTCTTCCGGACCTTGCCGGCTATTTTTTCGCCAATGCCTTCGCCTTCCAAGTCAGGATCACCCGTCAATTTGCCAACTTTTTCCTTGATGGTGCCCTTTACTTCGTGAACTCTGCCTGCGATTTCATCTTCGGTACTCGGCTCCATCCTGTCGGCTCCTGTGGCGGCATTCGGACTCCGGCGCGCGGAAACTCATTTCCGCTGCACTGCATATCCCATGTTAAGAAAAAGGAAGACAAATATCTGTGCACATCGAGACACATTTGGAAGGATTCAGCTCCCTCCTGAGGTGAGCAATGGTCGTGGCAGGTGCGCAAATTATGCTCAAGGATTAGGAGGCGCGGAGGCTAGACCGCAGCCCGGGGTTACAACGAGGCGGATCGGTAGCGGCGATGGAGGATGGCGCCGAGGACCAGCCAGATTCCAAGCGCCCTCCACTCCGTAGGCGAGAAGTGCCCCGGGAAAACGGGGAGAACTTTCATAAGGAAGAGTAATAAGGAGACGAGGATTCCCAAGCTCGTCACGAGACGCATGTTGAGGCGCTTCTCGACCATCCAGAAGGACAGGCAGGTGGCGAACCAGCCGAAGGCGGAGGCCATGGAGCCAACTTCCGTGACGGGTACGAGGAGCGCATCGCCGAGGAGAACGCCTGCGAGCGTTGCGGCGGTTATGCCTAGGACGGCTACTGACGGCGTCCGGAATTTCTCGTGGATTTCGCCGAAGCGCGGAGGGATGGTGCGGCGACGGCCAAAGGCGAAGAGCAGGCGGCTGGAAGCTACGAAGTTTCCGTTGAAGCATTGGAATAAACCAAAGAGGGCCATAGCGAGGATTAGCCGAACTGGCCAGCGGGCGCCGAGGGCTTGTTCGAACGCGATGGCTGTGGCGAAGCGTTGGCCAATCAAGCCTTGCCAAGGCGCGATGTAGGCCACTGCCGCGACAGCGAGGACATAAAAGCAGGCGCCGACAAGAACTGCCATCGTGATCGCGCGCAAGAATCCTGATGGGGGGAACTCGAGGTGCGCTTCTTCTGCTTCCTTGGGCGCGGATTCGAATCCGGTCATGAAGTACGGAACGATCTGGAGAGTTAGAAGGATGGAGACGAAGGGAGTACTGCTGAACGCCGGGTGAAAATTTGCTGGTGAGCCGCGAACGCCACTGATGCCGAGCACGACGACAAAGAGCAGAAGCACCATCGTCGTGGTCCAGTTCTGGAAGCTGGCGCTGAGGCGGATGCCGCGGTAATTAAGGACGGCGAGAAAGAGCGTCAGCAGGATGCCCAGCAACAAACGCGGGAGAAAAACTGGCTGGCCGGCCACTAGATATAGTTCGAAGGAATTGAGCGAGGGAAAAATGTACGCGGCGAGTTTGCCGACGGCGACTGCTTCCCAAGGGCAAACAATGAAGTAGGCCAGCAACATCATCCAGCCGGTAAAGTAGCTGACAATCGGTGGAAAGACTTGGGCGGTATAGGCGGCTTCACCGGCAGCGTCGGGAAGCCGCTGCACCCATTGTCCGTAGACGTAGCCGACGGGCAAGAGCAGGATGCCACCGAGCGCGAACGCCAACATGGCACCGAGCGGCCCGCCGCGGCCGAGCCAATCGTCCATGAGTACTAGCCAGCCGACCCCGACCATCGTGCCGAATGCGAGCGCGAAGTAATCGGCCAGGCGGAGTTTGCGGGCGAGGGCAGGCATTTAGAAAAAGCACAGCCATTCAGAGGGCGCTCTGCCAGCGGGAAACGAGGGGAGCGCGGCGACGCCGCAGAACGGCAATGCCACGACGAGGACGCATCCGAGGAAGGTGAACATACATAAATTGCAGCAGAGCTTTGGCACGGCGAGGCATCTTAGTTTCGTCGAGCGATAGAAGTCAACGTGAGGGAGTACTGATAGTTTGGGTAAGCACGATGGGAATGCGTTCCTACATGCGGGCAGCGAGAGGACGGAGTTTACGCGCCCTCCATGCCGTATTCACATCGATGTAACCTTTCCCCTTTAGTGTCGGAGGGCTTCTGTTGACTGCTGGCCAGCCAACTATTCATGAACTCCATGGAGGATCCACAACGAATATGCGCAGAGTTTTCGCGATTTTACTCGCGGGGATATTGCTCAACCCTGGGATGATCGGCGCCGTTCCGCAGCATCATGGTTCTGGAGACACCGCCACTCCCATCAAGCATTTAGTCATCATCTTCCAGGAAAATGTTTCGTTCGACCACTACTTCGGAACCTATCCGAACGCCTTGAATCTTGCGGGAGAAAATCCCTTTCATGGTAAGTCGGACACGCCCACCATCAATGGCTTCAGCCCCGCTCTCTTGACGAACAACCCCAATTTGAACCCCGCAAACGGAACTGCCGCGACGAATCCGTTTCGCCTAGCCCCCGCGCAGGCAGCGACAAACGATCAGGATCACAATTACACGCCGGAACAGGAAGCGTACGACGGCGGGCTGATGGATTTGTTCCCCAAGTTTACGGGCACCTCTGGGCCGCCTCCAGGAACTCCGCCGATCGCCGATACCAAGGGGCTGGTGATGGGCTACTACGATGGCAACACGGTGACCGCGTTGTGGAACTACGCGCAGCATTTTGCGATGAGCGACAACTCCTTCGACACCAACTTTGGGCCCTCGACTCCGGGCGCCTTGAACGTCGTCTCCGGGCAAACCAACGGCGTGATCGACAACACCAACGGCAGCGGAGCGATCACTGCGGACGGGAACGGCGGCTTCTCCGACACTGGTGATGCCGACCCAGCGGGCGATGTTTGCTCGACGACGACCGGAGAGACGTTCAGCATGAGCGGCCAGAATGTCGGCGACCTTCTGAACGCCAAGGGCATCAGCTGGGGGTTCTTTTCAGGGGGCTTCAACCTCAGCATCGTGAATGCGAACGGGTCGTCGGGTTGCGCCCGATCAACAACTTCAACCATCACACTGTCGAAGAAGGCCGATTACATCCCACATCATCAGCCGTTCCAGTATTACGCCAGCACCGCGAACCCCACGCACGTCCGTCCGGCTTCGATCGCCGAAATTGGACACAGCGGGCCAGCGAATCATCAATATGACGTTCAGGACTTTTTTGCCGCGGTGAGTGCGGGAAACTTTCCGGCCGTCAGCTACTTGAAGGCTCCTGGCTTCCAGGACGGGCATGCGGGTTATTCCGATCCGATTGACGAGCAGACTTTCATCGTTAACACGATCAACTTCCTGGAGAAGAGCCCCGAATGGCGGAGCACCGCGGTGATCATCGCCTATGACGATTCTGACGGATGGTATGACCACGTGACGAGTCCGCTTGTGAACCAGTCGGCGACGGCCTCTGACCAGAACTCCGCTGGCGCTTACATGTGCGGCTCGGTTGCAAGCGCAACAGCGACGTCTCTCCCTGGTGTCACTGCCGCCCATGCACAGGCCCGTTGCGGTTATGGACCGCGCCAGCCTTTCCTGGTGATTTCGCCTTATGCCCGGAAGAACTTCGTAGACCACTCCATCACCGATCAAAGCTCGGTTGTCCGCTTTATCGAGGATAACTGGCTTGCTGGCGAGCGCATTACTGGTTCCTTCGACGCGGTCGCTGGCTCGATCTCAGGCATGTTTGACTTCGATCGCTGCCGCGATGAGGATGGCGTCCTAATCCTCGATCCGTCCACGGGCGAAAGAATAGACCGCCACTAGAAACCAGGAATGAACGATTGGGATGGGCGCGATCAGTCCCGTCCGAATTGAAACCAACAAGCAGCGGGCGTGCGAAGCCAATTCGCAAGCCCGCTGTTTTTGTTGGAGGTGTCATACAATACCTTTTCATTTCGTAAGGAGCAGGCGTGCCGATTAGCCGACGTGAGTTCTTGCAGAAGAGCAGTCTGATGACTGGCGCGATGCTGACGCATCAAGCGGGCCACCAGGCGATCGGCATTCAGGCGCGCCCGGCTCTTGATCCAAATTCACTTACACCTTTCGTGGACGCTTTGCCGATTCCAGCGGCAGCGAAGGTACTCGAGATGCGGCCCAGCCTGGCGGACCACGCGGTCAAAATTCCCTATTACCGCGTTTCGATGCACGCCTTTGAAACGAGAGTACATCGCGACATGAAGCCCACGCGCATGTGGGGATTTGGCTCGACATTTCCGGGCCCGACGTTTGATTTGCGAAGCGGGCAAGCCATCTTGGTTGAATGGGCCAACGAACTTCCTTCCAAACATCTTTTGCCGATTGATCACACTCTGCATGGAGCCGAGGCGGACAAGCCGGAGGTTCGCGTGGTGTCGCATCTTCACGGAGCGAAGGTGAGGCCGGAAAGCGACGGCTATCCCGAGAATTGGATCGTGCCGGGAAAGTCAGCCATCTATCACTATCCGAACCAGCAGGACTCGGCGATGCTCTGGTACCACGACCACGCGATGGGAATCAACCGCCTGAATATTTTCGCGGGACTCGCGGGCCTATACATTCTGAGGGACAAGGCCGAGGAAGCTTTGCATTTGCCCAGCGGTAAGTACGAAATTCCTCTGGTGATTTGCGATCGGATGTTCGACAAGGACGGGCAGCTCTATTATCCGGTTTCGGACAAGCAGGAATCTCCCTGGATCCCTGAATTTTTTGGCAATGCCAATTTGATGAACGGGAAATTGTTTCCTTACCTTGAAGTGGGGCCGCGCCAGTACCGCTTTCGCGTGCTGAACGCTGCGAACGGCCGATTTTTTCGATTGTCGCTTTCCAATAAGCAAACCTTTCATCAGATCGGGACGGATCAAGGGCTGCTGGCTGCGCCCGTGCCCGTGCAGAAAACCATGATCGCGCCGGGAGAGCGGCTGGACCTGATTATCGATTTCAAGGAGGGCGCCGGAAGTAAAATTATTCTCATGGATAACTTCGTCCCCCTCATGCAGTTTCGTGTTTCGGCGGCTGGTGTCAAAGACGAGAGCGTTCTGCCAATAAGCCTTCGCAACATCGAAAAGTTGCAGGAGTCGGCGGCGGTCAAGACGCGCATGCTTTCGCTGGATGAAGTGGATGACCCGGTGCAGAACCCGCTCAAAATGCTTTTGAATGGAAAGAGCTGGCATGACCCGGTCACGGAAAACCCTGCGCTCAACTCGACCGAGATTTGGAATTTGATCAATCCGACTGACGATTCCCATCCTATCCATATTCATCTTGTGCGATTTCAGATATTGGATCGGCGGAAGTTCGAGACGTTTGGATATTTGACTCGTCAGCAACTGAGGTTCTCGGGGCCGCCGGTGCCTCCAGATCCTACCGAAGCGGGTTGGAAGGACACGGTTCGCGCAGAGCCTGGGATGGTCACGAGGATCATTGCGCGGTTCGAAGGATACGCCGGGAGATACGTCTGGCACTGCCACATTTTGGAACACGAAGACAATGAAATGATGCGTCCTTTTAACGTGGTTGCCTCTTGATCCTCATAAATGGGGCTCCTCTCTGACGACTTCCCTATTGAACGAGACAACCTCTAGCTGCTGGGACACATCACTCCCCTCATTCTCCTGGTGCAAGGAGAGCGATCGTGCGTTGGCGCAATGTCGTGGCTTCTGTCGCGCTTGTGGTTTTGTGTTCGTCGAGGACACTCGCCCAAGGAAATTTCGTTGCCGCCGAGGAACAAGTTTCCCCAGCGATGTCCACCATCTGCTCGCCCTTAGTCGATTCACTTACGTTTACAGGTCTTCGACACATTTCGCCGCGAGCGTTGCAGGCGAAGATCAGCCTACACGTGGGTGAAACGCTCGACTCCGCAAAAGTAGAGAGCGACGTTCGAATGCTTGGAAAACTTGGCTGGTTCGAATCAGTCCAAGTTCGCATGCAGGTTGTGAATGGGACGAACGTCTCGACAAACAGACAACCCGAACGACTCCAACTTGTTTTTGAACTCCAGGAATTGCCGTTCCTTTCGAGAGCTGAGTACTCCGGCTCGCGGCTGCTCCCGCCAAAACAAATCGAAAAACTCCTCGCAGACAAAAAACTTGCGCCGCGCCTCCGTGAACCCGCCGATCCGCTCGCGTTGCAACGAATCTCTTTCGCGATCCAACACGGCTTGAATGACTTAGGGCACCCTAGTGCCAAGGTTGTGATCCGCCGCGAAGTAGCGGCGAATGCAACCGTCTCCGTGCGATTCGAAATCGACGATGGCCCTTTCCTCCCAGTCCGCCGCGTGAACTTTGAAGGCAGTCCCCAGCTTCCGGAAAAACTGCTGCGCAAGCAGATGCAAAACGTAGCGCCGTGGAAGCCGCTCGCCGCATGGCGCGGCAAGAATGCGTACACGCGAGACGCAATGGAGGACGATAGCCGCCGAATCCTTTTGTATTACCAGGACCACGGATATCCCGAGGCGCGAGTCGGTACTGCGCAAGTCCAGGGGATTAACGAGCTATCGCGCCGGTGGGTGCCCTGGCCGCACAAAGCTGCGCTCAAGGGCCTGTCCGTCTCAATTCCTGTTCAAGCGGGACCTTTTTATCGCCTCGCATCCATCCAGATGAGTCACGCACTTCTGCAGCAAACGGAGACGCGCCCCGGACAAACGGCTTTTGTTCCAGGAATAACGAATAGCCGGCCGTATTCCGCAGACGAAATCGAAAAGCTGCGGCGCGCGTGGCTGGCGCGCATTCAGCCTAGGGATTCGAACGCCATTTCTGTCCCCTATCGTTCGGTCGAGGCCAGACAATCCTTCGACGCGGAAAAGCATACGGTTCATGTGACGCTGGATATTGGCGATGGGCCGCCCTACATTGTGCAGCGCATCGAGTTCGAGGGATTACACCGCTTCAGCGATGGCTATCTTCGCGGCAAGATTCTTTTGCGCGAGGGGCGCCCCGTGGACGAGCGCGCGCTCGAAGCAGGCCTGGCGCGCATCGCGCGCACAGGCTACTTCAAGCCGATCCATCGAGAAGACATTCACGTGCAGTTGGACGAGGCCTCGCACACCGCTAACGTAACAATCCATATGGAAGAGATCGGCCAGCAGCGCGCTTCACTGGTTGGAGGACAAGGCCAATTCGGCAGCACGCTGGGCATTGCCTACACCGTCTTCGACCTGCTGAACCGGGAGGAACTACTATCGGCAAAGCTGGAAGGCGGACCAGAGACGGTGCAAATCATGCTGGGTATAGCCAAGGAAGGAATTTTCGGCACGCGCGGATCGCTGGCGTTCTCTATCTTTAATAATGTCATTCGACCCCAGTTTGCCAGCAAAGCGCAGGGGCCCTTTTTCACCACGCGCAGCGAAGGATTCAGCATTCCGTGGACGTATCCGCTGACGAACAATGATTCGGTCGGCGTCCACTACACGCTTTCGGACGCTTCCTCTGACTATCCACTTGGCACGCCGCCTGGCACGACGGGCTTGCCGCCGCTGGACATCCGTACGCGCATTTTCAGCAGCGCGATGGGCACGGTCTGGGTGCATGACGCGGGAAACGAGCGCATTTTGTTTTCCGATTCTGTCTCCGGGGGCTTTCTTGGCGGAGACGAAAACATGCTGCGCTCTGCTGGCGAATACTCTCATATCCACCGCGACCCGGTTTTCTCTTCGAACAACGCCTGGGCATTTCGAACAACATTTAGCGGTGCGGGAAGTTATAGCGGGGACATGCCGCTGTACGCGCGCTTTTTCTCCGGCGATCAATTCGTGCGCGGCCTTCAGACCGGAGAACTCGGTCCGTATGAGATGACTACCAAGACCACCTCAGCTGGTTTGCCACTGCCCTCCGCCGCACCTGCCGGAGCGAATCTCATCGCCGCCACGAACGCCGAGTACCGTGTCCATCTCGGTGGCGGCGCAGAAGCGGTTGGCTTCTTTGACATGGGTTCCGGCTGGATGCTCCCGAATTGGCTAGGTCCCACGAGGCCAGTGCTATTGAGCGGCACGAACGGCGTGCTCCATGGTTCGACAGGGATCGAGTTGCGCTGGACCGTGCCTGAGGTTCAGATTCCTGTTCGCACCTATTGCGCAATCAATGTTTTGCGGCTCAATCGTTCCATCGCTCTCTCGCAGAAATCGCTCTTGCTGCTGCACAACCGCTTCTTCGCCTTCGGCTGGGGCCTCGGCTCACTTTTCTGACGCACACGGCTGTACTACACTGCCGAAGCCATGAAACACGACAAGCTCATCAAAGAGGCCTCGCGCCTGGCCGAGCCGTTTTGCATCACGAAAGGCGAGAAGTTTTGCTTGAAGGATTGGAACCCCGCGGCCACAACCGGCGTCAAAAACAAGCAGGAGGGCCAGAAGATTCTTGATGCGCGCGAGGGTGTGCTCAGCCGGCTGCAAGAGAAACTCTATGCGCAAGACCGCTGGGCGGTACTGATCATCCTCCAAGCGATGGACGCGGCCGGCAAGGATGGCGTGATCAAGCACGTCATGTCCGGCGTGAATCCGCAAGGCTGTGACGTCCACGCCTTCAAATCACCGAGCAGTGAAGAGTTGGACCATGATTTTCTTTGGCGGACAACGAAGTGCGTTCCCGCACGCGGCAAGATCGGAATTTTCAATCGCTCCTACTACGAAGAACTATTGGTCGTGCGCGTGCACCCGACGCTGCTTAGAGCGGAAAAGTTGCCGGAAGCCCTAATCACGAAGCATATTTGGGACCAGCGCTACGAGGACATCAACGGGTTCGAAGAATATCTGACGCGCAATGGCGTGGTGATTCGAAAATTCTTTTTGCACGTTTCGAAGGAAGAGCAAAAAAGGCGATTTCTCGAACGGCTGGAGGATCCGAAGAAGAACTGGAAGTTTTCCATGGCCGATGTCAACGAGCGGGGCTTCTGGAAGGACTACCAGGAAGCCTACGAGGAAATGATCCAGAACACAGCGACGAAGCACGCGCCGTGGTTCGTGGTGCCGGCGGACAACAAGTGGTTCACGCGCCTGATTGTGGCTTCCGCGATTATACAGGCGCTCGACGATCTCCATCTTTCCTTCCCGGAAGTGGACAAGGCTAAGAAGAAAGAACTGGAAGCCGTGCGGGATACTCTGCTTGTCCAGAAGGACTAATAGTTCGGACCCGGTGAAGCGCTACATGCGAAGGGTTGGGAGCGGGATGCCCCACACTCTCTCGAGGGGAGTCTCCCGCTCCACCACAGAACGAGAAAACTGCGGGCAACGCGATGGCCAGAACCTCTCCGTCTTCGTAAATCCATAAGTTGTTGCTTCAGAACCAATTAGAACGATTAGGCGTCCGTCAAGTTCTCGATTGAGACTTGGGTATCAAAACCTATGGAACCTTCATACGGAAAACAAGAGACGGCGAGCGTTGCGCAGCTAGAGGGCTCGACCGCGAGAAACGATTAAATAAGGATTGGACCTATTCTTCGTTGAACTGGTTGCGCTTCCGGTAGGCCATTACGCTGAGGCCGATGCAGATGAGCATTGGCGGGATCACCAGGATGACAATGCCGCTCTTGAGCGCCTGGATCATGCGCGAGCCGGCGCCCGCGGCCTGCGTGTAGCAAAGGGAGCAGTTCTGCGCGTAGGTGAGCGCCGGAACGGCCAGCGTCGCAATCAGAGCGGCCATGCGTCCGAACATTCGTGCTGCTTGCTTCATCATCAGGTCCGTTCCTGCTCGTATTCCGGAGTATGGCTCTCTTACGAAAGAGGGTCAACTGCATTCCAGAAAAATTCGGGAGCGGCGCCCCCCTGTTGCGCCGCTCAGCCGAGTGCCCGCTCAGTGCGCGAACGGCCGCATATGCAGCAGGCGAATGCTGTCCGTCCAGATCATATTCATCATCAGCAGGACGAAGATGGTGGCCGGAATCAGCGAAAGAAACAGGCTGCGCTTTTCACGCGCCAGATGCATGAAATACATCAGGCCCAGCGCGGCGCTGCCGATCGCCAGGACGAGTAGGATTAGCACCAATCTCGCGGTGGAAAAATCCTGATAGGCGAGAAAGATTTCGACAGCCGCAATGGCCAGCAAAATAAAATAGACGGGCAGATATTTGGCGATCACGTTTCCTGAACTTCCAGCAGAAGTCATCTGTATGTCTCCCTTCAAACTTGCTGTGCTTCAGTGCGCGATATTCGTGAGATAGACCAAGGGCACAACGAACATCCAAACGAGATCCACGAAGTGCCAGTAAAGCCCCGTTGTTTCAACATGGCCGGGCGTCAGGCTGCCGCTCGAGTATTTGCGAGCGACCACCGCGAGCGCGATCACGCCACTGATGACGTGCAGCAAGTGCAGTCCCGTAATGCTGAAGAATGTCTGGCCGAAAAGTCCGGAATTCAATTTGATGCCTTCATCAAACAGGCCGAACCACTCGCGGATATGAAGTCCGGCGAAGACGAGGCCCAGAACCATGGTGGAAGCGAGGAAGCGAAGGGCCTTGGGCTTATCTCCAGCCTTCGAAGCGTCCACCGCACCCAGCATGGTCAAGCTGCTGGTGATCAGCACGAAGGTCATGATGGCGACGTTGACGATGCTCCCGGTCTTGAATGGTGCCTGCCAATCGGGCGTGGCTACGCGGAGATAGCCATAGGCAAAAAGAATGGCTCCAAACGTGACCGCGTCAGAGATGATGAACAGCCATATCGTCAGCTTGCGGGAAGGAATCGCGTATGGCGACTCCTCCATCAGGGCGCCGCCGTGCCCTTGGATGGCCATATCAGACTCGCTCACAGTTTCTCTCCCTCCTGAACAACTACAGCTTCGTTCTTAAGACGAGAAGCAGAAAGAGCCAGAGAACCCCCATGAAGTGCCAATAAATCGTGGTCGCTTCGAAGGTGCTGTGCCGGAAGCGATTGCCGACGAGAAGCAACCGGCTCATTACGAAGAGCAAAGCGGCGATGCCAGCGAGAAGATGCAATCCGTGCATGGCCGTCAGCACATAATAAAAAGAACTGTTCGCGTTGGTCGCCAAGTACAGGCCCTGTGCCGCGAGCTGGCGCCAAGCTTCATATTGTCCCGCAACAAAAAGCAGTCCGAGCGCCAACGTGCCGCTGAGCCAGGCGAAGCCCTTCCGAACGGCTACACTGTCCACCTCCGAGCCGGAGACGGGGGCAAGCGCGCGACGCGACATTTCCAAGGTCGCACTGCTCAAGAGAAGCGCCAGAGTGTTGAGGTAGAGAATGCGCGGCAAGACGATGTGCGTCCAATCCGCCGAAGCGCCTTGCCGCACGTAGAGCGCGCTGAGGAATGCCATGAAGGACATCGTGATCGTGCAGATGCCCACCCAGATGCCACTGCGCGACGCCTCCGCATGCGCGGATCGTACTTTTGGCGCGGCTGCAGCTCTCACCGATGGATACGTCGTTGACGACATTAATCCCCTTTTCTCCATTCGAGGGCTTGGGGCGGAAGAAAATCGATCTACCGCCGCCAGGATAGTCAATTCGTTCAGCTCGCGGACGGCTCCGGCGAATCCTGCATGATGTAATCGCCCTTTGAACCCTTGACGCCGTACTGATACGGGTCGTGATAAATGACCGGATGCTTGCCGCCAAAATTATTCCAGGGTGGCGGCGAAGGAATGCTCCACTCGAGCGTCGTGCCTTCCCAAGGATTCTCTGAAGCCGGCTTGCCCTTGAAGTGACTATAAATCAGATTAAAAAGAAAAATGAACTGAGCTGCGCCAGTGGAGAGTGCCGCGATGGTGATGAACTTATGGAGCGGCATCAAAGGACCCATGAAGTCGTTTACGAAGGACGAGTACCGCCGGATATTCCCCACCAATCCGAGGTAGTGGAACGGCATGAAAATGCAGTACGTGCCTATAAACGTCAGCCAGAAGTGCAGCTGGCCGAGTTTTTCGTTCATCATGCGCCCGGTCATTTTGCCGTACCAGAAATATGTACCGGCAAACACACCGAAGATGGAGGCCACGCCCATGACCATGTGGAAGTGTCCGACGACAAAGTAGGTGGCGTGCAAGACAATGTCAATGGATGGCTGCGCCAGGAAGAATCCGCTCACGCCGCCGCTCACGAACATGGAAATGAAACCGAGGGCAAAGAGCGATGCGGCATTGATCCGAAGATTCGCTCCATAAAGACTCCCGAGCCAGATCAGCGTCATGATTGTCGCGGGAATGGTTATCGTCAGCGTCGGAAACGAAAAGAGCAGCGATGAAAACGGATTCATGCCGCTGACGAACATGTGGTGTCCCCAAACCATCCAGCTCAGGAACCCGATGGACATCATGCAATAAATTATGACTTTGGAGCTCAGCAGCGGCTTGCGCATGCTGTTGATCAGGATATGCGACACGATTCCCATGGACGGGAGAATCGCGATGTACACCTCCGGATGCCCGAAGAACCAGAACAAGTGTTGCCAGAGGAGCGGCGAGCCGCCGGAGTGCGGCTGCAAGCGATCGCTCACAACCAGGCCGGAAGGAATGAAGAAGCTCGTCCCCGCGGTGCGATCCAAAATGAGCAGGATGCAAGCGGGAAGGAGCACGGCAAACGCCAGCAACGCGATGCAGGAAGTAATGAACCACGCCCACGTACAAATCGGCATGCGCATCAGCGTCATACCCTTGGCGCGCAGGTCCAGCGTAGTGGCTATGAAGTTGAGCGCTCCGAGCAGCGACCCGATGCAGAAAATGGCGATCGAGATTCCCCACAGGTTCATGCCCCAACCCATGCCGGGCCCGGCATCCTGACCAACGGCGCTCAGCGGAGCATAGGAAGTCCAGCCAGATATCGGCGGTCCGTCTGGAATGACAAACGCTAGGACCAGAACGAGGAACGCGACGAGCGTCGTCCAGAACGACATCATGTTGAAGCGCGGGAAGGCCATGTCCTCCGCCCCAATTTGAATGGGCAGGAAATAATTGCCAAACGCGGCGAACGGCGCATTCGTCAAAACAAAGAACACCATTAATGTCCCGTGCATCGTCAACAAAGAGAGGTAGTACTCGGGCGTGATGACGCCGCCCGGGGCGCCAACTTTCGAAAGCAATTCCAACCCAGGAATTCGCGTCGTCGGCCAGACCAGGTGAAAACGCATCAGCCAGGACAGCCCCATGCCCATGCAAACGGCCAGGAGACCCAAGGCGTAGTACTGCTTTCCGATCACCTTGTGATCGAGGCTGAAAACGTGCTTCCGGATGAATCCTTCTGGCGGCGCATGTACGTGTGCCGGTTGTGCAGAAGCTTCTTGCATGTATCCACCTCGCTCGGGGTGCACCGCAGACCGTTCAAGTTAGACCACTCGTCGGCCTGAGGGCTGGGGTTACGAGTTCACTGTTCGGATGCTTTCTGTTTCAACCACTTCTCGAAATCATCCTGTGCCATCACGCTCAAATAAGCCTTCATGTTGTAGTGGCCCAATCCGCAAAGCTGCGTACAGACGATTTCGTATCTTCCAATCTTCGTTGCCGTGAAATGCACCGACAGGTCGAGTCCGGGCACGAAATCCTGCTGAATACGGAGTTCTCTCACGTAAAAGGAATGACCCACGTCCTTGGCGTGCATCAAGAGATGAACTTCCCGGTTTACGGGGATGGTCAGCTCGCCGGACACGATATCGTCCCGCGCTTCGATGTCGTTGGCGGGATCGAGGCCAAAAAAGTTCTGGTTCCCCTCGTCAATTTTGTCCGGATGAATAGCGCCGAACTTCCCGTCGGCTCCGGGATAGCGGAAGTAAAAGGCGAATTGGCCCGCCTGCGCCTGGATCTGCAGGGCATCAGGCCGGGGTGGCGTGAAGTAAACATTGGCCCAGGCCTTCTGCCCCAGTACGCCTAACGCGAATACCTCGGCGCCCACGATAATGAACGCGACCGACACCATTAGTTTCGCGCCGCCAGGGAAATTCTTGAGCTTGGCGCCTTCTTTGCGCTCCGAGAATTTCCATACAAAGAAGGCGAGGATTATTTGCGCCCCGAGGAAAGCGAATCCTGCTTCGGCCATGGTGTCTGACAACTGGTCGTCAATCGCGTGCCCGTGCGTGGAAATGTCTTCCGGAGGCACGTACATGTGCTTCGCGATTGGATACGCACTTGCCAGCGCGATGATCACCAGTACTATCGCAAATAGTTTTCCCATGGCGTCCAGCCTTTCCCCGAGGCCCACTCGGGCGGCAATTTCCATACTCTAAGTCGGACTTCGATTCCGTGCGGCATGCGGTTGTTGTGGCCCCGCAAGTGCCGCTCAGTACGGTTTCGCTTTGAAGACAAAGTTTATAGTCTTCGTTTCGCTGCCAGTGATGGTCACTTCCTGCGACTGGTCACCGTAGGATTCATGGTATGCGGAAATCGTATACTTGCCTGGCGGCAAGTTGGGAAGTGCAAAACCGCCATCGTTGGCCGAAATCGCGTAGTGAGAGTTCTTCAGCACTGCGAATGTTCCGTGCATCCACGGATGCACATTGCACTTCACGGGAATGAACTCCGGCTTGTCATACTTGTCCACGATCGGCGGCGTCCCCGGAGGCTGCGACTTGTTCCACTCACGGTTGACCTTGGCCAACGGATGGATGTTGTGCGAGGTCTGGTCGTCGTTCACCACCTGCAATGGCTGGTTCACCTGAAACGCCAGAACGTGTGGGATGTACCGGCAGCCTTTCTGCGTAAACACCGCCGCCTGCGACGGCGCGGCGTCATCCGGGGCTCCCGCCGAAATATAAACCACTACATTCTCCAGCGCGTTGTTCGCCCCAGTCACCACCGTCTCCGTAGTCGGCGGCGTGGTGTACTGTTTGGCGCAGCTGGGTTCCTTGGACATGTCAATCGGCTTCTGTTTCGCCGGCGTGCCTTCATACGTGATCTTTCCGCTGACCGTTCCTCCGCCCGGCACGGCAGACGTCAACGTTGCCGCGGCCAGGATGGCCACTCCTGCCAGATAAACATGCTTGATTCTCATTCGCGTACTCCTCCTAGGATTCTTAGGGCCCAATCGCTTCATGGTGCAATTCCAGAGCCAGTGGGAGTGTTTGCCGTTCTCTTGGCGCTCACGATTTCCGCGCCTTCCTTCGTGCTCATCCACAGCGTGAGTTCCGGGCTCTTGTGCGTTACTTGCAGCGTTCGCAAGTAGTGCACCAGATCCCACGCTTCTTCCGGCTTGATCACGTCCGCAAACGATGGCATCGGCGTGCCATCCAGGCCAGTGATAAAGATCTTATAGAGGTCTTGATTGGTAGCGCCGCACTTGAATCGCGATCCGGAAGCAAAGTTGTACGGCCGGATCGGCTGGTCGTTGCTGTCCGTCAATGTGGAAGCCGAGGGACCATCTCCCCGTCCTTCCTGTCCATGGCACTTCCAGCACTCCAGCTTCTGGAAGAGTTCCGAGCCATGCTTGATGCTCTCGACTGTCAGCGCGGGCTCCGCCGGCACATGGATCGGTTCACCAGCCTTCTCGGTCTTCCAACGCGGCGAAAACGTCTTGATAAACGCCACAAGGTCCGCCCGGTTTTGGTGTGTCAAAGTGATCCATGTCGGCATATTGGAATTATTGAACCCGCGCGTCATGGCATTGAACAGGTCTTCGTCGGTCGGAAGCGTTCCGGTCACGGTGGAACGGCATTTGAACGTGGCCGCCACGAAATTCCGCGGAAGAATGTTCAAGTATTGAGCGTTATCCCCGGTGCCATCACCGCGCGCGCCGTGGCAGCCCCAGCAGTAACGATAGTAGAGCTGCTTTCCGGCCGCGGCATTTCCGGTATATTTCCCAATGTGCGATTCACCTTGCTGCGCAGAGACCACCAGCGGCATGGCCAGGAGGATCGCGATTCCGGCAAACCACTTTGAAGTGTTCATTTGTCGCATCGTCTTCCTCCTTAGAACGCGAAGTCAAAACCGAACAGCAAACTGCTAAAATCGAGGCTCGAGCCGGTCACTGGCGATGTGCCGATCTGATGACTGAAGGCGTATTCACCGTGGAACGCGAACCCGGCACGGCTGGAGATGAACGGATAGTAACGCCCTCCTATGGTGTAGACGTCTTCGTTCCCGAAGTTTGCGGATGGAACGCTTACGCCGGGAGTGTAGGGAGTTCCCACCACAACGGGGAGAGCTTGCTGCGACATGCGCACCAGCTCGACGCGTTGAATGACGATGAATTGCGGATTGTACATATAGTGGCTTTCGAATAGCGCGCCATTCCATATCGCATTGCGTGCGCCCGTGGGGAGCGCACCGAATGCGGGATTCGAAGGCGTACCGGTGGCGAGATATTTATCGTCGGAACTATGGAAGTACATCGCCGTGAGGTCATACTTCTTGATGTAAATTTGGCCGATCACGCCTGCGCGGTAGAAGGATCGGTTGCCGATACCTGTGCCAGGTATACCGTTCGCAGCGTTCCCTGGGTTGCCACTAGTATTGCCCTCGGTGAACTGAAAATAGGTGGGCGCCTGGCCGATATAATCAAACGCTCCGATGCGCTGTAACCCAAGGCTTCCAACTTCGAAGGCCTGGCTAAAAGTGAAATAGCCGTCATAACTGCGACTTGTCGGCAAACCGGGAGAACCATCGTTGGAGCTTAAGATAGAAGCAGAGTAGCGCGTGCGATCGTCCTTGGAATGACCCATCAACTCCATCCCGTCCTGGTTGTCGCCGATGCCGAACGTGAATGCCGGGAAGGCGGGATTGAGGCCATTGTTCTCGGTTACAGGTTGGAAATGGTAATTGGTATAGACGCCGGAGACGTTGGTCAGCGTAAGGATGCGTTTCTCGGAGAGGAGGTTATCGAGTTCGAATTTGCCGAGCTTGATGTTGAACCAACTGCTCCCGCCGAGATTATCGAGGCGGGCGAAAACGGTTTCAAAGTGAAACGCTCCCGTATTGTCAGACGAGGGTAGCACGTAGAAGGAAACGTTCTTTGCCAGTGTGCCGCCCGTATGGAAATCGAGGCCGCTCCAGTCGAATCCATGCGTCGTGACCTTACCCTCGATCTGTCCACCGGTGGTGCTCGTGGGGTCGTCCACCTGCGCGCGGTTTTCACTTTCGCGGTGCCAGACTGGCGTGATGCGGAACGTCACGGGCCAATAGGCGGGCTGTTGAAAGATGGGAGCATCGCGGTCGTTGCCCATCTGGTAGCCGTTGTCTTTGAATGCTTGCCCGAACGGACTAAGCATCGGCCACGCCTCATGGCAGGAAGAACAAGGCATGCCGTATTTGCGCGCGAATGCGGGCAGTGCATTCACCTTGACTGCGCCGCCCGGAAGCGCGATTGCGGGACGACTGTCTGCCAGCAAAACCGCGAGTATGAGAAAACTACTCAGAAAGAAGGAAGAGACCCATGAGTTTCTTCCCTTTACAGAGTTTGTACCCCTTAGGAACATACCGCCTCCTCTGCATGACAGTTACGGCCGCTTGAAATCAAGCAAGCAAACACTCGAACTGCATGGAAGGGATAAGGCGCTGACACACCCCGCTCGGCTGGTGCGGAAGACACCCAGCAAGCATTCGAAGGTCGAAGAGAGGTATTAACCCCACGCCCATAGAGAACCGTTCCCCCTTCTCCGTCAAGAAAAAGGTGCAAAGTTCTCGAGTCCCTGAACCGGGGCGGATGCTACTCCCACCAAAAAACGAATGCAAGAGTTTTCTTTTGCTTATTCTCAGAATTTTGGAAATTTATGGTTTTGGTACTCGTCTGGCATACCGGACCGCTCATTTCTAAGCGCTTTCTTGCTGTTGGTCCAGGCCTGGCACATCGGGAAAATTTGCCCACGAGGTTTCCTTTTCGCCCGCCCCCGAATCCTACTTTCTGTACCGATCCACAATGCGAGCATCGCAATTGTGGCCATGTCGAGGAAGGGAGCGCAAAAAAGTGTTACTCTGCCTCTTGCGTAAAAATAAAAAAACGATGCAATTTCCTCTCCAACCTCAAGAGGCATCTAGCCAATGCACGTAGCGCGCACTGAAATGCGGAAGGCGCCATTCACAAGCGGGTCTAGCGTTTATCTTGCAAAGATGATTCTTGTGCCCTTCGTCTCCCTCTTGCTTGCCTTCCTAACGCTGAGCCCGGCCCTCGTGGCCAAGAGCACGAAAGACCAGTTCGTGAGTCCTGGCTTTGTAAAGGAATTCGAGGCCTCGCCGGAGGACGCCATGCAGGCTTTGCATGACGTACTCGAGGATCAGACCATCCATGGGACTTACATTTTCGACAAGCAAACGACGCTCACGGGAGCCGTGGTCGTCGAGTCCACTCCGCTGTTCGAACCGTGGAAAGGCCCGGGCAAGGTTTTCTACAAGATTCGTAAGGACGCCATTGCGCCGCGCCACTTTTTGGAAAGTGCGGACCAGGGCACCATCGCCGTGCGCTTTGTTCTCACAATCTTGAACTTTGGGCGCGTGCGGCTACGCATTGATGCGGTCTATGTGGAAACGGCCCGAAAGACCCTGCACCCGTCGGATCTAACGGTGGAAGCGAGCGAGTACAAGGTGTTCCAGGACGATCTTCAAGCGCTTCAATTTGCCGAGCAAGAGGCGGCCGACGCCAAGCGCCGCCGGGACAGCGCGGAACTTGTGAAACAAACCCAGATCCACCAGCGCGAAGATGAGACCACTCGCTTGGCGGAAGCGCAATCCTCCACGAAAGATCTTAAACAAAAGGTAAGCGAATTGCGGCACGAGGTGGAACGCAGAGTCAAATCTCCGGGAGCGGATCTGAAGAGCGCCCCGTTCCGCGCGGCCGCCAACGTCAAGACCCTCGCAGCCTATACGGAAGTTGTCATCGTTATCATCTCTCCGCATTGGTTCGGCGTGGAGACTCCCGATGGCCAGCGGGGATGGCTTCCTGCCGAACAATTGGAAAATCTTCCGTGACAAGTCCTCGGCGGAAATTCCTCAGCATCACGAGTCGCATCAGCACCCTTGGCATCCTCTCGATGCTCCTTGCCGGAGCTGCTTTTGGGCAAGCGGTGCCGTACGCGCGAAGCTATCAGAAATCAAGAGAAGAAGTCGACGCCGCTCTAAAGGATCTGCAAGCCTACTCGGGCCAGAAGCTGCCGATCGTGGAAGGCTTCGTCGCGACCGGTAATACGCCGCTCGAGCAGTACGAACGCGCTTTTTATCAATTCTCGATTGAACTCCTGCCGGGAACCTCGGGAGGCACCATCGTGCGCGTTACCGCAAAAATTACGGCCTGGTATGCCGATCGGGATCCCGCCAAATCCGGCTATCAGGTGCTGCCGTCCAACGGGCGTCTGGAACTGGATTTATTGGACCGGCTCGAGGAAAAATTTGGCGGCAAGCCGGTTTCTTCCGCTGCGCGCCCGCTTTCGAATGCCACGATCTCTGCTCCGAAGCCAAAACTCGATCTGACAGGGGTGCCGGGCGTCGGGAGTTCCGGCGCGACAAATCCGGCGGCGAACTCGCAGCCGCGCAACGATGAGGTGGCTGCTCTGCGGGTGCAGCGCGAAGCCGAGGAAAAGCGGATGCAAGAATTGAATGCGGAGATCGAGGGCTTGCAGGAAATCAAGAAAAACCAGGCTCATCCGCTAAATTTGGTTGTGGTGAAAAAAGCGGGAACGCCCGTGTTCGCGAAGCCTGTGGAAGGCTCACGGGTTTTCTTTAACGCCTCTGTGGACGACGAATTCGAATTTCTCGACGCCGAAGGCGAGTGGATTCACGTTGAAATTTCCGGCGCCTCCCGCGGATACATTCGCCGCGGCAGCCTGGAATTGCCGGAGTTCATCGCGGCCCGGCTGAAATCACCAAACGGATCGGCCGCGGAGGAGAAGCCCGAGCCTTTCCGCATTGCGCGCGAAGAAGACAGCACGTTCCCCGGCGATTGGGAACCGCTGAAGGGAAAAGTGGTCAAAATTTATACCGTGCAGCCCGCCTCGCAGGACCCCAAAGAAACCGGAGCGCGCACAAAACTTGCGTTTTCAAGTTCCTTGTTTCGCAAATACGCGGACGGCGCGCCTTCCGTGCCGCCAGCAGAGGGTGTCGTGGTGATCTTCGATTCCGCCGACGGCGGCATTGTAGGCGCCACGCTCGCCAGCGTAAAGCAATTTGCCAGCGGCGCCCTCACTCCCGAAGCATTCTGGAAACAATGCTACTTTGATCCGCCCGAAGCGTTTCAAGAATCGCACAAACCCTAAATACGCGTGGCCTTCCTGCGCAGCCATCGAATGTAATCCGGTTACTTCCATTCGAAACTTTGTTGCAGTCCGCCGATCTTCACATCAAAAACCCCCGGCTCTGCGGTGCGCTTGTTGTCGGCGCCGATAAAAGACAAATCGTCGGTCGTCAATTCGAATGAGATCCGCCGGCTCTCGCCTGGCTGCAGGGAAACTTTCGCGAATCGCTTGAGTCGTTTCAGAGGCGGCGTCACGCTGGCGAAGCGCTCGTTCAAATAAAGCTGTACAACTTCCTTCCCTTCGCGCCCGCCCGTATTTTTCACCGTCACTTCCACGTGAATCGTCTGGCTGCCCGAACCTCTCGCCGGTGAAACTTGCAAATCACTATACGCAAAGTCCGTATAGCTCAGCCCCGACCCAAATTCAAATTGCGGAGTCGCCAGCAGCTTCCCCTCTCTGGACTCTGCTCCCTCAAGCACCTTGTGATCGTACGTGAAGAGACGATCCGGAAAGCGTGGATAGGTAATGGGCAATCTTCCGCTGGGATTCACATCTCCAAAAAGAATATCGGCAATGGCCTGTCCGCCTTCATTGCTCGGATTGTAGGCCATCACGATCGCGTTCGCCGGCTCCGCGATTCGATTGATGATTCGCGGCCGGCCCTCGGTCAGCACCACGATGACCGGCTTCTTCGTCTCCATCATCTTCAGAGCAAGGTAAAGTTGGGCGTCCGGCAAAGTGAGATCCGGAATGTTGCCGGGGGTCTCCGCGTACGTCCATTCTCCGAGACAAACCACCACCGCATCGGCTTTCGCTGCGGCTTCGGCCGCCTTCGCTGTGTCAACTTCCTTATCGTACGTCGCCCCCGGCAAATAGGTCACGTTGCCGGATCCGATTTTTTCCTGAATCGCTTTAAGAATGGTTGGACGATCCTTCGGATACAACTTCGCGCGATCTCCCTGCCAGATATAGCTCCATCCGTTATTCAATGGGATCAAGGAATCCGCATCAGGTCCCGTCACAAGAATGTGCGCGGTTTTCGCCAGCGGCAGCGCGTGATTTTCGTTTTTCAGAAGCGTGATGGATTCGCGCGCAGCCTCCAGGCTGGCCTTCCGCGATTCCGGCGAGCCAATCACCGTTTTCGATTCCATTCCCCGCAAAGGATCATCGAAAAGCCCCATTTGGTACTTCACCGTGAGAATCCGCCGCACCGCTTCATCAATACGGCTTTGCGGTACTTTGCCCTCCTGTGCAAGTTGGAGCAGCAGGTCGCTGAAGCTGTAATCGCTCGGCACCATACTCATGTCAATTCCGGCAAGCACGGCAATGCGCGTGGCTTCCTTTTCGTTCGCGGCAACGTGGTGTACTGAGACAAGCTTCTTGATATCCATCCAATCGGAAACCACAAATCCTTGCAAGCCCAGCTCGCCTCGCAAAACATCTTTCAGCAAATAACCGTTGGCGTGCCCGGGAATTCCATTCACTTCGCTGGAATTCACCATCACCGTGTGCGCGCCGCCTTTCAACGCCGCCGCAAACGCCGGTAGAAAATATTCCCGTAGCGTGCCTTCGGGAATCAACGCGGGACTGCGGTCGCCTCCATTGCTCGGATAGCTGTAACCCACGTAATGCTTCAGCGAAGCCGCGACACTCGTGGGACTCGAGAGGTCGCTGCCCTCGTAGCCGCGTACCGTCGCTACGCCCATGACCGTCGCAAGATACGTATCCTCGCCGAACGTCTCCCACAGGCGCGACCACAGCGGCTGTCGTCCGGCATCCAACACCGGAGAAAAAGACCACGGGATTCCCGCCTTGCGCGTTTCCGCGGCGGAAATCTGGCTGCCTCGCAGCATCAGTTCCGGATTCCACGTCGCGGCCATCGCCAGCGGCTGCGGAAAGAGCGTGCTCTCAGCGATGTAATTCGCCCCGTGAATCGAATCAATCCCGTATAGGACTGGAATTTGCAACCGGGATTTCTTTGCTTCGTCCTGAATGGCCCGGATGATTTCGCGCCACTGTTGCGAGGGTAGCGCTTCGTCGCTAACGTTGAGAATGGATCCGACTCCATATTCACCGACGGCTTTGTGCAATTTCTCGGGGTTGATTCGAATGTTTTGGTCGTGCCCATCCGTAACCATGCCAATTTCAAGTTGCGACATTTGGCCAATTTTTTCTTTCAACATCATCTGGCCGAGAAGCTTTTCTACGGCCGCGGCGTAAACGCTTGCTGGAGGACCGGCCGGCGTCAGATTGCGCTGCAGAAATGTCTGGCTGTCAACGACGCCGCTGCCGGAACTATCGGCGCCCAGAGGCAGCGACAGCGAAATACAAGCGAACGTTACAATAACGATTTTGTAGAGCCTTCGCACTGGGGTGATCAAGGGTGTCTCCTTGCAGAGCATCCTACCTCTGGAGGGTGGAAAAATCCAAATTTCAGTTGCATTCAATTTCCGAATGTAATCCATCTGAACCCGGGCACCCGCCTCCCGGGTTGAAAACGAAAATTCCGCAGCAGCACAGAGCTGGGTTCGACTTGCTAGAGCGGCGTACGACGATCACGATTTCATTCGCCGCGAAGTGATCGCAAAGGCCGCCCGGAATCGCTTACGGGTAAATGGTGTCTTGGGATTGCGCGCTCCGCCTCAATGCGGCGTAGCGTACTGATAGCGCAGGCTCGGCGGCATGTGATCGGAACGCGGCCGCGTGTTGTATTCCAGTTGATAGTCGAGATGCTCCGGATCCGCTGGATACTCCTTCCCTTCCGGATACGGATATGACAGCAGCGAATGCCGCGGAAGCGGTTCCACCGTGAACGCGTGTGCCGCGTAGAAATCCAAATCCTTCTCAAATCCATCCGCATAGAAGAAATAATCTCGCACCCACCCGGACGGCAGCGCCGGAAGCCGCCGCGGATCAAAGTCCAGCTTCACTCCTTCTCCCGAACCAAAAACCACGAAGTGATCATCGGAAGCGCTCAGCAAATTGTAGACGTCGCCGTATCGCGTATAATTTCCCGCCGCATGCGCGTAAGGACCTGTCATGCTGCGTTGCGAGTAGGAGTACATTGTGTCGCTCGCGGGCTGCAATCGGATCTCGCGCGGATACCCGAGGAAATCCAGCGACGCGTTCACCAGCGGCACTTGCTCCACGTGCACGTCCTTCGTCTCCGCCGTCTGATCGATTCGAATCGCGTCCCAATAAATTTTCAAATTGTTGACGATGCGAATCCGCCGCCTCCCCGCGGGAATTTTCCCCGTTAAATCCGCAACCATGGTGCGCTCAAGTCCCGCCGGAAACCCCATGTCCTCCACGACGCGCACCCATTTGCCCTGCGCATCAAGCGCCTCCACATACGGCGGGATCACTTTGATCCCCGCCTGACCCGCCGCGTACATGGATGTCGCCGTGAAATAATCCGTGTAGCCGTCCATGATCAATCGCAACGGTTTCTTCGCGTCCCATTCCCCGAGGTCCAGCTCCAGCCAGTGCATCTTCGCAAATCCCGCAAAAGGCAATTCTTCGAAACTCGTTACATAGTGGCGATCGCGTTTTGAAATCAGCGCCAGCACGTCTTTGCCACGATCGTCCCACGCGCCCACCGGTGGATGCGCATCGCGGCTCGCGATCACGCGAAAGTCCGGAAATGGCGGCGCGCTGACGAAGCGTTCATTCGGAAATACCTCGTACGTCGCTGGATGATCGATTGCTAGCAGCCGAACTTGATCGAGATAAACCGTTTCCTCCATCGGCTCCATGAAACGAAAACTCAGGATGCCGTTGCGCGCTTTCACGCTCTTCCCCGGCACTTTGAGATACTCATCCGGATCGGGCACATCCCGTTCTCCCGGCGCGACCCAGTGTCCGACCACGCCCGGCCCGATCATGTCCGCGATGAACTCATACTCGCGCCCGTTCCAGGAGAACAAAACCGGACACGAACTTCCGCGCCGGTCCAGTTCCGCTATCGTTTGAACTTTTTTTGCCGCCAGATTGATTTCATCCTGCGGCACGCCCGTCGGCCAAAGCAGCCGCACCACTTCCGCGTTGTGTTCCCCGCCAAGCCCCGCAAGAACCGGCGCCGCATTCTGTCCCAGGTAGCCCGACGCGCCCGCCACTTCCCACTTCTGATAGAGCGTTCCCGCGTATAGTTCCACTTTCGTTCCAATCCCGCTCTTGTTGTCGTTCAGCGCCTTGAGGTCAAGGCGCATCCAATTATTTTTGTTTCCGCCTTCGTTTCGCAGTACCACGGGGCCGCCGCCAAGTTGTGTGACCACCAGATCCGCAGCGCCTCTGCCCTCGATATCCGCAACCGCAATCGCCCGCGGCTGATTCAATTTCACTGCGTCGAGATGAACGTCCTTCGTAACGTCCGCCCAGCCCTTGTTCCCCAGATTTCGCAATAACCGCAACTCCCCACCGCTGCTCGTTTCCCCCGCGGCCACCAGATCCAGCCATCCATCATTGTCGTAATCCACCGCCGCAATACCCCAGCCCTTCTGCCAGCCAAAATCCGGCAGCACCACCCGCTCCAGTTTTTTCCCGCCGACGTTGCGCCACAAACTGATGCCCGGCGAGCCCGCGTGCGTGAACGCCAGATCCATCCAGCCGTCCTTATTAAAGTCAAACGCCACCACGCCCACCGCCGGCGGCAAGTTTTCCTTGCTGAAATCAATCCCGGAAAGCGCCGTGAATTTCCCTTCGCGCGGATTGAGATAAATCGAAGCTCCCGACGGACCTCCTGCAATCACAAAATCGATCGCACGGTCATTGTTGAAATCCGTCGTCACCACACCCGCGCCCGTCGCCGCAAAGTCCAGCGCCGTTGCCGCCGAAACATCCGTGAACGTGCTGTTCCCATTGTTTCGCCAGAGAACGTTCCGCGCCCCCCCGCCTGCTGAACCCGAGTCTGGAGCCATTGTGACGTACAGATCCAAATCACCATCGTGGTCGTAGTCCACAAACGTAACGCCCACGCAACCTTTCTCCCGCCGGATCCCCACTTTCTCTGTCACATCCTCGAACGTGCCATCGCCCTTGTTGTGCAGCAGCCGCAGGCCGTCGCTCAAACAGACCGCGAGGTCCGTGTGCCCATCATTATCGAAGTCTCCCGCCGCGCATCCCAGCCCGCGTCCGCTCAGCCCAATCCCGGACTCCTGCGTCACATCTTCGAATCGTCCATCGCCAAGATTGTGCAGCAAGCGGCTGGTACCCTCCGCCGCGCCACTTACCAGGAAAAGGTCCGGCTTGCCGTCGCCATCGTAATCAAGAAAGCATGCACCGGTACTCGCACCCGGCGCCCCGTAGTTCCCGCCTGCAGTCTTCCCCACAAACACACTCGGCTGAATCGCAAAGTGCAGCGGGATCGCCACAGGAACATCCATCGCCGAGCTAATCGGCAACTCCGCCAGCGAATATCGCCCCTGGTCGCCGTAACCCGCTCCAAACGGCGCTCCCAAATGTTCCGTCGTAATTTTCTGAAACCGCGCCAGATGCTCCCGCGCCGAAGTGGCATCGCCCTTCCTCTGAAACGCCCGCGCCAATCCGAATTCGGACGAAGCATGATACGGATACAGCGCCAGCCCCTTCTGAAAGGCCTCAATCGCCTCGTCATATTTCTGAATCTGCGTGTACAAATAGCCTATGAAGTAATACGGATCTGCTTCCTGCGTGATTTCCGTCACGTGCTGGAACGCGGCGATCCCCTTTTCCATCTCCCCAAGATCTTTGTAAACAAGCCCGAGGTTGTACCAGGCGTAAGGATCCTTGGGAAGTTGCTCCGCCGCCTCGACCAGTGCCGCACGCGCCGGCTCCAGTTTTTGTTGCCCGAGCAACGCAACGCCGAGGTTTAGCCGTGCCACGGCAAACTTCGGATCGGCTTCCAGTGCTTGCTCAAAATATTTCTGCGCATCCGCTGGCCGCTGCTGGTTCATGTAGGCCACGCCCAACGTATTGAAGCGATAAGCATCCGCAGTTCTGCCCGGAGATCCTGCTTTCTCAGGAGGCGCATTCCTTTCTTGTGCCGGAGGCGCGCCCGAGCTCAACAAAATCGCAGCGAAGCAAATCAAAATCGCGCAAGCGGAAAGCACCGCTACCGCGCGCCGAAAACGAGTCTGCATGTGAGTTTTTCTTCCTATCCGTGCGGAAGGCCCGGGTCGCGTGTTTGGCATATCCAGCCGCTCTTGGAATTCTGTCGGCTGCCCGAGTTATCGTCAATCGTTTTTATGGATTCCCCGTTGCGCGCTTTGCCGGACGCTTGACGCAGATTGCATTGCCACATACTCTCGCCCATCAGCCATGAACGTATTCCTTTTCTCTACCATCCAGCAAACTGCCCAAGCTATTCGTTCGAAAAGCATTTCCCCCGTCGAGGTTGTCGAAGCTCATCTAAAAGCCGTCGAAACCTGGCAGCCCGCGCTCAATGCGTTCGTGCATCTTGACGCCGACGCTGCACGCCGCCACGCGCAAGCAGCCGAAGCCGTCCTTTCGAACGACGCGCCACTCGGCCCTCTCCACGGCATTCCCCTCACCATTAAAAGTTGCATCGACGTCGCCGGCTGGCCCTGCCCCGCCGGCTCTCTTCTGCGCAAAGACTACGTTCCGAAGTACGACGCTCCTCTCGTCGCGCGATTGAAATCCGCCGGTGCCATCCTTCTTGGAAACACAAACACGCCCGAATTTCTGATGGCGTACGAATCAAACAATTTGCTCACCGGAAAAACCAGCAACCCGTGGAACGTGTCGTACTCCGCCGGCGGTTCCAGCGGCGGCGAGGCGGCCGCCATCGCCGCCGGTTGTTCCATGGGCGGTGTCGGCAGCGACGGCGGCGGTTCCATCCGCGTCCCCGCGCATTTCTGCGGCATTTGCGGATTGAAGCCCACGCCCGGCCGCGTTCCCTCTACCGGGCATTTCCCTCCCGGCGCAGGCGCCTTTTCCTGGATCGGCGTCGTCGGCCCCATGGCGCGCACCATCGCCGACGTGCGCTTGCTCTTCGAAGTGATGGCCGGTCCAGACGCCGGCGATCCACTTACCTCTCCGGTTTCTTCGCGCACTCACAGCAAAAATGATTTGCGAGGCCTGCGCATCGGAATCCTTGAAAGCAACGCGCTCGGCACTGCGACCGCGGAAACGACCGAAGCGGTTCAGCAAGCCGCCAAATGGCTCGCCGATCAAGGCTTCAAAGTCGAACCCATTCGCATCGACGGACTCGAACGCGCCCTCGAGCTGTGGTGGTTTTTCTTCGGACGCGTAATCGGCCGCCTGCTCCAAAAATCCATCGCCGGCGACGAAGAAAAAACCAGTCCGATATTCCGCGACTATCTTTCTCACGCAATTTCCGGAAGCCCAGTCACTCTCAGTCAATTCATCGAAGCCTGCGCCGAACGCGATCTTTTGCGCGCAAAAATTCTTCGCCAAATGCAAGATGTTCCCATTCTTCTCTCCCCTGTCTCCTCCGGCCCCGCCTTCCGCCACGGCGAAGGAAACTATCATCCCGGCACCAGCTATCTCGACACCATGCGTTTCTCCCAATGGCTGAATCTCACCGGCTTTCCGGGAGTCTCCGTGCCCGTGCAGCTTTCGAACGACGGCTTACCCATCGGCGTCCAGCTCATCGGCCGCCCCTTCGAAGACGAACTGGTCCTCTCGGTCGCCGAAGCCATCGAAGTTTCACGCGGAAAATGGCAGCCGCCGCCGCCCAATTGTTTTTGAAATATTCGTGCAGCTCACGGCGGAGGTTGCTGGGTCAGCTCCGGATTGGGAACGCGGCCCTCGTCGAAGGAATCGACTTGCCTGGCGCTGCTGGACGCAGCCAACTTATCGACAGCCACAAACTCCGCTCGCGACTCCTCCTTGCGCCCCAGCTTCGCAAGGATTTGCCCGCGCAAATAATGCACGCTCTGACTGCCGGGAGCGAACTGCAACGCCGCATCAATGGCTGTCAGTGCCTGCTCGTATTTCCCCTGGTGAAGATAAATCTTGGCGATGCCGTAGTGCGCGCCTGCCATCCTCGCGTTGCGCCGCAGCGCTTCACGAAAAGAACTTTCCGCCTCAGTGTCCTTCCCCTCCCGCATGTAAAACTCCCCGAGCACTTCATACGTGTCAGGCAGGTCCGGTTCGATGACGATGTCCCTGCGGAATTCCTCTTCCGCGCGCCGGCTGTCTCCGCTTCGCATGTACGCGATTCCCAGGTTGAAGTGCACAAACGGAAGATTCGGATTGAGATTCGCCGCGTGCTCGAACTCGGCAGTGGCCTTCTCCGTTTCCTGGCGGTATAGATAAGCCTTGCCCAGCAGCAAATGAAATTCGGCTCGATCTCCGCCCACCTCGATCAGCCGCGCCAAAACTCTTTCATCCAGCTCCTTCTGCCCCGCGCCGTTCGCCGCCATGCTGAGCACATACAGATACATAAAGTCCTCTGATTTTTGCGCCCATAGCGGCTCAAGCGCAGCGACAGCGTCGGCAAAGTTTTGCGTAAACACGTCGCACAATCCCAGCAAGTACCGTGCCTGCTCAGAATCCGGCTGATCGCGCAGCACAGACGACAGCGGCGCGATCGCAGCGGCATAGTCTCCTTCGCGGTAGTACACCAGTCCAATATTCAACCGCACGCCGCTAACCGTTGGCGCGAGCTTTGTTGCCTTCTCCAGAAGTTTTAGCGCATGGTCCCAATCCTTGCGGCGCATAGCGATCACTCCGAGGTTGGAGTACGCCCCCGCGGAGCGCGGGTCTATCGCCAGCACCTGACGAAAAGCCCTTTCCGCGGCGTCAAGGTCGCCGCTCTGCAACGCCGCCTGCCCTTTCAAATACAAATCGCGCGCATCGTCGCTCGTTTTGCTCCCCGATGGAGTGCCGCTGGGACGCTGTTCCTGTCCGCCTTGGCCGCCCGCCTCCGGCGCCCCTCGTTCCGCCGCGGAACCGAGCGCACACGCCAGAAAGACTGGCGCGGCCACCGCAACTAGCGCTTGGATTTTCATGACTTCGTAGTCTCCGGCAGAGCTGCGTGAAGTTCAAGTGCTTGCCCGATCCCGCGGAAAGCGCCCCCGGAAACGGGCGCAGGAAGCCCACAAAACAGCCTCCCCAAAATATACGCAACTTCCCGCTTGACACCGCCGCCAAAATGCAATATTAACTCGTTTTAATAAGCCGTTTGGGTGCGCTTTTGCGACTGTCGAGTGGTGGGGGCTCGTGTTCAACGAGGGACGATCGGCAAACAGCAAGCGTCGTGGCAGTTGCTCTCGCCTGATTTGCATCTCTTCGCGTTCAACCGCCGGTCCCTTTTTAGAATTCTTCTCGGAGTGTAACCACATGAAAAAAAATAATTCTTTTGTTTTTAGCTCGAATCGCAAACTTGCGACGACTCGTTTCTTTCTGTGCTCCATCTTGTTGCTGCTCGCGCTCCCATTCGCCGCGCTTGCGCAAGATGCAGGCGCCATCACCGGCACCGTCCGCGACTCCTCCGGCGCGGTCGTTCCCGGCGCCGAAGTAAAGCTCACCAGCCCCGCTATCGGCATCACTCGCACGTCCACCACGAACGGCGATGGCGAGTATCTCGCCGCCGCCCTGCCTCCGGGCGTCTATGACATGTCCGTCACCGCGCAGGGCTTCAAGGTCTTCCAAGCCAAGAAGATCATCGTGCAGGTCGCGCAGAAGGCGCGCCTGGACGTCAAGCTCGAGGTCGGCCAGGTCAGCGAAAACGTCGTCGTCGAAGGCTCCAATGTCGCCCAGGTAGAAACGCAATCCTCCGAAATCTCCGGCGTCGTGACCGGAAAAGAAATCAGCCAGCTCGAACTGAACGGTCGCAACTTCACCCAGCTTGTCACCCTGGTCCCCGGCGTAAGCAATCAGACTGGACAGGATGAAAGCGAAGTCGGCCTGAACGGAAATATCTCCTACAGCATCAACGGCGGCCGCGGCGAATACAACAACTGGCAGGTGGATGGCGCCAACAATATGGACACCGGCTCCAACAACACCCTGGACGTTTTTCCCAGCATTGACGCCATTGCCGAATTCCGCGTCCAAACTTCAAATTACAGTGCGGTCTACGGCAGGAACGGTTCCGGCAACATCGAAGTCATCACCAAGTCCGGCACCAAGTCCTTCCACGGCGACGTCTACGAATTCATCAAAAATGACGCATTTAACGCCAACGATTTTTTTGATAACGCCGCCGGCAATCCCAGGCCTTCCGACAAAAAGAACGACTTCGGCTACACCATCGGCGGACCTGTCTACATTCCCAACCACTACAATTCCAATAAAGAGAAAACCTTCTTTTTCTGGTCTGAAGAATGGCGCCGCGAGCGCGACCCCTTCCCTTTTAACCACCAAGTCCCCTCCACCGCCGAACGCGGCGGCGATTTCAGCGACGTTTGCCCCGGCACGGAGTGCCCCGTCAATCCTGCCACCGGGCTGCCCTTTCCCGGGAACAAAGTTACAATCGACCCCAACGCCCAGGCCCTCATGAATGCGCTCATCCCCGCGCCCACTACGGTCATTAACGGCAGTTCCTTCTATATCGCTTCCATCACAGAACCCCTGACCTGGCGCCAAGAGATGGTTCGCATTGACCACAATTTTTCCTCGAATCTCCGCCTCATGGGCCGCTACATCCATGACTCCTACTCGTCTATCGACCCCGCCGTGAGTTTCGTCGGCAATCCTTTTCCCTCCATTCAAACAAAAATCGGCACACCCGGAACAAGCTTCGTCACCCACTTGACCGCCACTATCACTCCCACCCTCCTCAACGAATTTGTCTTTAGCTATGCCGCCGATCACCTCGAGCTTACGAATACCGGCCCCTTCCAGGTTCCCACCGGCTTTACCATGACCGGTCTTTTTAATACCGGCATTGGCGGCCAAACGTTCGAGCAAATTCCGGGCGTCGCTCTCGCCAACGGTGCGGCCTACGGCGGCGGCTTTACCGTCAATCCCGGGTTCATGCCCTGGATCAATTCCAACCCCACCTATGGTTACCGCGACACCGTCACGAAAATCATAGGCACCCACAACTTGCAATTCGGCGGCGAGCTCATCGCCATCCAGAAGAACGAGCCCAGCGCCCCCACCAGCGTCGGCCTGGGCGGCCTTCTCACGTTTGATGAAACCAATTCTGCCGTCTCCACTGGAAATTCCTTCGCTGATTTCCTCACCGGACGGATTGCTTCTTACCAGCAAACCAGCGCCATTGTGAAGTACTACTATCGCTACAAAATCTTCGAGCCTTACTTCCAGGACGACTGGCATGTCAACAAACGTCTCACCCTCAATCTGGGCGTGCGCGTCAGCCTGTTCGGAACCAATCGTGACAATACTAGGACCTCGTTCAACTTTGAACCGTCCGTATACACGGCGGCTTCCGCACCAACCATTGATGTGAGTGGCAGCGTCACAAATGTTCCTGGTGCACTAATCCCCGCCAACCTGCCTGGTGGTAATCCCAATGCCAATCCGTTTGATGGCATCGTTCAATGCGGCGGCAAAGGGGGCACTTCCTCAATCCCCGCTGCCGTTCTCGCTGCATTCCCGGCCGCCACGGTCGCAGGCACCAATTACCCCGGTTGCGTCAAAGGTCATCTCTTCAATCCGGGGCCTCGCATCGGATTTGCGTATGATCCCCGCGGCAACGGCAAGACCGTCATTCGCGGCGGATACGGAGTTTTCTTCGAGTACGGAAATGGCAACGAAGCGAACGCAGAATCTCTGGAAGGAACGCCGCCCCGCGTTCTTACCGCCAGCCAGCCGAACGTCGCACCCAATGGCACCACCTGCACGGCCAGTTCTGGTTACACCTGCATCGGCGGTGGCGGGGGCGTGTTCCTCCCCTTCTCTGTCAACAACGAGCCGCCCGCGAATATCCAGACGGTGGCCCAGTGGCCCTACGTCCAACAGTGGAACCTCGACTACCAATTCGAATTGCCAAAGAGTTTTGTCGCCAGCGTCGCCTACGTCGGCAGCAAAGGCACCCATCTAACCGACGCTCGCGACCTCAACCAGTTGAAATCCTTGGCGGATTCGGGCATCGCGAACCCCTATAAGCCAGGAGAGGCCATCGGCCCGAACGACTGCTCCACTTTCACAACTCCAAGTGGCGTTCCCATCACCGGCCAGGCGGCAACCAATCTGAGTATTGCCTGCGGCACGGACGCCAACCCATTTCGTCCTTTCGTCGGCTTCGGCACCCTTGAACTTCTCGAAACCCAGGCCAACTCTTCTTACAACGCTCTTCAAGCCAGCGTCCGCCGCACTCTCGGCTCTCTGGTAGTGAATGCTGCCTACACCTACAGCCATTCCATCGATGACTCTTCCGATCGCGCCGACGCCACCTTCGTCGATTCCTACAATTTGAAAGCCAACCGCGCCAGCTCCAATTTCGATGAGCGCCACGTCTTGAACATCAGCTATGTCTACGACTTGCCCTTCTTCAACAAGTCTTCCGGCCTTACGAAGACCATGCTCGGCGGCTGGGAATGGTCGGGTATCACCACCTTCCAGAGCGGAACTCCCACGCTGTGTCCGGGCTGTTCTCCCGCCAACCTCAGCAACACCGTATTTGGCGACAACGCTGGCGTTGGCAACGGCGTCGGCACAGGTTCCCGTCCCGACCTGGTCGGTAATCCCCATTCGACTCCTTGTCAAGCTTCGACGGCTCCGGGACCCTATCTTTTCAATCCCTGTGCGTTTGCCCTTCCGCAGGGCCTTACCTTCGGGAATGTGGGAAGGAATTCCCTGAACTTGCCCCATCGCACGCAGTTTGACATGGGCGTCTTCAAACGCTTCCCAATCAAGGAAGCCTTGTCCATCGAGTTCCGCGTCGAAGCGTTCAACGTCTTCAACCACACCCAGTTCTCCGGTGTGGATGCCAGCTTCGACCCGGCCAGCACCACGTTTTTGACGGCCACCCAGGCGCATCTTCCGCGCATCCTGCAGCTCGGCTTGAAAGTTGTTTTTTAAACGAACAGCCATCTTGGGCGGTCCGGCCGGGTCGGACCGCCCTTCTTCTTTTGCAGCGAATCCTTATTCCCTTCCTCCCCGGAAAGAGTAAAATGCGCCCATGAATCGGCGCACATTTATCGGCACTTCCTTCGCTGCAACTCTCGCAACCGCCGCCAGGCCTGCATGGGCGGCAGACGCCACGCACAAAATCGACCGCGTCGGCTTACAGCTCTACACCGTCCGCGCGAACATGAAGACCGACTTCGAAGGCACCATCGCCAAAGTCGCCGCCACTGGCTACAAAGAAGTCGAATTCGCCGGACTTTTTGCTCCCGACGGCGGCTACTTCGGCCGTTCTCCGAAAGACGTCCGCGCGCTCCTCGACAAGAATGGCCTCACCTCCCCTTCCACGCACGCCGGATACGATGTCGTCGAGAAACGCTGGCCCGAGGCTCTCGAAGCCGCCAAAATCGTCGGCCACGACTACATCATCTGCCCCTGGATTGACGAGACGCAACGCGCGCAGGCCAGCGGATGGCAGCGCGCCGCCGATCTTTTCAACAAAGCCGGAGAAGCCAGCGCCAAGGCCGGCATCCAGTTCGGCTACCATAATCATTCCTTCGAATTCACCCCATCCGCCTCGCTGGGCGGAAAGCTCCCCTATGATTTTTTCCTCGAGGAAACCGACCCCAAATTCGTAGCGATGGAACTCGATCTCTGTTGGATCAGCGTCGCGGGAAAAGATCCTGTGGCCTATTTCGAAAAATATCCCGGCCGCTTCCCGCTCGTTCACGTAAAAGACTGGATCAAGGACCCCAACGCCACGGACTCTTACAAGGGTGCCACCGGCTCTGCCGTGAAAATCGGCGGGCGCCTCGCCGACGTCGGCCAGGGCTCCATCGATTGGAAGCGCATCTTTGCGCATTCCGAAAAAGCCGGCATCAAACATTATTTCGTCGAAAACGACGATCCGAAATCCGCCTTCGACGATATAAAAATCAGCTACACCTATCTGCATAACCTGCAGTTCTGAACTTCCCTTGTAGGGGCGCAGCACCGCTGCGCCCGTGCTTGGCAAGTTCTTCCCAAGGAGATTCACACGATGAACTCCCCCAAACGCGTAACAATCCTCACGCTCGCCGCCTTCTCCACTCTGCTCGCCTTTGCCGCCGCACAGCCTCAATCCCCCGCCTGGAAATCCTTATACAACGGCAAAGACCTCACCGGCTGGAAACACGTGGGCCCTGGCGGAATGACTGTCGAAGACGGCCTCATTCGAACGCACGGCGGCATGGGCCTTCTTTATTGGACCGGCGGAAAACTCGGCAACTGCCGCATCCGCGTCGTCTACAAAATGCGCGATCACAACGACAATTCCGGCGTCTTCATTCGAATCCCCCTCGAGCCCCGCGAGGAATGGATGCCCGTCCACTACGGCTACGAAGTCCAAATTGACAACGATTCCCCCGGCGAAGACGAGCACCACATCACCGGCACTCTCTATTCCCTCACCAAGCCCCTCGCGCGCCCCGGAAAATACGGCCCCGATTGGAACACCATGCTCATCACTCTCGACGGCCCGCACACTCTCGTCGTCCTCAACGACGTCACCGTTACCGATTACACCGAAGGCCAGCCCGTTCCCGAGCGCAAATTCAATTTCGAACCGCAACGCGGCCCGCGCCCCAACGAAGGCTACATCGGCCTTCAGAATCACAGCGACAACGACGTCGTCCTCTTCAAAGAGGTCGCCGTCCAGCCCCTCAAGTAGTGTGGAGTGTAGGAGCCTGGCTCCCGCTTTTACGGTTGCTCCGTGCATCGGCCAGTGCTTCGAACGCAAGTTCCGTTATACGGGCCAGGTGAGTCACCAAAGTTCGCACGTTTTGTTTCTGACTGTTAATTGTTGACTGTCAACCTCTTCAGGAGCGCGCCATGAAAACCACCAAGAAAGATCTCTCACGCCGCGAATTTCTCGCCCGCACTGCCGGTGCCACCGGCGCATTCATCTCCGCCCGCACCATCCTTCTCGATCCCGAACGCATTCCCCTCTCCACGCAAATGGTCGGGCCCAGCGACCGCGTGCGCTTCGGCATGATTGGCATCGGCATGCAAGGTTCCGGCTTGCTAAAGAACGCCATTCAACTGCCCGGCGTCGAATGCGTCGCGGCCGCCGATCTCTACGACGGCCGCCACACCCTCGCCAAGGAAATCGCCGGAGCAAATTTACCGACCACCCGCCGTTATCAAGAGTTGCTCGACAACAAGGAAATTGACTGCATCGTCGCCGCCGTCCCCGATCACTGGCACAAACGCGTCGTCGTGGACGCCGTCAGCGCCGGCAAAGATATTTATTGCGAGAAACCCATGTCGCATTCCGCCGCCGACGGCGTCGCCATGGTTACCGCCGCGCAAAAAACCGGTCGCATCGTGCAAATCGGATCGCAGCGCGTCAGTTCCGTAATCTGCACGAAAGCGAAAGAACTTCTCGCACAAGGCGTCATCGGAAATTTGAATCTCGTCGAAGGCTCCCTCGGCCGCAACGATCCCACCGGCGCGTGGGAATATCCTCCGCCGCCCGATCTTTCTCCGGGCACCCTGGACTGGGATACCTGGCAGAACGACGTTCCCAAGCGCGCATTCGACGGGAAAATTTTTGCGCGATGGCGCTGCTGGAAGGAATACGGCACCGGCGTCGCCGGCGATCTCCTCGTTCATCTCGTCAGCGGCATGAACTACATGCTCGGCTGGAACGAGCCGCCCCGCCGCGTCCTGTCCACTGGCGGTATTTTTCGCTGGCCCGATGGCCGCAACATGCCCGATGTCCACGCCACGCTCTTCGAATACACCGGCAAGAACATTCCCGTTTATCTCCGGCTGAATCTCGGTTGCGAGTCGCCGGAAATCTATCGCTTTCAAGGTTCAAAGGGAGTTCTGGAAGTCACCGAGAATGGAATTCTCCTCTCCCCGCAATCCGGCGAGGATACTTCGCCGAGCTATTACACCTACAGCTATCCGCACGTGCTTCTCGAAGCGTACCTAAAACAGTGGCACGCCGAGCACGATCCCGCTCCCGGCAAAGAGCCTACCTCGGAATCCTTCAGCTATCACGGCGCATCCTGGGACGAATTAAAACCTCATCTCTGGACTTTTTTCCGCGCCGTCAAATCGCGCCAACCCGTCACCGAAGACGCCGTCTTCGGCCACCACGCTGCCCTGGCCTGCCACATGGCCAACGAATCCTATTTCCGCCGCGCCGCCGTCACCTGGGACGCCGCCACCAACCAAATCAAATCTTGAATCTCCAATTCCTGATTGCAATTCTCTTGTAGGGCGTCGCGCCGGTACTCCCTCTTCGCGAGCACTCTATCCGCTGCCCGCAACACGTTCGACCGGTTTTCGGCGCGCCCCTCGTCTCCGTTCCACTTGGAATTCGTCTCTCGCGGCTCCGCCGCAAACGCCTGCATCGCGTTACACTGAACCGACCCATGAAGCCCACCGCACGCGCCACGTTCATCGATATTCTTCGCCAGCGCTGCCCGCGCTGCCGCGTCGGAAAAATCTTTCACCATTCCATCTTCCTCGGCTTCCCCAAAATGGACGAACAATGCTCCGTCTGCCATCTCCATTTCGAGCGCGAACCAGGCTACTTCCTCGGCGCCATGTACATCAGCTACGCCTTGGGCGTACTGCTCATTGCGTTCTTCGCGTTTCTCTTTTGGACGGCGACAGGTTGGTGGATCACCAGAGATGTAATCTGGGCCGTCGTCATCTTTCTGCCACTCGCCCCTGCCATCACCTTCCTCTCCCGCGTTCTCTGGATCTACCTCGATCAAAAGGTTGATCCCGCTCGCCCTGCGCGCCCTGAGGACTTTCGAAGGGAGCGCTGACGACGCGATGTGAACCGAACGGTCCACCGCTAAATCCTTCGCCTTCAATCTCTTCCTTGGATTTAATCCTCTTATAGCCACCCCGACTCAATCCTGAGGCAAAGTATTTACTCCAGCCCCGCCAATCCTCACCTTTTCACACCCTCTCTCTTTTCACCCTCGTATCTCTTTTCCTCTCATGTTCTTACAAATGCCCCCTCTCGCAACCTCTTTCCTTTCGCATGCTTACAAATGCCGGGGGTGTATACCCCCGCACTCTCTCTTCGAGGGTCAAAATGAGCCAAGAACACGCTAACTCCAATTCCATCAACGATTCAAAGGCGCGCGAGCGGGAGTCAGGGCGCGATGTGGTATTCGGTCTGGACCAGGCCGCTTTGGAAGTGGCGAGTGGCAACATGCTGGAGGCGGATGTCGCGCGGGAGGGCGCTGAAGAGCGGGATTCCGTCCCCGATGAGCACGGGGACGCGCGTGATGATGAGCCGCTGGATAAGTCCGGCGGAAAGGAACCGTTGAACGGTAATCCCGCCGTCAATATATAGGTGTTGGGCCCCGCTAGCGGCGAGTTGCGAAATGATGTCCGCCGGAGGCCCGGCCATCTGCTCCACGACGCCACCGACGACGTCAGACAGATCGAGGGAGCGGCTGCTGAGGACTACGACGCGCTTGTCACCATAGGGCCAGGCGTCAAAGGTCAGAACCTTTTCAAAGGTATTTCGGCCGATGACGATGGCATCGACGCTGGCGATAAATTCGATGTACCCGTGGGGTTCGCCGCCGCCCTCGGGGAGAAAGTCAAGATCGCCGTTGGTACGCGCGATGAAGCCGTCAACGCTGGTGCCGACGAAAACAGTTGCGGTCATGGTGGTCCTCAAGCGCAGGTCAGGATTCCGGGATCGGAGGGCAGCCGGGGAATTCGTGCAGGGAGGTGTTGCCAATGTAGCCGAGATCGGCGATGCCGATTTTGCTGGTATAGAAACCGTCGCAGGTGAGCCTGCGCAGGAAGGCGAAGAAGGCCACGCCCTGGCTGAGCGCGGGATCCTGCTTGGCATTTTCGCGATAGGCGATCAGGTCGAGCGCGATGGTTTTTTGTTCGGGCGTGCAGTCGAGGAAAACATTTGAGTAGTGATCGGTGCAGAAGCCGTCGAGCCAGAAGAGGCCGCCGCCGAGCTTCAATTGATATTCGGTGTTCTCGCTGGTGAGGAGATCGATGAATTCCGGGGCGCCGGCTTCGACAGCACCGCCGGATTTCTCGTCTTTGGGAATGATCGCATCGCAGAGCGTCGTGAGTGTGGCGTATTGCGACGCGGAAAAATATTTCGGTGTGTACTTCCCTGCCGGGGCCGCGGATTTTTCTTTGTTCACCATCTGGTGGATATATTCGGCGGCATACGCAGGAATGACTTGGAGGACGGAGCCGCCCGCAGCGGTGACGGCGAGAGTGCGAAGGATATCGCGGCGTGAGATGGATTCATTCATTGGCGGCCTCAGCGTTTACAAATTGCCTTTCTTGGCTTCGTCCAAGAGATATTCGGAAGCGCGCCAGGCCAGCGCCATGATGGTGAGCGTTGGATTTTTGTCGGGATTGGTTACCAGGGGCGCGCCGTCTGTGACGAAAATATTTTTCACGTCGTGCGACTGGCAGAAACCGTTGAGCACAGATGTTTTTGGATCCGCCCCCATGCGCGCGGTGCCCACTTCATGGATGATTTTCCCGCCTTCGGTGATGCCAAAGGGATACTGGCCGTGAATGGAAGTTTTGGTTTTGTATTCGCCACCCATGGTTTCGATGATGGATCGAAATGTTTGCTGCATGTCCTTGGCCTGAAGCAATTCGTAATCGGTCCATTTGAAATGGAACCGCAGCGCGGGAATGCCCCACTGGTCCACAACGTCTGGATCGATTTCGCAGTAAGTATCCGGATTCGGAAGCATTTCGCCGCGGCCGGAGAAGCCGACGTAGGTGCCGTAGGTCTGGCGCGCGCGCTGTTTCAGCTTCGAGCCGTAGCCTTCTTCGTCGCGGCAAAGGCCGTCGAACATGCCGACGCCGGGCATGTTTGGGCCGCCGCCGATTTCGATGTGATAGCCGCGCGGAAATTCGTTCTTGCGGTCGAATTTCCACCAGGGAATGTACAAGTGCATCCCGCCGACGCCGTCGTGATTGTGTGGCGGAATTTTTTCGAGCGCCGGAATGTGGCCGTAGCCGTCGCTGCCGACGGAATCGGTGAGATAGCGGCCCACCGTCCCGGAAGAGTTGGCGACGCCGTTTGGAAATGTTGTGGATTTCGAATTGAGGAGCAGGCGCGCGGATTCGCAAGCGCTGGCGGCAACGACGACGACGCGAGCGTTGATGCGTTTTTCCGAACGCGTGGCTTTATCAATGTAGGAGACGCCTTCGGCTTTGCCGTCTTTGCCGAGGAGAATTTCGCGTGCCATCGCGCCGGTGATCAGCGTAAGTTTTCCAGTTTGCATCGCGGGAGGAAGCAAAACCTGGCTGGAACTGAAATTTGAAGCCGTGCTGCAGCCGCGTCCGCACTGTCCGCAGTAATGACAAGGCTGGCGGCCATTCACGGACTTCGTCAGGATGGCCATCCGCGCGGGAATGCAAATGACGTTGAGCTTGTCGCAGGCTTTTTTGATCAGCAGTTCGGCGCACCGTGGTTTCGGTGGTGGGAGAAAAACGCCGTCGGGGGCGCTGGAGACATTTTCTTTGGTGCCGAAGACGCCGATGTAGCCTTCGACTTTGTCGTAGTACGGAGAGAGTTCCTCGTAGGTGATGGGCCAGTCGTCGCCGAGGCCATCGCGCGTGCCGGATTTGAAATCGACCGGCGCAAAACGCAAAGCAATGCGGCCCCAGTGATTGGTGCGGCCGCCAACGATGCGCGATCGAAACCATTGGAAATTCGAACCGGGAGCGGAGGTGTACGGTTCGCCCTCGATGTTCCAGGCGCCGTTGGGCGCGAGAAATTCGCTGAAATTTTCGCGCGCGTGTCCGCCGACGCCCGCGCCGCGATGCGGCAAATCGTATGGCCACGCGAACATCTTGAAATCTTTTTCCGGATTGACGTTGGGCCCGGCTTCCAGCAACGCGCAGTTCAGGCCGCCTTTGGTGAGCATGTACGCGGCCATGCCGCCGCCCGCGCCGGAACCGATGATGCAAACGTCGTACTGCTTTGGAGAGCGGGCTACCTGGGCCATGCGGTGAGTTCTCCCTATAGATTGTTCTTTTTCAGTTCGGAGACGGCGAAATCGCAAGCACGCGCCGTCAAGGCCATGTAGGTAAGCGACGGATTCACGCACGAAGAAGAAACCATGCACGCTCCATCAGGAAGAAAGAGATTTTTCGCGTCATGCGCTTGGTTGTGTTCGTTCAAGACGGAGGTTTTGGGATCGCGGCCCATGCGCGCGGTGCCCATTTCGTGAATTGCCAAGCCAGGTCTGCTGATTTCCTGGAAAACGGAAATGTTTTTTGCCCCGGCTGCGGCAAGCATTTCGGCGGCTTGCACGGCGATATCCCTGGACATGGCGAGTTCGTTGTCGCTCCAGTCGCAGTGGATTTTGAGCGTGGGAATGCCCCAGGCGTCGGGCTTTTCCTTGTCCACTTCGACGTAATTATCGTGATTGGGCAGGCATTCGCCGAATCCTCCCATTCCCATGTGCCACTTGCCGGGCGCTTTCAGAGCGTTCTTGAAATCGGCGCCGATGCCGCCAGTGCGCAGCGCACGGCCCCAGCCTTCGCGGCCGCCGCCGCCCTGGTAGCCGTAGCCGCGGAGAAACTCTTTTTGCTTGGTTTTGACGTTTCGAAAGCGCGGGATGTAGATGCCGTTGGGACGATTGCCGGTAGTGATCTTGTCTTCGTGACCGGGCATCTCTCCGGTCGCGCCGCTGCCCATATGGTGATCCATGAGGTTGTGGCCGAGTTCGCCGCTGGAGTTGGCGAGGCCGTTGGGAAATTCAGGAGTGGCGGAATTCAGGAGAATGCGCGTGGATTCGAGCGTGGAAGCGCAGATGAAAAAGACGCGCGCTTTAAATTCGAGCGCGTTCTTCGATTGCGCGTCAATGACGCGAACGCCGCTGACGCGACGCGTTTTCGAATCATAGGTGAGACTGTGAACAACGCTGTAGGGACGGATCGTAAGACGACCTGTTTTTTGCGCCGCGGGCAGGGTGGAATTCAGGCTGCTGAAATAGGATTGCGTGATGCAACCGCGGTGACAGTAACCGCAATAGTGGCAGGCGGCGCGTCCTTTGTGAACGCGTGTGAGGACGGCGGAGCGGCCGATGGTCATCATGCGATCGTCGAAATGTTTGGTGAGGGCATCTTTAAAATCCACTTCGACGCAGGTGTACTCCATCGGCGGGAGGAATTTTCCGTCAGGAAGTTGCGGCAAACCTTCGGCCTGTCCGCTAATGCCGGCGAATTCTTCAACGTAGTCGTACCAAGGGGAAAGCTCCGCGTAGCGGATCGGCCAGTCCACGGCGATGCCATCTTTCAAATTGGCTTCGAAATCAAGATCGCTCCAGCGGTAGCTCTGGCGTCCCCAGGTGAGGGACTTTCCACCAACCTGGCGGCCGCGAATCCAGGAGAAATGTTTTCCGGGATCGGAGGAATAGGGATTGTCAACGTCGCTGACGAAAAACTGATGGGAGTATTCGTCACACGCGTAGTAACACTCGCGCTGGACGGGCTGGGTGCGCTGGCGTTCGTCACGATTGTCCCAGCCTCGATATTTAAGTTCCCAGACGGGGACGTGCTCGACGTAGTCGCGTTCGGGAATGATGGTGCGGCCCGCTTCCAAAACGAGCGTGTTGAGGCCCTTTTCGGTGAGTTCCTTGGCGGCCCAGCCGCCGGTGATTCCCGAGCCGACAATAATTGCATCGTATGTTGCGGTCGCCATCGCGAGTCTCCCTTACGCCTTTTTCTCGGCTGGCAGCGGCACACAACCATGGAGCGCGCCGGGAATGATTTGCATATGCAATTCTTGCGTGAAGCCGATTTCGGAAGTGTAGTAACCGTGGAGAGTGATGCCTCGAAAGACGGTGAAAAAATCGCCCACGAGTTGCTTATCGCGATCCTCCGGAATGGTGTTGCCGTGATGCTGCTCGCGAGCGCGTGCCGGAGTGCCGGATTCATCCAGGGCACGGAGCAGAGCAAATTGCTGCGCGGGCGAAGCGTCAACGAAGTCCTTGGCGAAAAGATCGTTGCTTTGTTTGTCGATGTCGGCAAGACCGGCGAGAAAATGCTGACGCTCGTCGTCGGTGGCCCATTCGGTGAGGATAACGTCAATGAATTCGTTGACGCGGGCAGCTTTGGCGCCGGGCGTGTCGGTCTCTGGAATGATCAGGTCGGTCATGATCACGACGGTAGCATTCTGATGGTGATTGAGAGTGCGCAGCGCGTAACCGGCGGCGGGATGCGCGTCCTGAAAAAAGGCAAAAAGATCGGGGGACAATGCGGGCAGGACGCTGCCGGCCAGAACCAATCTCAACGCTTCACGCCGCTGCATAGAGCCTCCTTGAATTCGTTGCGGTGAAGATTTACTGGCGCTTCGAACGCGAGCGTCACGTTCCCAAGATCTCGTTGCGCACATTTTTCAGGACGTAGGCGGCGCGCTCGACGCCAACTTCGCCGGCGAGAATGGGATCCTCGTTTTCGATGCTCAGGATGCCTTCGTAGCCGACGTCCATGTAGGCCTGGATGATGGATTTCCAGAGGCTGGCGCTGTGGCCGTAACCGACGGCGCGGAAGGTCTCGGAAGCGGAGTCCAGCTCGCCGGTTGAGAACGCGAAATTGAGGACGCCGTACTTGTTGAGGTTTTCCGGAAAGAAAACGGTGTCTTTCATATGCGCATGGAAAATGGCGCTTTGCTTGCCGAGGAAGTGAATCACTTCGACTGGATCGCAGCCCTGCCAAAAAAGATGACTGAGATCGTTGTTGGCGCCGATTTCTTCGCCGACGGCTTCGCGGAGCTTCATCAACGTGCGGGGATTGTAGACGGCGAAGTTGGGATGCATTTCGAGGGCGAGGCGTTTGACGCCGTGCTCACGGGCGTACTTTGCGGCATCCTTCCAATAGGGAATGATTTTTTCTTTCCACTGCCAGTCCTGCATCTGGGCATATTCGGGGGGCCAGCGGTAGGTAATCCAGTTGGGCTGGGTGTCCTGGGGCGTGCCGCCGGGACAGCCGGAAAAACCGACGATGACTTTGACGTCGAGCATTTCGGCGAGGAGGACGGTTTTGCGGAAAGTATCGATGTCTTTCTGTGCGTGTTTGGCGTCAGGATGAATGGGATTGCCGTGGCAACTGAGAGTGGCGACGCGGATGCCGCGGTCTTCAAACTTTTTCTGCCAGGCTTTGGCTTTGGCGCGATCGGCGATGAGATCGTCGAGGGGACAATGGTGATTGTTGGGATAGCCGCCGGTGCCGATTTCCATGACCTCGAGGCCGAGAGCGGTGACTTTGTCGAGCATGGCATCGAGGGAAAGATGATCGTAAACGGGATCGAAGACACCGATGGGGATTTTGCGCAAGGAGCCGGTGGGTTTGGCGGCTGATCGTTTTGGGGCGGGGTTCGCGGATTCGGTAGCGTCAGCGAGTTTGGCAACGCCAGGCAGAGTCGCGGCCAGCAAGCCGCTGGAGGCGGCGAGGAATTGCCTGCGGTCCACGGCCAAGCCGTTGCGAATCTTGTTCATGCGCGTCTCCTCGGCAAACGCAGCGATAGGGTAAGCACCATTTACCCCGCGGAATTATACGCCTCTGGGAGGGCCAAACAAGCAGGTAAATCGTTCTTCTACTGGATTCCTGTGGATCGTAATGGGGGAGGGGGGATACGTCAGCGCACTATTCATTCGTAGCGCAGGGCGACCATGGGGTCGACGCGCATGGCGCGGCGCGCGGGGATGAAGCAGGCAAAGAGAGCCACGGCGGAGAGTAGGATGGCCACGCCCCAAAAGGTAAGAGCGTCGGTGCTGGTCACGCCGAGCAGCATGGTTTTCAGGAAGCGCGTTAGTGCGTACGAGGCTGCGAGGCCGAGACCTACGCCAACGAGCGTCAGCCAGAGGCCGTGGCCGATCACCAAGCGGAGAATATCATCTTTGTTTGCGCCGAGCGCCATGCGGATGCCGATTTCATGGGTGCGCTGGCGCGTGGTGTAGCCGGTGACCCCATAAATTCCGACGGCGGCGAGGACGAGCGCGAGAAGTCCGAATGCGCCGACAAAGGTTCCCGCGATACGCTGGGGGAAACTGGCAATTTGCTCGCTCGATTCCAGCGAGGTCACGTCGTACATGACCAGGTCCGGATTAAGCTCATGGACGGCGTTCTCGACGACCTTGCCGAACATCAAGGGATCCCCGCTCACACGAGCATTGATGATCATGGGGGCCTCGTACACCTGATACAAAGGGAGAAACACGAAGGGTACGGGCTTTTCAGCGAGCCCGGTCATTTTGGCGTCGCGGGCCACGCCGACGACGGTAAACCATTCGTGGGTCAAATCCGAGTTGAGTTGCTTGCCGAGCGCTTCCTGATTCGGCCAATAGCGATTGACGAATGCTTCGTTAACGATCACCGCACGGCGGGCACTCTTGTTGTCCTGGAGGGTAAACTCGCGCCCTTTTACAATGGGAATTTGCATGGTCTGGAAATAGTTCGGGGTGATCTTGGCTACCGGTATTTCCATTGATTCATCGGCCTGCGAAACGTAGCCCTCGGGCTTCACGCTGGTCGAGCCTGGGGAAAATCCCGGCTCGCGATTCGAAAGGGCCACCGACTGTATACCGGGAAGCGCTTCGAGTTTCGCGACGAGCTGGCGATGGAATTCCGTCCCGTTGGCTTCCGAATATCCCGCGGAAAACAGATCGTAGGAAGCGATGGTCACATTATGTACGTTGTATCCCGGATCGATCAGCTGGGCGCTTAGGAAGCTGCGAATGAACAATCCCGCGCAGACCAGTAGCAGGAGAGAAAGCGAAATTTGCGCGACCACCAGGGAGCTGGCGAGGCGCGCCTTGCGCAATCCACCTGACATGCTCCCGGCGTCCTCTTTTAAGACCGACACCGGAGCTACGCTAGAGGTGCGCAGCGCGGGCAAAATTCCGAAGATCACGCCGGTGAGCGCGGAGATCACCAGTGCGGCGAGAAGCACGGTGCGGTCCGCTTGGATATTCAACCATAGGGGGAAATCCATGGCCGGCAGGAATTTCATCAACGTTCCGGCGGTCCAGAAAGTGATCAACCACGCGACTACGCCTCCCGCCAACGAGAGCATCAGGCTTTCGACGAGCAGTTGACGCACTAGCCGCCAGCGGCTGGCGCCCAGCGACATGCGAATGGCGATTTCACGGCGGCGGCCCACCGAGCGAACCAGCATCAGATTCGCGACGTTGGCGCAGGCCAGCAGCAGGACCAGGCCGGCAATGGCCATGAGCATGGGCAGCAGGGTGGCGAAAAAATAATTTATGCTAAACGGATTGCGCCACAGCGGGTAGGCGGTCACGCTGTCGTGGCCTCTGTGCTCCTCGGGATAATTCTTGGCTTCAGTCTTCAGGCGGAGATTCATTTCCTCCTGGGCCTGCGCGAGCACGACGCCCGGCTTCATCCGTCCAAATGCGAACAGCCAGAAATTGTGATGGTCATGGAGGAGGTCGGCGCCTGGTATCAATTGCTGCTCCATCATGATGGGAACCCAGATTTCCATGCGCAGGCCGGTCTGGCTACCCTGAAAGCCCGCGGGCGTTACGCCGACGATGGTGTAGGGGTGTTGATTGATTTCAACGGCCTGGCCGACGATGTCCGGACTGGCGGCGAAATGCGTTTGCCAGAGACGGTAGCTGATGACTGCGACGGGCGCGCCTCTCGGCACGTGGTCCTCGGCGGGTAGAAAGGTCCGGCCTACAATTGGCCGCACGCCGAGTACATCGAAATAATTCGCGGAGGCCACCATACCCCAGAGGCGCTCGGGTTTCCCTTTGCCCGTCAGGCTCATCTGCGTGAACATGCACGCGGCGATGCCGGTAAAACTTTTTTGCCCGTCGCGCATGGCTTCGATGTCAGGGTAGCTAAAACCGATAGGGGCGGCTGTGGCTTTGCCCTCCGTCAGCGCCAGAACCTCGCTGGGATTGGACAGCCCGGGAACGGGATTCAGCAAGGCCGCGTTGATCCAACTGAAGATGGTGGTGTTGGCGCCGATGCCGAGCGCGAGCGTCAGGATAGCAATCGCGGTAAAGCCCGGTGTTTTGGCGATTACCCGCAGGCTGTAACGAATGTCTTGTAAGAACGAGGTCATCTGCGCACCTCCAAAAACATATTATGATAGTTGAGTGCATGGTGCCGTCCATTTGCGGTGCGCTCCATGTCATTGTAAGGGAAGGAGTTAGGGTAGACGTGTTTTGGAAGGACGAGCGGCGCTGTCCGATTGTGGGACGTGGCATCCATGAGAACGAACATACGGTTGACGATTCATTTTGAGGAACGAGCGCAGTGCGAACAACGGTCGGCCTCGCTAAGCAATCAGGTGCCGGCAGTTATCGAGGGAGTTGGCGGTCAGCGAGGTTTTAACTCCGCGAGAGCGGGGATGGAGACGGCGGCGGTGAGAGCGCGCTCTGGCGGTTGCTTTTTGTTTTGCAGGGACTCGACGATTATTTCCATAGCTTGGCCGGTGTTGGGAGGAACGTAAATGGTGGCGGTGAGGAGTCCGCTGCGGACCCAGGCTTGGCCAGTTTTGGGCAAACCGTCGCAGCCGGTAAAAGGCAGCTTGAGCCAGCGCTCGCGGTCCGATTCGTTGGGAACTTCTTCGAAGGCATTGCGAGCGCCGATGGCCATGGAATCGTCCTGTGCGCCGATCAGGTCGATGGCGGCTTTTTGCGAAGTGCTGAGCTTCAGCCAGGAACGGACGGAGCGTTGCGCGCTTTCCTCGGTCCATTGAGCACGCAGAACGGTAAGGTGGAGGTTCTTGGGCTTGGTTTCCTGCATGCCGAGGGTGCGTTCTTTGGCGGCGGAATTCTCCGCAGGCCCTTGAATGTAAAGAATGGCGCCGCCGTGAGGAAGCAGCGCGGCAAATTGACGGCCTTGAATGCGGCCGATTTCAAGATGGTCGGAGCTGACGGTGGTAATAGGCGCGGAGGAAATTTTGCGAAGCTCCGGGATGTAGCTGGCGTCGCGGTTTAACACGCCCCAACCGATGCCGGCGGTTGCGGCGGCGCGGGCCACTTGCGGCAGGGCGGTGCCACCGACAGGTTCGAAGATCACGGCGTGGGGGCGTTCCCCTTCGGGAGCTTGAATGGCTTTTAAGATTTGCGTGCTCTGGGTAATGGCGTCGTTGTCAGCGTAAATGATCTGGGCGCTTACGCCGAGTTTTCGGGCGGTTTGCTCGGCGGACTGCGCCTGTTCGATTTGATAGTCGTTATCGTTCGTGGTGAGAGAGACCAGGATGCGCAACTTGCTCATGAGCGGTAAAGTTTCCCCTTTGGAACCCATATTAACGATACCTTGTGCGCGGCTGCAGCGCGGGGAAAATGCAACGAACGTTTCTCCCAGCGAAATGGATTCACGGCGAGCACGTTAGCCGTTTCGAATGAGAAGAGGTTTGGGTGATTCACTGGATTGGAGGCTGGGGCCTGTGCGTGGCACGCGGGACAGCGTTGGCCGCGGTTGCGGCGGGCTTGGACTTGGCGGGGGGAATAGGGCGGATGCGCTCGGCGGGGACGACTCCGGTGCCCTCGAGGACGGAGTAGAACTGGTCGGCGGGCAAATCGGTGAGAGTGTCCATTTTGCCGGAGGGCCAGTGGATTTCGACGCGATCGATTTTTGTGGCGGTCGCGAGGCCGAAGTGAAGGCGGAGATCATTCTGGGAAAGATAACTGCCGCCACTGTGAATTTCGTCGGTCTGGGTCATGCCGCCGGCGATGAGTTTGATGCGCGCGCCGATGGCGAGGCGATTGCTTTTGGTTCCCGCGAGCTCGAAGCTGGCCCAGTGGCGGCCGGGGACGCCTTGATTTTTTAGAATCATGGGAGCGCCATCGAGATCGCCGACGACCAGGTCCAAGTTTCCGGAGTTGAAAAGATCGCCGAAGGCTAAACCACGAGAGACGCGCTTTTCGAGTAGCGCGGGGCCAGCTTGAGTGCTGGCATCACAAAAAGTTCCATCCTTTTGATTCATGCGAAGCAGTTTGGGCTCGCGGTAATTGGCGCCGGAGGGCAGAGAATCCACTTGTGGATATACGTGGCCGGTCACGGTCATTAAATCCAACCAGCCGTCATTATCCAGGTCCGCGAAGACGGTGCCCCACTTAACGAACGGCAAGGATGGCAAGGCTTCGCCGGAAGCATAAGAAACATCGGTGAAATTCCAATTGCCGTCGTTGCGAAAGAGGAGATCGTTTTCGTCGGAGAAATTGGTGACGTAAAGAGAAGGGCGGCCATTGTGAAGATAGTCGCCAATGGCGATGCCCATGGAAGCCTGCTCGGAACCGTCTTCGCTTACGGCGGTGCCGGATTCGAGGCCGATGTCTACGAATTTGCCGTTGCCTAGATTTTTGTACAGGAATTTTGGCGTGGAATCGTTGGCGACGTAAATATCGGGACGGCCGGTGTTGTTGAAGTCAGCCCACACAACGCCCAAACCGTAATAACCATTGGGGTCGTCCACGCCCGCGGCTTTCGAAACATCGGTGAAGGTGCCGTTGCCATTGTTGTGGAAGAGCGAATCGCCGGCGCCTTTGAGGCCGCGGGGGCCGCACTGGACATCGATGCCGCGATACTTGCAGTTGGGAGATTTGCCGAAGCCGGGGAGGTCGTCGAGGTGGAAGTCCACGTAGTTGGTGACCAAGAGATCGAGGAAGCCGTCACTATCGTAATCGCCAAAGGCCGCGCCGGTGGACCAGCGGCCGTCGGCGACGCCGGCTTTGGCGGTGACATCGCTGAAGGTGCCATCTCCGTTGTTGTGATAGAGAATGTTTCCACCGAGGCAGGTGAGGTAGAGATCGGGCCAGCCGTCGTTATCGTAATCGCCGACGGCTCCGCCCATGGCGAAGCAGGGCGAGGTGAGGCCGGATTTGGCGGTGACATCGGTGAAGGTTCCATCGTGATTGTTGTGATAGAGAACGCCGAGACTCTTTTGTCCCTTGATGGCCATTTCGACGGTGGGCGCGTTGGTGAAGTAGATATCCAGCCAGCCGTCGCGATCGTAGTCGAAGAGAATGACGCCGCCGCTCATGGACTCGACGATGTATTTTTTGGCGGGATCGGCGGTGTGTTTGAAAGTGATTCCGGCTTTGGCGGTGATGTCCTCGAGCTGAGGAATGGGGCGGCCGGTGCATTTGGAGGATTTTGCTCCGGGCGGCGGAGGCGGAGGCGTGGGATGGCCGCCTTGCGCGCACGCGAGGCGCGCGGCGAGAAACACAACTAGCAAGAGCTTCAGCGGCGAGCACCAGGGAGTTTGCGAAAAGCAGATTCCTCGCTTCGCTCGGAATGACGACAAAGGATATTTTTTCAAGACGCTCCTAGGAAAGATCACGGACTTTGCTGGGCCGGAATCGCCTCGCGATCGTGGGCGCGCTGCTTGGCTTTGAGCTCCTTGTAGATTTCGAGTTCGCGATCGGCATCGGCGATGCGCGACTCTTTGCGATAGGCCGCTTGGAGTTGATAGTGCATGTAATCCGTTTGCGGGCTGAGGCGCGTGGCGACCTCGAGATGATCGATGGCCTCTTTGACTCGGCCGCGATCCAAGAGGATTTTGCCGAGCTGATATTGAGAGTTGGCGTGATCGGGATAAATGGCGATCACTTGCTGGAAGAGCGCGACGGCCTCGTCGACTTTGGATTGTTGGAGGTACACGAAGCCCAAGTTGTAGGTGCTATCGGGATCGCCGGGCGTTAGCGCCAATTCGGCTTGAAATTCGGTGGCGGCGTCGGACCAGTGCTGCCAACGGATATCGGCCTGGCCGGCAAAATAATGCGCTTTGAGCAAAGAGGGGTCGGCCTGCAGGGCGGTATGCAAGGTGTTCACGGAGCGGGCGTAATCGCCGATTTCGATCCAGAGCTGGCCGATGAGGAGGAGGACGTCATTCGAACGATTTACCTTTTCGAATTCGGTGAGGATGTCGCTGGCCTTTTTTGGCTCGTTCGTGCGCGCGAGGGCGGTGGCCCAGGCGTAGCCAACGGTGGAGTCTTGCATACCGGGAAGGCCCAATGGGGAGAATGTTTTGGCGGCATCAGAGAATTTTTCCGCGCCGAAATAGGACATGCCCAACATCGCGCGCACAGGATTATCCGCGGGCTTGGCGTCAAGCGCCTGCGAGAGGCCGCGGATGGCCTCGGGATAGTTGTGGACGCGGAAGGCGGAGAGACCGAGATTCTTTGCCAGGCCTGGAATGTGAGGATCCCAGCGTTCCGCTTCCTGGTAGTGGCCGAGCGCGGCGAGATACTGATGATCCACGGCCTCGGAAGTCGCCAAGTCATTGAAGCCCAGGCCCAGAATGGAGCGAAGGTGGTTCTCTTGTGCATCAGCCACAACGCGCTGTTCTTTCGTTAAGTTCGAGCGGGCGATGACGGAAGCGTCGACTCTGGCGAAGGGATCGGTATTGGGGGGCAGAAGCAGGGCCGCTTCGACATTCCTTTGGGGTTCGAAGGAGACTACGGCAGCCATGGTGCCGCCGCTTTCGGCCATTACGTTGGCGACGTCGTGCTGTGTCAGTTCCATGGTCTTCTTTTGCAGATCGCGGGCCTTGGCTAGATAGATTTCGCTTTCTTCGGTGCGGCCGGAGTTGACCAAGATGCGGCCCAAGTCAACGTAGGCTCGGCGAATTTGGTAGTTGGAGCGCGCTTCGTCGGTGCCGGTGAGAAGAACAGCCTTGCGAAAATAATCTTCGGCGTGCTTCATGTCGCCCTGGGCGTAGGCGTTCAGGCCCATGTACAAAAAAGGTTCGGGCCAGTCGGGGTTCACTGCGGCGGCGATTTTGAGGTAGCGGTCGGAAACGGCGTAGTCGCGGTCGCCAGAGGCGAGAAAGCCCATCAGGTAATTTGACAGATAGTCTTTGGGATAGAACTCAAGCTCCTTGGCAAACTCGGCGCGGACTTCGGGAGTGGCTTTCCATTCATTCACGGCGAGCTGGGCTAGGCCAAGGAAGTAGTGGGCGTGGGGGGTTCGCGTATCGAGGGCGATGGCGCGCTGGAATTCGCGGATGGCGGTGGGCATGTCATTGGCGTCGCGGTAGGCTCTGCCGAAGAGGACGTGGAGCGAGCCGCTGTCTCCGGCTCCCTTGACCATCTGGTCGAAAACGGCGGCGGCTTTTTCCTTGTCGCGGGGATCTTTGGTTTGCAGGAGGCACATTCCCAGGGAGTAAGATTTCTCGACGTCGAGGGCAGGATCGAGCTGGACGGAACGGGCGAGAGATTCGGCCGCCTTTGAATATTCCTGCTTTACGATAAGTGCCCTGCCGCGAACGCTGAGAGCGCGCACGTTGTTCGGGTCCACGGCTAAAGCCTTGTCAGATTCCGCGAGGGCTTCGTTAGGAGCGTTGGCCTGGAGCTCAGTGATGGCCAGATCCACGCGCGTGTCGGGAAGATCCTGGAAGTCGAGGGAACGGCGGTACAGCTCGATGGCTTGGGGAAAGGCGGCTTCGACGAGCCGCAACTGGGCCAGTTCCCTCAGTGCCAGGGCGATTAGCTGAGTGTTTGCCTGGGCGACGGCGGCGGGATCGCCATTGCGCTGAGCCGCATGGGCGGTGTCCAGCCGTTTACGAAGCTCGATCTCGGCTGGGCTGGTCGCTTGTGGCTTCGATTTGGTTGCTGAGGGGCGGGCGGATGTTTGCGCAGACGCGGAAGGGACGGGCACGAGGTTGGTTGCGAGAAGCAGATTGATGAGGGACAAGGCGAAGAAACGACAAGTCCTCTCATTGCGCTGGGAGGATAAGGAGTTCACGATCTCGGGATTCACGGGGGAATGATTCAAAGTACTCCAATGGAACGATAAACGGCGGGGCTTGAGATATCAAGCCCCGCCGTCTGAGGGTAAGGGTATTCCTAATGCAGTTTAGCTAGAACGTGAACTTCAGCGCGTACTGAATTTCACGGCCGGGCTGTACGTTGTTGACTTGTCCAAACGCCGAGTTCGGGTTGCCGATTTGACCGGAGACGACATTATTGGCTGGCGTGCATGTCGTTTGACCAGCGCCGCATACCAAGCCGGTGGCGTTGAAGTTTGTTCCCGACAGGTTGGTGCCGATAAAATTCGCGTGGTTGAACAGGTTGAAGAAGTCCAGGCTGAACTTCACGCGATAACGCTCCTTGAAGGTCCAGTTTTTGGCAAGCTGCGCGTCGATGTTCCGGTTGTTGGGACCGAAACAGTATCCACGCGGAACGTTGCCGACGGTGCCGATGGTGTAGCCCACCAGCGTGAATGCAGCCGGGTTCAGAATCTGCCTGCCGCTTTCGGCTGAGTTGCAGCTAACGCCAGGGACGATGTCTGGCCGGTTGTTGAGGTTGAAGCCCGACCCTTGCAAAGAGTTGAGAGAGCTGGCGATGTTGTTAACCGTCGCGCCACCTGCTCCGTTTGAAAAGACGCTCAACGAAGCGCCACTTTCGACACTGATGATGCTGTTGACTTCCCATCCACCCAGGGTGTTCTGGACCAGAGCACCTTGCTTCAGAAGCTTGGGCAGGAAGAACACTTCGTTAGCCACGAAGATGTGCGGCCGGTTGATGTCTGTGTTTCCCTTATCAAGCCCAGCGTTAGACTGATCCGTGACCGCCTGGGAGTTTACGCTACCAGAGGAGTTGTCCAACTGTACGTCGCCGATGGAATGCGAGTACGTGTAGGACGCCTGGAAGCTGGAGAAATTACTCAGACGAGAGCGGAACAGCGCCTGCAGGGAATGGTAGGACGACTTTCCGTTATGCTCGAACTGAAGGATGCTCCCAAAGTTGTCGGCGGAACGGAGAGCGTTGAACGCGGAGCCGCTCAAGAACGCCGTTCCATCGGCCACCCAATCAGAAGCGGGAACAGAGTTCACGTCGATCCCGGAAGTAAGGTGGATCCCGCTGTTGCCAACGTAGCCGAGCTGGAACGCGGTGTTACGGGCGATTTCACGCTCAACCGACAAATTCCACTGCCAACTGTTCGGTATCACACCACGCGGATTCTCCGATCCGCTTGGAGATACTTGAGGATTCGATAGCGGCGCGGGAGTAGTTAGCGTACGAACGTCAGTGGCCGAGATCTCAAAGGGTGAAGTGAACGCCAATTGCTCCAACAAACCAACGGGCTCACGCTGGAAGAATTGTCCGATGCCAGCCCGAACCGCGGTTTTGCCATCTCCCTTGACATCCCAGGCGACGCCGAGGCGCGGAGCGATGGAGTGGTTGTTGTTGTTCACGAGAGCGCTGTTTACGCCCGGCGTGCCGTTGGAAAGCGGCAGGCTGATGCCCAACGCAGCAAGAGCGGAAGCGGCCGCCGCGCATGGCGAGGTTCCAGGTACAATCACGACGCCGTTGCATGCGTCGGAAGGGAACGCCGCGGCTCGCGAGGGGCTCCAAGCCGCAAGGCTGAAGGAAGCCCAATTGTTGTCGCCAGAATAAGGCTCGCGGAGAAAGGACCAGCGGAAACCATAGTTGATGGTTACATTGCGGCGAATCTTCCAGCTGTCACCCAGGTACCACTCAAAATCATGCCAATGGACGAGAGCGGTCGCGTTGACATTCTTCTCGGTGGTTACATAGACCTGGCCAGGCAAGAGTAGGTTCGCCAGTTGATTCCCCAAGCCGACACCCACTGGAAAACCATTGTTGGTTGTGCAGTTAGGAGTCGCTGCGGGGCAAAGGTTCAAGCCGCCATTCGAGTAATTAAACGCCGGCTGGTCGGAGCCACCTGCTCCGTCTTCGATTTTGGCGTTCGTGCTGTAATAAACGCCCGCCTTGAATAGATGGTTGCCGTGGACCTTTGAAATGTTGTCCTGCAGCGCGTAGAGATCCTCGTGATTGGCATACGGAGCGATATTCCACATAGTCTGGCCGTTTCCGTAGGGTGACAAGCCTCCCCAAATGGCGCCGCCGCTTCCGAAAGCGTTCGGTTGTTTGAGGGATGCCGGCCACGCCGTGGGAACGGCGGCGTTGATCTGTGGCACGACGCTAGCTTCGGTGCCTGAGAGCGTGGTGATAATGGCGTTGTGGCCGTAACCGAACTCGACGTCATTGATCATCGTGTTCGATAACTGCGTGGTCAACTTGGCCATCACGCTCTTGGAAGGCTGGCTCCAGTCCGAATTGATGGTCGGGAACTGAGAAACTCCCCAAAATGCGGTATTGTCTGGCCCGGGGCTAACCCATGAATCATTCGTCCATCGGAAAGTGACTCGGTTTTTCTTGGTGAGATCATAGTCGGCGCGGACATTCCACTCACTCCACTTCGGCACAAGGTTCTCGGAAAGCGCCCAATTGTCGCCGTTCCTGAGGGCCTGATTCGGAAGAGGATAGAACTTCTCAATTAGCGATCCCGCCGCACTGGGGTTGGCAATCGCGAAGGGATTCCCCGCGACTTGGTTTGCTGTGGGGATCAGCGACACATACGTATTGGGGCCGCCGACTGGGCCCGTCCATTGAGCGGGCTGAGTTGCACCGCATTGGTCGGTAGCAATGGTGCCACCCGTGTTCTTAGCAGTCGGAGGAGCAGAGCCCGAAAAGTCCTTACTGAAATCGCCACCAGCTTCGGCTGCGGTTGGCACGCAAGAAGCTACCGATTGTCCGCGGACCTCGCGGTTCCATTCCTGGTTCCACCAGAAGAAGAGCTTGTCTTTCAAGACCGGACCGGCAACGTGGTAGCCCCAATCATTGCGGCGGAGTTCCGCTTTTCCAGTGTTGTTGAAATTGGAGAACCAATCGTTGGCGTCGAGTTTGTCATTGCGGCCGGCGTAGAAGAAGCCGCCATGGAACTGGTTTTCGCCCGAACGCGTGGTGATGCTAATGATGGCACCGGCAGCCTGGCCGTATTCCGGACCGTAGGAGTTGCGGATCATCTTGAATTCGGCGATGGCGTCGACCGAGGGGTAGATGAGGATGGTGCGGCCCGAGCCGACGTCGTTGTTGTTGACGCCGTCGACGAGGAAGAGATTGTAGTTATAAGGATTGCCGTTGACGGAGAAGTCCGCGCCGCCGGTCAAACCCTTGTCTCGGGAGTCAAAGCTGTTGGCTGTAGAGACGCCCGGCGACAGGGTAACCAGACCCATAAAATTCTCGCCGTTGAGAGGGAGCTCGCGGACCTGAGTGCCTTGAACGATTTCGCCAACTTCCGCGCTGGCCGTCTGCACTTGCACAGCGCTGGCTTCGACGGTGACCATTTCGCTGGCAGCACCGAGTTGCAGGGTGACGTTGGCTTCGGTCGGGGTGGAAACGTGAACTTCGACGTCCTTAATAATGGACTCTTTGAAGCTGCCTTGCTTGATCTGAACTTCGTAGACGCCCACAGGCAGCTGGGCGAAGGTATATGCGCCGATATCGCTGGTGGTCGTAGTGTACTTCGCGTTGGTGCCGGCGTTGATGGCAGTTACGCTGGCGCCGGCGATGGCCGCGCCGGAAGGATCCGTAACGGTGCCAATGATGCTGCCAGAGTACTGCTGCGCGTGCGCGGCGAAGGGAATCGCCAGCACGAGAACGAGCGCGCAAACGAGCAGGTGAAGTGGTCGCGACAACTTTAGTGCATCGTTGCCATTCAGAATATTCATTCGTGTACCCCTCGAGGAAAAGTTTTCAGAAAAAAAAGCGGCATGCTCTCTACGCATGGCAAAAGCTGGGCGTGGACTCATATTCCGCTTTGACCCCACCGCAAATGGCGAAAAGACGTAACCCCTAAAGCATTACGGGACGTAATGCCTTTCTACTAGGAAGGTATTTAGAACCAAGCGGGGAGGCTTGTCAAGCAGAAATAATGATATTCTAAAGAAAAATAATGATATTCTAGAAGGAGCAGAGAGGGAGGGCAGCATGCCCTCCAGGTTTGGGGACAGTCGAGGGGGGACGTGCTTTATCCTCTTATGTGCAGGACCGAGCCGGTCCGATTGCGTAACAGTGGGCTGATTTGGCGCGACAAAAGCTCGCCTTACAGCCGCCAAGTTAAGCTAGAATCGCGGCTTACGGGACGCGGGGTGAGCCTGCTTAGGAACATTTGGGGACAAGAGCGCCTGCTGCCTGATATTCCAAATTTGGAAGAATCTGAGGGGAATCAGTAGATGACGCCGACGCCAAAGAGGAAAGCGGGCGTACGCGACGAGGAAAAGGTCACCCTCAAGACCATAGCTGAACACCTCGGCCTGACAGCTGGAACGGTATCCGCAGCACTAAACAATTCCCCCGCGGCGAAATCGCTCCCCGAACATACCAAGAATCGCATCATCGAGGCGGCGCAGGAGTTAAATTACCGGCCGAATTTTTTTGCGCGCACGCTACGGCTGAAGAGAACGTACACGATTGGGGTGATCGCGGAAGAGATTGGCGACGCATACGGTGCGATGATCATCAGCGGGATTGAAGAATACCTGCGAAAGAACAACTATTTTTTCCTTACGGTAATTCACCGGCACGATCCGAAACTTCTGCAAACATATGCGCAAATGCTTTTAACGCGGGGAGTCGAGGGATTCATTACGACGGATACATCGATCCTGCAGAAGCTCGCACTCCCAACGGTGGCAGTGGCAGGCCACCAGCACGTCGAAGGGGTGACCAACATCGCCCTGGACCATAAACGCGCGGCGAGGCTTGCACTGCAACACCTGAAAGAATTGGGACACGAGGAAATCGCTTTCCTCAAGGGCCAGACGATCAGCTCCGACTCCGGCGCGCGCTGGAGCGCCATTTGTGAGGTGGCGCGAGAGCTGGGAATTCAAATTCGTCCAGAGCTGACGATCCAATTGGAAGGCATGGATTCGACTCCTGCGATCGGGTATCCCTTTGCAAAACAGCTGCTAGCACGGAAGCAGTATTTCACGGCGCTGTTTGCGTACAACGATATCTCCGCGATTGGCTCGATTTGGGCGATCCGCGAGGCAGGATTGCGCGTGCCGGAAGACATTTCGGTTGTGGGGTTCGACGATATTCCCGGCTCTGCGTATGCAAATCCAGGACTAACCACTGTGCGGCAGCCGCTTTTCCGGATGGGGCAGATCGCGGCGCAGACGGTTGTAGATCAGATTGAAGGACGCGGCACATACTTACCGGAGATCGCCATCGAGCCGGAGTTTGTTGTGCGGGCTTCCACCGGGCCGGCGCCCCTGCGTTCGCTGCGAAGCATTGGCGACGGGAGCCAACACTTGCAAGAAGGCCATCCTTCCGATTAGGTTCTGCTTTTGCGAAGATTGTCCTTGCCCGGGCCCTCGAGTCAGTTTAGTCCTTACTTCCACTTTCCCGTTCCCTCGACGATGGTGATGTAGCGATCCACAGGCAGATTCGTGAAGCGCTCGACGGCGCCGCTTGGTTGCGGCCACTTCACTTCCAGAAAGTCCAATTTCGTGCGGCTGCCGATTCCGAGAACGATTCGAGGATCGTGAGAGGACAGAAAGCTGCCTCCACCGACTTTCATGCGACTGCGTTTGAGGTCGCCGGCCTGGTAAGTGATACGGGCGCCGACGGCATCGGCGTTGGACTTCCGGCCGACCAGACGGACGCCAAGCCAATGATTGTTCTTGCCGATATTGTTGCGTAACAGCAGAGGGGCGCCATCGTTATTGGAGATGAGGACGTCCACTGCGCCGTCGTTATTGAAATCGCCGACGGCCAGACCGCGCGCGGGAAAGGATTTCGAAAAAACGGGGCCGCTTTGATTGCTTACATCCTTGAAGGCCTTGCCATCGTTGCGGAAAAGCAGCAGAGGCTCTTTATAGGTAACTTGGTGAGAAAGCTCTTCGACGAGATCATCGGGGAAGCCGTTGGCGATCATGAGGTCGAGGTTGCCGTCGTTGTCGTAGTCGAAGAACTTTAGCCCCCAGCCGCTCATCCAGCGTGTGGGCATGCCGATGCCCAGGGGCATGGCGACGTCTTCGAATGTTTCGTCGTGATTGTTCTGATAGAGCGAGAAAATTTCCTGGTCAATGTTGGCGACGAAGAGGTCCATCCAGCCGTCTTCATTGAAGTCCGCTGAGTCCACACCCATACCGGAGCGCGCGCGGCCATCCGCGCTGTAGGCGACGTCGGCGGTGAGCCCGATTTCTTCGAAGCGGCCGCCTCGGTTAATGAAGAGAAAATTCGCTACGGTGTCGTTGGCAACAAAAAGATCCATGCGGCCGTCATTATTAATGTCCGTGGCCACGACTCCCCAGGCTTTGCCGAGATGGGCGGCGATGCCGGATTCCTTGCTGACATCGGTGAAGGTGCCGTCGCCATTGTTATGAAACAACCAACTGGGGCGCGGTTTGAAAATGCGGGGGATGCAATAGTGATGCGTGCCATCCGCCTCCACACCACAGGGGAGCGACTTGTCGAACTCGGCGAATTGGCAGACGAAAAGGTCCAAGCGGCCGTCGTTGTCGTAGTCAAACCAGACAGCGCTGGAGCTCCAACCGGGAGCAGAGACGCCGGCCTTCTCGGTAACGTCGGTGAAAGTTCCGTCACCGTTGTTGTGGTAGAGGATATTGCGACCGAATTGCGTGACGTACAGATCGGGGTAGCCATCGCCATCATAGTCGCCAACGGCAACGCCCATACCGTAGCCACCGGCGGAGACGCCCGCTTTTTCAGTTACGTCAGTGAAAGTGCCGTCGCGATTGTTGCGGTACAGCGCATTGCGCAGCGGCCGAGGTGGGGTGTAAAAGTCGCATTTGCCGCTGTTCACCAGATAGATGTCCATCCAGCCGTCGTTGTCATAATCCAGGAAGGCGCAGCCGGCGCCGCTTGTTTCCGGCAAGTATTTTTCTGGGGACTTCCCCGCTGTGTGAATCCAGCGGATGCCGCTCTCTGCGGAAGGGACTTCTTCAAAGGGATACGGCGGAGCGGGAGAAGCTGCCTCCATATAAGGAAACAAGTGAGGAGAAAAGGAGGCGGACAGAAGCGATAAGTTCTGAAGAAAACGCCGACGAGAAGGAAGAAAAAGTTGCCGGCTGGAAAGTCCGGGAATCGCGCGCCGCATCGTACTCAGCACAATACCATGACACGGGAGAAACGTGATTCGCCACGTTGGAGTTCTCGATCACACATCATGATTGGGGCCGGCTCTCCTGCTGGCACGCAGACCTTGGTTGAGGCTTCATGTTATCGGAGGAATTGATACGCTGCCTGCCGACGGGAGATCCATCATGCAAGTCCGACAAACAGACCCGCGACGGGGCACATCGAAACAGAGAAGCCGACGGCACAACAACATCCTTAGCTCCATTCTTTTGCTGAGCAACACTCTTCTCAACAATTCGCAAAGAGAAGGTTCGCAATTGACTTACGGCAAGTGAGGCAGGGTTGATTCGCGGTCGTGCCAGTGCTCGACGATGTCGCGGACGACTTTGTCGCCGACTATTTGGGCCGCTTCCAGGGCAGGAAAATAGGCGGAGTAATTTCCGGAGACCATGGATTTGAGGCTGTCGGCGGGATTTGAGCCGGGCGGCTCACGATCGTAGTTGCTCACGGTGCGCAGGACGAGTACGCGCTGGAGGTCTACGCGGCCGGCTTGGCTCAGGAAGGTGAGCGCTTGCATGGTGCCGGAGTCTTCCATGGCCGCGATCATATAGTTCCCTTTTCCGTTGGTGTAGTAGCGAGTCCAGGCGTTAGCCCATTCATTTAATTTTGAGCCGTGCCAGAAGGTGCTGGATGAAAGTGTGTCTCCTCGCGTGACGAAAGGCGGCTTCAAGGCGTTCGGGAAGCCGGTGAAGCGCAGTCGCGACGTGCGGAGAGAATCGGAGTCGGGGAGCGCCATTTTCTTGGTGAGTTGAAACGCCCAGCTGACGAGTGCTGGACTGAGGGTGTAGACCTCGCCTTCCATCTCGGTGCGAACCGGTTCTTCGTACGGAGTTGCTTTGCGCAATGGTACGTAGCCGGTCGGCCAGTTTTCTGGGATTTGGCGCGCGTCAATTTCGTAGGCGAGATCGCCGTCTAAAACGTGATCGGCCCACACAGCGGAGCCCAGGGAGACGTCGGCAGGATCTCCGCCGCCGATTCCGGCGACGAGCCAGTACGCTTTCGAAAGGTCGAAGCGTGGGTCTAGACCGACGGCCATTACGGTGGCTGCGGCCTTGGCGGTTCCAACGCCGGTCAAGAGGCCAAGCACACCATCCTTATTCAGCCGCACATGGTGATATCCCGCGGGTAGTGGAATGATTTGATCGAGGTGCTCGCGCTCGACCCAGAGTTGGTATTCGCCGGGGACATCGCCGCTGTCTTCACCGCGTTCGAACATGGTGACGACCACGACTTTGATGAAGATGGGTTTTTCGGGGGGCTTGCTTTGCGCGAGGAGCAGGCTTGGAAGCAGAACGCTGAGTGCGACAATTTCATTGCATCGCTTGAAGAATGTATTCATGAATTCTCCCGGCTGCTTGCCCTGCCTGTTATGCTTTCCGGCACGCGGATGAGAGTCTAACGCAGCGCACGATGCCGGAGGTCACCATTCATTCCAAGCATGAGCCAATATCACTGAGCAGGCGGGGGTTGCCGTCATGAAAAAAACCAATTCCATAAATTTGCGGACCGTTCTTCTGAGCTACTCGGCGTTAGTTCTCGGGTTCGCACTTTTGTTTACCGCTAGCGCGCCCGGACAAACAAAGGCGCCAACGACCAACCGTATTGCTTCCAGCCTGGAAGCTCGCGCCGAGCTCAATTTGAAGGCTGCACGAAAAAACCCGCTGCAGCTTCGGCATTTTCTTCTGGGAATGCCCAAAGGCGCAGATCTCCACAATCATTTGAGCGGCGCGGTGTATGCGGAATCGTGGATTCGCGCGGCGGCGGAAGATCAATTGTGCGTGAGCCTGGAGAAACTATCCTTTGCGAAGCCGGTCACGACACCGGGAAGCGCGGAGGAACCGCCAAATTGCGGAGACGGGGCGGTTCCTGCGGGGAAAGCGTTCAAAGATCAGCATCTTTTTGACGCGCTGGTGGATTCGTTCTCGATGCGCGGATTCGTGCCGTCGCCGGGAGTGACGGGGCACGATCATTTTTTTGATGCGTTTGCGAAATTCGGAGGAACGGATCACCGGCACCTGGGGGAGTGGATCGACGAAGTGGCAACGCGAGCGGCGGCGCAGAACGAACAGTATCTGGAGCTGATGCACACGCCGGAGTTCACGCACACGGCGACGCTGGCGATGCAGATCGGCTGGCACGATGATTTTGACCAGTTCCGCAAGGAATTGCTGGAGCGCGGGCTGCGCGAAGATGTGCCGCCCGCGAGCGCGGCGCTGGATCAGGCCGAAACATTGCTGCGGAAGCGCGAGCATTGCGACGCGCCGGACGCAGCGGCGGCTTGCGGAGTGCGAGTGCGGTATCTCTGCCAGGTTTTGCGCGGGTTGCCGAAGCAGATTGTTTTTGCGCAAACACTTTTGTGTTTCGAAACGGCTTTAGCAGATCCGCGATTTGTGGGCATCAACCTGGTGATGCCGGAAGATGCGTACATTCCGATGACGGACTACGCGGTGCACATGAGAATCGTGGGATTCCTACACGCGTTGTATCCGAAGGTGCATTTGAGCTTGCACGCGGGCGAACTCGCGCCAGGGTTCGTGCCGTACGAGGGACTGTGTTGCCACATCCGGCTGGCGGTTGAACAGGCGCAGGCGGAACGCATCGGGCACGGCGTGGACATAATGTATGAAGAGAAACCGCATGAATTGATGAGAGAGATGGCGCGGAATCACGTGCTGGTAGAAATCAGCTTGACGAGCAACGACGTGATCCTTGGCGTGAGCGGGAACGATCATCCGTTTCCTCTGTACCGGATGTTTCATGTTCCGGTGGCGCTGTGCTCGGATGATGAAGGCGTGTCGCGGATTGACTTGACGCATGAGTATGTGCGCGCTGTGCAGACGTACGATCTGAACTATGCGGACTTGAAGCAGATGGTGCGCGCGGGGATCGAGCATAGCTTTTTGCGGGGCGCGAGTTTATGGAATGTACCGGACGTGTTCACGCGCGCGGTTTCGGCGTGTTCGAAAGATTCGCTGGGAGCGGAAAAACCTTCGGCGGGATGCGCCGCGTTCCTCAAATCGAGCGAGCGTGCGCAGCAACAATGGGAATTGGAACGGCGGTTCGGAGCGTGGGAATCCGAACTCTGACGTCACAGATTCATTCACGAAAATAGCTTCTGGCGTTTTCCTGGCCGCGCACGAATCGCGCGGCGGAATTCTGGTGGCAAACAACTCTTGCGCGAATAGCGCGACACCTGTATCGTTGCCGCCTTTATTCTCGCTCGAATTTGGCGAGAAAGAGGATTGGTACGTGACGGATACGGCTGTACCGGGTAATCCGCAAGCGGCTGGATACGGGTTGCGGCGAGACATTCTTTCGCCGATGGAGACGCTGGCGCAGTCCGTCTCTACAATCGCGCCTACGACGACACCCGCGGCTACCATACCTCTCGTTTGCGCATTGGCGGGCAACGGCACATGGCTCGCGTATGTGCTGGCAACGATTGCAATTCTGCTTGTGGCGTTGTGCATCAGCCGGTTCGCGCGGTACTCCGCTTCGCCCGGGTCGCTTTATACGTATGCTTCGATGATCCTGCCTCCGTCGTTGGGAGCGACCGCGGCATGGAGCCTATTGCTTGCGTACGTGGCTACGGGATCGAGCGTCATCGGAGGCTTCTATCACTATGCCAACTTGCTGCTTCATGACGCCACCGGCCACGGTACGTCGGCAGTCGTTCTATCGTTAATGGTCACTGTCATTTCGATGTGGATCGCGTGGCGCGATGTAAAAATTTCCGCGCGGTTGATGCTGTGGATCGAAGCTGTTTCGGTTTCTCTTATTCTCATGGTCGTGGTGCTAGTGCTGGCGCGCCACGGCATCCCGTTGGACAAGGCTCAAGTCCATTTGCAGAGGATGACGGGCAGCGGACTGCGGCTCGGCCTGGTGCTGGCGCTTTTCAGTTTTGTGGGCTTTGAAAGCGCGACGACGCTCGGCTCCGAGGCGCGAAATCCACTGAAGACGATTCCCCGCGCGGTGATTCAGAGCGCGCTTCTTGCGGGAGCGATTTTCATCGTATGCGCTTATACGGAAGTGCTCGGGCTGCGTGCCGTCGGACAAGACCTGGGAGCCAGCCAAGCTCCGATGCGTGTGCTCGCGAAAGTTGGTGGGGTGCCTTTGTTTGGATTGTTGATTGATATCGGCGTGTTGGTGAGCATGTTTGCCGGGACGCTGGCGTGTATCACGGCCGCGGCGCGCGTGCTGCTGCTGATGTCGCACAACGGGCTCACGCACGGCTCATTGCGTGCCACGCACGTACGAAATGAGACGCCGAGCCGGGCGATCGTAGTGACTGGAATCGCGGCGGTTCTGCCGGTGGCGATTTTGGCAGCACGAGGCGCCAGCGGATTGGACGTTTACGGATGGATGGGATCGCTGGCCACGTACGGATTCATCGTGGCGTACGCGTTGGTGTGCGTGGCGCTGCCGCGTTACTTGCGGAATCACAATGCGTATCGTCCGGGGGCGCAGATTATTCCGTGGCTGGCGTTCACGGCGATGCTGCTGGCGCTCGCCGGCAATCTTTATCCGGTGCCTGAAGGACCGTACGGCAAGCTGCCGTATATCTATCTCGCGTACCTGTGCGCGGGGTTGCTGTGGTTTTTCCTGCGAAGGCGTGGCAGCACGTCGACACCCGCTAAAACTTAGAGCGCGACGGCGCTGCGCAGGCGCGGATGGCCGCGCGATTCCCAGCTCGCCCGCCAATTCGTCTCTGCGCGCTACTGCAAGGCCGGCGCGGCTGATTTTCGCTCGCCACGTTTTCCACAGGAAGAAGAAAAACAAATCGGCGAAAGTCAAAACTTTCATCGCAATATTCACGAAATAGGAATAGTTTCTTCCCAACATTTTGCTTTCTGTCCCGTAGGGCTCGGCGAGGCCAAGAACGTCGCCTTCATAACGACAGTTCTTGGGAAGGCCCCCGATGGTGAAGTCGGCCAAGTGTATCTAGACAAATTCAGGAGGCCGTTGCGAATGACTAAGAGCAAGAAGAGCACCTTGAGCGTCTCCCTCGTCAGTTCCTTCCTGTGTTGTTGCTTAACGGTCCTTCTCGCGCCCGGTGCGCTCGCACAGCAAACCCTGGGCAGCGTCACGGGCACGGTCTCCGACAGCTCCGGCGCCATCCTGCCAAACACGACAGTGACCATCCTTAACGACCAAACCCAGCTGAGCCGGACGCAGACCACCAATGCCAACGGCAGCTACGATTTTGTGAACCTCCCGATTGGCGCGTACACGCTCACGTTCAGCCATGACGGATTCGAGACGCAAAAAATTCCTTCGATCGTGGTGCAAGCGGACCGCAGCGCGACGGTGAATGCAACGCTCAAAGTTGGGCAAGTGGGAACGACTGTGACGGTGGAAGCCAGCCCCCTGATGAACGCCGTGGACACCACCAACGGATACATTCTGGAGAAAGTTCAGATTGAGTCCATTCCGCTGCCCACGGGCAGCTTCACAGGTTTGGCCATTCTGTCTCCGGGGGTGAATGCGGAACTCGCAGGCGGCACAGGCGTCAACAACGGTCTAGGCAATCAACCGATCTGGGCCAATGGCCAGCGCGACACCAGCAATACGTTCCAGCTGAACGGCGTGGACGCCAGCAATCTTTTTAATGGCAAGAGCACAAGCTCAGTGGCTTCGGCCCGCATTGTGAACAACACGGGCATCGGGGGCGCTGCGGGTCTTTCGAGTACCACGGCGGAACCACTCCAGACGACCGCGTCGCCCTATCTAGCCATCGGACAGGCGCTGCCCACGCCGGCACCGGAAACGATCGAGGAATTTCGCGTTAACACCTCCATGTACGATGCCCAGCAGGGTTCCACGAGCGGCGCGCATATTGACATGAGCACCGCTTCGGGCACCAACAAGATTCACGGGACAGCCTACGCGCATCGTGGAACGGACGCGCTGAACGCTGCGCCCTTTTTCTACAACGCGGACCCAAACATTCCGGCCAGCGATAAAGTGCCGGAATTACACCGCTACACGGCGGGAGGTACGCTGGCCGGGGCGCTGATTAAGGACAAGCTTTTTGGATTCATCAGTTACCAGCACATCCATGATTCCGATCAGGAGATAGGCAGTTCGCGTGTCGCCGTACCTCCGGGACTCACGAGCGACCGCAGCCCGGCGGCATTGGCGGCATTGGTAAACGGCGCGGCGGGAAGTTGCGCTGCCCCGCCTTGCAATTTCCCCTTTTCCTCCCCGATCAATGCAACCATCGGCACGGGTCCGGGCGACATCAATCCCATCGCGTACGGGTTGCTGAATTACACGCTGCCGAACGGCCAGTTTCTGATTCCATCCGCCGGGAGCTACACGCCATCGATCAACTTTCCGGAAAACACATTCACGGTGGGCACTGCCTATTTTCTTGCCAATCAAGCGAACTCGAATCTGGACTGGAACGTCAACTCAAAGGACGCGGTGTCCCTGAAATACTACTACCAGCATGATCCGAGCACGGCGCCGTATGCCTATTCGGGGGCCCCCGGTTTTCCCCAGCATCTGGATGCCGGGAGCCAAGTGGCGTCCATCACAAATACGCAGTCGATCCGGCCAAACCTGAGCGTGGTGGAGGTGTTCGGGTTCATCCGCGAGAAGGTTTACAGCACGATTTCGCAGCCGTTTACGCCGTCTTCGTTTGCGTCCTTCGTTATGAGCAAGACGGGCGCAACGCTTTCGGACTCGACAATCAATACGTTCGGCTCGACATTTTTCCCAGGCATTACGATTGTGGACGATTACGGGAACTCTGCGCCGTACAATCCGACGTTTGTCACCAATGCCGGAACAAATATCGGGGAGGGCGCCAATTCACAAGGAGCTTTTACCGGGGTGTTTCAAAACCGATTCATGCCGTCGGCGAACGCGATCTGGACCAAGGGCAAGCACACGATGACGTTCGGCGGCAGCTTCGCGTACACGCAGCTCAATGCTCGCGACGAGAGAACGAACAAGGGCATGATTTCTTTCGCGGACTTTTCGCAATTCCTGCAAGGATTGCCGACGTCGTACAGCTCTAACGGGTTCGTAAGCACGGCCTTCCTGCAGGGCGACGCCAACCGCTACTACCGCGCCAAAGACACTGGTATGTACTTGCAGGATAAATTCCAGATCCGTTCGAATCTCAGCTTGACGGCTGGGCTGCGTTTCGACGACCACGGAGGCCTCACCGAGAAATACGGCCGCTTTTATAATTTCGATCCCAATGCTGGTACATCGAATGGGATCATTATCGCGGGTAACAATAAATTGTTTCCCACCAAAGGCGTCAGTGATTCGACGCTGACGGGAAGACAATGGGGCCTTGCGCCACGACTGGGTGTAGCGTGGAGTCCCAAGAAGTTCAATAACAAGATCGTCGTGCGCGCTGGGTGGGGCATGTACTACGACCGGGGCGAGCTGTTTACCTACCTATCTCCGGGTGTCGCGGCAGGAGAAATTCCAGGAGGACCATTTGGAGTTAACCAGTCGCAGCCATTTGTCAATTCGCAAGTTTGCAGCGCGCTGCTCTCAGCCCCATACGAGGGATTCATTTCTACCTGCGATCCAACGCAACCGAACGGTGGGAGCTTTCAGAACCCGTGGGGCACGACGCAGATTGCGCCGCCAACCGGGAACCCAGCTAGTATTGTTCTTCCCACTGCGGCGCAAATCGCAAACGGAACAGCTCCCTATGTTTTTGCTGACTACAACCGCACCAACAAGCTGCCCTACACGATGAACCAAATCCTGGATATCCAATGGCAGCCGCGAAAAGACCTCTCGATCGAAATCGGTTACGTAGGTAACCTGGGACGCCATGAAATCATACCGATTCCGTTCAACCAAGCGCAGATTGCCACGCCGTCGCACCCGATTCACGGGCAAAACTATACGTATGGCTACACGGTTGTTGGGCCAGGGGGATGCAACCCAACCCCGGCGTTTGGTGGTGCCGCTTCTTGCGCATATACAACGACATGCAACCCCAACACCAACACCATAAGCGGGTGCGGGCCGATAGGACTTCCCGACGGGAGCCAGATGGTAGCGACCTACGAAGGCGGCAACGTGGACTTGCGCGTGCCGTACGTCGGCATTTCCTCGGAGTCCGAGTCCTACACAGCAGCCGGAATCTCGGCCTACAACGCGCTTCAGACCCATGTGGAGAAGCGCTTGAGCCACGGGCTGCAGGTGGGCTTCTCCTACACGTTCTCTCATGCCACGGATGAACAGAGCGCGATGGGGCTTTTCTACAACGGAAACAACCCTCTCAATCTTCGCAGCGGATATGGTTTGTCTGATTTTGACCGCAAGCACGTGATCAATTTCACGTACCTCTATCAATTGCCGAAGTTTTACGAGCAGACGTCGATGAGGGGGAGACTGGCCGATGGCTGGGCCATCGAAGGACTAGCCATTATTCAAAGCGGGCAACCGTATAGCGTGGTTGATTACTCGGGAGCGGTAGGCAGCATCTTCTACGGGACGTCCGACGGCATCACGAATCCCGTGGTGCCTCTGGGCAGCTGCTCACCGTCGGTGGCACTCACCGGGGCGAGCGGGGCCACGCCCGGGTCGCCAGCGCTAAATGCGGCTTGTTTCACTCTTCCGCTGCTGAACCCAGGAGATTTGGGAGGAGCGATTCCTGCAGGCGACACGTTTGAGACGAATTTCACAACAGGACAGCGAAACATCTTTCGTCAGCCCTGGCAACGGCGGGCGGACGTCTCGGCGGTCAAGATGACGCAACTGACGGAGCGGGTCTCCATGAGATTCAGCTTCGACGTGTTCAACGTGACCAACACGCCCAGTTTTGACATTCCGGTGGACAACGTGTCGCAAAATTTGTTTTTCAACGATTTCCCGGTGTACGGCTCCACGCTGTACTCGTCTCCCACGTTGAGCGGACTGGGGATCGTGAATAAGACCATTGGCAGCCCGCGGCAGATTCAGATGTCGCTCAAATTCAGCTTCTAACCAGCTACCGAAATGGAACGGGGGGGCTCCGGAGGAATGGGGGAGCCCCGTGCTCGAATGGTTTCCCTTCATAAAACACCCGGCCACACAATAGTGCGTCATCCTCATGGGCCATCGCCGACGAGGACACTGGCTGCGTACCAATTGCGACGCTGACAACTAGGCTGCGATTGCAGGCCGTCCAACCCGGCGCAACGATAGCGTGGTGTCCCAAACTGCGACGTGCGACCCACAATGGCACCGGGAGGGCACCCCGAAACGCTTGACCAAAGAACAGTTGGAGGTTATCTGCTGGAATTACAACGACCTGCGGACGGCACTGTCAGCGTTTGGAAAGCTGCTTGGGCGGCCGCGTGCAAGGAGGTGATGGTAGACGAAGGCCCTCGCAATCAGCCAGCCACGAGTATAGAGGGCGCCGGAACGCGGTAAAACTGGCCGAAGTCACTCTATATGAAGCGAAAAAACGGGAAAACATCGGTTAGGGTTCAGGATGCGGGAGCGAGCGCTCTCCGAGCCAATTTTCGAAAGATTGAGCGCCGTGAATGGTGGTTGTGGGTGGCGGCGGCCATCATCACGCTGCTGCTAACTATCGCGCTCGCATCTTTTCTGCTCCCCAACGTGTCTTCGCACCAGGATTTTCATACGCAATATGTGCTGCCGCAAGCGGTCCGAGGTCTCGTGGGCCTGGTGTTCCTGTTCGATATCTACACGATCTACCAGCATTTGCAAATTCACAGGATTCGCCGGGAACTGATCGAAAGAGAAGAGATGTTTCATCTAATCAGCGAGAACGTGGCGGACATGATTGCCGTCGTGGATTTAGAAGGGCGCAGGATTTTCAACAGTCTCTCCTACCAGAAAATACTGGGATATTCGACGGAAGAATTGCAGTCCTCCCCGGGATTTGAGCAGATTCATCCGGAGGATCGCGAGCTGGTTCAGAAGGCTGCCAAGGAGGCCCGGGAGACGGGGGCAGGAAAAATTCTGGAATACCGTTTCCGCCATAAAAATGGCCAATGGCTGGTGCTGGAATCCATGGCCAGCGTGATTCGCAATGAAAAGGGGGAAGCGGAAAAACTTGTGATCGTGAACCGCGATGTAACGGAGCGCAAAAAGACCCAGGAAGCGTTGTCGCGTTCGGAAGCGAGCTTCCGGTCCCTGGTAGAGGGGGCGCCGTATGGGATTTACCGGGCAACGACGACCGGGCAATTCCTGGAGGTGAATCCCGCTCTCCAAAGAATGCTGGGCTACGAGTCCCCGGAGGAACTCTTCAAAGCGGACCTCGCGACGCAAATCTTTCGCCACCCAGCGGACTACCAGCGGATGAATGAGTTCCTGACAGAGTCAAGAGAAATGAAAGACATCGAGCTGGAATGGCAGCGGCGAGGCGGCGAGACAATGGTGGTGAGATGCTCGGGCCAGCTTGTAAGCGCCAAGGATGGCGGCCCCGGATATTTTGAAGTCTTTGCGGAAGATGTAACGGAGAGACGGACTCTGGAGCGCCAGTTGCGAATGGCGCAAAAGATGGAAGCCATCGGGAGGCTGTCGGGGGGAATCGCCCATGACTTTAACAACTTGCTTGGAGTCATCATTGGCTACAGCGGTGTTCTGAAGAAGTCCCTCGATAAGAGCCAGCCCAACTACGAGTTCGCCACGGAAATCGAAAAAGCAGGCCAGCGCGCGGCCTCTTTGACTCGCCAGTTACTGGCTTTCAGCCGGCAACAAGTGTTGACACCTTCCGTGCTCAGCTTGAACTCGCTGGTCTCTGACATGGAGAAAATGCTTCCGCGTCTGTTGGGCGAGGACATCAACGTCTCCCTTTCGCTGGATCCAGAGCTCGGAAATGTAAAAGCCGACCAGAGCCAGATCGAGCAAGTGATCATGAACCTGGCAGTGAATGCACGGGACGCCATGCCCTCGGGTGGGAAGCTCCACATCCAGACCGCAAACGTGGAAATGGACCAGGCGTTCACTCGCGATCATCCCGGTTCTAACTCGGGAAGCTACGTGATGTTGGCGATCGCGGACTCCGGGACGGGCATGAGTCCCGAAACCATCGCGCATATCTTCGAGCCGTTCTTTACGACCAAGGGAGTGGGAGAAGGCACCGGCCTCGGTCTTGCAACGGTGTATGGCGTGGTGAAGCAAAGCAACGGATATATCTGGGTAGACAGCGCTGTGGGGAAAGGTTCGACGTTTCAGATCTATCTTCCGAGGCATTTGGACACTGAGCAAGCTTCGGCCGAGAAGCCGGAGGTCCTACCCAGGGAAAAGCGACAAGGATCTGAACTGATCCTCCTGGTGGAAGACGCGGATCCCCTGCGGAAACTGGCGCAATCGTTTCTCGAATCAAACGGCTTCCGCGTGATGTCGGCTGCGAATGGAGAAGCGGCTCTTGAGATCGCATCGCGGCATTCAGCCATTTTCGACCTTCTGCTGACCGACGTGGTGATGCCGGGCATGAACGGCCGGGTTTTGGCTGAGAAATTGTCGCTGCGGCAGCCCGGGTTGAAGGTCCTGTTCATGTCCGGATACACGGACACCTTTATCGCCGGACACGGAGTTCTGCAGAAAGGAACCAACCTCCTGCACAAACCGTTCACCGAAGAAGTATTCATAAGCAAAGTCCGGGAAGTTCTGGATGGCAGCAAAAACGTGCCGGCGAATCTGAAACCGGAATTAGACCAGGTGGGGAGCAATGCCCGTTCCAACGGATAAGCAAGGCCGGCCGATGGGAAAAGTGCTGGTCGTGGACGACGACGCTGCGCTGCGCCGGCTGATGCATCTCGAACTCAACGACTCCTATGAAGTTCTGGACACTGGAGAACCGGAACAGGGTTTGGCCATGGCGTTGGAGCACCGACCCGACGCCATCCTGCTCGATTTGCGGATGCCGAAATATTCCGGCTACGAACTGTGCCAGACATTTACTTCGTTCAGCCGCACGCAGGCGATTCCCGTGATTATCGTGAGCGGCGAGGGCGGCGCACAGACCAAGGACCACTGCAAACAGCTGGGAGCAACGGCGTATTTCGAAAAGCCGTTGGATTTCGAAGCCCTGAAAGTTTGCCTTCGAGGAATTGTCAAGACGGCCCGCCACGTTCCCCGGGCCGAGGTGCGCGTGCGATTGCGAGTGGTGCTGAAGCTGCGTGGCAAGGACGCTCAGGGAAATAGCTTCGAAGAGGTGGCGACGACGGACAACGTGAGTCTGAGCGGCTTTCTCTGCACCTGCACCAGAGAGCTCCGCGTCCATTCTCTGATCGACGTTTATATGGAATCGGGGCGCGACGAGCTCGTAGGCCAAGCCAAAATCATGCATTCGGACTCACAGGCATGGCCGCTCCACCGTTACGGTTGCCGCTTCACAGAGAAGAAAGGTCCCTGGGTTTTGCAGTAAGAACTTCCGGTTGGCATAAATGCGGCTCGCGAACCATTCCGACGACCGCTAACCACTCTTTAACTCAAGGCTCCGGTTTCACTTTCGCGCTCAGAGTAGAAATATCCCTGGCTATTACCGAAGACAGCCCTTGCAGGGCAGCTGTTTCCCTGCGGATCGTCTCCCACGTCGTGCTCGGAATGCTCAAGAAGGATTTCGCCACTTGCGGATCGTACTGTTTTCCCGTGCCACGCTCGATTACTTCGCGTGATGCCTCAAAGGGAACCGCGCGACGGTAAGGGCGATCGGAGGTCATGGCATCGAAAGTATCTGCGACGGCGAAAATCCTCGCACCCATCGGAATCTCTGCTTCTTTCAAGCCTCTCGGATAACCGCTGCCATCGCACCGCTCATGATGGGCGAAGATAATTTCCGCGGCATCGGCAAGGAAGGGGATGCCTTTCACCAGGTCGTATCCGATTTGCGCGTGCCGCTGCATGATGAGGCGCTCTTGCTCCGTCAGTGGACCGGGCTTGAGGAGAATCGCGTCGGGTACGGCAAGCTTGCCGATGTCGTGCAGCCAGGCGCCCATGCCGATATTTTTCATCTGTTTATCCAGGCCGCCCATGACTCTGGCGATCTCGGTGGAATACAGAAAGACGCGTCGGGAATGTCCCGCGGTCAGGCCGTCGCGCAGATCGATGGCAGCGCCGAGCGCTTCGAGCGTGTAATCGTAGCTGCGCTCGATCTGGCGCAAAGCCTCGCGAAGCTGCTCGGTCTGTTCGGCGACAATTTCCTCGAGATGGTAACGGTAATTCTCGATTTCCAGTTCCAGCCGCTTTTTTTGCATAGCCCGCATAAGGCTGCTGGAAACTACGTTTGGATTCACTTGGAGAGGTTTGACGATATAGTCGTCGGCTCCTGATTGCATCGCTTGAATGCCGACGCGAATGTCATCCACTCCCGTAACGACCAGGAAGGCTAGTTGGGGATAGAGTTGGCGCACTTTGGACAAGAGTTCCATGCCGGACATTCGGGGCATCTGCAGATCGGAAATCACCGCATCGAATCGCTGGCGTTCGAGGATCTGGAGCGCTTCTTGGCCGCCCGCGGCCGTTTGGCAAAAGTGGCCAAGCTGACTCAGAACCGCGGCAATGACTTTCCGGACGGACTCCTCGTCGTCCACAATCAGCACGCGAATCGCCGCGAAAGGTGACGAGGTGAGCGGGGCAATTCTGAGATTTGTTGCGGTTTCTGTTGCTTCGTAGAGAGGTGTCATGGCGAATGTTGTTCGACGCTGTCAATTCCCCCCTTCGCGGCGTCGGTCCAAATCTCTCCTGGCACCGCACCGGGACGATGCAGAAGAGGGTGTTGGTGCACGGTGGTGACCATGTTGCTGGAGATCAGGAATGCAAGTCCTTGCGAATCAATCGGTTAGAGTCAGTTTTGAGGGGCAATGAATCCGGCCAAAGGGAGTTGTTTCACAAACGGATTCTGTTCCAAAGTGAAACGCAACGCTCCAGCCCCAGTGGGACGAAAGTTGACGGGTTCTGGTGCCAATGTTAGATTTTTTCTTCTGCGTGAGGAACTACGGGGGCATCGCCCTGAGCAGGTCTGGGAAGAATCGCCGTTACATCGATCTTAGCCGACGCAAGTTCCTTCTCCAGTATGGCCAGGGAGCTTCGCTCGCTTTCCTTCCTGCGGGACTCAGCCTGCCTTCCTTCGGTCGCCTCCTTTCTCTGGAGTCTCCACCTCCATCGGGCGAATTCCACGTCCACCCTCAATATCGGACGCAACGAGAGCTCGATGCGATTTTGAAAAAGGTTCAAGCGGGATTCGACGAGTTCATCACGGAGAAATACGCGGAACAAATTGAGGCCATTTTCAGAGAATGGGGATCCCAACTCCGGGACTCGCCGCAAGAAACCGCCGCTCTCGAAAGAGTGATGACTTCGAATTTCTCTGACGCTTCCCCGAAAGCCGCTGGATCGCAGCCGGTCCGTGAGGGATCCACTCTAAAAGTTTCTCGGATGAAGTTCGAAGGAGAAACTCTTCTTGAGCGAAACGCTTTTCTCGAAGAGTGGCGTTCTTCGATGAAGACCTTTTCCAAGTTGATCACGACTGAATTTCAGGTAACAAGTATTCGCGCCGGCGCTCCGCCGGTGTCCTCGACGGTGCTGCCCGGCTCGCTGGAAACCACTGTGCGATTTGAATTGGTCGGCACAGGCGAGGACTTCCACCGCGAGCAACGAGTGGGCAACTGGGAACTCAATTGGGAAACACTTCCCTCCGGCGAATTCCGCCTTCGCAAGTGGCGGATGCTGAACGAAACGCGCAGCCGATCGTTGGCTCCGGTCTTTGTTGATGTCTCGGCGCAAGCTTTCGGCGGCAATCCTGCATATGGCTCGCAACTTCTTCACGGAACGGACTACTGGCGAACAGTGCTCGACGGAGCCTGCGGCATTGACATCTACGGGCACAACGGCGTCTCTGTCGGCGACATTGACGGGGACGGATTGGACGACCTCTACGTTTGTCAGCCCGCTGGCCTTCCCAACCGCCTGTTTCGAAACCGTGGCGACGGCACGTTTGAAGACATCACGGCCTCCTCCGGGGTTGGAGTTCTCGAGAACACCGCGTGCGCGCTCTTCGCAGATCTCAACAACATCGGCCGCCAGGATTTGGTTGTCGTGCGCGTGGATGGGCCTCTTCTTTTTCTGAACGAGGGAGGGGGAAAATTCCGACTCAAGCCTGGCGCTTTTCAGTTCGCCAATCCTCCGCAGGGCGCGTTCACCGGGGCAGCCATCGCCGACTACGATCGTGACGGCTGGCTGGACATTTATTTTTGCTTGTATTCGTATTACCGGGGAACCGACCAATACCGCTACCCCACTCCCTACTTCGACGCGGAGAATGGTCCGCCCAACTTCATGATGCGCAACCAGCGGGACAGGAACTTTCGCGACGTAACCCGCGAGTCGGGCCTCAATCAGAACAACACGCGCTTCAGTTTCTGCTGTGGGTGGGGTGATTTCAACGGCAATCAATGGCCCGACCTCTATGTGGTGAATGATTTCGGCCGCAAAAATCTTTACCGCAACAACGGCGACGGCACCTTTACCGACATTGCTCGCGAAGCCGGAGTGGAGGATGTCGGCGCAGGCATGGGCGTTAGCTGGCTGGACTACGACAACGACGGCAAGGAGGATCTCTACGTCGCGGACATGTGGACCGCCGCGGGGAATCGAATTTCGATGCAGGAAGCGTTTCAGAAAAACGCCAGAGAAGAGACTCGGGCACTGTATCGCAAACACACCATGGGCAATTCGTTGTTTCGGAATCGTGGCAACGGCGCATTTGAGGATTGCAGTGCGCGCGCCGGGGCGGTGATGGGCCGGTGGTCCTGGTCCAGCGACGCCTGGGACTTCGATCACGATGGCTTCCCCGACCTTTACATTGCCAACGGCATGATTTCTGGCGCCACGCGGGAGGACCTGAACAGTTTTTTTTGGCGGCAGGTGGTGGCGAACTCGCCGGAAACGGCCAAACCTAACGACAGCTACGAGCAGGGATGGAACGCCATCAACGAACTCATTCGCTCCGATGCCACCTGGAGCGGTTTCGAACGCAACGTGTTTCACCTGAACAATCGGGACGGAACGTTTTCTGATGTATCGGGAGTCGTGGGTCTGGACTTCATCGAAGACAGCCGGTCGTTCGCTCTCGCCGATTTCGATCGCGACGGTAGAATCGAAGCGCTCCTGAAGAATCGCAACGGCCCGCAGCTGCGATTGTTGAAGAACGTAATGCCGGAGCTGGCCCCCGCCATCGCGTTTCGTCTGACCGGCAAAAAAAGCAATCGCGACGCGATCGGAGCGGCGGTTACCGTCGAAACTGAATCGGGCCGCCAGACCCGCCTGCTGCAAGCCGGATCGGGATTTTTAGCGCAGCACAGCAAGGAGTTGTTTTTCGGTTTGGGAGGCGCAAGAACGGCGATTAAAGCTTGGATTCGCTGGCCAAGCGGATTAGTGCAAAATCTTCGCGACCTTCCTATCAATCACCGGATTTGGGTCGAAGAAGGCGCGCCACCTTCGCGCATGGAGCCCTTCAAGACGGCATCCCCATGGCGCGCCGGCGCACCTGGCACAGCTGTCCCCGAAGAGATGGCACTCCCTGCATCGGCGGAAACTTGGCTGCTCGCGCCGGTTGTGGCGCCAGAGTTCTCTCTTCCCGATCTGTCGGGGCAGGCGCAAACACTCTCTGCTCGCCGCGGCAAGATGGTCCTTCTTCATTTTTGGTCCTCGGCGTCAGCCGATTGTAAGAGAGACCTGGCGGATTTCGATCGTTCTCATGCGCGGTGGGCGGCCGAAGGTCTTCGCCTGCTCGCTCCAAATGTTGACGAGACCACTAGCCCCGGAGCTGATCAGGCACTCGCCGCTTACCGTCATCTATCCTTCCCGGTTTTGCGCGCCTCTCCGGACGTCGTTGCCATCTACAATATTCTTTATCGCTTTCTTTTCGATCGTCATCGCGATTTGAGCCTTCCCACGACTTTCTTGATCGATGCACAGGGAGCCATCGTCAAGATTTATCAGGGATCCACTCCCACGGACCATTTCGAAAGAGACTTTCGCAGCATTCCGCAAACAGCAGCGGACCGGCTGACCAAAGCGCTTCCCTTCCCCGGAGTAATTGAAAGCACAGAGTTCGGGCGCAACTATCTCTCCTATGGTTCCGTCTTCTTCGAGTGTGGCTATCTAGAGCAGGCTGAGGCGTTTTTTCAACTAGCTCTGCGAGACGATCCGTCGGGCGCCGAGGCGCTCTACGGCCTCGGAAGCGTTTATTTACAGCAACAGAAAAATCGGGAAGCCCGCGAAAGTTTCGAACGCGCGGTTCACCTTCACGCCAACTATCCCGGCACCATGACGCGAGCCTGGAACAATTTGGGGATTCTGGCAGCGCGCGAGGGGCGCACGGAGGAGGCTGTGCAGAATTTTCAACGAGCGCTGCAAATCGACCCCGGCTTCCTGATTGCCTTGCAAAACCTCGGCAACACCTATCGTCAACAGAAACGGTGGCAGGACGCCCAAGACGTGCTCCAGCGAGCCCTGCAAGTGAGCCCTGAGAGTCCCGAAGCAAACTACAGCCTTGGTATGGTCTTCGCCCAGCTCAACGACACCGAACACGCCTACGAATATTTGGAAAAGGCTCTGACTTCGCGGCCCGTCTATCCGGAAGCGCTCAACAATCTCGGTGTTTTGTACATGCGCACGCAGCGCCCACGGGACGCAGAGAAAAGCTTCAAGGAATCCATCCGCGTAGCACCCGCTTTCGATCAGTCCTACCTGAATCTCGCTCGGTTGTATGCCATTGAGGGTGAAACACCGAAGGCTCGCGCGGTCCTTTTGGAACTTCTCAAACAACATCCAGGCCATGCGCAAGCTCAGAAAGAATTGCAGCAGCTTCCGCAATAAAGGAAGCGTCCTTTAGGGTTGATTGCGCCGGATAGGTTCCACAGCTAAGATGATTCTCGAACCGAGACAAGTGCTTGGGCAGAATTTTGTCCCGAATCGCTGGTCAAATGGCGTGTTTCCGTATGATTGCACCTTCATCCAGACCGTTTCGAATCTTAAGTTCTCTCATGGCGCTTTTGGCGCTGCTAGTCCCATCGGCTTTCGGACAAACGAAGAGCACAGAAGGATCGGCGTCCATTGAAGGAACCGTCCGCAATTCTCAAAATCATCCTCTCGCCGACGTAACCATTTCCGGGCAGAACAGAGGCACTGGCCAAACTTTCCTCGCGCACTCGGACGTCAATGGATACTTTCACTTCGCGGCGCTACCCGAAGGAACGTATGTACTCCATGCGAAAATGCCGGGTTACCGCGAGGCAAGCAAGGCTCCGCTGGTCCTCGCACAAAATGAAGCGACGACAGTCGCGCTGCTGCTGGAATCGGATCCCGCTGCTTCAGCTCCGAACTCCGGTACGCACCCGGTTGAATTTTCCGATGAGCCCGAATTTACAGTGGCAGGGCTCACCGATCCGACAAATCTGGGCGGACACGGATCGGACCTGGTTGTGCGAACCAAAGAATCGCTGGCGAAAGATACAGTTTCATTGAAGCCCGGCGCGCCAGATCGCCTACCGCCCGCTGATGACAATGTCAGTTACGCACGTGCTCTGGCCTACTACAAAAATGGCGACACGCTACACGCGGACCAAACGGTTCGAACGATGTTGTCTCGCGAGGACCGTGCCGAGCTCCACGCCTTGCTCGGGGATATCGCGGAGCGCGAAGGACATCCGATCGAGGCCGTTCGTGAATACCAGCGTGCCGCCGAAATGCAGTCCAGCGAAGCGAATCTCTTCGCCTGGGGCGCTGAGCTGCTCCTGCATCGTGCGCCCGAGCCGGCGGCGGAAGTATTTGCAAAGGGACACCGACTTTTTCCAACTTCAGCCCGCATACTTGTGGGTCTCGCCGTGTCCTCCTATTCGCGCGGGGCCTACGAAGAAGCGTCGGAAGAGCTTCTGCAAGCCTGCGATGTGAATCCCGCCGACCCTAGTCCTTACTTGTTCCTTGGCAAAATGCAGAACGCCGAAAAAGTGGAGCCTCCGGGATGGACGGAAAGACTGAAGAGATTCGTAATGCTTCAGCCAGAGAATCCGCTCGCAAATTACTACTACGCCGTGGGCCTGACTAAGGAGAGCAACAAAAAAGAAAATCTCGATATGGCGGAGTCATTGCTCCAAAAAACCATCCGGCTCGACGCCCACTTTGGCGGCGCGTACTTGCATTTGGGAATTCTCTATTCCGAGCGAAAGGATTTTCCAAAGGCGATCGCCGCCTATCAAAAAGCGATCGAAACCACGCCGCTCCCGGACGAAGCTCATTTTCGATTGGCGGAAGCCTACCGCCAGACCGGAGAAACGCGGAAAGCCCGACAAGAGATTGAAATTTACGACCAAGTTTCCAGGCAAAAAGCGAAAGAAGCGGACCGCGAGCGCCACGAAATCCAGCAGTTTGTCTACACCTTGCGCGACCGCACTGCCACTGCGCCGCCGCCTGCATCGACTCCTTAGGGAGTCGCAGGCGTCGGGGCGCGCAATAGTTCCACAAACATCCGATAAAATTTCTCTTTATCCAAATCCACTTGAATCTCCACCTGGCGCTTGGCGAATTTAGTCTTATCGTTTTCCAGCCACGTCAGCGTATTTCCATAACCGGCCCCATGATCGATGTCCACGTCCATGTAGCGAAGCTCTTTTTTGGTGATCACCGTCGGATCGATCCAAGCGGCCGCGGCCAGTTCATCCCACATGTAATCCAAACTCCCGCTCGGCTTGAAATAGCGCGCCACGTAGCGAGCCAGCGGAGTTCCGCCGGCCTCGATCTCGTGGATCATCGCAGCAGTCAAGTGCGTCTTGATCGAAATATCCACCGGCGTGCACGTGATTTTCTTCCACGCTGCGCGTAAAACGATGTGCACCGCCTCCGGATCAAACCAAAAATTAAACTCGTGGCGCGGATTGTTCACGAACTCCGGATTGTCCGTCGCGGGATTCAAGCTGCCTCCCATGAAAACCAGTTCCTGCGCCAATTCCGGGAACTGCGGGTCCAGCGAAATCGCCAGCGCCAGATTGGTCATCGGACCGCCCTCGTAAATGGTCACCTTGTGCGGATATTTGTGCACCATGCGAATCAGGAAATGAGCCGCATCTTCCGAGGAGGGCTTTGTCGTGGGCTGGACTTCCGGAAGCTGCGGCACAACGAACGGCTCGTGCCACCATCGCGGGTCCCAGGCTCCCGTGTACGCCACCTTTCCATAACGCTCCTGCCACAGCTGCGTCTCTTCACGATCGCGCACCAGCGGAAACACCGCCCCGGGCACCACGGGAATATCGGTGCGGCCGATAATCTCCAGCAAGCGCAACGTGTGGGCGACCTCTTCATCCCGCCACTGATTTCCGCTCACCACGGTGATCCCCAGCACCTCCACTTTCGGCGACTGGATCATGAGCAATATCGTCTGCAAATCGCTCCCACCGGGCCCCGCGCAGTCCTGATTGATGATCACCTTGCGGCGCGCCTGGCCCCAACTAGCGGAGCATGCCGCCAGCAATGCGAACAAACAAAAACAAAGTCTTCTCATTTTCATCATGGGTCTATCAAAGCACCAGTCAGACTGCGAAGCGACCAGAAAAAAAAGACCGGCCCACCAAGACTGCGGTGGGCCGGCTTATTTCAACCAGAATGTTTCTGTCTGCGGTCACGGTCTAGAAGGTGAGCTTTAGGCCGAATTGGATAAGGCGCGGGTTGTTTACGGTGGACTGGGCGTCGCCGAAGAATGGGTTACTGCTGTCACTGACTGGCTGTCCGAACTGAGCGTGGTTAAAGAGGTTGAAGAATTCGGTGCGGAAGTTCAGATCCATGTTTTCCCATGGCAGCTTGAACCGTTTGATGACGGAGAAGTCGGTATTGACAAAGTCGGGACCGTATACGGGCACGCGGTTGGCGTTTCCGAGTTCGCCAGCCAGGGGCTGAGGAAAACAAGCCACGTTAAAGTAATGGGTTTCGGTGTGGTTGGCGTAGGGGTTGCATCCGGCAACCTGGTCAGGACGCTCGAAAGTGTTGCCGTTGCCACCCGTATTGAAGGAGACGCCGGAAGTATTGTTGTTGTCGATCAGCGGAACGGCGAAGCCGGAAGTGATTTTTTGGATGAGGGTGAGCTGCCAGCCGCCGAGAAGCGACTCGGTCAGGTTGCTCCAATCGCTGCCGAACTTCTTGCCCCGACCAAAGGGCAAGTCATAGATAATGCTAGCGGTGAAATTATTGTGGAGGTCGATCTGCGAGGGCCCCCAATCGAGCTTTTGCCAATTGGGCAGCGGGAAGTAGGGGGCGCTCAGTTCGGAACCCAGGCCATCGGATAGACCGTTGTCGTAGGTATGGGAGTAGGTGTAGGCGACGAGCGCGTAGAGGCCGTGCTTGGAGGACTTGGTCTCGGCCTTGATCTGCAGGGAGTTGTAGGTGGTTTTGCCGAGATCGGCAAATTCCAGAATCGCGTTGCCATTGGGAGTGTTGAATGGCGAAACGTAGGGAGCGCCGCCGGCGGCACAACCGAGGGTATAGCTTCCTCCAACGCAGCCCGTGGGGCCGCTGGTGTTGAGGGCATTGCCCGATAGTAGGATGTGGTTGCCATGGGAGCCGGCGTAACCAACGGTTAGTACGACGTTGCCGGGTAATTGACGCTCGACATTGGCGTTGTACTGCACCACCTCTCCGTGGCTGAAGTCCTGGGGTTCGTAATAGAGTGTTCCAGTGAAGCTGGATAGAGTCGGTGGAGTGTTGCCAAAATTCATGAAACCTTGGGAGATGCTGGGAGCGCCGCCCGGGCCTGTGGAGCAGAAGGGAGTACCACCGGATGGCGTGGCAGCTGGGCACCCACCGAAGGCGTTGATATCGCCTTCGGCGAAGAACGGAGGATTCTGCCAAAGGCCCTGAGCGCCCTGGCTCCAGACGGAATCGTGGTAGATGGAGAAGCCGCCGCGGATGACGGTTTTGTCGCTACCAAAAACTTTATAGGCGGCGCCGATGCGGGGTTCGAGAGCGGTCCACTGCATGTGGATGCCGGCGGCGTTGCCGATACCATTTTGATTCGAGACTAGCAGCTCGCCAGTGCTGGCAAAAGAGCCAGTGGCGATGGCGGGAGGAATGAAGTCCGCCTGACGACCGGCGGATTCGGTAATGGGGGTAGCAAGGTCCCACGCTAAACCGATATTGAGTGTCAGATCTTTTGTAATGCGCCAATCGTCCTGGACGTAGGGGCGATAGATTTTCCAGCGGCGGCCGGTGACCGGGCCGTTAAAAGTCTGATCGTGTTCCGAGATGGCTGTATAGCCGAGAGTAATATCGGCGATGGGTTTACCGGAAAAGAGGCCAAGGGGAATCCAGAAGCCATCCTGGAAGGCTTCCGTGCCGACGTTCATTTGGTTGGCGCGCACGTCAATTCCCACATGCAGGTCGTGCTTGCCGCGAATCAGGTCGAGGGAATCGGCATAAGAAAAGATGTCGGTGCCGCCTTGAAACGGGGTGAACCCGCGGTCGCCTAGGGAGAAATTACCGTCGACAAGCAAAACCGAAACCAAGCCGCAGCTATAGGCGCCCTTCGTGCACGTCTCGCTGCCGGGGGTGCCGGTGCAGCCCAAGTTGGCGAAGGGAATGCCGATGCCAGCGAGGTTGGCTGAAGCGCAGCTGCCAGTACCCTGCGAATCAATGTAATCGAAGATGCGGTTATAGCCGAAACTGAATTGATTGACCGTGGTGGGGCTAAAGACGTGGGTTTCCCCTATGGCGACGCTCCGTGCATGGTTGCTGATTCCTTGATTGCTGCCAAAGGCGCTAGCCTCGGCAAAGGAGCCCGGCCCGCCGCCGCCCGGGACATAGGAAACGGCTTGGTCATAGCTGAAGCGAGAGAAAACATTGTCGGCGCTAGAAAAGGTGTGATCCAGCCGGACATCCATCTTCGTTTCATAGAGGCTGCGTATGGGCTCGTTGATGAAGTTGATGCCTTTGGCGGTATTGGCGGCATTAACAGCATTCGGCAGGGGGTACAGATTAATCAAGGCCGCACCGAGCGGGTTAATCAAGGCGGCGGGTATTTTGGCGCAAGGAACGCCGGGAACCTGGCTGCCGTTAGGATTGACGGCGGTTGGCGCGCCGCTGGCACTGCCAACGCACTGGAAATAGGCATTGTTCGGCTTAGTAGGATCTAACGTGTTACCGACCAGATAGGGATTGGTGATGACGGGCACGTTCACAGTGTTACCGGGGCTAATGGTAAAGGTGTTGAAGGCCGGATTGCCGAAAGAGTCGTTGGTGAAATCCGCGAAAGGCTGCGCGACACTGGTGTGCATCGCCGCGCTGGGGACCTGGCCAGGGAAGGTGATGGCGTGGAGTTGATCCTTTTGCTCGCCGTCAAGGAAGAAGAAGGTCTTGTTCTTTTTGATTGGTCCACCGATGGAACCGCCAAATTGGTTCAGATTGAATTTTTCCGGCGAAGTGGCGAAGAAGCTCTTGGCATCCAGAGAGGTGTTGCGGAGAAATTCGAAGAGCGAGCCGTGGAAGTCGTTGGAGCCGGACTTCGTGGTGACCAGCACGGTAGGCCCGGCGCGAGTGCCGTATTGCGCGGAGTAGTTGTACGTCAAAACCTTAAATTCCTGAATGTCATCGATAGAAGAAAAAGTTCCGATACCGCCGGCGGTCAATTCGTTGTTGTCCACGCCGTCGAGAAGCCAATCGGTGCTGTTGGGGCGGGAGCCGCCGACGGAGAGAGAGAAGGAGCCGCGCGCAGCCACTTCGCTGTCCGCGCCACCGGTGAAAAAGCTGTTGGGATTGGTCTCCGCGGTAGCGCCGGAAGTGAGCGTGGCAAGTTGCACAAAATCGCGCCCGTTCAATGGAAGCTGCGCAACTTCCTGCGAGGTTATGACTTGGCCGAGCGAAGGACTGGCTGTTTCAACCGCAACTTCCGTGGCCAGCACTTCAACCGAGGTGGCGACGGAAGCGGGTGTGAGCGTAAAATCCAGTTCGCGCCGTTCGTCTACCTGCAGCCGGATCTCTTTTTGCTCGATGGTCTGAAATCCCTGGAATTCCACATGGATGGTGAAGATCGCTGCGGGCAGCAAAGGGATCAGATAGTGGCCGGCGTCATCCGTCTTCGCATCGCGCGATAAACCGGTGCCTTCCGAGGTCACTCGCACCGTGGCGCCGGTAATGACCGATCCCGACTTGTCGGAAACTGTCCCGGAAAAACTCCCGGTCGCCTGCCCGTACAACGTCGGAGACACGCAGAGCACGACCACACACGCCATTGCCACAAAAAAGAATCTCTTACCCATCACCATACCCCCAGACTTTTTCTCAGATTTCAGCCGCGATGCGCAGCTCGCAGCTCCCCTGCTCCGTTGAACTCAACGCTCACCTGTGCGACGCTGGCCGAAGCAAAGAACCGTGCCGTAAAATCTTTCCTGGGAACGGACACCAACGGCACACACAAACCCCAGCCAAAAAAACATTGAGGCAAGTTACTTCTCAACCGCCGTTGTGTCAAGGCAGTAGTTCTCAGCGCCTGTGCAAACATTTTGCACAAATGGATTAAATAAATTTAAAGAATTGAAATGGCGCGCCTGGGGCGATTCGAACGCCCGACCTCTGGTTCCGGAGGGCATTCGTCCTGCGCTGGCCTGTTTCCTTTGAGCAGGTTAGGAATGTCCTAACTGGCCTTCTCTGGCACGTTTGGGCATGTTCGGGTGCGATTGTGCAAACGATTGTGCAAAAGGGCAAGGTCGAACTAACCATTCGGCGGCTCTAGCTAATTGCACGCCCTCTCTTGATACTTTTGAAATTGTAACGAGGTCGGTGAATTGCGTCTTACCAAAATCCTTCGACTGTGAACCAGCTCGACACCTATTGATGGAACTTTGAAAGAACAGCGCGAATCGGGCGAGGATAGGCGCGAGCTCAAAAACTTCCCAAGCAGCCTTGTCCACAAAACCCGAGCAAATGGCAAGTCTCGCCGTGTTGCAATTGCAGCTGGTTAGCGGTGACCTCGAAGCTGTCCTGAAAACAGATGTTTTGGGGACAATCAGTTGTTGTGGAGCCAGCCAGACGCCCCCCGGGCGAAAGCCTTCAATTGAGGCGGTTTTCATGTAATCTCCTGCGCGTCGCCATGGAGCATGGGAGTGCCGAGGGGCTATGCGTTTTCAGGGAATGGGGAGGGTTGGATGTGACCTGCTCCCCATTTTCCGCGCAGAGGTGTATATGAAAATAGCAAATTTGAGCGGTCCCCTTTTTCTGCGTCATCCCGAGAGTGAGTCTCCGGCAGTTTTGGTACTTGTGAATTCGCGGCTAGCCGCGAATTCACAAGCGATTTCGTGTGGCGTCCTCTCCCCGTGAGCCCGGTG
>Ga0210394_10000132_pt1 | contig 180174 bp, 168 predicted proteins | sample IncBWC12MmetaG_FD_160121 | JGI IMG/M metagenome (GOLD analysis project Ga0210394, IMG submission 160121) | Forest soil microbial communities from Barre Woods Harvard Forest LTER site, Petersham, Massachusetts, United States - Inc-BW-C-12-M | ecosystem: Environmental > Terrestrial > Soil >...
GGGAGCCGAGGTGAGGGCGGCGTTGGCCTCCTGCATGGCGTCGGTGGCGCGTTCGATGAAATCGGCGGCTTCCGTGAGACTGTGCGCGGCTCGATTCAACTGTTCCGCGTTCGAGAGCGGGTCGCTCGCACCGAGGCTTCGGGAGTTGTCGATGGCGATCCAGGCGGAATAGATCAGATATCTCGAGCAATCGAGGCTCCGGCGCATGAGGCGCAGCGGCCCGTATCCCGGCAGACTGCGCCTCATCGCGAGCAGGCGGAAACGCACCCTGCGCGAAGAGATCGCGTTGGTTCCGAGGCCGTTCCGGTCGTCTGCGTCGCTCAAGATCATCCTTTCCTCATCTCCTCCTGATATAGTAAGCAAGCGGTATGCCCAGAAACACGGCAATTAGGGTAGAACGCTTACTGCCCGTTAAGAATTCCACGATCTTCGGCGATCTGGGGAGAATTTTCAGGTGATTCGTGCGATTGCCTTCCCCGGCCAGGGTATTTTCGTGGTCCCGCGCGGCCGCCTCCCGGCCCACACGTTGACAAAAATTAGTCGTTGGTGAGGTCCGCGACCTCAACAACGAGGTCCGTAACCTCAACGATGAGGTCCGCGTCCTCATGAATGGGCAAAATTTGTCAATCAACAGGGTCCGCGACCTCATCAATTGACAAATTTTGTCCATTCATATGGTCCGCGTCCTTATCAATTGACAAGTTTTGTCAATTCATGAGGTTCGCGTCCTCAACGTTGAGGAAAATGTCCTCATCAATGACGAGAATGTCCTCATCAACGGACACGATGTCCTCATGATTGGACAATTTTGCTCATCACTGGGGTCCGCGGCCGCACCGTCGAGGAAGACGTCCTCCTCGATGGAGTCCGCGACGACGCTGCCGAGGACAAACTGTCAACGATGACGACGGCAGGGGCGTCTCGCCCTCACATCAACCCTGGTACATCATCCAGGCGGAGCCGCCAGCACCGTCACTTCGCCTTCTTCGGGTCCGTCTCATCGCAGTGCCTCACCGCGGCATCGACGTACGTCTCGTTCAACCTGCCCGCGGCCTGCGCGGCGACCAGTTGGTCCAGGAACTTGTCGCGCAGCTTCTCGTCCTTCGCAACCGCGTTCGTGCAGGCCCGCAGCCCTCTCTCGACTCACGCCATGACCTGGTCGGCGCGTGATGCCTCCGGATGCTCGATCAGCCAGGCACCGGAGGAGAACATCGCCTGCGCCCCAACAACCGGTGCGACGCTCTTGTTCTTCGTTTCCAGCAACATCGGGCAGACGCTGAGGGACTCAAAGGTTGTGACCCCCCCACTCCCTCAGGGCAATTTGTCATCCTGAGACTGCCGGAGCCGCTGAGCGAGCGTAGCGAGCGAAGTGCGGCGCAGGACGGCGAAGGATCTCCAGTGGCAGCGCCTGGGGCAGGAGCGAAACCGTGGTTTTGTAAGGAAGATCAACGACAAAACCCATCTGCGTTTCTGCCCCATGACGCGCATCTGGAGATCCTTCGCCGTCCTCCGCCGCCAATCGCTCGCTATGCTCGCTCAGCGGCTACGGCAGTCTCAGGATGACAAATTGGCCGGTAGTTATTGTTTCACAATCTCACATCGAAGAGACGCCGCCTGACCTTAGACGACGCCACCGTCATCAAGGGCGCCCTGAAGCCCCGACGCAGAAATCATGGGGCTGGCTTCGGCCACCTCGAACGTGGCAAACCGCGCCCGCTTCCCGCGCGTCGGAGGAGTCTTCTGCGGGCGCAGGGCCGCGCGAGCCATATCTGAAAGGACGCGCCCGAGCTGTCCGCCGGTGGCGCGCGCATTCGCCAGCGCCGCTTCATAAACATCGTCGTCGATCGCCACCGTCTTGCGCATGCAGGTGATGGTACGGTGATGTACCAGTATCATCAAGGCCCAGTACCCCGTGGTTCACTTCCCTAGAGTGTGAGAATGTGTCGAATCTCGTCGTGCGAAAGCAATGGAGAGCTGTTTACCGCCGTGTCGAGCGTGGCTTTGAGAATCTGACCTTGCGCCGAGACTAGCACGCCGAGAACATAGAGCGGTAGCGCAACTACCGCACCTAGGAGGAGAGAGCCGAGGCTGAGCGCACCACTGAGATTGCTCGCCGCTACGAGGCCTGCAAGCGCTATTAGCCCGCCTAGAACGAACCCTATTACCTTGATTCCTTCCCCGAGCCCATTAATCGTACGAGCTACCAAGTATGCGTCGGTGTACCGGGTAGTTAGACTCGACTGGGTCGGCGTGGAGGGCGTCGGAGGCAGCTTGTTGGCGGTTGCGAGGGCAGTCCGCTCAAGGGATGGCGGTGCCGGGTCGATAGGCACGCTCGGTCGCTGTTTGATCGCTGTAGGTTCGAATTTTGCGAAACATTGCTTGCAGCGTGTTGCATCGGCAGGGACCTCAGTTCCACATTTCGGGCACGGCCGAGTTGTTGTTGAGCTCATCCTCATCTCCTTTCAAAGGTTCGTCCGGGCATCCTTGGCGGGCTATTCGTCGCAGGGCTGGTAGAGCTGCTGCAATCGCTCATGTAGGGCATGGATAAGCATGGGCCTTGCGGCACTTTCGGCTTTCGACCTGACGCCCGACTGCTGAAGTAATATTACCGCCCCGTTTAGTTTGTTGATCTAGCTTAGAGCGCTCGCGATCTCGTCCGCCAAAGCTCGAGCGAGCCTTGGAATACTCAGCATCCGAGTTGACAGAGCAAGTTTGTCGGCGAGAGGTGGGCTGTAGGTCATCACGTCCTGTTTTTCGACGTTGTGCCAAATCGGAAGGATTACCTTACGGCCTTCGATTTCGCGGGCGGCTAGCCCGTTGAGCTCGTACTGCGGCCAGTTCTTTGAAAAGAAGTCAGGCGATAGCACCACGACGCCAAATCTCGACGTGCTTAAGCCTTTGTCGATCGATTGGCGAAGGCTGTCTCCAACTCTTACCTCAAATTCGTCGTACCAGATCGAGAACCCCAGCTTCACGAGAGCTTTGGCAAGAGGCCTCACGACTGCCTTGTCTTCGGTCGCATGGCAGATGAAAGCGTCGTATCCAATGGATTCGGGTGTGGAGCGCGATTGCGAATAACTGCGATCTGCAACGCGAAGCATGAGACCCTGGTGAAGAGAGTAAGCAACATCCGCATCGGGAAACATCTTCTTGCTGTAGAGATTCATCGGCGTTGCGCCGCCGATGACCCACCACTCCGGATCCTTTCGATCCTCTATCGTGACGCTGAGTACTACGTCCTCCTGACCGAACAGCTGAATTCTTCGGACGAAGCGGACCGAAGTCACGCTTGCGCTTGCCTCAAGCTCGACGTAATCCCTTGCGTGACGTTTGAGTTCTGGAAGAGATAGCGGCATGGTCTGTGCCTAGCGGATTTGCGCTCAGCCGCTGCTGGCCGCACGCTAATTGCGGAAGAAGTGTAGCAGGTGACGGCCCGCACACCGCCGGAGAGGCTAGTGGGATGGAGAACTTTGGCTCAGGTCGGAAATCCTATCGTGCTCTTTGCGCCTATCCGACCGATCGGCATGTTCCACTCGAACAGGGAGTTGCAAAGTGTGCCCCTCGACATCGTGAAAAGAGCGGGATCGATGGATCGGCATAACTGCCAGGCTCGGGGATGGTCCAAATCCCTGCCGCACAAGCGGATGCCGCGAACGGTCAGCTCCGGATTCCGACCGTTGTTCGTAATGACAGCCTCCTAGGAGCCGCGACTGTCGGTGTACCGGGCAGATACGTGTCCCTTCGCTTGACCTGACGCGCTTGTTACTCGCATCGTAGCGCGTCGCCGGAAAGTTTCATCATGGTCAGAAGAAACGGCGAGCCTGGTGACCCGCTCTCGGCGAAGCGGAGCAGGCGAACGGCATTTCCGCCGCGAGAGACCACTTGCTGTTCGAAGATATCGAAAGCCGCTCGCCGGGTTTGCCGATACTCACTTGGCGGGATCGGTGGGTTCGCTCTGGCGGGGTCGAAGATTGTCGTTACCACGCCGAGGGGCCGACAACGATCCGCATTCGCGCCGTTCACAACGCGGATTGTGTGGAACCACGGTTCGGCGGTTGCTCGCTTCTGGAGCGCCTGGTCGGAGCCGCATGCGACAAGCAGAAGGGCAAGAATGAACACGCACGCGCTTCGGGTTTGCGATCTAACCAACGTGAGCTCACTGGCGCGGAACAGCACGCCGGAAGTATAGCGATCGGAGAGGGTCGCATCGGAATCGCGCGATCTTTGCCGATCGCGCGAGATCGGCGGGCGGGACGCCCGCGCTCCCAGGGAGGCGAGCATCAACGGCATGCGTACTTCATCGACTTCGTTGGCTGACGATTGGTCAGGCTGGGTCGTGCGGGGGTCGTCGGAAGATCCCGCCTTCCTTTCCGGCGTTCGGTGGGGGGTCCTTCGCCGTCCTCCGCCGCGCAAACCTGTCCTGCGAGAATTCAGCGAGCCGCGGCGCGGCTGCGGCAGGCTCAGGATGACAGCGGGGATGACGGCGCTAGCTAGTGCTCCGCTCAACAGTGGGGATGGGCACAATGCCGACAGTTCCGCCAGACAACTGAAAACCGACAACCGACAACGGCGCGAACTACCGCCGAACGACGGAGCACGCAACGCAGCGCCGCCGCAAATCATCCCCCGATATGCGACATCTCCACCTTCGTACCCGGTGTCGCCTCGGCGCGGATCTCGGAGTAGCGGTCGTCGCGGGTGTGCCAGTGGGAGCGGATGGCGGAGGCGATCTCCTCGTCGTCCGCGCCGGCGCGGAGGAGGGCGCGCAGGTCGTGGCCGGTGCCGGAGAAGAGGCAGAGGTAGAGCTTGCCGTCGGCGGAGAGGCGGGCACGAGTGCAACTGCCGCAGAAGGGTTGGGTGACGGAGGAGATGATGCCGATCTCGCCGCCGCCGTCCACGTATCGCATGCGTTCGGCCACCTCGCCGAAGTAGTTCGGCTGCAGCGGCTCGATCGGCCAGTGCGCGGCGATGCGGTCGGCGATCTCGCGGGCGGAGACCACGTCCGCCATCTGCCAGCCGTTGGTGTTGCCGACGTCCATGTACTCGATGAAACGGACGATGTGGCCGGATCCGCGGAAGCGGCGGGCGATCTCGACGATGTCGTTGTCGTTCTCGCCGCGTTTGACGACCACGTCGATCTTGATCGGCGACAGGCCGGCCTCCTCGGCGGCGTCGATGGCTTCGAGCACGCGGGCCACGGGGAACTCGACGTCGTTCATGCGCCGGAAAACGGCGTCATCGAGCGCGTCCAGGCTGACGGTGATCCGTTTGAGACCGGCGTCGCGAAGGGCGAAGGCTTTGTCGCGCGTCAGCAGGGCCCCGTTCGTGGTCAGTGCAATATCCTGCACACCGCGGATGCGGTCCAGCATGGCCACCAGGCGCTCGATGTCGCGGCGGAGCAGCGGCTCGCCGCCGGTGAGGCGGATCTTCTGCACACCCTCGCGGACAAAGAGCTGGGTCAGGCGGGCGATCTCTTCAAACGAGAGCAATTCGGCGCGGTCGAGGAAGGCGAAGTCGCGGCCGAAGACCTCTTTCGGCATGCAATAGGTGCAGCGGAAGTTACAGCGGTCTGTAACCGATATCCGCAGGTCACGGAGGGGGCGGCCGAAGGCGTCAACTGCCATTCAGCGGGGACAACTCCAGCGCCGGGAACAAAAACTCCAGCATGGCCGGGGCGCGTTTGGCCCAGGACCGCTCGCTGTGATCGGCACGCCGATCCTCGAAGTAGCGGAAGTCATCCTCGTTCCTCCAGCCTCTCATGCGCAGCCTGTCCCGCAACAGCCGCGCGTCGGCCAGGCCCTCCATCCCCTCGCGGCCTCCCATGTCCAGCCAGATGCGCGGCCGCGGCGGCGCGTTGAAAACACCGAAGCGGTCGACCTCGGCCAATACGGCGCGATTGTCCCACCATATCGAGGGCGACATCACGGCCAGTTGCCCATAGACGTCCGGATGGGTGAGGCCGAGGTACAGCGTGGCCAGACCGCCGAGCGAAGAACCGCCCAGGGCGGTGTTCGGCCGATCGGGGAGCGTCCGGTATCTCGAGTCGATGATGGGTTTCAGCTCTTCGATGAGCATCCGGCCGTAGTCGTTCGCCTTCCCGCCGCCGTGGCGTGCGGCATCGTTCGTCGGCGTGTACTCGTCGATGCGCGTGGGGGTGTTGTCGATGCCGGCGATGATCATCGGCCGCGCCGCGCGGCGGGCGATCTTTTCGTCCGCGGCCTCGGCCAGGCGCCAGTGCTGGCCGGGGATGAAGGCACGCTCCGGTTCGAAGAGGTTCTGGCCGTCCTGCATGTAGAGCACGGGGTAGTGGACGTCGCCGCCATCGTTGTATCCCGGCGGCAGGTAGACGGTGATGTCGCGATCGTTCCCGAGGACCTCGGAATGAAAGCCGCGGATGTGCTCGAGCGTGCCGCGCCGCGCCTCTCGGCGCCGGTTGGGGAGCCACAGAACACGCTGAATCGCGCCGCGCAGCGTGTCGCGCATCTGCCGCATCAGCTTCGCATCTCGCGATAGCCGCTGCGGAAATAGAGGAGTGGATCGCCGTCGGTGGTGTGAATCTTCAAAACCTCGCCGATGAAAATGGTGTGATCGCCGCCGGGAAGCCGATCGTAAACCCGGCATTCGATCGCCGTCAGCGCGCCGGCGATGAGCGGGACGTCGAGAGCGCCGGGAACGAGATCCACGCCGGTAAACTTGTCTTCGCTGCGTGAGGCAAACTTCGAGGAGATGTCCGACTGGGCGCTGCTGAGGATGCTCACGCCGTACTTGCCCGAGGCGGCGATGGCGTCGTGAGTCTTGACCGATCGCTCGATGCAGACGAGGACGAGCGGTGGGTGGAGGGAGAGCGACGCGAACGAGGCCACGGTCATCCCGTACGGACGCCCCTCATGGGACGTCGTAACGACCGTTACACCGCTGGCGAAATGCGACATGGCCAGTCTGAAATGAGCATCGTCGATGGGCATCGCGAACCTCCGGGCGGCGAGGAGTCTAAAACACATACCGCGTGGAATCGCCGACACTGTGTAACGTCGAGAAGGTGCCGACAGGCGGATGAGGGGGCCGTTCTCGCGCCGAAGTTAATTGTTTTCATGAGTTTCCCACGCAGGTTCACGAAACCAGTCCACTGTTCGGCAAGCTCCAAACGCCCCCTCATCCGCCTTCGGCACCTTCTCCCCCCCGCTGAAAAGCGCGGTGGGGAGAAGGACGCTCGATTAACACTAGCGCAGCGCATGCGCCACCGCGCGTGCGCTACTGCGCGGCCGCCACCGCGCGCGTGCGCTTGCGTGGGGCCGCCACCGCGCGTGCGCCGTTCAGTGTGATAAAACCCCGGCCTATGAAAGTCCACGAGTATCAGGCCAAAGAAATCCTGCGCCGCTACGGTGTGCCGACGCCGCGCGGCATCGTCGCCGAGAATGCGGACGAGGCGCGCGCCGCGGCTAAGGAGCTGGGGGGACGCGTCGTGGTCAAGGCGCAGATCCATGCCGGCGGACGCGGCAAAGGCGGCGGCGTGAAGCTCGCCAAAGACGCGGATGAAGCGGCGGAGCTGACGAAGAAGATCATCGGCATGACGCTGGTCACGCACCAGACCGGCCCCGAGGGCCGCATCGTGCGGAAGGTGCTGATCGAGGAAGCGCTCAATATCGATAAGGAGCTGTACCTCGGCATCACGCTCGACCGCCGCATCGGCATGCCGGTGGTGATGGCCTCGAAGCAGGGCGGGATGGAGATCGAGGAGGTGGCCGAACGCGATCCGTCGGCGATCCATCGCGAGCCGATCGACGGCGTCCTCGGCGCGCTTCCGTTCCAGGCCCGCGCCGTCGCCAACGCGCTCGGGCTCACCGGCGACGCCTACAAGCGGTGCGTCGACTTCGTGCAGAAGCTGATGCGCTGCTACCTGGACATGGACGCCTCGCTGGCCGAGATCAACCCGCTGCTCATCACGAAAGAGGGCGGCGTGCTGGCGCTCGACTGCAAGATGAACTTCGACGACAACGCCCTCTTCCGCCACAAGGACGTGGTGGAGATGCGCGACCTGAACGAGGAGGATCCGCTCGAGGTGGAGGCCTCGCAGTTCGGCCTCAACTACATCAAGCTGGATGGCAACGTCGGCTGCATGGTCAACGGGGCCGGTCTGGCCATGGCCACGATGGACATCATCAAGCTCGCCGGCGGACAGCCGGCCAACTTCCTGGACGTCGGCGGCGGCGCAAGCGCGGAGCAGGTCCGCAACGCTTTCCGCATCATCCTCTCGGACAAGAACGTGAAGGCCATTCTCATCAACATCTTCGGCGGCATCATGCGCTGCGATCGCATCGCCGAGGGCGTCGTCAGCGCGTCGCGCGAAGTGGGGCTGCCGGTGCCGGTGGTGGTGCGGCTGGAAGGAACGAACGTCGAGCTGGGGAAGGAGATCCTGGGCAAGTCGGGACTCCCGCTGATCACCGCCGACGGGATGTGGGACGCGGCGCAGAAGGTGGTCGCAGCCGCGAATGCGGCGAGACCATCCTGAGGAGCGCAGCGACGAAGGATCTCCCTCACGACGCAAGGAACAGCAGGGGAAATAGCCGATGGCCATCTGGGCAGACAAGAACACGCGAGTCATCGTTCAAGGGATCACCGGACGCGAGGGAACGTTCCACGCAATTCAGTGCCGCGACTACGGTACGAAGATCGTCGGCGGCGTGACGCCGGGCAAAGGCGGCACGACGCACGAGGGCTTCGCGGTCTTCAACAACGTTCGCGAAGCGCGGCAGAAAGAGGGAGCGAACTGCTCGCTGATCTTCGTGCCGCCTCCGTTCGCGGCCGACGCCGTGATGGAGTCAGCCGACGCCGGCATCGAGCTGATCATCTGCATCACCGAAGGCATTCCGGTGAACGACATGATGAAGGCGCACGACTTTCTCCGGAAGGCGAACGCGCGGGCCGTCGCGGCCGGAGCGACGCCGTCGCGCCTCATCGGACCGAACTGCCCGGGCATCATCACGCCGGGCCAGGCCAAGATCGGCATCATGCCGGGCCACATCCACAGCCCGGGCCCGATCGGGATCGTCTCGCGCTCGGGAACGCTGACGTACGAAGCGGTCGGGCAGACCCGCGCGCTCGGCCAGTCCACGGCCGTGGGCATCGGTGGCGATCCGCTGCCGGGGACGAACTTCATCGATTGCCTGGCCGCCTTCCAGAACGACCCAGCCACCGAGGCCATCATCATGATCGGCGAGATCGGCGGATCGGCGGAAGAGGAGGCGGCGGCCTTCGTGAAAAAGAACGTGACCAAGCCGGTGGTGGCCTTCATCGCCGGTCAGACCGCGCCGCCGGGCCGCCGCATGGGCCACGCCGGAGCCATCATCAGCGGCGGCAAGGGAACGGCGACGGAGAAGATGGCCGCGCTGAAGGCGGCAGGGATCCATGTCGTCGAGGCGCCGAGCGAGATGGGCGCGAAGGTGGCGGAGGTTTGGAAGGGGCGGTAGATCGCGGTCGCGGGGTCTCGCGGTGGTGATACAGGTCGAGCCTCAGGATGACAGGTTTGACGATGCTTGCCGCGCGTGTGTTCGATCAGAATCACGGATCGAACTCAATGGGTATGACCGGATAGCCGCGCAACTCAGGAATCTCCTCGTCGATGCCAATGCCACGAAAAGTAGCCGCGAGCCGTGTTCCCAACCCTACAGGAGTGCTGCCCTCACTCCTGACAGCCGCGCCGCTCTCACTCTCGACCGCTTTGCGCAGGATCTCGCGAACTTCTTCCTCCGTGCTACGGCCGTTGCGACGCGCGCGCAGTTCGAGCTTCTCCTTCACATCATCGGCAAGCTGGCGAATCACGAGTCGAACCATTGGCGTCGAATGGTATCGCAGCCTTTGGGCATCAGCACCGCGAGACCGCGCAACCCCGCAACCCCGCAACCCCGCAACCGCTACGGCACCACCTCGACCTGGCCGCTCACCAGTTTGTAATACGCCACGACCAGCTTGACGTCACCACCGAGAACGGCCTTGCGGATCACGGTGCTGTGCGCGAGCAGGTAGGCGGCGGAACCGCGGGCGTTGGCCTTGACCGCCCGTTCCACGCGATCGGGTCCGGTCCACGCCGGCAGGCCGATGAACGACTCGCGGATCCGTTGCACGAGCTCGACGAGGCTCGGCGTCGGCGGATCGGTGGTCTTGAGTGCCTCGACGACGGCACCGCAATCCTCATGCCCCAGGACCACGATCATCTTCGTCCAACCCTTCGAGATGGCGTACTCGATGCTGGCGATGTCGAACGTACTGGCGACGTTGCCGGCCACACGCACGACGAAGAGGTCGCCGACGGTACGGCCGAAGATCAGCTCCGGCGGCACGCGGCTGTCCGAGCACGAGAGGACGGTCACCGGCGGATTCTGGTCGGGGACCGTGCGGCGGCGCGCCTCGATGATGTGCGTATAGGAAAGGGCGCCGCCCCTATACGGGGTATTTCCACTCATCAATTGATCCCAGAGTGAAGGGGGTGGACTCGTGAAAGGGAGTGGAAACGGCGGCGGCTGCGGCCGCTGCGCGGCGAGCGGGAGCCCCATCCCCAGAACGGCCAGAAATACGAAAAGGACCGATACGGAACGACGCATGGCGTGACCTCCTCTAGTTATTCTAACGCCTTGTGATGACGATCTCGCTGATATCAACCGGCCGTTCGATGGCGTCCGCGATGACGGCCGCGACGTCGGTCGGGTCTATGAACCCCGCACGCGGCTCCGGCCAGAACGGGGTGTTCATCCCACCCGGGGCGACGGTCATGACGCGGACCTTCGTCCCTTTGGCCTCGGCTTTCAGCGCTTCGCTGTAACCGCGTGCGCCCCATTTGGCCGCGCAGTAGACGCTCTCGTTGGCCTTGACGGTGAGCGCGGCGGTGGAGAGGATGTTGACGATCGTGCCGCCGTGCTCTTTGAAACGGGGAAAGAGAATCTCGCAGAAGTTGATGGTGGCGACGAGGTTGGAGTCGATGATCGCCGCAATCGTCTGTTCGTCGTAGGAGCCGGCCGGACCGAAGATGCCGATGCCGGCGCAATTGACGAGCAGGTCGACGGTTCCGAAGCGTTCGGCTGCCGCGATGGCGCGCAGCGCCGTCTCGCGTTTCGCGGCATCGCCGGACACGTCGGCGCTCGCCCGGCGACTTACGCCGACGACAGGTGTTCCGCGCTCACGCAGGAGTTGGGCGAGCGAGAGCCCGAGTCCGCTCGACGCGCCCGTGACGATGGCAACCATGATCAGGATGATATCGGCAAGGCAGGGAGTTACGATTGGCATCACGCAAGAGCCATGGCTTCCATCACCATCAAAGATTTCCCAGTCACACTGCACGAGAAGCTGAAGTCGCGTGCAAAGCAGCATCGTCGCAGCCTCAACGCCGAGATCATCACGACCCTCAAGCAATCTATCCGGCTTGAGGAAACGAGTGTCCGACACCTCATCGAAAAGGTGCGCCGGTTTCGATCGACGTTCGAAGCGACCGAAGCCGAGATCAGAACAGCCAAGCGGCAAGGCCGATCGTGATCCATCGGACGCGAGACGCCGCGCGAGATTGCCGCGTCAGCCTTGCGTAAACCTGCATTTCTTTACCATCTGAGTGGAATCGCGGTCACTGTGAAACGTCGATAGGTGCCATCATGGTGAGCCTTCGTGTTCGAGCACCCCAGGCTCTTGCGCGTACTGACTACGGCCTGCGCCGCGTCCGATCCGAGAATTGCGGCCTCTCGTTGCCGGCAGCCCGTCCGTTTCCTCCCGCGTGCGGGCGCGGGGCGTGCGTGGGGCGGGGTCCCGGGCGTGACGATGGCCGCGAGCTGGCGTACATGCTCGGCCGCTGCGGGCGGACGGCGGGACGCGACGGCCGCCACGACGTCATCGTCTCCGTCGCTTTGTAGGCGCTGGCGTCGAAGCCCTCGGCTACTTTGCGAGGGATGCCGCGGGTGATGAAGCGCTCCAGGTCGCGGAGGTTGCCGCGGTCGTCCGGCGTCACGAAGCTGATGGCGTCGCCGATCGCTTTGGCGCGGCCGGTGCGGCCGATGCGGTGGACGTAATCCTCGGGCTGCGGCGGGAAGTCGTAGTTCACGACGTGCGAGATCCCCTCGACGTCGATGCCGCGTGCGGCGATGTCGGTGGCCACGAGGACGCGCACCGTTCCGGCTTTGAAGGCCTTCAGGGCGGCGATGCGCTGGCTCTGGCTACGGTTCGAGTGCAGCGTGGCCGTGTTGATGCCCGACGCGGCCAGCCTGCGGGCGATCTTGTCGGCGCCGTGCTTGGTGCGGGAGAAGACCAGCACCGAGTCGAGCGCCGCGTCGCGCAACAGGTGGAGCAGCAGCGGCAGCTTGGCTTCTTTCGTCGTTTCATAGACGAACTGGGTGACCAGTTCGGCGGGATTGGCACGGCGGCCGATCTGCACGATTTCCGCGTCGATGAGGAACTCGTTCGTCAGCGTCTCGATCTCCTTCGACAGCGTCGCGGAGAACATCATGGTCTGGCGCTGTTTCGGAAGTGCCTTGACGATGCGGCGCATGGCCGGAAGGAAGCCCATGTCGAGCATGCGATCGGCTTCATCGAGCACGGCGACCTCGAGTCCTGAGAAGTCGACGTGACCCTGTTCCATCAGGTCGATGAGGCGGCCGGGAGTGGCGATGACGATCTCGGTCCCGGCGCGCAGCGCCTGGATCTGCGGCCGCTCGCCGACGCCGCCATAGACTGTGGCGATGCGGAGGTGAAGATGGCGCGCGTACTTGCGCACGTTCTCTTCGATCTGCACGACGAGCTCGCGGGTGGGAGCGATCACCAGAGCGCGCATGACGCGGCGGTTCGTGGCCGAGCCGCGCGTGGAGAGGCGCTGCAGGATCGGCAGCACGAAGGCGGCGGTCTTTCCGGTTCCGGTCTGGGCGATTCCGATGACGTCGCGGCCGCGCAGCACGAGCGGGATCGCTTTGGTCTGGATGGGGGTTGGTTCCGTGTAGCCGGCTTCGCGCACGGCTTTCGCTATTTTCGGGTCAAGCCCGAGAGCTTCAAAAGGCATTGTGTCCGTTCCTGTCAGAGTATTTGTTCAGCTCTGACGCTCGGACAGAGGTGAAGCAGTGTCCGGTCAAACGGTGCGGAGGTGGTAAAAATTGCAACTCACCGCGCTCGCCCCTCGCTAGCGTTGGCCCGCCTTCTCACGTGCGGCGTGCCACTGGTCCTCGATTTCGAGTGCGGCCACCCAGCGCTCAACGTAGTCGACGTCGAGCTTTGCGCCTTGAATCTCGATGATTCCTGCTGCGTCTCGGATCTGTCTCTCCGACTGGCCGAGTTTTGCCCATTCAAGCTTCGCGAGCAGCACATCTTCAGGCGTTGCGGCGTAGACCGCGACACCGAGGATGTCAATTCTCTCTCGGCGGCCAAACTCTCTCCTGCTGAAGGGCCTGTCCCTGCGCACGATAAAGTCGATCTTCCAGATTCCGCGCCGATCGATCACGCTGAACATCGATCGACGCCGGAGTGCGTCGAGCGCGTCGTTCCTATCTGAGTCGTAAAACGGCTCGCCAAACCTTTCCATGAGCGCGACAAGTTGATCGCGCGTGGGCTCGATGACCACATCGATATCCTGAGTCGCTCGTGGAACGCCATGGACCGAGCTGACGAAGGAACCCGTGACCATGTATGGAACACCAGCGTCTTCCAACGCGCGGCACAGATTCCCGAGAACTTCCCGTACGGTCACCGCCGTGGCCGGCGACCATAAAACACCGCCAGCACCTCCGTGAGAATTTGCTCCTCGTCGTATTCCGGATGGCGGAGTCTGACGCCGGCGATCGCGAGATCGCGCAGCAAGTCGCTCATCTCAGCCGCGATTCGCGCGCGGCCCGACTCACCGATCTCACGATAGAGCCGATGGTGGACCTCGGTAACCGCGGGAGACGTATCAAAGGCCACGACAGTTCATTGTAGCCGCGGGCCGCTTAACGCCGAAAAATGAAGGGCTTGCTGATTACGTTCCCTTCGCCGTCGTAGAAACGGATGGTCATCGTATGGACCTCCAGCTCGACGACGGCGAAGCCGAGTTGCCGTGTCGCGTCAGAGGGGTAAAGCGTCTTCGCGTGCGGGATGAGCGGCGGCACGGGATCGGAGCCGGCGCCGCTGATGAGGAGTCGCGGCTGGCCGTCGATCAACTCGAGATGGTGGTCATGGCCGCAGATGTAGAGATCGACCTTCGCCCGCTTCATCAAGGGCTCGAGGGTGAGCATACGCAGATGCTCGGCGCGCGGAAAGTGGCCGTGGTAGCCGGAAGAGACAATCGGATGATGACCAACGGCGAGGCGCCACGTCGTCTTCGTTGACGAGAAGACCTGCTTCACCGCGTCGGCGGCGCCGGCATTGCGGTTCGCGGCAAAGGGCGTGGTATCGAGCAGCAGCAGCTCGGCCACCTTCGACTCGACTACGTACTGCCGCGCCGGAAACTGCCAGTGCGGGACGGTCGTCGCTCCAATCTGTGTGTCAGGCGCCGATTTGCCGCAGAAGTCGTGATTGCCGAGCACCGGGAAAAGCGGCACGCCGACCTGGCTGAGCGCGCGGACGCGGTCCCACTGCCGATCCTTTGCCGAGGCGGGACCGCAAGGATAAAAAGCGTCGCCGGTGATGACGATGGCGTCCAGCGGCGTGCGGGCATGGAGTCTGGCGATACCGCGGGCAACGCGGTCCGATCCTTCGCCCGTGTCACCGACGACGGCGATGCGAAGGGTGCCGGCCGAAGGCGCCAGCCACACGTGCGGGAGCGGCGTGCCTAGCGTGAGCGCCGCCAGAAGCAGATAGACTGTCGTGATCATGCCGCTTGTGAAAATCTACGTACGCAAGACAAAGACCGACGCGCAGCTTCGCGAAATCGGCGACGGAGTCCACGAAGCGCTCATGGCCCAGGCCAACGTCCCGGCCGACGATCGCTTCCAGATCCTGAATCGCTTAGATCGTGACCAGATCGTTGCAGATCCGTCGTACGGCGGCGTAAGCCGCTCCGAGGATGTCGTCATCATCGAGATAACTCTCAACATGGGGCGCACGGTCGAGATCAAAAAGAACCTATACGCCGACATCGCCCTGAGGCTGGGGAGAGTGGGAGTCAGAGCTGACGATATCCTGATCTCGCTGGTCGAGGTTACAAAAGATAACTGGTCGTTTGGCGGGGGCCGGGCCACGTACGCATGAAACCCGGTTCCCCAGGCGGCAGTGCTAGAATGCGCCGCCGCTTCGGTCTGTTGTGGGCTCGCGCGTGACCTGAGTCCCGGTTCGCACTTCTTTCGATCGACAGGCTGCAAGGTGCTCCGGGTATGTGGCGACTGATCTCAGTCACGAGCCACCAAGACAAACTATGAACCGAATCGTCGCCATCTGCCTTGCGGCCGGACTCGTTGCCGGTAGCGCCTTCGCGCAAACTCAGCCTGAGCCGCAAACTCCCACCAAACCGAAGCCTGGAACGATCATCGATCGCCCCGACGCCGGACGTATCAGCTCTGAGCCAGCCACGCCGGGTCCTGTTACACCGCCGCAACCGGGCTTGCCGGCCGGAAAGACCATCGAGCGCTTCGAAGCCGTCGGCAATACGAGCGTTGCCAGCGACACGATCCGCGTTTACCTGGGAGTTAACCCGGGCGAGCCGTACGATCCGGCGGTGTTGCAGAAGAACTTCCTCAATCTCTGGCAGACAGGTCTCTTCGACGACATCAGCCTGGAAACCGATACGGCGCCGAGCGGCGGCATCATCGTTCGCGCCATCGTGAAAGAGCGGCCGCGCATCGGTGCGGTCGAGTATCGCGGCAACAAGGAACTGACCACCGCCAAGATCACCGAGCAGCTCGATAAGGACAAAGTCGACCTTCACGTCGGCAACACGATCGAGCAGACGCTGGTCCTCCGCGCCGCCGAGTCGATCAAGAAGGCTTACTCCGAGGGCGGCTACGAGGAAGTGGTCGTCGGCACCGCGACGGAAGACATGGGTCAGGGCGGCGACAAGAGGATCGTCTTCAACATCACCGAGGGCACCAAGTCGACTGTGGCCCGCGTCGAATTCACCGGCAACAATCACTTCTCCTCCCGCGTCCTGCGCAGGCAGATGAAAGAAGTGAAGGAAAACAACGTCGTCACCTGGATCCGGAAGACCAACCTCTACATCCCGTCGAAGCTGGACGAGGATCTCGAGCACATCAAGAACTACTATCAGGACTTCGGCTATACGAATGTGTCCTTCGGTGAACCGCAGGTCTCCACCATCGGAACCAAGAAGAAGCCGCGCACGAAGATCACCATCCCGATCAAGGAAGGGACGATCCATCACTTCGGGGAGGTGACCGTGACCGGCGTCTCCGTATTCAAGCCGGAGGCGTTCACGGGGAACTTTCCGATCAAGAAGGGCGACGTCATCCGCCGCAAGCCGATTCAGGATCGCCTCGACGCGCTGGACGAGGCGTACCGGATGCGCGGCTACATCTATTCGTACATCAATCCCGAATACGTCGAGCGCGAGAACAACATCGTCGACGTCCACATCCAGGTCTTCGAGGGTGATCAGTTCCGCCTGGGCCGTCTAGAGTTCCAGGGCAATACGACCACCAAAGATAAGGTCCTCCGCCGCGAGATCTTCCTCGACGAGGGACAGATCATGGACATGGAGACCTTCAAGCAGTCGATCTACAAGCTTGGTCAGCTCGGCTACTTCAAGGTCGACGACAACCCTGATTTCAAGGTCAACCAGGAAAAGAAGATCGTCGATGTGACCGTGAAGGGAACCGAGCAGGGGAAGAACGACGTCCAGTTTGGCGGTGGCTACGCCGAGGGGACCGGCTTCTTCATCCAGACACAGTTCTCCACGCGCAACTTCCTCGGCGAGGGAGAGAACCTCGGCCTGAGCTTCCAGCGCGGCAACCGCCAGAACTTCTACTCGATTTCGTACGCCGACCCATGGTTCAGGGACACGCCGAACAGCCTCGGCATTTCACTTTTCAACCGCAACACCGACTACCCGCTCTCGATCGGATACCAGGAGCAGAGCAGGGGCGGATCGATCTCGTACGGCTACCGGCTGCATCGCTTTGACAGCCTCTCGCTGGTCTATGGACTCGAGCACGTGAGGACGCACGAGGAGTCGAACACACTGCCGGACACCAACGGCAACGTGCCGATCTCCGACATCGCCGACGCCACCTACACCCAGTCGTCGATCGGCCCGGCGTATTCGTACGACTCGCGCGACAATCCGTTTGACACAACCCGCGGCGCGCGTCTGTCCACGGGCATTTCATTCGCGGGCGGGCCGCTCGGCGGCACGATCCACGCGATCCGGCCGACCTTCGCCACAACGAAGTACTTCAAGCTCTCCAAGCGCTCCTCGTTCAGCGTCAATCTCGACCTCGGCTATCTCAAGCCGTTCGACTACGGAAAGGGCTGCCTGCTCACGTACTCCGACTTCGTCGATCAGAACAGCAAGCTGTGCGTCCCGAAGGGGCAGCGCTTCTTCGTCGGCGGCGAGTACTCCGTGCGCGGCTTCGAGTACGGCACCCTCGGTCCGACGGAGACGTTCGAAGGCGTCACGCAGATCGCCGGCGGTTACAAGCAGGTGTTTTTCAACACCGAGTACGTTCTCAAAATCAACGACCCGCTGCGCTTCGTCATCTTCGGCGACGGCGGCTGGGCGTACGGTTACCTGGACAAAGTCGATCCGAGCAAGCTCCGGTATTCGACCGGCATGGAGCTGCGCATTTTCCTGCCCGTCTTCCAGTTCCCGATCCGCTTCATCTATGCCATCAATCCGGCTCCCAGGCCGGGTGATCAGTTCAAGACCTTCAACTTCACGATCGGGAATACGTACTAATCGCGCGGCGATTTAGGATCGTCCTCGCCCAAAAACATTAAGGAGATCTCCATGAAGAAGTTTCTCGTTTCGCTCGCGGTGGTGGCGCTCGCGGCGCCGATGTTCGCCCAGAGCGCGCCGGCTCGAATAGCGGTAATCGACGTCAACAAGGTGCTCATGAGCTCGACCCCCGGCAAGGCCGCCTACGAGCGCTTGAAGAAGATGCAGGACGACCGTATCGCCAAGGCCCAGGCCATGAACGATGAGATCGCCAAGCTCGACAACGACATCAACACCAAGAAGCTCACTCTCAGCGAGGACAAGCTGGCCGACATGGCCAAACAGCTCTCCGACAAGAAGATCGCCGCGCAGCGCTTCGCACAGGATGCCGATCGCGAAGTCGGTGAGGCGCGCGACAAGACGCTCCTCGAGCTCGAGAACAAAATCAAGCCGGTCATCGACGCGGTCGGCAAGGAGATGGGCCTCGCGGCCATCTTCAACAAGTTCGAGTCGGGTCTGGTCTACGCCTCCGACGCCATCGACATCACCGACGTGGTCATCAAGCGCTTCGGCGACACCACCGCTGGTGCCCCGGCTTCGGCGCCGAAGAAACCGTAATCACGACGCGCGCACGCGAAAAGCCTCCCCGCGCGGGAGGCTTTTTTCGTTTCCCGCGGCATACAATGCGCGCCCGAATGCCCGCGGTGCCGATCTCCGAAATTGTCGCGTTCGTCGGCGGCCGCTATAGCGGTCCAGCCGATCGGATGATCGATGGCGTGGCGCCGCTCGCCGGCGCGGGTGAAGCGCACCTCACCTTTCTGTCGAATCCGAAATACGCTTCCCAGCTCGCTTCGACGCGGGCCGCGGCAATCCTCGTCTCCGATTCCGTGGCCGGCGATGACGAACGGCTCGTCCGCGTCAGCAACCCCTACTATGCGATGGCCAGCGTCGTGGCGAAGTATTTCGACCGGCGGCCGATGCCGGCGGGGGTCTCTCCGCTGGCGTCCGTCGCGAAGACCGCCACTCTCGGCTTGAATGCCGCCATCGGGCCGTTCACGACGATCGCCGATGACGTGGTCCTCGGCGATGGCGTCGTGATCTTTCAGAACGTTTCGATCGAAGCGGGAACGACCATCGGCGATGGGACGATCGTCTATCCGCAGGTGTCGATCTACGACCGTTCCGTCATCGGCAGGCGCTGCATCATCCACAGCGGGGTCGTCATCGGCGCGGACGGCTTCGGATTCGCCACTGAAGGGGGCCGGCATCACAAGATCCCGCAGATCGGCATCGTCCGCATCGGTGATGACGTCGAGATTGGCGCAGGATCGACGATCGACCGCGCCGCCCTGGGCGAGACGTCCATCGGCGACGGCACGAAGATCGACGACCAGGTGATGATCGGCCACAACGTGAGAGTGGGCCGTCACTGCCTGCTCGTGGCCCAGGTTGGCATCGCCGGCTCGACCGAGCTCGGCGATTATGTCGTCGTGGCCGGCCAGTCGGGGTTCTCCGGCCACCTCACGATCGGAAACGGAGTACAGGTTGCCGCGAAGAGCGCGGTGCTCGACGACGTCCTGGACGGAGCGAAGGTGATGGGGATCCCGGCGATACCGTTCCGGGAGTTTGCAAGGCGTGAAGCGATGCTGAGACGGCTGCGGCGAAACACGGAGAAGAAGTGACCATGCTGACCATCAACGAAATCATGAAACTGCTGCCGCACCGCTACCCGATGCTGCTTGTCGACCGGGTCGTCGAGATCGAGGACGGAAAGCGGATCGTCGGCTTGAAGAACGTCTCGGCGAATGAACAGTTCTTCCAGGGCCACTTTCCGGGCGCTCCGGTCATGCCCGGCGTGCTGATCGTCGAGGCCATGGCCCAGTGCGCCGCCATCCTCGGGCTGCGCGATATGCCGGACCGCGAAAAGAAGCTCTTTCTCTTCGGCGGCGTCGACAAAGCGCGTTTCCGACGTCCCGTGGTGCCGGGCGACCAACTCCGCCTCGAGTGCATCGTTCTGCACCGCCGATCGATTTCGGTGAAGATCCGCGGCACCGCCACCGTCGACGGCCAACTGGTTGCGGAGGCCGAGCTGTTCAGCGTCCTGATCGACAGGCCGGAGTGACCACGATGGCTGAGATCGATTCCACGGCAGTCATCACCGGCAACGCCGTCCTTGCGCCCGACGTAGTGGTCGGCGCCTATGTCGTCATCGGCGCGAACGTCACCATCGGCAGCGGCTGCGTCATTGGCCCGTTCACGCGGATCGAGGGGCCGACGAACATCGGCGAGCGCAATCATTTTTACGGACACGCTTCGATCGGCGGCCCCCCTCAGGATCTCAAATACGGAGGCGAGCACACGGAGCTGGCCATCGGCAACGACAACATCTTTCGCGAGTTCGTGACCATCAACCGAGGCACGGTCGGCGGCGGCGGCAAAACGACCATCGGCTCTGACAACTACTTCATGGCCTACTCGCACGTGGCCCACGACTGCCATGTCGGTTCCCATACGATTTTCGCCAACAACGCCACGCTGGCGGGACACGTGGAGATCGCGGACTTCGCCACGGTGGGCGCGTTCAGCGCGGTGCACCAGTTCTGCCGTGTGGGTGAGCACGCCTTCGTCGGCGGTGGCTCGATGATCACGCAGGACGTGATGCCGTACGCGAAGACGGTTGCCAAGCGGGACAACCGCTCGTATGGAATCAACACGATCGGCCTGGAGCGCAAAGGGTTTTCGAAAGAGACCGTCGATGCGCTGGAGCGAGCTTACCGCATCCTCATACGCTCGAAACTGAACGTGAACGAGGCCCTGCAGCAGATCGAAGAGGAGCTGGGGCTTTATCCCGAGGCCAGGTATCTGGTCGAGTTCGTGCGCGCGTCGAAACGGGGCATCATTCGATGACCGCGACTCCCGTCCCGGCGGTCCGCGTCGGAGTTGTCGGCACCGGCTACCTCGGGCGGCTGCACGCGCGCATTCTCACGGAAATGCCGGAAGCAGCAGTGGCCGGATTCGTCGAGACCGACGACGCCGTTGCGGCGGAGCTGGCGCAGAACCTCAAGCTGAAGCGATTCGACTCGGTGGCCGCCCTGGCGCGCCAGTCCGATTGCGTGGTCGTAGCCACGCCGACCACGACGCACTTCGACATCGCCCGCGAGCTGCTCGAGGCGGGTTGCGACGTGATGGTCGAGAAGCCGATCACGCCTTCGGTCGAGGAGGCACAGCGTCTCATCGACATCGCGGCGTCGGGGCAGCGCATTCTGCAGGTTGGCCACGTCGAGCGTTACAACCCGGCCATCACCGCCGTAGCGCCGCTCCTGCACGGCGCCCGTTTCGTACAATCGGAGCGCCTTGGCGTTTTCGTCGGCCGCTCGCTTGATATCGACGTCCTGCTTGACCTGATGATCCACGACCTCAACCTGGTCCTCTCGCTCCTCGGCCAGCGTGTCGTCGACGTGCGGGCCGTCGGCGTTGCCGTGCTGACTGAGAACGTCGACATCGCGAACGTCCGCCTCGAATTCGAAAACGGCGCCGTGGCCAACCTGACCGCCAGCCGCGTCTCGCAGGACCGGGTACGCAAGATCCGCTTTTTCAGCCGCGAGGCATATATCTCGATCGATACGAAAGAACAGGAAGTGAAGGGCTATCGCCTCGATGGCAAGTCGATCGTGCCCATTGATTTGAACGTGACGAAGAAAGAGCCCTTGCGCGCCGAGCTCGAAGCATTCATCGAGTGCGTCCGTACGCGCATGCGCCCTCTGGTGAGCGGAGAGGACGGCCTGGCGGCCGTGGAACTGGCCATTCGCGTGGCAAAGGCAATCGACGACTCGTTGAAGCGATTCGGAATGTCGCGGGAGTGAGCAGGCAATGAACGACACAACCAGTGGCATCAGCATCGGGATCATCGGGGGCTCCGGCCTGTATCGGATGGAGGGGCTGACTGTCCTCGACGAGCGCAAGCTCGAGACACCGTTCGGCGATCCTTCCGACTCCTACGTCATCGGCGAGATTGACGGAGTGAACGTGGCGTTTCTCTCACGGCATGGACGCGGCCATCGCCTCACGCCGAGCGAGTTGAACTATCGCGCGAATCTCTTTGGCTTCAAGCTCCTCGGCGTTCACACCATCCTCTCCGCGAGCGCTGTCGGCTCGATGAAACTGGAGTACGCGCCGACCGACATCGTCTTCCCCCGCCAGTTCATCGACCGGACGCGGCATCGTCCCGACACTTTTTTCGGCAACGGCATCGTCGCGCACGTCGCCTTCGGCGATCCGATCTGCACCGGCGTGTCATCCACGATGAGCACCGTGGCCCGCGGCCTGGGAGCACGCGTTCACGACGGTGGTGTCTACCTCTGCATGGAAGGGCCGCAGTTCTCGACGCGCGCGGAGTCGAAGCTCTATCAATCCTGGGGTGTCGACGTCATCGGTATGACCAACCTCCAGGAGGCAAAGCTGGCCCGCGAAGCGGAGATCTGCTACGCCACCATGGCTCTCGTCACCGACTACGACTGCTGGCACGAGACGCACGAGGACGTCAACGTCGAGGCAATTCTCGCCTATCTGGCAAAGAACGCGGAGACCGCTCAGAAGATCCTGCGCGATTCGATCGTACCGGCCGCGAATCGCGCGCGCGACTGTGCCTGCGCAAATGCGCTGAAGTACGCGATCATCACGCAGCCGTCGGCCATCCCGGCGCAGGTGAAACACGACCTGGCGCCGATCATTGGGAAGTATGTGAAGTAGATTAGTGGATCAGTGGATCAGGAATCGAGGCGACCCTTTCTCTAATCTACAACCCACTGATCTACCAATCCACTCATTCACTCGCACCGGGAGAAATCATGAGCATCCTCGTTGTCGGCAGTGTCGCCTTTGACGCGATCGAGACTCCGTTCGGAAAGGTCGACCGCTGCCTCGGCGGATCGGCGACGTACTTCTCCGTGGCCGCGTCGTTCTTTTCCGAGGTCGATCTCGTGGCCGTCGTCGGCGACGATTTCCTGGATGACGACCTGGGAATCTTCCGCGGCCGCAAGATCAACCTGGACGGCCTTCAGCGCGTCGCCGGCGCGAAGACGTTCTTCTGGAGCGGCGAGTACGGCTTTGACCTCAACGTCGCCAAAACGCGCGATACGCAGCTCAATGTCTTCGCCGGCTTCAAGCCTCGGCTCAGCGAAAAGCACCGCGATCCGGACGTGCTGTTCCTCGCCAACATCCAGCCCGACCTGCAGATGGAGGTACTGCGCCAGTGCAGCCGTCCCCGTCTCGTGGCGCTCGATACGATGAACCTCTGGATCGCCACGGCGAAGGAGTCGCTGACGCGCATCCTCCGCGAGGTCGACCTGGTCGTCATCAACGAAGCCGAGGTGCGGCAGTTCACGGAAGAGGCGAACCTCATCAAGGGAGCGCGTCAGATCCTGGCCCTCGGTCCGCGCACGCTCGTCGTGAAGCGCGGAGAGTACGGCGTCATGATGATCACGCCTGACGCGGTTTTCGCCGCGCCGGCATATCCGCTGGAAGCCGTCTTCGATCCGACAGGCGCGGGTGACACCTTCGCCGGCGGCTTCCTCGGCTATCTGACCTCGCGCGCGGAGGTAAGCGATCGCGATCTTCGCCGCGCCATCATTTTCGGCAGCGTGCTGGCCTCGTTCACTGTCGAGAAGTTCTCACTCGACCGCCTGCGCGAGATCACCCTCGATGACGTGTACGAGCGCTACCAGGAGTTCCGCAAGCTCACGCACTTCGAGGATCACGACCGGTAGTCAGTCGAACTCGGGGTCGTGCTGCTGGGCAAGCTGCCACAGGCGTTCGAATTCACCACGCACCGTGGGATCAAGTTGTTCGGCGAATGACCGTGGCAGCTTGAGCTCACTGATGATCGCTTGAACGTCCGCAAGGTCCCGTAGTTGCCTATGTGGCACCGTCGTTCCGGTGACGATTTTGCTTTCGATTACCCGCGGCAGCGACAGCACGTTGTAGCCGAGGCGCTCAATCGAGTCGGAAGGATCCGGGAACTGAACAGCTTTGGGCTTTCCGTCGCCCGGGTACTCGCCCGTCGTGATGAAGTCGATTGAAACCCCTGTCGTTGTGTCTCGAAGGCGCTTCCTTGCCCCTGGAAAGGACAGCGCGTAACCTCGGCCGACGAGCCGTTGATGAACCAAATCGAGGCCATCACGCGTGGTCAGCACGTCGACGTCTGCAGTGACGCGAACATAACCGTGAAGAGCCAGGGACATCCCACCGAGAATGGCATAAGGGATGCCCTCATCGCGAAGACGCGCGGTCACGCGATCCATCGTCTTCCAGACCTTGTCGGTTCTCATAAAGAACCCGTCGATCTCCTCGGCCAGTTCCTCAACTGTCGCGCCAATAAGGATCTTCGCCAAAATCGCCTCAGTCGATGCTCAGGTACGTCTGGTCCTTGAGTCCGCGCTCGAACTCCTGCAGCAGGCGCATCCCTTCGTTCGGACGGACGATGTCCTGCTTGATGGCGGCATCGATCTGCGCCTTCATCCGCTTCTCGAGATCGCGCCAGTCGTATTGCGTCATGGCCAGCACCTCGCCGATGGTCTGCCCGGGAATCTCTTCCTCGATATAGAAGCCACTCTCTTCATCCGCGTCGAGGAAGACATGCACCTCATTCACGCGTCCGAAGAGGTTGTGGATATCGCCCATGATGTCCTGGTAGGCGCCCGTGAGAAAGATGCCCAGGTAGTACGGCGCACCGTCGCGCAACTCGTGGAGTGGGAGCGTCTCGCGGACGTCGTTGCGATCGATGTACTTCGAAACCTTGCCGTCCGAGTCGCAGGTAATGTCGACCAGCGTCGACTCGAGCTGCGGCCTCTCGTTGAGCCGGTGGATCGGAACGATCGGGAAGAGCTGTCCGAGCGCCCAGTGGTCGAGCAGCGACTGGAATACGGAGAAATTGCAGATGTGCTGATCGGCCAGCTCGATGTTGAGGGTGCGCAGATCCTCCGGCACCTCGTCGGGATCCATGTTCGCAATGATGCTCTGCAGTTTCTCGGCGATTTCCCAGTAGAGCGTCTCGATGCGCGCCTTCACGTCGAGGGGCAGCAGGCCCAGCTCGAACATCTGCTGCGATTGCTCCTTGATCTGCTGCAGGTCGTGCCAGGACTCGTTGATGTTCTCATCGCTGAGGCCGCGATCGATGTCGAGGATCTCGCGCGTCAGCTTGTGGTCGCTGGCACGCACCGTACGCGGCTCGATCGGCGTCTTCTCGATCGCACCGAAGGCCTGCACGACCAACACGGAATGATGGGCCACGATGGCGCGGCCCGACTCCGAGACGATGTTCGGATGCGGCACCTTCTCGTCGTCGCAGACATCCATGATGTTGTAGACGATGTCGCTCGCGTATTCTTCCAGCGTGTAGTTCATCGACGAATGGAACTCCGAGCGGGAGCCGTCATAGTCGATGGCCAGGCCGCCGCCGACGTCGAGATACGCGAGCGGGTGACCGAGCTTGTGGAGCTTGGCGTAGTACATGGCCGCCTCACGAACGGCCCGCTTGATCGTCAGGATGTCGGGGATCTGCGAGCCGATGTGGAAATGGAGAAGCTTGAAGGCCGACTCCATTTTGGCCTCGCGAAGGATCTCGATCGCTTCCAGGATCTCGGACGTCGAGAGACCGAACTTGGCGTGCTCCCCGCCCGAGGTGGCCCACTTGCCTTTTCCCTTGGAGAGCAGGCGGACGCGCATCCCGATCCATGGCTCGACGTTCATCTCCGCGGCGATGCTCGTGATGGCCCGGACCTCGGAGAGCTTCTCCGCGATGAGGATGACTTTCTTTCCCAGTTTGCGGCCGAGAAGCGCCATCCGGATAAAGGTCGTGTCCTTGTAACCGTTGCAGACGATGAGCGCCTCGGGGTCGTTGTGGATGGCCAGGCCGGCGAACATCTCCGGCTTGGAGCCGACCTCCAGGCCGTAGTTGAACGGACGTCCGGCGTCGAGAATCTCTTCCACGACCTCGCGGAGCTGATTGACTTTGATCGGGAAGACGCCGCGGTAGCTGCCGCGGTAGTTGTGCTCAGCGATGGCGCTGTTGAAGGCGTTGTTGAGCGTCTCGACGCGATGCCGCAGCAGATCCTGAAAGCGGATGAGGATCGGCGCGGCGAGACTCAGCGCCTGCGCCTCGCGAAGCGCGTCGATGATCGGAACGGCGATGCCGCCTTCCTGCAGCGGCGCCACTGTCAGGTCGCCGGCCGCGTTCACGTCGAAGTAGCCGGTCCCCCAGCGGTCGATCATGTAGAGCGACGAAGAGTCGTCCACCGTCCAGGGCGGCTGTTCGTCGAATTGTTCCGGCTGTGCTTCCATTGTGTGGAGGATAGAACAACAAGAAGCGCCCGGTATTCGTTCAGCGAATGTTTTTCCTCACCACCCGCCCCGGAGGCGTGTCGTGCGTGAACATCTCCAGCGCGGCGCGGAGGACCTGTTTGTGGAATGGCCGGTCACCCGCTTGACCGACGATGCGGCCGATCTCGCTACCGTCGAATGTCATCGCTCGCGGCGGGCGGACCGACTCGGTGGCCGCGGGAGAGGCGGAGATGATGAGCGTGGGGACGCCTCGGGCTTCGATCTCGCGAGCCATGTTGCCGGTCGAGCGGTGACAGGTCTCGGGACAGCCGGCGGTCAGCAGCACGAGTTTCGTCTTCGACCGTTCGATCTGGTCGGCGATCTCCGGAAATGTCGTCTCGTAGAGCTCGCGCAGACGCGTCGTAAAGCCGTAGCTGTAGTGCTTGTCGTTCAGGCCGGCGATGAGCCCGTCCGCGGCCAGTTCCCGAAGGGTGTCGAGCGGGAAGACGATGTTCGGATCCGTGTCCGCCTCGGAGTGGTCATAGTGATGATGCGCGATGCGCAGGGAACTCGTCTCCGTCGCCGCGCCGATTACGCGATACGTGACGTCTCCCGGGTCCTCGGTCGGAAACGGCTCCTGCCCGATCTCGTAGACGCCGGTTGCGGAGACCAGGGTAACGATGGCGGTAGAGAGGTCTTTGTCGAACGGCGTGAACGGAACGCAACGGCGGGCGATGCTGAGCATTGAGGAATTCAGACTCCGTTGAAGGGTAAGCTGCCGGCGGGCCCGTGGACGGCCCGCTGACACGAAAAGGGCCTACTGAAGGTCCCGCAATATTTCGATGACCTGCGCGTTCTCGGGCGCCTCGCCGATGTTATGGACGTCGACGTAGCGGACGATGCCCTCTTTGTCGACGACGACGATGGCGCGCTCGGAAATCCCTTTGTCGTCCTTCCAGACGCCGTACTTCTTCGAGACTTCGCCTTTGGGATGAAAGTCCGCGAGCAGTGGATAGCTGGTGATGCCACCTAACGACTTCGCGAATGCAACGTGGCTTGGAACACTGTCGACCGAAATGCCCACGACCTGGGCATCATACCGTTCAAAATCGGCGATCTCCGCCTCATATCCCGGCATTTGCACGGTTCAGACTGGGGTCCAGTCGAGTGGGTAAAACACCAGCACGACGTTCTTCTTGCCGCGCTGTTCGCTGAGCCGGTACTTCTCTCCGCCGCGGTGACCGGGCAGCTCGAAATCAGGGGCTCGATCCCCCACCTTGAGCGTCTGGGTCTGGCTCGCGACGGAGTCCCTTCCGGTGCTGACTGCCATGGAAAGATCCTCCTTTGTGTTCGATGACAACCGGCAGGTCCACGCCGCCGGCCCCGCCGAAAACTCTATCAGAGCGCGAGTCATTCGTTGGATGACTTGGCATCCTTCTTCTTGACGTCCTGCTCGGCCTTCTTGCCGGCCGTGGCCAGCGCGTTCCCGGCTTTCTGCGCCGCCTGGCCCAGGCCTTCCTTCACGCCGCGGCCAAGCTCAACCGATCCACTCTTAATCTTCTTGACGGCGTCCGACTTGCCGATGTCATCGGCGGTCTTCTTGATCTGATCGCCAGACTTCACGGCGTCGTCATGGGCTGTCTTCGCCACATCGGACGCGGCGCTGTCGGTGGCGCGGTACGTCCCGTCTGCTTGTTTCTGCATGCATGCGAACGCCAGAAGGGCGATCGCGAGGGTGATGGCTCGTTTCATAACTTCCTCCTGCCCTCATGCGATAGCAAGGGGCGAGCCGTGTATGCTCTGCCACCGATGAAAAGCGTAATTACCGGCAGCGGGATCGGCATCCCGAAGAACGTGGTCTCGAACGAGAAGCTCGCCCGCATCATGGATACCACCGACGAGTGGATCCGAACCCGCAGCGGCATTGAGCAGCGGCACTACGCCGATCCCGGCCAGACCTCCTCGGACCTCGGCATCATGGCGGCCGAGTGCGCGATGAAAGTTGCCGGCCGGACGCACGACGACATCGACGCTCTCATCTTCGCCACGATGACCCCCGACCATTTCTTCCCGGGCAACGGTCCCGTGGTGCAGGCAAAGATGGGGTTTCGCGAGTCATTGCCGGCTTTTGACATCCGCCAGCAATGCTCCGGATTTCTCTATGGTCTCGACCTCGCCGATTCACTTCTCCGCAGCGGCAAATACGGTCGCATCCTCCTCATCGGAGGCGACGTGCACACGCCGTTCATGCCATGGCAGAACGGCTGGGATACGACGATCGGCCTTGAAGATCGCGAAGTCACGGCCGAGGAGCGCGAAGGGAACACCCGTATTCGCGACCGCGTCGTGCTCTTCGGTGACGGAGCAGGCGCCGTGGTCGTCGAAGCGATCGACGACGGCGATCGCGGGTTTCTCGCGTCGAAGCTCTACACCAACGGCTCCGACATCGAGTCGCTCTACGTACGCGGCGTCGGCTTCCGGCATCGTCCGTTCGTCACACGGAAGCAGATCGACGACGGCGACATCATCCCGGACATGGACGGCCGCGAGGTATTCAAGCAGGCGCTCTCGAAGATGCCCGAAGCAGTGCGTGAGGTCTGTGCGTCGGTGGGCATGAGAGTGTCGGACATCGACGTTCTGCTGATTCACCAGGCGAATCTGCGCATCGTCGAGGGAGTCGCGAAACAGCTCGGCCTGGGGGCGGACCGCGTGCCCCACAACATCGAACGCTACGGCAACACGACGGCCGGTACCCTCCCGATCCTCTACCACGAGTGTGTGACCGAGGGCCGGATCAAGCCCGGCAACCTGGTCTGCTTCACCGCCCTTGGCTCGGGATTGCACTGGGGCGCGGCGCTCTATCGGGCGTGATCGCTTCTACGTCTGTGGCTGTGGGATCTCGAAGTGCAGCCCCGGGTCATTGGGCGGCGTCAGGAACTTCGACACCCGCGCGTCAGCTTTCGCGGCCTTTACGAACGCATCCACATCGGCGACCGACGACGGCGCGACGTCGAAGACGTTGAGCAGCTTCGGGTCGGCGGCGTGATGGGAAACGTTCATCGGTCCGAGCTCGACGATCTTCGCCGTCATGTCGGCCTTGATCGCATCCGCTGTCTTGCCCGCCGCCTTGCCGGCTACGTAGACGTCGATCACCGCCTGGCCCGGCGCCTTGTACAACCTTCGCTGCGCGGCGACGCCCTGCGTCTCGAGATTGTTGAACATGACGCGGGCCTGATCGGCCGGACTTCTCTGTGTGCTGGAGATCGTCACCGTGGCGACCTTCGCCGCCGACATGACGTCCCTCAACACGCCGAGGGAGTACGGCGTCACATCGGATGACTTCGCATTGGGACCAAAGACGACGTCGTTTTCAGCCATAGCCGGAGTTTATCCCGAGAAGGCGTAGACGACGGGTCACACCTTCCATGCGTCGCGCACACCGGTCGTGTCTTCATATCCGCGGAACGGCACGGAGCATTCGGGCCGGCGGATTGGGAGACGTCCGCTCTGTCAAGAGAATTGGCGTTTTCCGTCGGATTTGACGAAGCGCTGCAAGACCATGCGCGCGTAAGTCACGCCGGCACTGTTACTTCGCGGAACTACATCCCGGGCGCGGCGCTTGATCTGTACTCCGCGCCATGAACGACTGCGAATTCATTCAGGAGCGTGAGGAGGACGAGACTGGAATGGTGTCAAGCATGCTGACCGGCTGGGAGAGCATCGTTTTTCAGGTCGAAGACGTGCCGCCGGATGACTGCGCGGTGGGATCGGCTGCCTGCACCGCCTCGTTGGCGCCCTTGAACCCGATCTTCGAGTGAGTGCCGTCGCAAAAAGGCTTCATCGTCGAGCCGCCGCACCGGCAGAGCACGGGTTTCTTCACTTCGATCGGGTTGCCTTGCGCATCGGTCAGCGTGAACTCGCCCTCGACGAGATACGGGCCGTTGTCGCGGACCTTGATGTTGATCGCCATCCACTCTCCTAGAAAATCGGATTCGTTGCTTCGTGCTCCAGGTGCCAGTTGTAGGTGTATCCGGGGAAGACGATCGGAATCGTGTAGACGACTCTGACCGTGATTTCGCCGTTGCCGCGGACGATGGTGATGTCGTTCTCGGTGATGGGCAGGTTGTCTTCTCGCGCCTTGGCAAGGATTGCCGCCCGGATGCGCTCGTCGTTGTGGGTGCCGGCCGACTTCGCCTCATCGACGACGGTCTGCCGCACTTCCGCAGCCTTCACCTTAACCGGAATCATCTTCCAGGCAACGAAGATGGCCAGCCCGAGGAGGATGAGTCCGACCAGACAGCCGAGCTGACCTTCACCACGCTCGCGACGACTCATGCGCATAACGTCCTCCGTCCCGCGTGAGTATACCTACTGGATGAGCTTGAAGAGACGGGATGAGTGAACGGGGGTTGGGGGTCGGGGGTCGTGAGTCGAAGGAAGGGCCGCTACGACGCCCGACCCCCGACCCCCGACCCCCGCATCGCTCGACCACAGAACCATCCTGGCCCGTCCCTCGATCAGAGAGCGCGGCAGCAAGCCCCAACTGCGGCTGTCGAGGGAGTCGTCCCGGTTGTCGCCGAGGACGAAGTAACAGTCAGCGGGAATGATCTGCGGCATGATGAAGCCGGTCGTGGCCCGAGCGGCGATGTACGGCTCGGGCACGGCATGGCCGCTCACGATCACCCGTCCGCCGCGTGTTTCCACGAGATCGCCGGGAGTGCCGATGACCCGTTTGATGAGCAGTTCATCGGCATCGCGCGTCGACTGGAAGACGATGACATCCCCGCGGCCGGGCCTGGCGCCGAACCGGTACGGCGTCACGACGATGTGATCGCCGGGGACGAGCGTCGGCACCATCGACGCCGACGGGATGACGTAGATATGCAGCGCCGCGCGCACCACAAGCGCCAGCACGATGGCGATCGCAAGCGGTTCCACGATCAGACGGAGTGCGGACTTCTGGGTCACGGGTAGTGGGAACGCCTTCGGAGGGGGCATCATTTCGGGAGCGCGCGTCGTGGGACGAAAAGACAATGTTGAATGTTCAGTGTTGAATGTTCGATGTTGAATGGCGCGGCCGCCCTTCCACTCAACACTCAACATTGAACATCCAACAGTCAACATTCGCTTCTCGGCTCGCCTCGGCAAGCCAACCTTCTTGACGCGCCAGCGCGCCCCGACTACTGTTCCTCATCCATGCCGATCGAGCCGAGACAGCCGCAGGGACTTGTCGACATTCTCGACAAAATCCTCGACAAGGGTCTCGTCGTGGCGGGCGATATCAAAGTCTCGCTCGCAAACGTCGAGCTGCTGACGATCCAGCTTCGCCTCGTCATCTGCTCGATCGACAAAGCGGAGGCCATCGGCATCAACTGGTGGCGCTCCGACCGGTTCTACTCCGCCGCACCGAACGCGGTCAGCAACGAGGAGTACGACGCGTTGAAGGCGCGCGTGAACGAGCTGGAAGCAAAGCTCGAAGCGCGGGCGCTTCCGCGGGCATCGCAATTGAAAGACGAGAGGAAAGGCAGGTAAGTCATGGCAGTCGAACGCGCACCAGGCGGCACAAGTCTTATCGACGTACTCGACCGGATCCTCGACAAAGGAATCGTCGTCGATGCATGGGTCAGGATCTCGCTCGTCGGCATCGACCTGATCACGGTTGAAGCGCGCGTCGTCATCGCTTCGATCGACACGTATCTGAAGTACGCCGAGGCGGTCGGCATTACCTCCACAGTGGCCCGTCCTGCCCTCGGCCCGGGCGAAGGCGGCTCCGGCGGCGGAACCGGAAGCAACGTTCCGGTGTCTGGCAGCGGACGCGCGTAACGCATCCGCGAGTCGCGGTATATACAAACGCCTGCCGCGCAGAGCGCACGGCAGGCGTTTTCATTTGGCGCGTCGATCCAGGTACCGGCTCAGTGATGCCGGTCAAACTCGATGCCGCGCTCGACTTCGGCGATCGCGTCCTTGGTAAGCCGGAACGCGTTCTCGCGATGACCGCCCTTGTCGCGGTCAGCCTTTTCCAACTCGATGCGCGCCAGACGCAGATGTTCGAGTGCTGCCTGCATGTGTGGCTGATCGGCGCTGGCGCGCCCTGCCACGAACCCCGAGGCGATTGCGGTGACGACGAGAAGGGCGATGACGAGACGATGTAGTTTCATGGGTTCTCCTCCTATTCGTTAACTGATGATGCAAGCATCAAACCCGCTTACACGACCGAAATTATTTGAGCCACTGGTCGAACCAGTCGCCGGCTGATTGATACCACAACTTCGAGTTCTGCGGCTTCAGAATCCAGTGCCCTTCGTCCGGAAAATAGACCATTTTGGACGGGACGCCCCGCCGCTGCAGCGCCGTGAAGAGCTCCAGCCCCTGATTGATCGGTACCCGGAAATCGAGCTCACCGTGCGTCACGAGAGTCGGCGTCTTGAAGTTCTTCACGAAGTTGTCCGGTGACCAGCGCTGATACAGCTCGGGGTTGTCCCAGGGATTGCCCTTGAACTCCCATTCCGGGAACCACAGCTCTTCGGTCACCCCGTACTCCGACTTCAGGTCGTAGACGCCGGCGTGCGAGACGAGCGCCTTGAATCGATCGGTGTGCCCGAGGATCCAATCGATCATGTAGCCGCCATAGGAACCGCCGGCCGCGCCGATGCGCGAACCATCGACGTACGGGAGCGCGGCCAGCATGTCGACGCCGTTCATGATGTCGACGTACGCCTTGCCGCCCCAGTCGCCGGAAATGTCCTCGACGAACTTCTGCCCGTAGCCCGTCGACCCGCGCGGGTTGGGCATCAGGACCACGTAGCCGCGCGCGGCAAACATCTCCGGGTTCCAGCGGTATGACCAGGCATCTTCCCATGCGCCCTGCGGCCCGCCGTGAATCAGCACGATGGCCGGATACTTCTTCGTCTTGTCGAAGTCCGGCGGCGTCACGAGAAAACCCTGGATCCGAGTGTTGTCCGCACCGGTCCAGTAAACCGTTTGCATCATTCCGATGTGCAGGCTTGTGAGTAGCGCATCGTTCTCATGAGTGAGGCGCTCTACCGCGCTGGTGCGCTTGTTGACCGCATAGATCTCGGTCGGTCCGGTGAGCCCCGAGCGCGCGCAATAGAGCGTTTGACTGTTGTGCGAAACGGCCACGGCGCTCGTCGATCCGTAGCCGTCGATCCGCGAGAACTTGCCGTCCAGAGTCACCTCGTACAGCAGGTCCTGACCCTCTAACGGCGCGATGACGAACATCGTCTTCGAATCGGGAGCCCATGTCACCGATTCGACCCAGTTCGGGAAGTCGGCGCCGATCCTGTGAGAGGTGCCGGCCTGACGGTCGTAGAGCCACAGTTCAAAGAGGTCGGACTCGTAACCGGCCCGCGCCTGGGAGCGGTAGGCGATCCAGCGGCCGTCGGGAGAATAGTGCGGCGAGGTGTCCGCGCCGGTGCGCGTTGTGATTGACTTCGCGGTACCACCGGCGATCGGGACGAGGTAGAGGTCGGCGTTCGTGGAGAGCTCGGGATGCCCGGATCTGTCCTGGGCAAATACGAGCTCCTTGCCGTCCGGTGAGACGTCGAACTCGTCGCCGCCACCAACCGAGAACGGCGGAGCGTCGAATGCGCCCGGCGTGAGGTCGCGCGGCGCGCCGCCGCCGAGCGGGACATAGACGACATGGCTCCGTGTCGGTTCCTGCCACGCCTTCCAGTGGCGATAGAGCAGGGTGGTGAGGACGCGCGCCTTCGTCGGAGCCGCCGCCTCGGCCGTCGTCTTATTCTTGATGCAGGCCGGATCGACGCCGCAGTCGGGGTAGATGTCGGAAACAGCGAGCAGGCCCGATCCATCCGGCAGCCACTTCAAGTTGCCTGCACCGCCGGCGAGATCGCTCACCTTCCGCGACGTGCCCGCGGCGATGTCGTAGAGATAGATCTGAGGCGCGCCACCGTCGCGATTCGAGACGTAGGCGATCGTCTTCCCGTCAGGCGACCATGCCGGACCGTTGTCCTGATGCTTAAGGTCGCTGATCAGTTTCGGCGCGCCGCCCGCGGATGGCATGACGTAAACGCCGCTGAAGCTCTTGTTTGCGGCGAGATCAGGCGTGGAGACGTCATACGCCAGCCATTGCCCGTCCGGCGAGAGCTGCGGCCCACCAATGCGATGAAGAGAGACGAGATCCTCGAAGCGCAGCACGTGCTGCGCGGAAGCGGTTGCCGCGAATGTGAACAGAAACAGAGTGAGCGTGATGCGTTTCATGGAATCGTTCATCCTTTCACCGTATGTAGCCTAGCGAGCGCAGGTTTTCGTAGTACTCCTCATTGACGTTTACGGGACCGGTCGCCGAAACCCGAGGGCCGTATGTGGCGATGCGGGACGCGGTGCCGATGACGCTGCGGCCGGGCATCTCTTCTGATGCGGGAAACCCGAGAAGAGCACAGAGTGTCGGGGCGACATCGAATGCCGATCGCGGGGGGAGCGTCAACGGACGCTTCGACGCGATCATGCCACGGCCGCGCTGCCCCTCGCCGGGCAGACCGATGACGATGACGTCTCCGCCCGTCCGCGCGATCAGGCGATCGAGGTTCTCCAGTGAGCGCACGGACGCGGCGAGTTGCGTGGGCGGATCGAGCGGTAGCCGGTTGAGGATGATGTCGAGCGCCGGCAGGTAGACGGTCGCGAACCGGGGGTGCTCCCGCTGACTCTCGGAAATGAGGCGCTTCGATGCGATGTCGTCGACGCGCATGGCCTCGACCTCGGCGCTCGAACGCGGCGTGCTGGCCGCGGCGAAGACCGGCTTCTGGCTGATCTCATCCAGAGCGCCGCCGCGGACGTCGTCGGTCGTCCACCAGTTCACCGACAGCGACGGGAGCGAGCGCGCCGCGAAGATCTCCCACACGTAGTCGCGCCTCCTCACCGTAGGGGGAAGCGGTTCACGCGCGGCCAACTGCACCGTCTCGGCGACGTTGCGCAGGACGAAATCGGCCGGCGAGACCGATTGCAGAAGATGGCGGCCCCCGCGAAAACGCACGCCGTCGACCGCGCGCACGCCGTGCATCGCGGTCGGAACGCCGGTGCCGACGGACGCCCAGCGCTCCGTCGCCGAGGCGCCCGGCATTGGGTCGATCGAAGCGATCGTCGAGAAGACGCCCAGACGGGCCAGCCGATCGTGGCCCAGCTCGTAGGTCAGACCGTCCATCCCGATCAACGTCACAATGTTTGGCGTCCGTGTCGTGACGACCTGGAGCGGAGGCTGCGAGGTGCGACTATCCTGCGCGACGAACGTGGGCAGGAAGAGGAGCGCGATCAGAATCGACGCGGCGATCGTCATCGGTACGCCGCGCGGCTTCTGATGAATGGCCGGCACCCGCCGCAACTCGTAGATCGAGAACGACAGCAGCGCCGCGGAGATAGCGATCGTGGCGATGAGGAAGAACGCCGCCATCGCCGCGACGCCGGTCAGCAGCTCCGGCCATGACGGAGCCGCCGCAAAGCGGGACCACCAGAGAGCGATCGGGGCGGCCAGCAGAGCCGCGGCGGCGAAGGAGATGGCCAGCAGCGCGCGGGGCGTATCGATGGCAAGCGTCGGCCGCAACTTGAGAATCAGGGCGATGGCGACCAGCAAAAGAAACGAAATCGCGAATCCTGTCACTCCATACAGCAGGGACATGAGCAATGTCTCGCCGGCGGAGAGTGGATGGTTCCGAAAGAGCATGATGGCCACGAGGGGGACGATCGCGAAGAGGGCCACCAGGAGGGCGGCCTTGGCCGCGACCGTGGCCAGCTCGAGCCAGAAAGCCCGGGAGCTCCAGGGGTCGTGCGCGAACCAACGCTCGATGGCGTGCGAGAGGTAGCCGCGCTCCCGCAGATCGCGCCGCAAATCATCGACGGACGGGGCCGGCACGGCGCGGAATATAGCACCCGGCCGGGCGTTCTATCGCGAGACTCTTCAATGGATTCCGGCGCGGTTACCTCTGATAATCCGATCGATCACGAGGCGCTCTCGCGAAGGCCGGATGACGACCCGCCGAAACGCCATCCCCTGGCGAAATTCCTCTCCGGCGCCGCCATCACCATCGGCTTTGTCCTGCTCAAGCTGAAGGCGCTCGTCCTCGTCGTCTTCGATTTCTTCCGCGGCTACGCCGTCAATCCGTTCGAAGGCTTCGGGGTGATGCAGTATTCAGTCGCGGGCATTTCCATGGGAGTGTCCATTTGGGCCATGGCCAGGAAGGAGTCGCTCCCTCTCGTCATCGGCTTCGTGGGCATCATCCTCGTCCACGAGATCGGTCATGCCGTGGTCATCCGCGCCAAGGGACTTCGCGCCGGTCTTCTGGTCTTCATCCCCTTCATCGGTGGGGCGGTGACTCTGAAGGACCAGCCCCGTTCGGCGTACGACGACGCCCAGATTGGGCTGGCCGGCCCGATCGCCGGCACGTTTGCCTCGCTGGTGTTCCTGCAGATCTTCAAATGGACTGCTCAACCGCTGTATCTCGAAATCGCATTCGTCGGTTTTATCGTCAATCTGATTAACCTCCTGCCGATCGGCATGCTCGACGGTGGCCGTATCTCAGCGGCCGTGACGAAGTGGATGTGGGTGTTTGGCGGCGGCGTCCTGGTCTACAGGGTCGTGAAGCAGCCGAATCCGCTCATGGTGGTCATCGTTCTTTTGGTCGCTCTTCAGGTCTACCTGTCGATCGTCCGTGAAAAAGACGACAAGTCTTTCTACGACGTCACGATCTCCCAGCGCGTCTTCATCGCCATCGCCTACTTTGGCCTGGTGATCTTCCTCGGACACCAGACGTATATGACGTACATGAACCTGAACCGGTTGGCTGCGCTGGCGAAGTAAGGCCGCCGGAATGCCGTAACGCTCAATTCGTTTTGATACCCTTGCGCCCGCTCGTATGAACCTTTACCTACTGCTCGCCATCGCCCTCGGGGCGATCTCCGGAACGACCGAAGCGCCGGTCGCACGGCCCGGGCTTGCCAGGGTGGCAGCCGAGTGCGGGGTCATGACCAGCGAGCAGTCGATCGCCTCGCCCCGAAGCACGCTCCATCACGCCCGCTCCGAGTCGACCGCCCCCCGTGTCAACGACAGCGCCCCCGCCCGGATCGAAGCACCTCTCGCCGGCGCCGCAACCCCCCGCGCCCCCGCAACCAACTGCTGAGCCCCTCCGGTTCGCGGTTCGTTTGTTGCTGGGAAGGAAATCACCATGATCGATAAGGTACTCACAAAAATATTCGGCTCGAAGCACGAGCGCGACGTCAAAAAGATGCTGCCCATCGTGGCGCAGATCAACGCCCTCGAGCCCGCGGTCAGCCCGCTCTCCGACGACGAGCTGCGCGCTAAGACAGTGGAGTTCCGGGAGCGCATCCGCCCGGCTGTGGAAGCGCTCGAAGCGGCCAGGAGAGAGATTCCTCGAGACGAGGTCGTGGTCCGCACGGCGAAGGAAGACCTGCAGGCCGCGCTCGACGAGATCCTCCCCGAGGCCTTCGCCGTCGCCCGCGAAGGCGGCAAGCGCATTCTCAACATGCGGCACTTCGACGTGCAGCTCATGGGCGGCATCGTCCTTCATCGCGGGAAGATCGCCGAGATGAAGACCGGCGAAGGAAAAACGCTGGTAGCCACCCTGCCGGTCTACCTGAACGCTCTCACCGGCCGCGGCGTTCACCTCGTCACAGTCAACGACTACCTGGCCCGCCGCGATTCGGAGTGGATGGGCCGCCTCTACAAGTTCCTCGGCCTGACCGTCGGCGTCATTCAGAACCACTACGGCGACCGGGAGCGGCAGGAGGCCTATCGCTGCGACGTCACCTACGGAACCAATAACGAGTTCGGCTTCGACTACCTCCGCGACAACATGAAGTTCGAGCTCGAGGCGATGGTGCAGCGCGACCCTGTCTACGCCATCGTCGACGAGGTCGACTCGATTCTCATCGACGAAGCGCGCACCCCGCTCATCATCAGCGGCCCATCCGAGGAGCGGCCGGACAAGTATTACTCCGTCGATCGGATCGTCCCGCGTCTCATCAAGGAGAAGGATTACCAGGTCGATGAGAAGCAGCACACCGCCGTGCTGACGGAGGAGGGCGTGCTGCACGCCGAGAAGCTCCTGAACGTCAACAATCTCTACGACCCGGACAACATGGACACGCTGCACGCCGTGCAGCAGGCCCTCCGCGCCCACACCCTGTACAAGCTCGATGTCGAGTACGTCGTCAAAGACGGCGAGGTGCTGATCGTCGACGAGTTCACGGGACGCCTGATGCCCGGCCGCCGCTGGAGCGATGGTCTGCACCAGGCCGTCGAGGCGAAGGAGGGCGTGAAGATCGAGGCCGAGAACCAGACCCTGGCCACGATCACGTTCCAGAACCTCTTCCGCATGTACGAGAAGCTGGCCGGCATGACCGGCACGGCGGACACCGAGGCGGCGGAGTTCGACAAGATCTACAACCTCGACGTCGTCGTCATCCCGCCGAACCGTCAGATGGTGCGCAAGGACCAGGCGGATCTCGTCTACCGCACGGAGCGCGAGAAGTTCAACGCCATCGTCGAGGAGATCAAGGTTCTCAACGAGAAGGGCCAGCCAGCGCTGGTCGGCACGATCTCGATCGAGAAGTCGGAAGCGCTGTCATCGGCCCTGAAGCGCAAGGGCGTGCCGCACGTCGTCCTCAACGCCAAGTACCACGAGAAGGAAGCAGAGATCGTGGCCCAGGCCGGACGCAAAGGCGCCGTGACCATCGCCACAAACATGGCCGGCCGCGGCACGGACATCCTCCTCGGCGGCAATCCCGAGTTCGCCGCGGCGCAGAAGAACAGGGATGTGGCCGATCCGGCGGAGCGGAAGCGCGTCGAGGAAGAGATCGCCGAGCAGTGGAAGACCGATCACGATGACGTGGTCAACCTGGGCGGCCTCTACATCGTCGGCCCCGAGCGCCACGAATCGCGCCGGATCGATAACCAGCTTCGCGGACGGTCAGGCCGTCAGGGCGATCCGGGCGCGTCGCGGTTCTACCTCTCGCTCGAAGACGATCTGATGCGCATCTTCGGCGGCGAGCGCCTGATGAACTGGATGGAGAAGCTGGGCATGGAGGAGGGCGTCCCCATCGAGCACGGGATGGTGACGCGCTCGATCGAGCGCGCCCAGAAGCAGGTGGAGGGCCGCAACTTCGAGGCCCGCAAGCATTTGCTCGAGTACGACGACGTGATGAACAAGCAGCGTGAGGCGATCTACACGCTGCGCCGGTCCATCCTGGACGGACGGGAGGGGAAGGACTACATCCTCAACGCCGCCGACGAGATCGTCGACTACCTGGTGGAGACGCACATCCCCGATGACGCCCGCGAGGCACCGAACGAGACGGAGCTGAACGCGGAGCTCTACGACTTCTTCGGCCTCGGCCTGAAGGCGGCAGACGTGGATCTGTCCACGATGCAGCGGGCCGCGGTGAAGGATGCCGTGATCGAGGCCGTGAACCGGCGTTACGAGGCGAAGGAATCGTCGATCGGCGCCGAGATGATGCGCCTGCACGAGAAGTACATCCTGCTGCAGGTGATCGATCAGCTCTGGAAGGACCATCTGCTGAACGTCGATCACCTCAAGGAAGGCATCGGCCTGCGCGGTTATGGCCAGCGCGATCCGCTCATCGAATACAAGAAGGAGTCGTTCGAGATCTTCCAGGAGATGATGGAGCTGATTCAGGACCGGGTGGTGAAGTACCTCTGGAAGACGGAAGTGGTGGTGGAGCGGGAGGGCGATCGCCCGGAGGACGCGCCTCGCGTGCAGCGCGCCATGCCGCCGCAGAAACCAAAGGCGCCCCCGATGGTCTTCTCCAGCGCCGGCGGCACGTCCGGCCCGGCACAGGTACAGCGCAAGGAGCCGAAGATCGGCCGCAACGACCCCTGCTGGTGCGGCAGCGGCAAGAAGTACAAGAGGTGCCACGGCACCGCGGCATGACTGCGCCTTCGGCGCGTTGTCGGTTGTCGGTTGACTGCGCTTCGCGCGTTGAAGCCCGCGCCAAGCGTAGCGCCGTCGGCCCGACGGCTGGACCGCCGGCGGCTCGCCGGCAGGTTGCCAGGTCCAACCGGCGTAAACTGATCATCGAATGCCCCACATCGCTATTGATTACGACAAGGAAAGACTCCGCGACTTCTGCCGCCGCTGGAAGATCACGGAGTTTTCCCTCTTCGGTAGCGTGGTGCGGGAGGACTTCGGGCCCGAGAGCGATGTGGATGTGCTCGTGACGTTCGCCGCCGACGCTCCGTGGAGGCTGTCGAATTGGCTCACGATGCAGCGGGAGCTCGAGACGCTCTTCCAGCGGCGCGTCGATCTCGTGGAGCGCGACGCCGTCGAGCACAGTGACAACCGCTTCCGCAAACGAGCGATCCTCTCCTCGGCGGTGATGCTTGACGTCGCGTGACCTTGGCTATCTTGAAGATATGCGGCTCCATGCCAACGACGCAGTCGGCATTGCGCACCGCATCGGTCGCGAAGCATTCCTAACCGATCGTACGATGCAGCACGCCATGATCCGCTGCCTGACGGTGATCGGCGAAGCTGCAAACCGCGTATCGGCAGACACGAGAGCCGCTCTGCCAGCGATCGCCTGGAGCGAGGCTGTCGGCCTTCGCAATGTGCTGGTACATGACTACCAGCGCATCGATCTCGCACGCGTCTGGACGATCGTTCAGGATGATCTGCCGCCGCTCCTGAGTGGCCTGAATGCTCACCTCGGCACCATCGAGTGAATCCGAATATCATCCCCGCCGCATGCTTCCTGAAAATACCTTCGAAAATCGTGTCGGCATCATCACCGGCGGCGGGACCGGGATCGGCTTCGCCATCGCCCGCGAGCTGGCAAAGCTCGGGGCCACCGTCATCATCGCCAGCCGCAGCGAGGAGCACCTCGGCCCTGCCGTCGAACAACTGCGCAGCGAGACGGGACGAGAGAACGCGGCCGGCTTCGCCGTGCTCGACGTTCGTGAACCCGAGGCCGTCGAAGCCGCGGTCGCAAAGGTCCATACCGACCATGGGCGCATCGACTTTCTCGTCAACAACGCCGCCGGAAACTTCATCTCACCGGCCGATCAACTCTCAGTCAACGGCTGGAACGCCGTGATCAACATCGTCCTCAACGGCACCTTCTACTGCACCAGCGCCGTCGGCAAACGGATGATCGCCGCGAAGAGCGGCACGATCCTCAACATCATCGCCAACTACGCCTGGACAGGCGCGCCTGGCGTGGTCCATTCCGCCAGCGCCAAAGCGGGCGTTCTGGCCATGACCCAGACGCTGGCCGTGGAATGGGCGCGCCACAAGATCCGCGTCAACGCCATCGCGCCCGGGCCCGTACACACCGAGGGCGCCTCGAAACGCCTCTTCCCGAGCGAGATGATCGAGGAAGGCATCCGCAAGACGATTCCCCTGCGCCGCTTCGCCACGCTCGAAGAGGTCGCCAATGCCGCGTCGTACCTCCTCTCCGACTACGCCTCCTACGTCACCGGCGAAGCGCTCGTCATCGACGGGGGACAGTGGTTGAGCGGGGCGGATTACTGGACGCGGGTTCAGCAGATGGCGCCGAAGTAAAGTAACTTGCATCTCTTTTCGGCGCGTGAACTCCGTGTTTAGCGGTGGCGATGCGTCCCGCGGTCGAGGCTTCGGCAAGCGTAGAATATGCTCATGTACACCACCCCAGAAAAAGACGAATTGCTTCGGTCCGCCGGCTTCCGCTACCACTTTGATCGCATGGCTTACGTTAACTCTAAGGCGAAGAAGGTAGTAAGCGTTGAGTTTGTTGAAGATCATTCCGAAGATTGGCTGAAGGACGTGATTGAGCAAGCAAATGACTCGGGCGATTGGCGGTTCTATTTCGATGAACCGCCTTCACAGGCGGTGAAGCAGGCGTTCCTTGCCGAACTCCACGCTGAACTGGGATGACCGAACTCAGAACGGTCGAGGATCGGCTTCGCGCCGAGTACTTCGAGCTCATTCCAGTCATGCAACGCACGCTTGTTGCGCTCGAGGCGGACGTTCGTCATTACTTGCTGCCAGTGATGATCGCACTAAACCGATATGAGCAGGTTCGCATCGCCGCGCGACTGAAAGAATGCGAAAGCGCCGTTGACTCGCTCCGTCGACGGCAAGAAGGCCGCGTCTTTGACCCCGAGAAACCCGAAGCCTATTCCTTGTCGCAGCTCCGCGATCTCGTTGCCGTTCGTGTGCTCGTGTTTCCCAGCTACCGGAGGGAAGAAGTGCATACGGCACTCCTGCCGCTGCTGTCAGATTGGGCCTCAGATCCAGTGCCAGGAATCGAGCCGGGCGACGCACCGGTCGCGCGCAAATACTATGGTCGCTGTAGCTCTGCGTCCACAACCTTAACCGCGGAGCTTCAGGTCGTGTCGAGCTTGATCGGTTCTTATTGGGATGTCGAGCACTCAGCGTTATACAAGGCAAGCCCTAACCTACAGGACGTAATGCGATCGCCGAGCATGAAGGCGCGGCAGCGCGCTGTTCTATCGGCGCTAAGCGACTTCGAAACCGAGTTCGAACGTCTCATTCGAGAAGCCGCGGAAATCGAAGCCTCGCAAGACGGCGGCGGCTAGCCACTACGCGACAGCTTGTAGCACCATAACGTTCACGGTTTCTTCAAATAGTCGATTGCCACATGCGCCATCGCCCGCACCCCTAACTCCAATCCGCTCTCATCGACATAAAACAGCGGCGAATGATTCGAGGCCGCTTCCTCGGCGGTCTTGTCCTTCGGCCGCGTGCCCAGCCAGAAGAAGAGTCCCGGCACCTTCTGCTGGAAGAAGGAGAAATCCTCGGCGCCGAGGACGGCGTTGACGACTTCCACGTTCGCGGCGCCGGCCACGCGGCGCAGCGTCGGCGCCATCTCCTCGGTGATCGCAGGGTTGTTGTAGGTGATCGGATAGCCCTCCTCGATCGTCACCGTCGCCGTGGCGCCGCCGCTCCTGGCGATGTCTTCGGCCGTTCGTTTGATGCGCGTATGGATGTCGTCGCGCATCTTTGCGTCGAGCGAGCGGATCGTGCCGATCATCTCCACGTCGTCCGGGATGATGTTGTTGCGCACGCCGCCGTGGATCGCGCCGACCGTGACGATCGACGGGGCCAGCGATGAGTCGACCTGCCGGCTGGGGATAGTCTGCAATCCCAGCACGATCTGTGCTGCCACGACGATCGGATCGACGCCGAGCCACGGATAGGCTCCGTGCGTCTGCTTGCCGTGAACGACAATCTTGAACGAATCGACGGCGGCCATCATCGACCCCGGACGGTAGGCGATCTCGCCGACCGGATAGCGCGAGGTGACGTGAAGTCCGAAGACGGCGTCGACTTTCGGATTGTCGAGCGCGCCCTCCTTCACCATCAACTTCGCTCCGCCCTCCTCACCTTCGGGCGCGCCCTCCTCGGCGGGTTGAAAGAGGAACTTCACGGTGCCGGGGATCTCCTCGCGGATGCCGGCCAGCACTTCGGCCACGCCGAGGAGGATGGCCACGTGCGCGTCGTGCCCGCAGGCGTGCATGACACCGACCTCGTGACCGTTGAACGTCGTCCGCACGGTCGATTTGAACGGGACGTCGACCTGCTCGGTGACCGGCAGCGCGTCCATGTCCGCGCGCAGGGCCACGACGCGCCCCGGACGGCCGCCGCGAAGGATGCCGATGACGCCCGTGTGTGCGACCGGCGTTAATACCTCGATGCCGAGGGCGCGCAACTGATCGGCGACGATCTTCGATGTGCGCGTCTCCCGATTTCCGAGCTCGGGATGCTCGTGAATGTCCCGGCGGCACGCGATGACCTTCGATTCAACCTTCTTCGCGCCATCGTCGATGCGCTGATCGAGCGTGGTGGCGGCAGTGAGCGTAGCGGACATGAGAACCTCCAGTGCGAGGATTGCGAGCAGGCGCATGGGGCATTGTAGTTCGCGGTCGCGGGGTCTCGGGGTTGCGCGGTTGGTGGATCTTGCAATCTCGCATATGCGCGCAGTGGCCCGGATTCCTCCAATGCCGCGGAGCGCGTTGTTCTGTCATCCTGAGGCTGCCGCAGCCGCGGCGCGACTTTGGGTGCTTGCTCCAAATCCAGTCCCGCGGCGGAGGACGCCGAAGGACCCCCTGCCTACTTGCGGGGAAGGGTGGTGGACGTGTGCCGCAGACGCGGGGAAATCCCCTCCTTTTCCGGCCTGTAGGCAGGGGGTCCTTCGGCGTCCTCCGCCGCGAATTCTCATTCGCGCAAGTATCGACATTCGAGGCGCGGCTGCGGCAGCCTCAGGATGACAGATAATCAGCACTTGCCCGCGCTTCCGCATCACCGCGCCGCCAGCGCGTGCAGATCCTCCATCGTCCTCATCACACCTCCCCGCACCACATAACGAATCTTGCGCATATTCGCAATATCCGCGGACGGGTCTCCGGCCACGATGATCAGATCCGCGTCCTTCCCCTTCTCCACCGTACCGAACTCCGACTCGCGGCGCATCGCTCGCGCGGCCACGGCGGTGGAGGAGACGATCACTTGCATCGGCGTCATCCCGGCTCTCTGCATCGCCTCCATCTCGGCGTAGATGGCCGGGCCGTGCAGGGTCAGGGGATTGCCGGCATCGGTGCCGGTGGCGATGGGGATTCCGGCGGCCATGAGCGTTTTGAGATTCTGTGCGGCGAAACCTTCCGCCTTCGTCGTCCGTTCGTCGCGAAGGGCGAGCGTCGCGGCTGTTACCGTCGTCGGCACCGAGGGTGTCTCGGCGATTCTTGCAAGGGTCGATTTGTCGACGCATCCGTTCGGATCGTCGATGGCCACCGGCGTGTGCTCCACCGCCGAGCGGGACATGCGCACATAGCCGCGCGAGACCGTCAGCGTCGGGATGAGAATCGTCCCGTTGTGTGTGGCCAGGTCGAGGAACTCCTGATCGACCGGCTGATCCCAGACGCTGTGTACGAGAAGCGTCGCTCCGGCGCGCAAGGCCGCCTTCGCCTCGGCCAGTCCGGTGGCGTGGACGATGAGCGGCAGATTGTGCTTGCGCGCCTCGTCCCCCGCCGCGGCCACGGCGGCCGCGGACGCTTCGACGGTCAGGTCGGGCGGACGGACGATGTACCAGACCTTGACCGCGTGAGCGCCCTGCGACGCCAGATAGCGGACGCCCTCGCGTGCCGAAGCGTCGTCCTTCAGGACCATGAACTGCGGTTCGGCCGGAAGATTCAGCCAGTGATCGAGCGTGGAGAGCAGCGGGCCGGCGGCGTCGACATGCGGCAGAAGCGTGTCCGGCTCGAAGCGGTCGTGAAGCCGCAGCGTCCAGGCGTAGCCGCCGACGTCGAACACCGCCGTTACGCCGGAGCAGACGTACGAGCGGCCGTAGCGCTCCGGATTCGCCTTCAGGTCCGCCTCGACCTGATCGTAGGGATGCGTGCCGCGGACGTCGATCGAATCGGGCCGCCCGTCTGCCCACCCTGTCTGCGAGAAATGGACGTGCGCGTCGATCAGTCCCGGCGCAATCCAGAGGCCGTGAACGTCGGTAACGTCGACGCCCTCGGGGACGGGACACTGCGCGGCGCTTCCGGCGCAGTCGATCTTGCCGTCGCGCAGGATGACGTTCGCGCCGGCCACCGGAGGGCCGCCACGACCGTCGATCAGCGTCGCCCCCGTGAGCGCGCGGGGAGGAGCGGGCGTGCCGGCCGGCGAATCGATGGCACCGGTCAGCGCGATTCTCCAGCCCTCTGGAGTGCTGACGAATAGCCGTTCGGAGATGCCGACATGCTCATCGCTGCCGTAGCGGACGCGGTAGCGGTAGGTGCCATAGACCATCCCCGGCCGGAGCGGTGTGAGGTGAATGTCATTCGCCTCGATCAGGTCCGGCCAGGCCGCGCCGACGCCTTTCGCGAACGAGTGGAATCCGACGGCGAAGCCTTCCGCACCGCCGCGCACCAGCCCCTCGGCGTGGAGATAGCACGCCAGATAGGCATCGCGATTCCTCTGCCGGATGGCGTTGAGGTTCGAATCGAACAACGCACGCGCGGCGGCGAGGTCATCGGCCGGCGCGGCCAGAAGTGGGGTGGCGATCATCAGAATAAGGGCAGCCAGCTTCATGCGCATCACGGCATTGTAGAATCGCGGAGCCGATACCCCGAGAGGAAACGACCATGCGCTCCAGGAGTTGCCTGCTGTTGCTGTTTCTCGCAACGTCGTTTCCCGCAGCGGCGCAGACGCCGACGCCTATCCCACACTCCGGCGAGATCATCGAAGTCTCGATCGTCAACGTCGACACGGTCGTCACCGATAAGCGGGGAAACCGCATTCACGGTCTGCGAAAAGAGGACTTCGAGATTTGCGAGAACGGCGTCCGGCAGCCGATCACGAACTTCGCCGAATACGCGAGCGAGCGCGAGGCGACAGCGGCCGGCATGGCTACACCGTCCGCCGTCACCGGCGAGGCCGCGGGCGCCCCACGATCCGCGCCGCAGGCGCCTCCACCGCAACGGCGGACCATCATCGTCTTCGTCGAGCGCTTTCAGCTCCCGAACTTCCGCAGCGATCCGATCTTCGCCGCCATGAAGAAGCTGCTGCACGAAACCGTCCGGCCGGGCGACCGCGTCATGGTTGCCACCTGGGATCGGGGCCTTCTCGGCACTCCGCTCGGTTTCACCGACGATCTCGGCCGGATCGACAAAGCCATCGAGACAGTTTCCGTCCGTGCCACGACCGTGAGCCTCGACCCTATGCGCGATCTGGAGCGCGAGGTCGACGCCATCAGCACCTTCGAGGCGGAGGGCGCCGAGTTTGGCGGCGGCCGCATCGGCACGCCCGACATCCCCGGCGAGTCAGGCCTCAGTTTCTTCATCGAAGAGAACTCCCGTATGACCGCCAAGGGCGCGCTCCTGGACGAACAACGGAAGGTGGAGACGCTCAACGCACTCATGCGCTCGGTGAGCGGCGTCGAAGGGAAGAAAATCCTCCTCCTGGCTACGCACCGCCTGTCGGAGTACGCCGGCGCCGAGGCGCTCTTCATCGCCGGAGCGAACGTCCTCCCCTCCGATTTTCGACGCGAGTTCGACGGCAAGCCGCTCATCCGGTCCCTGATCGAAACGGCCAACGCCAACGGCTTCACGATCTATCCCATCTATGCCGAGGGCCTCGGGTCGAGCAGCGCCGGAACGTCGGAGTTCCGGGCGAGGCAGAACAAGGCCCTCACCTACGACTACCAGGTCCTCAACAATGAGACGCCGATGCTCCAATACGTCGCCCAGGAAACGGGGGGCATGGCGGCCTGGGGAAGCCAGGACGTGACGAACCTTCTGCCGCACGTCGTGGACGACTTCGAGTCGTACTACTCGCTGGCCTACAGCGCCACGCAGGGCAAGGCGGCCTCGCGCAGGATCGAGGTCAAGGTCAAAGATCCCAAGCTGACGGTTCGCGCGCGCAAACAGTTCCTTCCGAAATCCGATACGACGAAGATGGATGACCGCCTCATCGCCACCCTCTTCGGCAACGCGCCGCCCTCGTCGTTCGAGGTGAAGGTCCGCCTGGCCACCCCCACGCTCGACGAAAAGAAGCACTACCTCATCCCGATCACGATCGAAGTTCCGATCGCGTCTTTGACGACGCTGCCGGGCCAGGGGAACGCCTCCGCCGCATGGCCTGGGGCTCGACGTTCGGAGGCGTGAGCGACACCCACCACGACACAAAGCAGTTCTCGATCGCCGCCGCCGATCTGGAGAAGGCGAAGAAGAATCACTTCACCTACCAGTTCAGCGTCGCTTCCGCCACGCCCTACCTGCGCATCGCCCTCGGCGTCTACGACGAAGTGTCGAAGGAGTACGCGCTGAATCTCGTCGACCTGCAGCCGCCGGCGAAAGGGAAGTAGCTTGGAATCAGAAGGATGAAGTGAGACTCCATCCCCGTCGGTGAGATTGCCGGCGTCGCCCGCTTCAGCCGGTTGCAAACTCGGGGATGCTCGTTTTCCCCGGGCTGGAAGCCTTGGCTGCAAGCCAGGGCCATGGACTGATCCCGGCGATCACGGATGTGTTCGCTCAGCCGCCGGCTCACGATAAAGTCAAATACCGTTTACTTTCGGAGGGGAACGCCGGAAACATCGTTTGCGGTATCGTTTCTGGTAGTGCTGGTAGTGCCACACTCTTTTTCTGGTAGTGCCACACCCGTTTTATTGTGGCATCGCAATCATTTTTGGTCGTGACGCAACCTTTTTTGGTCGTGACGCAACCATTTTTTGCGGCATCGCAATTTTTTTTGGTGGCATCGCAATCATTTTTGGTCGTGACGCAACCTTTTTTGGTCGTATCGCAACCATTTTTTGCGGCATCGCAATCTTTTTTGGTGGCACCGCAATCATTTTTGGTCGTGACGCAACCTTTTTTGGTCGTATCGCAACCATTTTTTGCGGCACCGCAATCTTTTTTTGCGGCATCGCAATCTTTTCTTGCGGTATCGCGAACATCCTGTGCGGCATCGCAAATAACTGACTGAGAGGCGCCGCGGTGGCGCCCTCGATTGGAGCGCTGGAGCCTGCCCTGAGCCTCCGTTTAGCTCGCATTTCTCCCACGACGAGTGGAACTGCCCGCAGACTGTCTGCAGATCGTGCGGAGTGGTGCCGATGAACAGGACCGATATGGCATGGCACAGACACTCTTGTCTGTGCGGGGTCTCGCCCAACTCGAGAGACTGCAAGCGCTCACGGCACGCGGCTTCGGCCTGAGCACAGACAAGAGTGTCTGTGCCATGCCACATCGGTCCCTGGCTTGCGGCGGCAGGCAGGGAGGCTCAATCAGGTTGCGTTCAGTCCAGCGTCCGCACCGGCCCCAGATTCAAATTCAGATCGTCGTCCGCCAATCCGAAGATCTGCTTCATCTCGGCCATCTTCTCTTCGAGCTTCATGAGCGCCGAGCCGACGCGCTCGATCTCCTCGTCGGTCAGATTGCCTGCGTCCATGCGGCGCAGGGCCTGCTTCTCGAGCAGGCGCCGCACCAGCTCGATGATCGACAGAACCAATCTGGCCAGCCCGTTCTCGACGATGTCGGAGTCGGCGGCGATGCGGTCGGGGATCGCCGATTCGGTGAAGGTGAGCGACGCGCGCAGACGCTCCTCGTCATTCGTGATCATCGGCGAAGACCTCCAGCGGCCATGGTCCGGACAGAAGAAACGGAACGGATGGGAAGTCGCGCTTCAACGCCGCTCCGGCGTCGTTGACCGCCGCCACCGACTCCCGCTTCACCAGCGCCGCGAATTCGAGCGATGCCGTGTCGCGATTCGACCAGCGATGCCTGCCCGCCAGCGGAGCGAGCGTGGCGTCGACTGCCCGCCTGAACTCCGGCTCGGCCTCGGCGGCACGCGTGGCGTCGTGCAGCGCGCGGATGTACGCGGCCCCGGAGACGAAGTCGTGCCGGTCCGGCCGCGGGCGCGGCGCCGCCGCAGCCACTTTGAGCGTCATCTCCACCATCCCTCGGCAATCGTGCAGCACGCGCCGCCATCGCTCGATGTGTGCCGCGCACTTGACCGCGGCGTCGCTTTCCCCATGTGCCGTAAAGCCGTAGCGGATGGCGATGAACGTATCCCGATCGAGCAGCGCCGCCCGCGTCCGCGCCACGCGCAACAGCAGCTCGCGGTCGCCGAGCGGCTGGGCATCCTCGATCGGCATCCCACTGAGCCAGAGATCCGCGACAGGAATGGCCTCGGCCAGCGGCTCGATGTCGCGTTTTCCCAGATGCGCGCCGATCACGACGTGCTTCATTTGACCTGCTTCGGCCGCGAGGTCCGGATGATGGCGTCGACATTGGCCAGCACGATATTCAGGCCGAGGTAGAGAAGATCGACGTCGCCGATGGAAACGACCGCCTCACCCGCGATCACCACGCCGCGGTCGAGCAGGTGATCGAGGGTCTCCAGGATGCCCAGTTCTTCGGTTTGGTCTGGCATGTTGTTGAAGGATGAACGATAAAGGATGAAGGCTGAAGGATGAAGGCTGAAGGATGAAGAGACAACATCGTTCATCGTTCATCCTTCCGCCTTCATCCTTCATCCTTTCCGACGAACGTATACGGCGGCCACGGTCCGGTCAACGCAAGGGTCACGCCTTCCGTGGCGTAGCGGTGCGCCAGCTCGTCGCGCAGCGTTTCGAGCCGAGCCTCTTCGTCGCGCTCGATCAGCACGTTGATCTGGGGGAAGGCGCCGGAGCGTTGCTGGCGCGTCTCGGCGACCGCATCGCAAGCCAGCGTTGCCAGCACCTCCTGCTCGACCTCGGACATGACCTGCTGTTCGGCCTCGCGCGAGGCGCGCTTCTTCTCGTCGTCGAGCTTCTTTCGCAGCAGGAACGCCTTGCCGGCCGCGGCGCCGTCGATCTCGTCCGAAAGCGCGCGGAGGCTGTCGACGCGCCGCACCAGTGCCTCGCTCCAGAGCCGCGGGTCGAATTCGATGCGCAGCGTCCACTCCCGCTTCCCTTCAAGCCGGTCAAGCAGCTTCATCAGTCTCGCGCTCTCTGATTCGAGGTGCCGCCGCAGGCTTTCCGCCGAGGCGAAGAGCGTGAAGGCGCGCAGCGGGACGATCGTGCCGCCTTGCATCAGCGCGTTCATCACGCTTTGATGGCGGAAACCGATCGACCCCAACCACTCGACGTCCTTTGCCCGCGCGTCGATCACCCCTTGCGAGAAATCGACGTCGTCGACAGGCGTGAAGAATGCGGCCAGCGCACCGGCCGTCACAGTCTCCAGGCGATCCGACCCGTCGATGGACTCGACCCGCTCCGGGAGCGAATGACCGCCACGACCGATGGCATAGACATAGAGGATGTCGGGCATGATAGCGACTCATTGTAGGGCTCAGCCGTGATCAGCCGAACTCAGTTCTTGTGCATGGCTAAGACGGCGGCTTCGGCCGGAGCACAGACAAGAGTGTCTATGCCACATCGCTCCCTGGTTTACGACGGGGCGTCGTGTTTCGAAAGACAATTAATCGGACCCGAGTCGCCAGGACCGATGTGGCACAGACACTCTTGTCTGTGCGCGGCCTGGCAACATCCCAAATGAAAGTCACCGCACCATCCTCCTGAACTCCTCCGACTCCACGAGCGCCTTCACCACCCCCACCCGGGTCTCCTTCTTCTTCAGGGCATCGGTGAAGTAGCGCTCTCCGGCCGGATCTGCGGATCGTCCCAGGATCGTGGCGTAGGCGATGTGGAGGAAGTCGCTGTCGTTGAGACAGTCAGAATCGTAGGCGATGGTCTCGGCGATCTCGTCGACCGGGACGCGGCGCGAGGGATCGACGCCGATGCGCGCCAGCAGGGCCGGCCCCGCGAAGGCGCCCTGCTTCGGGCGGCCACGCCCCCAGGAGTTTTCATCGAGCAATTCGTCTCCGGCCTCGTTGATGCGAAAGGCACGCGTCAGCTCAGGCAACGAGCCGTCGAGCTTAAAGGCCGCGAGCGGTGTCACGGCGATCAGGTTGAAGCGCCCGGCCAGAAGACGGTGATCGGGTGACGCGGGATCGATCGATGACGGCGCCGACGCTCGGGAGAACGAGACCGTCAGATAGTTGATACCGTCGTGCCACCGCCCGCGGGGAACGTCGAACGTGTAGTCCTTCCAGCCGGCCGCCAGCGTGACGCGCGCCAACGGCGCGGCGTTGAGCGAGATCGTGGCGGTCTGCGGCGGCGCGCCGCGGTAGTCGAACGGCATCATCCGTAGCAGCACGCGGTGATCGGCGGCCGACGCGATCACCATCGCCGACACCGGCTCCGGGCCTGTCCATCTCGAGACGTCATCACCCGTTCCCTCGGGGCCGTACCAGCCGCCGCCCAGGAAGAAATCGCTGTCGGAGCCCATGTGCAGGACGTGCGAGGGATAGCGGGCCGCTAGCGCGCGTGTCCGCGGGGGTGAGACGATTGAGCAGGAGATTGCGGATCCCGGGCACGTAGTGAAGGCGGAACGATTCGAGCGGGCTGGCCAGGACGACCGGGTACTGGCAGCTCCAGTCGCCGATGTCGCCCGGCCGGTGGAAGCCGGCGCTGACAATCCACACCGGCTCGTTGTGCGCCACAACGCTGGCCGCCCGTGATGACGATTCCCCCGCGCTGATGAGCCGGACGCGGGGCGGGAGTCGTCTCAGATAGAAATCGAGGCAGACGTACGACCAGTCGTTCGTCGTCACGACGGCATCGCGCGCGTGGGCGTGCTCGTGGATCGTCGCCGCGATCACGCGCCAGTTCAGCTTGCGATACGGCTCGTTCCGCGCTGTCGGCCATCCTTCGCGCACGATGAAGCCGGCTGCGATGAGGGCCACGATCGGTACGGCGATGGCCATTCGCCCACGCAAGACGAGCCGCACCAACGCCGTGATGCCGATCGCCGTCAGAAGGAGGTAGGCGGGGAGCGCGGTGGCGATGTAACGGACCGCGTACCAGTGCCGCAGCCACCACAGCGAGATCAAACTGACGAGGATTGGAAGGACGGCCATGCCGATGACGATCGCACCGCGCACGCGGTCGCGACCCACGAGCACGACCGCACCGACGAGCGCCAGCGTGAGAACGATGTACGCCGCGCGGTGAATCGTCGTCGCATCGACCGCGCCGACGGAGAACGATTGCAGAAGGCGTTGAAAGAATCGCGCGTTCAACGGCCGGAAGCCTGCCGCCGCGGTATTGCCGGCCATGCGGCGATAGAGAAGTGGAACGAGCAGGGCGGCAAGAAGTGACGCGCCGGCGTAGAGCGCAAAGAGCCGCCGCCGGTCGAAGAGGAAGGCGATCCCTGCGGTAAGCGCTGTGGCGACAAGCAGCGGCGCGGCGCCCGAGGTAGTGAAGAGCGCAAGAAAGGGGAAAACAAAGAGCAGTCTCGTGGTCGCGCGCTCGCGCGGGTGCGCGGCGTCCGACCCGTCCGAGACCGCGAAACCGCGCGACCGCGCAACCGCGCCAAGCAGGGCCGCCATCATCGCCGTCGCCAGCAGCATCAGCAGCGCATACGGGCGCGCCTCGCGGCTGTAGTAGATGGCGAGGGGTGAGCCGGCGAGGAGTAGCGCGAAGGTGATTGATTCGGGGTTCGTGAGTCGGGGGTCGGGGGTCGGAGCTTTGTTGCCAGGCAGGTTCCCATCTCCGCCCGCGGATTCGGTGGTCGGGAGTCGGGAGTCGGGGTTCGGAGCATTGCCGTCGGGCACGTTCGCAACTCCGCCCGCGGATTCGGTGGTCGGGAGTCGGGAGTCGGGGTTCGGAGCATTGCCGCCAGGCACGTTCCCGTCTCCGGCACGGGATTCGGGGGTCGAAGCCGGAGCTTTGCCGCCAAACGCGTTCCCCTCTCCGACTCCCGACCCCCGACCCCCGACCCCCGCGATCAAGACAGCCAGCACCCCAAATACCCCAGGCGCAAACCGCGCCGCGAACTCCGGCGAATGCGCGAAACGGCCAGCCAGCTCGCTCGCGAAAAAGAGCGGCCCGTGCTCGCTTGCGAATCCGGTCAGCCAGTGCCAGAGCGGTTCGTGCGTCAGCTTCGTGGCGACGTCGTAATCGAGGATCTCGTCCAGCCAGAGGCTGGGGACGGCGATCCCGCCGAAGCGGAGCACGGCGCCGAAGACGACGATGGCGGCCAGCAGGAGAGCATCGGCGATCCGCCGCATGGCCGAGAGAGTAGCACGCGCATTTGACACCGCCGGCCGTTGGTCAATACATTGACGTTCGCACATGACGGGCCAGGCGGAACGGGATCTTGTCGCGGGCGTGATGCAGCTCGCGAACCTGCTGACGCGCCGGCTGGCACCCGTCTTCGAGAAGGCCCGGGTAACGCCGCAGCAGTGGGCCATCCTCTCCGTTCTGGACCGGAGCGGCCCGATGTCGCCGGCCTCGCTGGCCCGGGCCATGATGGTCTCCAAACAGAACATGACCGGCATGATGGTCCGCCTCGAGCAGCTCGGTTTCGCCGAGCGCTCTGGCGATCCCGAAGACCTCCGCTCCTCGCGCGTCGCTCTCACCCGCCGCGGCCGCGCCACGATCGAAAAGCTCCGACCCGCCTACGAACAATGGCGCGACGCGCTGGCCGGCGCTATTTCCGAGCGCGACATGGCAACGACCGCGCGAACGATCGAGCAGTTGATCGAGAAGCTGGAGTGACGGCTCCGTCGCGCTAACCCGAGTTTCGGTCTACCGATAGTGCGGAGTGGTGACGATGAGCAGGACCGATGTGGCACAGACACTCTTGTCTGTGCGGGGTCTCGCCCGACTCGGGAGACTGCAAGCACTCACGGCACGCGGCTTCGGCCGGAGCACAGACAAGAGTGTCTGTGCCACATCGATCCCTGGCTTGCGGCTGCAGGCAGGGAGGCTCAATCAAGTCGTGAGAAACGCAGGCTAAGTTAAGGCCATTGGCCGAGCCAGCCGGCGAGGACGCCAGCGCTCCGGCCGTTCCCTACCGCGAGACCCCGAGACCGCGCGACCCCGCAACCGCCCCTCCCACCACCACCCGGTTCCGCCCTCCACCTTTGGCCGCATACAGCCGTTCGTCGGCGGCGCGGAAGAGGGCATCGGAGGCCGCTCCGTCATCGGGGTAGATGGCGGCGCCGATGCTGACGGTTACCGTGGCGCCGCCTGCGGGGGCGGGCATGGCCTCGACGTTCTCCCGGATTCGCTCGGCGATGGCGGCCAGCGCCGGGGCGTCGATCTGCGGCACGATCACCGCGAACTCCTCACCGCCGTAACGCGCCGGAAAGTCGACCGTTCGGACAGCTTCCCGGATCACACGCGCCACCCGTTGCAGGGCGTCGTTGCCGGCCAGGTGGCCGTAACTGTCGTTGTATTTCTTGAAGCGATCGAGGTCGAGGATGAGGATGCCGAAACGCTCCGGATAGCGGCCTGCCCGATCGATCTCCAGGTCGATGCGCTCGCGGAAGGCCCGGAAGTTCGGCAGATTGGTCAGCTCGTCGGTGCGGGCGTGGGCCTTCAGCTCGTCGGCCATGTGGTTGACGGCGGCCGCCAGCCTGGCCACCTCGAAATCGCCCGCCACCGGAGCGCGCGCGCCGAGGTCTCCGGCGGCGATGCGGTCGGCAGCGAGGGAGAGCTCCTCGATCGGACGGACCACTTTGCGCAGTGTCACCTGCACCGCCGCGAAGCTGCAGATGATCACGATCCAGGCCACGGCCAGGCCGGCCGACATCAGCTCGCGCGTTTCCCGCTCCAGCATCGGCAATTGCCGGGCGATCTCCGCTTTGCGCTCGTCGACGATGCGCTGCGCCTCGGCCACCACACGGCGGGATTCGGTGTCGACCTCGGCGTTGCTTTCGTCAGGCGTCAGAGAGCCGTCGGCCAGCACGGCCTGGAATGTGGCCATCCGCCGCCGCAGCGCCGCCGTGTCGATCGTCGAAAGCGAGCCGGAGTCGAGGAGCTGCGAGACGACGCGGTAGTGGGCGGCGCTGCCGGCCACGGCGTGGGCGCGATAGGCGTTCTGTGCGCGGATCAGCTCTTCGAGCGTGGCGATGGCCCGCGTCTCCACACCAACGAGCCGGCTCCAGCGTTCCTGCGCCACCTGCGCGCGCCAGCTCAGACCGAACGTAATGGCGAAGAGAGCGACGGCAAAGGCGGCGGTGAGAAGCAGCACGCGCGAGCGCAGGCGTGTGCGCCGGGCCACCGCTTAACCGCTCCCCGCCAAACGGCCGGCGCTCCGCGCCACCGCGTGAACGGCCAGGACGTATCCCGCGTGGCTCCACGTCAGCGGCGCGACGGAGATCGGCTTGCCGGTGTACGGATCGAGCTGCTCGGCCAGCACACCGCTCGGCAGCGCGTGCGTGGTCGCCCAGACCAGGATGTCGACCGCTTTCTGCAACTCAGCAACACTTTGCGCGCGCATGGCGTACCAGTGCGCGATCGACATCGTGCAGACGATCCACGGATTCCCGGCCACGTTGGCGACGTCTTTCGAGACCTGGAAGTAGTAGTCATTCTCGTAACGCGCCACGCCGCCGATGTCCGTCTTGATCGTTAACCGTTCGATCATCGCTTCCATCGTGGCCACGATCTTCGGATCGTCCACCGAGAACATGCCGAAGAGCCACAGCCCGGCCATCGAGGCATCGAGCGTCATGTCCGTGGTGATCTCTCCCTCTCGCGAGACATTGACGGAGCGCGCGAAGCGGCCGGTTGTCTCGTTGAAGAGAAAGCGCAGAGTCCCTTCTTTGATCTCGGCGGCGGCGCGGCGATACTTCTCCGCCTGGTCCGTCTCGCCGAAGGCGTCGGTGAAGTTCGCCGCGGCGTTGAGCCCTGCCCAGACCGAGCCGATGGTGAACGCGGCGATCCCGCGGCGCTCCTCCCACAGGTCCCACGACGGCGCCGGCAACCGCGTGTGCGGCTCGCGGTAGCGCGCCAGGAAGTCGCCCATGGTCTTGATGATCGGCTTGTAGAGCGGCTTGACGAACTCGACGTCATGGAACTTCTCGAAGTGTGTCCACAGCGCGAGCACGACCAGGGCTGTCTCGTCTTCCTGAATCGGCAACTGCCGCTTGCCGTCCGCCAGCCACGGGTGCCACGACGAGCCGGTTGATCCATCCGGGTTGTATTTGTGCAGCAGAAACCCCTCGGGGGTGATCAGCCGGCAGCAGAAGTCAAAGAAGCGCCGCGTGATCTCGGCATAGCCGGCGTGCAAAAGGGCCATGGTCACGATGGCGCCGTCGCGCGGCCACATGTAGGTATACGTGTCCCGTCCAAACTGGACAATGTCGGAGTCGGTGGCGGCGATGACGGCGCCGCTTTGATCGATCTGCGTCCGGACGATGAGCAGCGAACGCCGGTAGAGCCGCTGCACGGCCTCGGGCAGCCGGCTGATGTCGACGTCGTTCTTCACCCACAGCTTCCAGTAGTCGCGCGTGCGGTCGAGGAACGAACCCGCCCCGCGCTCGCGAAGGAGCGCGTCGAGCGAGGCCACCTCTTTGTACGTCTTGCCGAAGATCCACCAGATGTGGGCGACCGCCGTGCCGTCCGCCGTGAGCGTCAGCGGGATCATCCCCGTGCAATCGACCGATCCCTGAGCGATCGCTTTGTATTGCCCCAGGACGCCGTCCTCGGCATCCCGCCATGTCCCCTGGTATCCCTCGCGCTCCTTGGTGCCGATGGCAAAGGCCTGAAAGCCGAACTGGTCGTCGCTCGCGGCGTTGATCAGCACGTAGCGCTGGGCCTTGTAGGCCACGAAGCCGTTGAACTCCGGGTCGAAGAAGATCGTGTCGCCGATGGCGTTCCCGCTCAGGTGCGGATCGAAGTGGACAAAGAGACGGGCGGTCCGCTTCCTGTCGGCGAGGTTGCGCAACTCCACGCGACGGATCAGCACGTCGCGGTCGAAGTCGACCGTGTCGTTGATGACCATGTCCAACTGCATAGAGGCGGAGTGCGCCTCCATGCGCGTCACCAGCGAGTCGCCGTCGTAGTCGAGCCGCTTCTCCCACGATGGATCGCCGATCCACGCGAACTTGTCATCACACCAGACGCCAAAAAAACAAACATCACCCGCGGTCTGGTTGTCCTGCCCGACGTGCGGGTAGTAGACATCGCGGATGTTGTACTCATGATCGAAGTTGACCATGAGGTTCCCGTTGCCGATGGGGAGGTCACGAGCCATGTGTGAAGGATAAAGGGTTACCGGGCAGTTCACCTCTTCGCCGTCTTTACCTTGGATGAGAGTTGGGCACGGTTCCTGTTAGTATAAGTATGGAGGCTGCCTGTCATGGTTAAGCTGCTGCGTGCCAAGATCAGTCGGGGTGTGCTCATGCTCCGCCGTGGCGGAATGAGGTCTCGCAGGCTCTCACTGCTGGTGCCCCGTCGCTTCAGCCCGAGCAACAAGGAGATCGCGGAGACGATCCTGACTCGATACCGCGAGACGTTCGAAATCCTCGGACGGCAATAGTCCATGCGTCACCAATGGGTGACCAAAGAGGAGTTCATCGACGCGCTTCGCGTCATGCTTGATGCTCACCGTCGGCTCGGTTTTACCGAGCCGATTCCGTTTCCTAACGAAGAGCAATTCGATCGCTCCGCGAGCGTCGTCGTGAGCGTCAACGAGCCGGTCTAAGGGGAGGACCGGTATCCCGCCATCATCGAAAAGGTCTCGGCGGTGTTTTACGAGCTCATCAAGCAACATATCTTCTTCAACGGAAACAAACGGATAGCCACTTACTTTTTGCTGCATCTGCTCGCGCTGAACGGCTACATGCTTGACGTTGACGAGCCTGAGGAACTCGCGGAGTTTGCTAAGCGAGTGGCGACGTCGAACGCGCGAGACCGCGAGCGGGAGTTGGAGTACATCAACAAGCAAGTTCAGGCCGATCTGGTTGCCACCGAGGCATGGAAACTATTTCGAAGACGACGGGGGTTCTTCTGGCAGACATAAATAAGAGTGCAACCCTCCGCCTCACCTCACTGCCCTCATCTGATATCCCAAGCCTGTCGGCGCGAACCCCGCCTCCGCCAGATACGGACCGAGGTCCGACTTCGCGGCTGGTGCGTCGTTGATCTCGGCGATGAGCAGCGCGCGGCGGGTGCCGTTCGTCACTAACGACGCCAGCACCCTGGCGATCTCTCTCGCCACCGTTCCGCGCATCGGCTCATCTTCGGGGAGAAAGACAGAGAGCTGCTTCTCGCCGCGGCCGACGTACGCGCCGAGGAGGCCGTTGACGAGAATCACGCTCGCACCCGGAACGCGCATCAGCCCCGCCGCCGGCCACTTCAGCAACGCGCCGTATGGGTTGGCCGGATCGGTGGCGGCGAGCATCACGGTCTCCGTCTCGTCGGGGTCATCGCGATTCGAGCGGAGCAGATCGAGAGCGCCGGCGCTGCCGAACTGCGTCGCGCCGAAGCCGGCCACGAAGTAGCCGCGGCGGATACGGCCGGACTCCTCCATCGCCCTCAGGACTGGATAGATCGCGCTGAATCCGCCGGGGACCGACTCAACCGCTGCTGCTTCGCGGACGATGATGCCGTATCGGGCCAGCAATTGATGGGCGAGGGCATTGGCACGCTCGGTCGCGGAGCCGCGTGGCGGCGGAAGGAGCGACCAGCGGCCCTGCGTCGACGGCGGCGCGACCCTGCGCGATCGAAATCCCTGTCCTCGGGGAGCCGCCTTCGGACGCGTGTAGGCCCGCAGCGCGTGAAAGGTGTCGTTCGTGATCACGCCGCGCCAGACCAGGCTCCAGAGCGCATCGACCACGTCGTTGGCGAAGCCGCCGAGGGCCGTCTGAATCTGTGCGAAGAACGACGCACCGCCGGAACGTAGATGCTCGACGATGCGTTGCTCCAGCTCGCTCAACTCAGCGTCGGCGGGCGAACGCAGCAGGGGGAGATGATCGGTGAGGTACAGGGCGATCCGCCCGTCCCGCTCACCAATCGGCTCGACCCCCGTCCAGACGATCTCCCCTGCGGCGCTGAGGGTGTCGAGATCGGACGGTTTGTAGCCGTCGATGCGCGCCGAGAGGATCTCGGACTCCAGGATCGACGCCGGCAGCGACGCCCCTTGCAGCGATTCGATGACTTCGAGCAGACCTTCCAGACCGCGGCGGCGTTTCGTCACGAGCTGCCAGGCGCCGATCAGGCGGGTGTATGCCTTCGAATCGACCGGCTCCACTTCCTTGCGCAGTTTCGCCAGCGAGCGGCGGCGGATGGAGCGCAGCACCTCGCTCTCGCACCACTCGCGCTGCGTCCTGCCGGGGCGGAACTCGCCTTCGACGAGCCGGCCGCGCTCGACGAAACGCTCCAGCGCCTCCGTCACGACTGCTACGCCGAGGCCGTAGCGGCGCGCCACGTCCGGGGGCGTAAATGGCCCGTGCGTGCGCGCGTAACGCAACACCAGATCGCCCGTTGGATCGGCCACCGGCTGGAGATAGCGCTCGGCAAGGCCGGCCGGAAGCGGCGTGCCGAGGGCGTCGCGGTATCGGCTGGCATCCTCGATGGCGATGAAACGCTTCTCGGATGCGACCGGCACCTCGATCACGCGCCCGGCTTTCGCCAGCTCGCGCACGGCCGCCTTCGCATCGATCAGAGTGCGCTGCGCCAATTCGTCCAGCGATAGATCGCCGAGTCGCAGCAGCAGATCGTGGATGGCATCGATCGACTTCGCCTTGTGGCGTTCGTCCAGATGTTGCAGCTCGATCTCCAGCGCCTGCAGGGCATCGGCATCGAGCAACTCGCGCAGCTCCGGCTCGCCGAGAAGCTCGCGGAGCTGAGCCTGATCGATCGCCAGCGCCTGGGCGCGTCGCTCGGCGAGAGGCGCGTCGCCGTCGTAGATGAAATTCGCCACGTAGCGAAAAAGGAGGGAGCCGGCGAAGGGTGATGGTTTCTCCGTGTCGGCCACCACGACGCGGATCGTCCGCTGCTGGATCTTCTTCATCGTGGCCACGAGCGCGGGGACGTCGAAGACATCGCGCAGCACCTCGCGGTAGGTCTCCAGGATGATCGGGAACGATCCGAAGCGGGAGGCCACCTGCAGCAGGTCGAAGGCGCGCTTGCGCTGCTGCCAAAGCGGCATGCGGCGATCCGGCCGGTAGCGCGGAAGGAGGAGCGCTCGCGCCGCCGCCTCGCGGAACTTCGCGGCGAACATCGAGCTGGCGCCGAGCTGGCGGACGACGAGTTGCTCGATCTCGTCCGCGGCGGGGAGTACCAGCTCCGCCCGCGGCGCGGCATCGGTGTCGGGGAAGCGGACGATGAAGCCGTCGTCGCTCCACATCGTCTCCACATCGATCTGCAGTTCGTTGCGCACCTTCGCGGTCACCGCCATCGCCCACGGCGCGTGGATGCGTCCGCCGAACGGCGTCAGAACGCACACACGCCAATCGCCGAGGTCGTCGAGGACGCGCTCGATCACGATCGTGCGATCGTCGGGGACGGAGCCCGTGGCGGCACGCTGATCGTCGAGGTACTGCAGAAAGTTCTTCGCCGCCAACTCGCCGAGGTCGTGTTTCGTGGTCAGTCGCTTCACCGCGGCGGCAGGCTGCATCGTGCCGATCTCGCGCACGAGAGCGCCGATGGCCTCGCCGAACGGCACCGTCCGTTCCGCGGCATCGGCCTTCCAGAACGGCATCTTCCCCGGCTCGCCGGGCGCTGGGGTGACGAGCACGCGATCGTGCGTGATCTCCTCGATGCGCCAGGTCGACGCGCCGAGGAGGAACGTCTCGCCGGCGCGTGACTCGAAGACCATCTCTTCATCCAGCTCGCCCACGCGCGCGCTCTGCATCTTGTCGCCACCGGCCAGGAAGACGCCGAACAGGCCGCGGTCGGGAATCGTGCCGCCGCTGGTGATGGCCACGTGCTTCGCTCCCGGCCGCGGCGTGAGGATATTTGTGACGCGATCCCAGGTGATACGCGCCCGCAGCTCCGCGAATTCATCGGAAGGATAGAGGCCGGAGAGCATGTCCAGCACGCCGTCGAACGACGTGCGGGACAACTCCGAGAACGATGCCGCCTGGCGGACGGTGGCGTAAAGCTCGCCGGCGTGCCACGGCTCGACGGAGATCATGGCCACGATCTGCTGCGCCAGCACGTCGAGCGGATTGCGCGGATAACGCGTCGGCTCGATGGCGCCGCGGTGCATGGCGTCGGTCACGGCTGCGCAGGCCAGCAGGTCGCCGCGAAACTTCGGGAAGATGATCCCTTCGCTGACCGTGCCGACCTGATGGGACGCCCGGCCGATGCGCTGCATACCGCTGGCGATCGAAGGCGGCGCCTCGATCTGGATGACGAGGTCGATCGCTCCCATGTCGATCCCCAGCTCGAGCGATGACGTGGCCACGAGCGCCGGCAAACGTCCCGACTTGAGGTTGTCCTCGATCTCGATCCGCTGGGCGCGAGCGATCGAGCCGTGATGCGCCTGTACCAGCGTCTCGCCCGCCAGCTCGTTCAGCGCGCCCGCCAGCCGCTCGGCCAGGCGGCGCGAGTTGACGAAGATGAGCGTCGACCGGTGCGCGCGGATCAGCTCCAGCAGCCGCGGATGGATGGCCGGCCAGATCGACGCGCGGACGCCCTGGCCCGCCGGCCCGCCCGGAACGTCGTCGCGGGAAGACTCATTGAGCTTGGCCATCTCCTCGACCGGCACTTCGACATGGAGGGAGAGCTGTTTCTTCTCGCCTGTGTCGATGATCGTGACTGATCGGGAGTCGGGAGTCGGGGGTCGGGAGTCGGAGCTGGCCGCAGTGGCCGGCTTGCTTTCTGCTCCGACCCCCGACCCCCGACTCCCGACCCCCGAAGCACCCAGGTACCTCGCCACTTCCTCAAGAGGATTCTGCGTCGCTGACAGCCCGATCCTCTGCGGCGTCTTCTCCGCCAGTCTCGTCAACCGCTCCAGCGACAGCGCCAGATGCGCTCCCCGTTTGTTCGGCACGAGCGCATGAACCTCGTCGACGATGATCGTCTCCACACCCCTGAGCATCTCGCGCACGTTCGAAGTCAGCATCAGATAGATCGACTCCGGCGTCGTGATCAGGATGTCAGCCGGGTCGCGGAGGAAGCGGGCCCGCTCCGCCTGCGGTGTGTCGCCGCTGCGGATGGCGATCGACGGGAGCACGAAAGGCTCGCCGCGCTCGGAAGCAAGATTGGCGATTCCCGTCAGCGGCGCGCGAAGGTTGCGTTCGACGTCGACCGCCAGCGCCTTGAGCGGCGAGATGTAGACGACGCGGCAACGGCGCTCTTTGGGAGGCCGCGGCGCGAACATCAACCGGTCGAGCGCCCAGAGAAAGGCGGTCAGCGTCTTGCCGCTCCCCGTCGGCGCGAAGATCAGCGTCCACTCTCCGCGGGCGATAGCCGGCCATCCCATCTCCTGCGCCCGCGTCGGCGTGTGGAAAACGCTCGCGAACCAGTCGCGCACGGCCGGATGAAACGGGGCCATGGCGGCATCGAGCGCGGAGTCTTTGCCGTGTTTCCGTGATGTGGTCAACGTGTGAACCTTCCCACCGTGCTGGACTTTAAGTTCTTCCACTGCAAGAATAGTCTTCCTCCAGGCGACCAAAGACAGGCGGGCGGAAAGACAGGGATGCGGCTCAAGGTGCTCGGCGCTTACGGCGCGTCAGATGCTGAACATAATCTGACGGGCTACCTGATCGACGACTGGCTCGCAGTCGACGCCGGGACCCTCACTTCGAAGTTGTCGTTCGCCCAGCAGGCCCGGATTCAAGCCGTCTTCATCACACATCCTCACGCCGATCACATCCGCGATCTGCCCCATCTCATCCATAACCGCTTCAGCCAGAGCGCCAGTGCCCTGACCGTGTACGCCTCGAAAGAGGTGATGGAGCTCCTCGTCGACAACGTCTTCAACGGGATCGTCTGGCCCGATTTCTCGAAGCTGACCTCGCCTCTGACGCGGGCGCCGGCCGTGATCTACCGGCCGATGATTCCGGGCAAGAAGGTGATGATCGGCGACGTCGGCCTCACCGCGGTGAACGTCCATCACCTGATCCCCGCCGCCGGTGTGATCGTGGAGATGAACGGCCAGGCCATCGCCTTCACCGGCGACACTGGCCCAACCTCGGAGATCTGGAAGCGGACGAACAAGACCCCCAACGTCGTGGCCATCGTCACCGAGGCCTCGTTCCCGAACGATCAGCAATCGCTGGCGGACGAGACCGCCCACCTCTCCCCGAATACCTTCGGCGACGAGCTGAAAAAGATCACCGTCGACGCCCCCGTCTACGCCAGCCACCGCAAGATCCCCTTCGAGCGCGACATCGAGTCCCAAATCCGGAATCTGCGGGATCGAAGGGCGCGGGTGCTGCTGGAGAAGAACTACACGCTGTAGGTCTCAAAAAGATCATCACCACAAAGACACAGAGGACACGGAGACCTTTCTGCGACCTCTGTGTCTCTGTGGTTAGAGCTACTTCACCCCAATCTCCGCCGCCACCGCTCGCAGAACCCTAAAATCCTACCCTGGTGTTCGCAGCGTCACATGCTGCGTCGCGTTGTCGGTGACCGAAACGAATCCCCAGATTGCCATCCCCGGAGTCAGCGGCTCGATCTCGAACCGCAGCAAGTACGGCGCGTCGGTGAGGGGAGCGTAGTACGAGATCTCGACAACCGGCGGCCGTACGGGCACCGAATAAGTGCCGGCAGGGTTCGAATAGATGCGCTGAACGACTTGCAGATCGTAGATGTCGTCGCGGGCAAGCTGCTCCGTTCCCTCGACGAACACCCGAACTTCAACGCGGCCGAGGACGTCCGGGTCGATGCCGTAGACGCGGAGCGTAATGCGTTTGACGGGCGCGGGATTCGTCACATCGAGAATCTGAAACTTGTGTTTAAAGAAACTCTCTTCACGAACGACCGGCAACTCCACTGTTTCGCCCGTCGACGCCTCGCGAAGGAGGAGAGACAGATAGACGTCGGCGGCGAACGCGCGTTCGACGTACATGATCGACCCGGTCGTTTCACCGGGCCGGGTTCTGAAGAATTCAATTCCAAACGTATTTTGGGAGCTTGGTCCTGTGGGGTCGTCGCATGGAGGCTCGCAACCAGGCAGCACCGCAACCGAGTTGTCCACATTCCTGAATTGCGATCCTTGAGATGACCACGAGGAACCAAATGCGCCGGGTGCATCGACCACGGTGATCGGCAGCAGGATCCTCTCCATGTCGGGCAATGGCGGGATTCGCTGGGCGTGGGCACCCACGGTTGTGGCCGCCACGACAATGATGGCAAAGAGATAGCGTTTCATTCAGGTTGCGCAACACGCATGATGGGTCAGCTATGCTCCGGCCGCATTGGACAGGGGTGTCTGTGCCACATGCGCGGGCGTGATCGGAACGCCCGCGCATCGGTTGAAAGGTCCCGCTATGACCGCCATGACTCGCAAATAACTATCCTACAAAACCGGTGGTGTCGATGCTGCGCTCGGCTGCCGGCTGTCAGGTGTTCACTCCTTCGAGGCAATCAATTGGCTCCGGGATGCTTTCAATTGCCTCCGGGATGCTTTCAATTGCATCCAAGATGCTTTCAATTGCCTCCGGGATGCTTTCAATTGCCTCCGGAATGCTTTCAATTGCCTCCGGAATGCTTTCAATTGCCTCCGGAATGCTTTCAATTGCCTCCGGGATGCTTTCAATTGCCTCCGGAATGCTTTCAATTGCCTCCGGGATGCTTTCAATTGCATCTGGGATGCTTTCAATTGCATCTGGAATGCTTTCAATTGCCTCCGGAATGCTTTCAATTGCCTCCGGGATGCTTTCAATTGCCTCCAGGATGCAATCAATTGACTCCGGGGGGCAATCAATTGACTCCGGGGGCCGCCGCAGATGGCGCGGATACCGGCGGATCACTCCCGGCGGATCATCACATCGCCCATCACCAGCAGATCCATCTTCGTGCGCAGGAACCAGTCGAGGGCTTGGGCCGGGGTGTTGGCGAGGGGCTCGTTCTCGACGATTTCGGTCCCTTCGCGCTCGGTTGGAACACGGCGACGCCGGTGCGGGCAGGCTCGCGGACCAAACCGCCCCGGCGACAACCCCCCTAGCGGATCTTTCCGCGACCCCATCCGGGGTCGGCTTTGGGGATCGGAACAGATACCGGTGGTCGCTCGCTGACGCTCCCACCACCGGCTACCGTACGAGCCGCCTCCGGCGGCTTAACGCCACGTAGTAGCTTACGGTCGTGTGGTTGGTCTTCTGTCTGACCCCCGGGACCGCGCGACCGCGCAACCTCGCGACCTCGCCTACCGCACCCCAATCTCCGCCGCCACCGCCCTCGCGTCGTACACCTTCCCGTCCTTGATCACCGTCACGACTCTCCGCACGTCGCTGATGTTCGTCGATGGATCGCCGTCGATGATGTCGAGATCGGCCAGCTTGCCGGGGGCGATCGACCCGAGCACGTCGTCGTGCTTCATGACGGTGGCGGCGCCGAGGGTGGCGATGCGCAGCACCTCGGCGGGCGGGATGCCGGCCTGGACGTACAGCTCCAGTTCGCGGTGAAGGGAGAAGCCGGCCATGGCGTCCGTTCCGGCCACGATGGTCACGTGGTTGTCGTACAGCGCCTTGACCATCGCCAGAAGATTGCGGAACGAGTCACGGTAGCGCTGGTCCATCCCCTCGGGGACCGGCAGGCCGCCACTGAGGAAGCCGCGGCGCACCTGCGGCGGCAGGCGATCGGCGACGGCCGCGTAGCTGGGCGACATCGTCCCTTTGCGCGACACGAACATCCCCTCGAAGATCGAGAGCGTGGGATCGCTGACGATCTTCTTCTCGTGCAGCATGCCGAGGAACGCCTGCACCGGCGGAGACTGCAGATCGAGCGTGGCCGCGCGCTCGGCGACGGCTGTGAAGCGCACCGGTGTATTGGTGTCCTTCACCTCGGGCCAGAAGCTCAGAAAGAGAAAGTTGACGTGCTGGATCTCGTCGTAGCCGTCGCGCACCGCGTCCTCGGCACGCATGAGCGCCGGCACGTGCCCGCTGACCCGCAGCCCGTGCTCGTGCGCGCGTCGGGCGATCACCGGAACCAGCTCGGGCTTCACGGAGCTGTAGATCTTGATCTGCTCGTAGCCGAGCTTCGCGTAGTTGTCGACCGCGGCACGAGCCTGCTCCTCGTTGTCCACCAGCACCTTCGTCGGCCCCGCGTATTTGCCCGGGCCGTCGATGATGCCGGCCATGACGATGCGCGGCCCGATGGCGTCGCCGCGCTCGATCTTCTTCCGCAGATCTAGCAGGAAATCGGTGTCGTTGGCCAGATCGCGCACCGAGGTGACGCCGTTGGCAATGTCGAGCATCCCGTCGTCCGGCGAGTTGTGCGTGTGCATGTCCCACAGCCCGGGGATGACGGTGCGGTTCTGCGCGTCGATCCGTTCGAGACCCTCCGGAGCGGCGATGCCGATGCCGGCGGACTCGATGTGGTTTCCGCGGATGACGATCGTCGTTCCGGGCGTGGTGGTCATCGTCACCGGATCGAAGAGCCGCGCGTTCGTGATGACGATGCCGCCGCCCGCGGGCACGTGCGCGAGGCGCCTGGCCGCGCGCGCCACCGCCTCATCGCGCCATTTGTCCTGCGCCTCCAGCAGCCGCGGTACCTCGGAATCCCAGCCGTCGACAATGACCGACGACCACGACGAGGCCGACGCGAACAGCTCCTTCCGTTCATCGAGCCACACGGGATCCGGCGTGAATCCGAGGCCGTTGATCTCGTAGCAGGTGACGTGTTGGGTCTTCCCACCGGCCGAGACGTTCAGGTCACCGACTCTCCGGATCGACGCCTCGCCGGCCGGGAGAAGCGCCAGCCGCTGCTTCGGCGCCGCCAGCAGCGCCCGCGCCAGCACTGCCGTCTCCTCGGGCGGGCCGTACATCGAGACGAAGAAGGCGCTGCCGTTTCCAGGGGCGTTACCGCTTTCCGCGCCGTTCGACCAGGCCCCGTTCGCGAACGTCTCCACCACCGGCACCTTGAAATAGTCATAGCCGTCGGTCTTCAACGACATCGTGACGGAGTGCGTATCCGTGCTCATGACCGTGTGCGTCTTCGGCCGCGTCCTCGGTCGTTGAACTCGAAGTCGATCGTCCGCGTGTTGCCGTCCGTCGTCACAGTCTCGGTGCCGGCGCGGTGTCCGCCGAGGATGAAGGCGCGCGTCTGCGGAGGGGTTGTGTGGGCACAGGCGGCAAGAGCGAGGGCGAGAAGACCAAGGAAGCGGATACGCATCGGCAAAGTGTACGATCTGACGCCAATGTCCCGCACCCCCGTCTCCGTCCTCATCCACACTCTCGACGAGATCGAGAACATCGAGGACTGCCTCCGGTCAGTGGAGTGGGCTGACGAAATCTACCTTCTGGATTCGTTCTCGAAGGATGGGACAGTCGAGCTGGTCCGCGAGAAGTTTCCGCGCGTCCGCATCGAGCAGCGCGAATACCTCGGCGCGGCGTCGGCGAAGAACTACGCCATCGACCGCGCCGCGCACGACTGGATCTTCGTCATCGACGCCGATGAGCGGGTAACCCCGAAACTCCGCGACGAGATCCTGCGCACGCTCGACGGCCCGCTCGACCTCTGGGCCTACTCCGTCGGCCGCCTCAACTTCATGCTCGGCAAGCCGGTGCGCTACTCCGGCCTCCAGCGCGACCGCGTCACGCGTCTTTTTCACCGCGGCCACGCGCGCTACCCGAACAAACGCGTCCACGCCGACCTCGTCGTCGACGGCGCCACCGGACGCCTGTCGCAGAAGATGGATCACTACTACATCCGCACCTTCGATCACATGATCGCCAAGATGACGCGTTACGCCGACTGGGGCGCCGCCCAGATGTTCATCGACCGCCGGACGACGAACGTCCTCGGCATCCTCGGCCATCCCATCGCCCGGTTCGTCCGCGACTTCATCTTCAACCTCGGCTTCCTCGACGGCACCCGCGGCCTCATCTCCGTCGGCATGCACGTCTATTACACGTTCTGGAAGTACGCCAAGCTCTGGGAGCTGACCCAGCGCAAACGCCAGGGCAAGCCGGTCCCGCTACCGAAGCTGGATGAAGGGGAAGGGCGGTGGGAGTTGCCGTGGGTGAAGGGCGGAAGTTAGCTACGTTCCCTTAGGCTTCTGCGCCTCTCGCATCGCCTCCGCCACCTCGATCGGGACATTGCGCTGCTCGAGGTCGATCTCGCGGATGACGATGCCCCCTTCGAACTTCCATTGGTGTTTGGGGCGGTAGACGCCGATGTCGTGGACGCGGGAACCGGCCACGAAGCGGATGGCGCCGCGGCGATAGTCGAAGGCGCGGCCGTTGCGGGTGTGGATGGCGGCGTCGATGCGATACGTGCCGGCGACGAGGTCGAGCGCGGGCATGATGAAGCGGACGCGCCCGTTTGTCTCGAGCCTCTCGGGCATCAGTCCTTCCAGTTCCGTATTCGTGCCGTACACGCACGTGCCGTCGGCGTGGTAGATGCCGATGCCGAAGACGAAGTCCTCCTGCGGCACGCGGACCGTGACGTCCATCTCGACGGCCACCGGCGTGCCGGGACCGAGGGCCACGAGCTCATCGCCGCGGCCGTCGACGAGCGCGACGCGCGAGAGCACGACCTCGCCCGATCCCCACCGTTCCTCCTCGTTGGAATCCTCGCGCGGCGGCGTTTCCGCTTTCGCTTCGCTGGCAACGGCACGGGGCGGAGCGGTCTGGGTCGATGACACGGCCTGCAGATAGGCATCGACGACGCGCACCGGATCGCCGATCGTCTCCGGCTCGCCGTGATCGAGCCAGAGGGCGCGGTCGCAGAGGTTGCGCACCTGGTCGAGCTGGTGCGTGACGAAGACCAGCGTCACGCCGCGGTACTTCATCTCCTGAATCTTGGCTACGCACTTGGCGGAAAACTCCTCATCGCCGACGGAGAGCACCTCATCGATCAACAGCACGTCAGGATCGACGTGGACGGCGACGGCAAACCCGAGCCGGACGTACATGCCCGAGGAATAGGTCTTCACCGGCTGGTCGATGAAGTCGGGGATGCCGGAGAAGGCCACGATCTGGTCGAAGCGGGCGTCGATCTCTTTCCGGGAGAGTCCGAGCATGATGCCGTTGATGTAGATGTTCTCGCGGCCGGTGATCTCGGGATGAAATCCGGCCCCCAGCTCGATGAGCGCGGCCACGCGGCCGTTGACGCGCACGCTGCCGGTGGTCGGCTTGAGGATGCCGGAGATGAGCTTGAGCAAGGTCGACTTCCCCGAGCCGTTGCGCCCGATGATGCCGAAGGCCTCGCCGCGGTCGACGGCGAACGAGACATCCCGCACCGCCTCGACGCTCGTCTCCGGCGTCAACACCAGGTCGCGCTTGAGCAGCGCGCTCTTGAGCGTAGCGAACTGCGAGCCACGTCCCCACAGCCGGTAGGACTTGGAGACGTTCGTCAGGGCGATGGCGTAGTCGGACACTTTGATGATTATGCGCGGTCGCGAGGTCTCGCGGTTACGCGGTCTCGGTTCGCGCGGGCTGGAGGTCAATCCTGTTCCGGGCAACCCCGCGGCTTGGCAGCCGCGAGACCGCGTAACCCCGCAACCACGCGACCTCTAAATCGCCTCCGCCAGCGTGTCCCGCAACCGGCCGAACACCGTGATCCCCATGGCTACCGACACGAACGCGTAGGCGATCATCAGGAGCATGTCGGCCAGGCCGGGCAGATGGCCGAAGAAGAGAATGTCCTGATACGAGACGACGAAGGGCGTCATCGGATTCAGGCGGAGCAGCGCGCGGAAGGGGCGGGAGGCGACGCGGTCGATGAGGTAGAGGATCGGCGTCACGAAGAAGCCGAGCTGCATCAGGTTCGTGAGGATGTCCCGCAGATCGCGGAAGAGCACTGACGCCGAGGCCACCGTCATGGCGATCCCGGCAACGAAGAGCGTCTGCAGGATCATCAGGACGGGCACCAGAAGCATCGTGGAGCTCAGCGCGATGTCGCCGTGCAGCGCGAACCCGACCGTGGCGATGAGGAGGATGGGCATGGCCAGCGCGAAGTGGACGAGGTGCGATGCCACGGTGACGAGCGGCAGGGCCTCGGCGGGAAACATCACCTTCTTGATCAATCCCGCATTCGAGGAGATGGCCGTCGTCGACTCCAGCACCGCCGCGGAGAAAAACGTCCACGGCAGGATCCCAGCGAAAAGAAACAGCGGGTAGGGATGGATCACGTTCGACGGAAAGAAGAAGGTGAAGACGACTGTGTAGACCGTGAGCAGCAGCAGCGGATTGGCCAGCGACCAGAAAAACCCGAGGATCGAGCCGCGGTAACGCGCCTTCAGATCGCGCGCCGTGAGGGCGGCGATGAGCTGCCGATAGCGGTACAGCGTGCGAAGCTCGTCCACGCGGTGAGTGTATCTTGCCGGGCTTCGGGCGTTGTCGTGATGCTGCGCGTTTGGGGTGTTGTCGGTTGTCGCGGACTTTGCGGGCAGGAGAGAGATTGCAGCAAAGGCGGTTGTCGGTTGTCAGTTGTCAGTGCGCGGGTGTTGGGTAGCCTGTCATTCTGAGCGACGCGAAGAATCCCCGGCTCGGAACCCGCGGCACGAGCGTCGACGCAATCTGTCCGAGGGTGGGCGGTCATGCGCTGCTGATCGGTCCGCGCGAGCAACATTGACTGTCGCGATCACGCCTCCAGGTCACGGCGGCGCGTGGCGCACAAGCGCAGATCGTCCGGCAGCGCGCAACCGCCCGCCCTCCGACGAATCGCGTCAGCGTCAATGCCGCGGGCTCCGGGCCGGGGATTCTTCGGGTCGCTCAGAATGACAGGCTACCAACCCCCGACCCCCGACAACCGCGCACCGACAACCGACAACGCGCGAAGCGCAGTTCACGGACGCGCCTTGAACTTCTCCCACAGCAACGTCTGATTCGTATCGAGCGTGATCTCTTCGCCGCCGATGTAGAGATGCTTCACATGCGAGACGATCTCCAGCGGATCGCCGTCGGTGACGATGATGTTGGCCATCTTGCCTGTCTCCAGCGAGCCGATGCGGTCGGCCAGACCGAAGATTTGCGCCGGGGCGATCGTGACCGCGCGCAGCGCCGCATCCTTCGGCAGTCCGAAAGCGACGCAGGCGGCGGCCTGATACGGCAGGTTGCGCGCGTTGTGCGAATCCTGCGACTGGATGGCGAACGGGATTCCGGCGTCGTACAGCGTCCTGGCGTTCGTGAAGACCAGATCGTACGGATCATCCTCGCGTGGCGGGAGAGCCAGGATCGGTCCAAGGATGACCGGGATGTGCCGCGACTTCAGCTCAGGAATCACGCGGGCCACATCGTCCGCATCGGCCAGGATCACCTTCAGCTTGAACTCGTCGGCGAACTTGAGGGCGGCGCGGATGTCGCGCTCCAGGTTGGCGTGCATGACCACCGGCTCTCGCCCTTCCACCACCGGCACGAGAGCCTCGAGGATGACGTCGCGGTCGACGCGCCTGATGGCCGCGTTGCCCGACCGCGCCGCGGATGCTTTCGCGTACGCCTGCGCGTCGCGGAACGTGTCGGTCAGCTTGTCGATCTGCTTCGTGTAGTTCTTCTTCGCTTCCCTGGCTGCCTCCTCGTCCTGCGGCACCTCGTCGAAGGCACTGCTGCGCAGCCGGGGGAAATGGATGTGCATCGCCAGCGGCGCCTTGAGCGTCATCTCCTGCGGCGTCCAGCCGGCCAGCTGAATCATGGCCGACGAGCCGGAGATGATGCCTCCCTCCGGTTCGGTGACGACGCTGGTGATGCCGTTGACGCGCGTGACGGGGATGATGTTGCTGTGCGGATTCACCGCGATCTCGGCGCGGGCATTGGGGTTGATGTCGCCCAGCTCCGCCGTATCGACCGTGCCGGGCACGGCGCTGATCTCTTCCAGGCCGACGTGCGAGCCGCTGTCGATGAGGCCCGGGTAGACGAAGAGGCCAGTGCCCTCGATGACTGTCGCGTTCGCGGGGATGGCAACGTTGGCACCGACGGCCGTGATGAGGCCGTTGTTGAAGACGATTGTGCCGTTGGGGATCGCCGGCGACGTGACGGGGACGATGGTGGCGTTGCGGATGGCGACCATCGGCTTCTTGCCGGGATTGTTGATGATCACCGATTGGGCGAAGGCGGACGATGCGATTGCGCAGGCCAGGAGACCGCCGGCGAGCCGCCTGGCGAGCCGCCGGCGGTCCAGCCGCCGAGCCGGCGGCGCTACGCTGCACGCGCTGCGCGCTTTGTTAGTCATTGGTCACCTCCGGCTTGGCCTCGTCGTCGCTCTTGCCCGGCCGCGCCGTCTTCTTGTTCTTCGCTTCCTCTTCCGCTTCCTTCTTCAGGCGATCCTTCTTTTCTGTCGCCAGTTGTTGGCGCATGGCCAGGTCGCGCGTGCGGTCGAAGAGGATCTCGCCGTCGACGAGGGTCGTCTCGACGCGCGAGTAGGCCGAGAAGGGATGTCCGTTCCAGATGACGAGATCGGCGTCCTTGCCGACGTCGATCGATCCGATGCGATGGTCGAGGCGGAGCAGCTTCGCCCCGTTCAACGTGCAGAGCTTCAGCGCCTCCTCTTCCGAAAGACCGCCGTACTTCATGGCTTTGGCCGCGTCCTGATTGAGGTGTCGGGCCAACTCGTCCGAGTCGGAATTGACGACGGTCACCACGCCGGCGCGATCCATGAGCGCCACGTTGTAGGGAATGGCGTCCCAGGCCTCAGCTTTGAATCCCCACCAGTCGATGAACGTGCCGCCGCCCACGCCATGCGCGGCGATCTCCCGGGCCACCTTGTAGCCCTCGAGCACGTGGTGCAGCTCACGGATCTTGAAGCCCTCTTCATCGGCGACGTTGAGCAGCATCATGATCTCGTCGGAGCGGTAGCAATGCGAGTGGACGTCGATCTTGCCGCGCAGGATGTCCACCATCGTCTCCATCAGGATGTCGCGACGCGGTGGGATCGGGGTCTCACCGCGTTTGCGGCGTGCCTCGTACTCGTCCCAGCGCGCCACGTAGTCCTTGGCGTCGATGAACGACTGCCGGATCACTTCCTCCACGCCCATGCGTGTCTGCGGGTACTGGGCGGGGATGCCCGGCGGGGGCCGGAAGTTGGATGACTTCGGATTCTCGCCCAGGGCGAACTTGATGGTGCGGGGGGCATCAGCGATCGGCCATTCCGAGACCGGATGGCCCCACTTCCACTTCACGATCTGCGACTGCCCGCCGATCGGGTTGGCCGAGCCGTGCAGCACCAGCGCCGTCGTCGTGCCGCCGGCGAGCTGGCGATAGACGTTGATGTCTTCGTTGTTCAGCACGTCTCCGATGCGCACCATGCCGCTGTTCGGGAGCGAGATCTCGTTGACGCTTCCCTCGACCGCCGTGTGGCTGTGCGTATCGATAATCCCGGGCATCACGAACTTCCCGGCGGCGTCGATGACCTGCGCGTTCGCGGGGGCCTTGACCTGATCGTTCGTCCCGACCGCGGCGATCTTCCCGCCGTGGACGAGGATCGACCCGTGCTCGATCTTCCCGTGCGTGATGGTCAGGATCGTGGCATCGCGGATGACGATGTCTTGAGCGAACGCGGTAGTTGCCAGAAAGAGGAACGCCAGCGCGAGGATTGGTTGTCGGTTGTCAGTTGTCGGTTGTCGCTTCGCCGTACCGGCCACCGCCAACCGAGCACCGACAACGTCTTTAACGATTCTCATTTCCTGCTCCCAGTAAACGGGAACGTGCCGAGCGTCGTCGACACCGTCCCTTCCATATTCGAGCCGTGCAATGTGCCGTGGAAGACGCAGTCGCCCGATTCTCCCTTGCCGCCGCCGGCGATCGAGAATTGCACGGTGGTGCCGTCGAATGTTCCGTTGCCGATGTTGCCCGCACCGTGGTCGCCGGAGAACGTGCCGCTGATCTGACCGTTCTCGGCATGGAGCGTGGCCAGGATGCTCACGTCACCCGACGTTGCGTTCACGACGAAGCTCCAGCTTCCGTCGACACCGGACGTCGTCGATGATGACGACCCCGGCTTCTTCTTTTCCTCTTCGGCCGGGACCTTCGTTTCGCGGCCGTCGATGAAGATCCGCTTCACTTTCGACTCTTTATCGAAGATCGGTTTGTCGGTGATGACGAGGTTGGCGATCTTGCCGCGCTCGAGAGAGCCGAGCTGGCGGTCGATTCCGATGATCCGCGCCGGATTGAGGGTCGTGGCCTTCAGCGCGTCATCGGCGGAGAGGCCGTTCTCGATGGCCTTGCGGATTCCGGGGAGGTAGTCGCCGCTCTTGCCCGCGCCGCTGACGAGCGCGAAGAGCACGCCGTTCTTTGCCAGAACCGCGGGCGTGGTTGGCGCGAGTTGCCGGTCGCGGATGACCCGCAGAGGCTGTTCCTCGCGGTCCTCCTTCGATGTCGGCGGTTCCGGCCACTTCGTCGAGACGAGCACCGGCGCTCCGATCGCTTTCAGTTCGTCCGCCATCCGGTAACCCTGCCGCCCTCCGGCGATGATCATCCTGACGTTGAACTCTTTGGCGATGGCCTCGGCGCGCCGCATCATCAGATCGCTTTCGGCGACGAAGACCAGCGGCACGTCGCGCCGCAGCACCGCGCCGAGGGCCTCGAGCGACGGGTTTTCATCGGGACGCTTGTTGCCGGCCGGGCTCTTGTCGTAGATCGCATGCGCGGCGGAGTACTGCTGGGCGTCGAGCAGCGTCTGGCGGATGTACGAGATCACTCCCATTAGCGAGTCGGGGTAGGTCCATGCCGGGCGGGGATTGAACGAGACCTGCTGCGCGGCCGGATTGCGGATGACGCGCGATTCCATCGTTTCGTCACCGAGATTCAGCGCCACCGATTGGCCGTTGAAGATGCCGAACAATGGAGCGATCACGATCGTTGTTACGCCCGTGGCGCGCTTGGCCTCGACGTCATCGTCGGAAAGCTTGGCCTCGCGGAAGGCCAGGAACGACGGACTGGTCTCCGGCAACGGCGCCGGGGGCGGAGTGCGCGCGCCGCCGCCTCCCCCTCCACGCCGCCGCGGCGCGCTGGGGCTGGGAAAGCCGAGCGACGTCTGCGCGTCGATGAGGCCGGGGTAGACGTGCGCGCCCTTGACGTCGATCACGGTCGCGTCGAGCGGAATGGCCACACTCGCGCCGACTGACTCGATCAGCCCGTCGCGAATGATCACCACACCGTTGGCGATCTCCGGCCCGCTGACCGGATGGACAGTCCCGCCGGTGATCGCATACACGCCCGGCGCATCGGCAAAGCCGGGCCCGGCAGCGAGAAGAAGGAAGAGGAGAACGGAAAAACAGAGGAAACGTCTGGACATTCGCACCTCCGGCGGGGCGACATGATACGGGATGGGTGTGGGGTGTGGGGAGTGGGGTGTGGAAGGGGGTCGGGGGTCGGGAGTTGGGGTTCGGGCAGTTGTCGGTTGTCGGTTGTCTGGGGTCGGAAGTCGGAGCTGTCATTCTGAGCGACGCGAAGAATCCCCAGCATGGAATCCGCTGGATGAGCGTTGACGCGATTCGTCCGAGGGCGGGCGGTTGTGCGCTGCCGGAACGATCTACGCTCGTGCGCCGCGCCCATGTGACGTTGGACGCGCGATCGCGGCCACATCATCAAATTGCTCGCGTGGACCAATGAGCAGCGCCTGACCGCCCACCCTCGAACAGATTGCGTCAACGCTCGTGCCGCGCGCTCCCGGCTGGGGATTCTTCGCGTCGCTCAGAATGACAGTTACCCAAGCAGCCGCTCCGACAACCGACAACCGACAACCGACCCCCGATCCACCCCCACGTTGACTCCCGTACCCCCCTTCGCTACGCTCAACGACTCCCATGGTCCTCTTCAACTACGCCACCAAAGAGATCACCGCGAAGATCGTCTATTACGGTCCGGGGCTCTGCGGCAAGACGACGAACCTGCAGTTCATCTACGATTCGCTGCCGTCCAACAACAAAAGCAAGATGCTTTCTCTGGCCACGAAGACGGATCGCACGCTCTTTTTCGACTTCCTTCCTCTGGACCTCGGCAAGATCCGCGGGATGCGCACCAAGCTGCAGCTCTACACCGTGCCAGGGCAGGTCTACTACAACTCCACACGCCAGCTCGTGCTCAAAGGTGCCGACGGCATCGTCTTCGTCGCCGACAGCCAGGATCACGCCACCGACGCCAACCTGGAGTCGCTGCAGAACCTGGAAGACAACCTCAAACGCCAGGGCGTCCGCATCCGCGAGATCCCGCTGGTCATCCAGTACAACAAGCGCGATCTCTCCAACGCGCTGCCGGTGACGAAGCTTCAGTCCGAGGTGAACAAGCTCGGCGTACCGCCCTTCGAGTCGGTGGCCACGACCGGCCTCGGCGTGGAGGAGACGCTGAAGGGCATCACGCAACTCGTCCTCGCCCATCTCGTCAAGAAGTACGGGCTGGAAGGGTCAGAGCCTCTCGATCGGGAGATCCAGATCCTCAATCCGACCATTTCTCCCGAAGCTCGCCCACACGATTCGCTCTGGGATGAGGACGAGGATGTCTTCAGCGACGCATCGCCTCCCGCCTCGCCGTTCACACTCGACGACGCCAGCGGCGCCGAGGACATCCCACTCGTTCCGACGGAACTGATCGGCTCCGCGCCCGCCGCACAGGCCTCGCCGCCACCGGAACCATTTGACGATTTCGAGGACTACTTCGCGAATCCAATGCCGAAGTCTGCCACGCCGCCACCGGCCTCGGGCATGTCCATCCGAGGTTCCGGCTCGGCCCTTTCGGCGCTCGAGGAACTTCCGAACGAGGTGCCAATGATGTCGATCGAGATTCCTCTCCCCGAGGGCATCCTTAACTCACTCCCCGACCTCGGCGCACCGTCCGCCTCCCGCGCGGCCGCCCAACCCCTCCCCGCCGACCGCCGCGCCACCGACGGCCTGGTGAAGGAGATCACCGTCCCGCTCAACCTGACGAGGGAAGAGCTGCTCCAGAACCGGAAACTGCGTCTGAAGATCACGCTGGACGTGAATCTCCTGGGGTGAAACGAAACCAGAAGGCAGAAACCAGAAACCAGAAGTCAGCCGCTTCGTTTCTGGTTTCTGGTTTTTGGTTTCCCCCGAGAATGTTGCTCCCTCGATCGGCGTTGTCCCGAACCGCCGAAGGCCCTTCTAGTTTCTGCCTTCTGGTTTCTGGTTTCCGATAGGAGGGGTGGCCGAGTGGTTTAAGGCAGCGGTCTTGAAAACCGCCGTACCCGTAAGGGTACCGTGGGTTCGAATCCCACCTCCTCCGCCACGGGCACGGCCCGGTGCGTTGGTTTGCCAGCCTTCGCGCCACATCTCTTCTCACCCTGCAGCATGGCGGTTTGAAGATCGTCCACACTTCCCGGCCAATTCAGGCGAACTATGCTCGCAGTCTGATTGCGGCCGCTAGCGCCAATACAGCGGCAAGGGCCATCAGCATCCACCCGGACAGTGTGGGCACGGCATTGACCACGGTGAGCGTTCCTGACGCGGCGGCGCCGGGTGGAGCCTCGTTGGAAGTGACTTGCGACGTCGTGTTGATGTGTGCGCCGAGGACTGTCCCCGCCACACGAACGGTAATCGTGCAGGACTGGCCCGCGGCAAGCACATTCGACGTGCTGGAGAAGGTATCCGTGCCGGGATTGATGGAGAAGATCCCTCCCCCGGTTGCAAGCGTGCTGCACGTGCCGCCGGTTTGGGTGATGAGATCGATCCCCGCCGGCATGGTGTCGCTGAACTGAACGTTCGTGAGTGGAACAGCGTTCGGATTCGTCACCGTGATCGTTCCGATGGACGTGCCGTTGAGCGCGACCACCGCGGGGTTGAAGCTCTTGGTGATGACCGCGGAAGCGGCCTGCGCAAACATTGTTCCTGCGAAGGATGCGCTGATGAGCAACGCCATGATGAGAGGAAGACGCGACGACCTTTGATTCATGCCACTCCTTCTTGACTGCGGAGTCGTAATGATTGTCGGACACTCCGCGCTCGTGCATCGGCTGCCCCGAGGTCGCGATAGCATACAACGGCGAGCAGAGGCCGTTGTCCTGGTGCCGGCATGATGGCCCGAGACTCTCTTTGGCCGGGGCACCGCGTTATTTGTGACCCTCTACCGCGCCATCTTCGTCAGCTCCACGAATCCCGGATCGTCCTTCATCGAGGCGAACACGTAGTCGACGCGGGCTTCCCACATCTCCATGGCCCGGACATCGTCGTAGCGCTCGTACTGATAGAAGTGGCGCTTGAGGAGCTCCATCGCTTTACCCTTGTTGCCCAGGAGGGCGTAGATCGCGGCGAGGTTGTAGGACGCGGCCAGCTCTCCCTCGTTCTCTTTGGCGATGCGAAGAGCCTCCTCTTTTCTTCCGCTGTCGACGAGGTACGTGGCGGCGAAGATGAGGTTGAAGGGATCGTGAGGATCGAGGGCCAGAGCCTTCTGAACGTATTGGTCCGCTTTGTTGCGCTGGCGTTCGGAGTTCCAGTAGACGGCCATGTTGCGATAGGTGAGCGCCAGCGGATAGGCGGCGATCGATTCCTCGAAGAGCGCCAGGCCTTTCGCCGAGTCGCCCATGTGAATGGTCATCTTGCCGAGGCCGTGCAGGGCTACGGCGCGGGAGAGCGGGTCAGGCTGCATGGTCAGGACGTGATCGAACGTCTGGCGGGCCATGGTCCACTCGCCGGTGTGATGGCGATACAGCTCGCCGAGGAAGCGGGGAGGGACGGGATCGGCGGGATCGATCGCCGCGGCGGCGGCGTAGAGAGTCCGCGCCTTCGGATAGTCGGCCGCCAGCTCCGCCAGGAACGCCACGCGCATCGCCTTCGTGATGCGGGCGTTCATGGCCGGGGAGAGATCGGGGTCAGTGCTGCGCAGCTCCGCGTCCTTCACCGTGACGCCGAGCCGCTTCAGCGCCTTTTGCGCGTCCCGTCCCTGCTTCGGCAGCAGGCAGTGCTCCGCCCAGACCTTCTGATACGCGGAAATTGCAGCCTCTTTGTTCGTGGCGCTCTCCGCCTGTGCCGTTTCCATCAGCGCGTCCGCGGCGGTCTCACGCTGGTAGAGCTGGTGGTGAATCATGTTCTCCACGCTGCTCACCGTGATCGTCCGGCCGGTCGGTTCGACGTGATCGACCACCTTGCCGTCGACGACGAGCAGTACGATGGGCCGCTTCGTGGCCACGTCGAATTTGGCAATCGTGGCGGCGTCATCGGGCTTGACGAGTTGCAGGCCGACGCACTGCGCCGAATACAGCGTCAGCATCCGCGAGGCATTGAGCTCCGACTGATCGATCTCGAACGTATCGGCAGGAAACCACATCACCACGATCGGAGTCGTCAGCGGCTTGTCGCTGGCCGTCACGGTCTTCCACGGCACGATGTAGGCCTCGGGCTTCGGCTGGCTGTTCGCTCCGCCGATCGAACTCATCGAGTTGCGCGGCATCGTGCCGCCCATTCCGCCCCCACCACCGCCCCCGCAAGTAGCACGCAGCGGAAGGGGAGAAGAGATCAGGGCGAGGACTGTGGCGGCGAGAAGGAGTTTGCGCATGGTTGTCTTCCGTGGTTTCGAGAGGTTGATGGTACGCGTTGTATGTCACGGAGAACCAGCATCCGCCGCATGCCCATTTCGCATTTCCGTACTGCTGGATCAGGAAATTAACAAATCTCGCCCTGTAGGGAGCTGGCCGGGCGAAGCGTTGACCTGTCCTACCTGTCATCCTGAGGCTGCCGCAGCCGCGCCACTACTGTTGGTGCTTGCTCAGATAAAGCGTCGCGGCGGAGGACGCCGAAGGACCCCCCGACTACAGGCCGGAAAGGGAGGTGGTGCGTAAATGATCGAACAACCCCCACCCTCTCCCGCAAGTAGTCGGGGGGTCCTTCGGCGCCCTCCGCCGCGGGACTGGATTGGAGCAAACATCCACAATTCGTACCGTGGCTCCGGCAGCCTCAGGATGACGTGCTAAACACTCGCCCGCGCGAACGCCCCCATGCCCCCCTCACCGCCGCCGCAGAATCCATCGCGCGGCGCGACGGGCCACCGGACCGAGGACGGGAATCTGCATCAGGCGGTGCGCGGCGCGCACGGTGCGATCGAGCCTTCCCTGATGATCGCGGTCGTATTCGGAGAGGCGGCGGAGAAACGCGGCCGCAGCGCGGCCCTCGGCGGTCCCGTCCGGCTGGTGACCGTCGTGCCCGGCGATCACGGCCTCGTACTGCGCGAAGAGCGCCCCGTGCAGCGTGTCCGACGAGGCGGTGGCGCGGATATGGCCGGAGACCTCCCGCGCGTCCGCCGGATCGTACTTCGCGATCTCACCGGCCAACGCGTCCGCCGACCATGGCGTGTTCAGGCAGCGGGCGCCGAAGTTGAGGCGGCGCAGACGTTCGAGGTTATCCGTCCGGACCATTCCGCCGATCCCGCGCGCGTCGCAGACGATCACCGCCAGGCCGCAGGCCATCGCCTCGATCGTACACTTCGCCTTGGCGAAGGCGAGGTCATAGCCCGGCAGCAACGCTTCGGGCTCGCTCACCGTGTTGCCGGCGAAGAGTCCGGCCACGTCGACTTCGATTCCGTTGCGGTGGCAGGCCTCCCTAACGAACGGCAGATACGTCCCCTCGTGCGCGGTATTGCTGAAGACGATGGCGCGGCGCGGTCTCTCCGGAAGGGGAGGGCGCTGCGGAAAGCGGCGGGTGTCCACGGCGTTGAGCAGCACCACGACCTTCTCCGGCGCGATTCCTTCTCTTGTGAGCAGGAAATCGGCGCAGGTGTCGTCGACGGCGACGTAACGGAGAATCCGAGGAAAGTGCGGCACCAGAGCGTTCCACCCATGGCAAACGAAGAGAGCGGGCACGGCCGGAAAGTGAAGCAGCGCCGCCATCGTCTCGACCGCGCTGTCGCCGTGGATGATGTCGGGCGCCGCGCCGACCGAGGCGAGGTCGGTCGTTACCGGGACGGTAAGGCGGTCGAGCTGCCGGGACGATTCGCCGAGCACGGTGCTGTAGACGACCGGCGCGTGTCCGTGGCCGAGCAGCCACTCCGCGAGATCGCGCTCATACGTCTGAACGCCGCCGATGGCACCCAGGGAGTGACTTGCGATCAGGACACGAATTGGCCGCTCTCCATCCGTGCGTATAGCGCGTCCCGCAGCGGAATCATGTGCTCGCCGCGGCGGATCACATGCTCGTAGCGGTGGCTGGCCACGCGCTCTTCGCCGTATCGTTCGTAATCCGGCCGCTCGCTCGAGTGCAGCGCCGTCCAGTCGGTGACCAGGCGAAACGACTCCGTGCGGAAGGCATCGCCACCGTGCCGCGACTGCAGCTCGCTCACGTCGCTGATCGCATGCGCGAAACGCTCCGCCGCGACCATCTTCGCTGCGAACGTCCTCTCATCGAGCTCGACGCGCGTCTCGAACGTGTCGGGTCTGCCCACCACGGCGTATTCGTACAGTTCCGTCTCCGTCCCCGCCGCCGCGATAGCCGCCCCGGCGATAAGCCGGCAGAGATCGTGAACGGGGTTGTAGCCCTCGGCGGCATCGCAGACGACGGTCATCGTGCGGCGCTCGGCGAGCTCCTCCGCCAGCTCGTTGGCCATCGACAGCACGAGCTCGATGTTCTGCTCGCGGATCAACGCGTACGCCTCCCGGTCGGAAAGGCGGCCGAAGATCGAGCCCGGCCGCGCGCCGGTTTCACGCAGCAGATCGGCCGTCGCCGGCACCCGCGACACGGATGAATGTCCGGATCCGTCCGTGAGCACGTGCACCACCGGCCGCGTGCGACGCAACCAGCCGTAGAGGAGCAGCTCGTGGCCCGGGTGCGCCACGAGCAATACCGGGTCGGACGAATTCACGCGACCATTATCGTTCACGAGCGCGCCGCGCTATGCCTTGCGCGCGTTCAACATCACCAGTACCGCCGGACAAGCGCCAGCAGGGCGACGCTGTTACAAACGAGCGCCACGGCGACGATCGCCCACGGACTGACGCGCCATCGGACCCGAGGGAGCCTAATCACGGCGAGGAACAGCGGGAGGATCTCGAGGAAGTAGCGGCCCTGCACGCCCTCGATTGCGTCGCCGCAGACGATCGACCAGATCAGGTACTGCGACAGAAGGATGCCGCAAACTGTCATCGCCACGATGGCCGCCGCCACCATCCGCACACGCCCTCGCGGCGCCGTGCCGGTCGTAAGCGCGGCGGCGATCAGCAGGATGATTTCCGCGGTGATTACGAAGGGCGACAGCTTGAGCTCGTTCGCACCGAAGCGTCCGACCATCTCTTCGACATAGAAACGCCCATTGGTCACGACGTCATGCATGGCCACCCTGGCGAACTGCACCGGATCGGCGGCGACGCACTGGAATTGTGCCGCGGCATCGACCGGCAAACCGGCTCGCGGGTTATAGGCACCGCGGCTGGCCGCCGCAAGCGACAGCAGCGTCCCGGCAGCGGTGGCGGCAATGATGGCCATCCGGCTGCGCCGGCGGAACGGGGCCACAAGTACCAGTAGCGCGATGAGGAAGTATGCAGGCTTGCAGAGAGCCAGCGCGAAGCCGCACAGCGGCACCACCCAAACGCGTCGAGGCGGTACAAGGAGCAGGGCCGTGAAGAGCCACGCCAAAGCCATCGTCACGGCGTCGGCGGACAACGACGCCAGCTGGTAAAGCGACATCGGCAGGAGCGCGGCGGCGGCAAAGATGCTGCCGTAGTCAGGCGCCGCGCGGATCGCCAGCGCGATCAGGATTACCGCCACGAGGAGATTAGCCACGCGCCCACCGTAAAAAACGATCACCGGCCGGAGAGGCAAAGCCGCCACGAGCGACTGCGCCACGTATGGCAGCGGTGTGTACCACGCCGCGAAACCCACCGTCCCGCCAGACGCCTTGTCATAGGGCAACGCCGCGGCGATCCGCAGCTTCTGCGCAAGCGTTTCGCGCGGTTCGGTCCGAAACAGGACCCATACGAAATTCTGCGTCGACTTGACGACCGGAACGGTGTCCGGACCACGCTTAGGCAGAAATTGACCGCGGCTGACCGCCAATGTGCGCCAGAAATGATTCTGCTCGTCCGGTACCTCGAACGGAGGCGTCACGAACACGAACGCCAGCCCGAGGAGAAGCGCGGCCGCGACAAAGAGACGCGGCATCACGGTGCGGCAGACTGCGCGAAGGCGATTCCCTTCCCAGCCGCATCGTGGACCAAAGAGCGAAGGCCTGGCGCTGTTGCTTTCTCCTCAAACACAGAGAAATACGGCGCAGCTCAATGAACCGTCGCTTGAAAACCAGGTTGCAAAGAACTGAGAGTTTCGCTCCCAGGATGCTCAAGCGAAGACGCGAAGACGCGAAAAGGGGAAGAGTAGCCTTCGCGATCTTCGCGTCTTCGGGTGAGACAAAGAGTTTCAAGTACTTTGGCTAGTAATAGCGCTTCGCAAGAATCACCAAGGCCTCGACATTGATCGCTACGGCCGTCAGGGCATACAACGCGCGAGCCGTTAATGCGAGCCCCCTGCTTCTCACGGCCGCCCCCACTGGCAGCAACAACACCAGCGCCACAGGAAGAAAATACCGGCCTTGAATTCCCTCCACGTATGTCTTGCCTGGCGGCGTCCAAACGAGGTATTGGGAGAGGCTCACGCCGAGGCAGAGCAGGATGGCCAACAGCACGGCGAAGGCCCTTCCCGCGGGCGCGATGGACACCTCGCTCGTCGCCGCGACCGCAAGGAGCAGACAGAACGCGATGGATGTCAGGATTCCAGGCAACGGCACATCGATCCATCCCAGACTGCCCACAAACTGCTGGCGATAATCGTCAAAACGGGCCACGTAGTCCCGAACAACAACGCTCAGGACGTGAAACGGGTGCGCTTCGAACTCATGGATCTGCGCCTTCGGGTCTGCGTCCGCGCGCAGAGGGTAGTACTGTCGCGCCAGAACAATCGACGACAACACGGCACCAAGGGCCACGGAGCCGAGCAGAAGAACGACCTGTCTCCACTTTCTCTGCGCGCCAAACACAACACGCGGCCGGATCGCCAGAAGCGCGATTGGAGCATAAACCACCTTGCACATCGCCAGCAGGCAGGCTGCAATACACAGTCTCGTCCACCGTCCTGTCCCCGCCTCCTCGTCGGTTCTCACCCGCCACGCCAGCGCGCCTGTATAGAGTGCCAGGCCGATTGTCAGAGCATCCGCCGAGTACGAGCCGAAGAGAAAGAGCGCCATCGGCAGCGACGCCAACGCCGCGATCATTGCCATGAGCTCACCGCTCTCCAGCATCGCCGCGGCGATCAGGATCACCGACGCGGTCGCTGTCACCACACGCCCCACGTAAAATGCGGGCAGCGCCCGCACGTGCACGAGGTCCGTGACCAGACACGACAACGTCGCGGGAAGGTATGGCACCGGTGTATACAAGGCAGGGAACGGCCGGAAGACCGGTTCGGGCTCGAACGGCAACTGCGCGGCGGCACGCAGTCTTGTGACGCCGACCTTTGCCGCGGGGTGACCGGCCGTCTCAACCCACGTCAGATAAACGAAATCCCGAGCACTGCGCGGTACATACGATCCCTGCCGGCCATTCCGCTTAACCTGCCAAACGTGCCCATGCGCCAGCGACACGGAGCGCCAGTAGTGCGCAACCTCGTCCGGCACCTGAAAAGGCGGGGTGATCACCGCGTAACTGACCGACAGCAGCCAGATCGCCAGACAGCAGCCGGCGATGATCGGTCTGTTCGTTTGCGGGCTGCTCATTCCGGGCATCTTATCGTTCGAGAGCCGCGTGTTAGCATCAACCCAATCGCTCGTCATCCGTCATCACGGCGTTTTCGGCGTGAGACAGGCGGGGCTCAATAATCATGCTCACCGAAATCGGACATGTGGAGGCCATCTTCCGGTATCCCGTGAAGTCCATGGCCGGCGAACGGCTCGAGGCCGCAAATCTGGGTTGGCACGGCCTCGATGGGGACAGACGCCTGGCATTCCGGCGGCTCGATGATCGCAGCGGGTTCCCGTGGCTGTCAGCGAGCAAGCTTCCCGAACTGCTCCTGTTTGCTCCGTGCCGCCGTGAAGACAGCGCTCCGGGAGACCTGCCTACGCATGTGCGCACGCCGGATGGCGACGAGATGCCTGTCTTCGGGGAAGAGCTGGCCGCCGAGGTCGGACGCCGGTACGGGGCTCCCGTGCAGATGATGGAGTTGAGACAGGGCATCTTCGATGAAGCGACCATCTCCGTCATCGCCCTCGATACCGTGGGCGAGCTCTCCCGGCTGGCTGGTCGAAGCCCGGACGTGCGGCGCTTTCGCCCGAATGTCGTAGTTCGTCTGCTGCGGCCGGCGCCCTTCCAGGAGAACGAGTGGGTGGGCGGCCAGCTCTCATTCGGCGAGGGGGACGACGCCCCCACCATCGCCGTCACCATGCGCGACGAGCGCTGCTCGATGGTGAACTTCGATCCCGACTCAGCCAGTTCCGCCCCGGAAATGATGAAGGCGGCCGTTCGCGCGAACCAGAACAACGCCGGAATCTACGGCACGGTCATTCGCACCGGCCGGCTGGCGGTCGGACAGACCATCTTCCTCCGTACTGGAGGAATCACGCATGGTGCTTGAGCTGCTCGCGGCGGTCCACCTCATCGCGCGCGCCTGCCATCCGGTCTCGTTGCCGGCGCAGGTCACGGTAGAGGACGATTGCCAGAAGACCGAGCACTCTGCCGGGTTCACGTCGTGTTCGTTCGGAGATCAGCGCTTCGCCGATCGGCTGAACCATTTCATGGAGCAACGCTTGCGCGAGGCCGCCCAATATGACGATGACGACGAGCCAAAGGGCGGCGTGACGTGCGAAGGCGAACAGGGCCGCCAGTATCATTTTGGCGTTTCGTGCGAGGCCCCTTACGCGAGAGGCAACATCATCAGCTTCGGCTGCGCCAGTTGGTGGGATAGTGGCGCGCATCCGGACGGGGAACCCTTTGGGATCAACCTGGAGGTCACGCGGCAGGGTTTCCGCGAACTGGAGCTGAAGGACGTCCTCGTGAGCGAGCCCGCTGCCGCCAGACTCTGGGATCTCGTTCGGGCGGATCTGCAACGTCAAGGGTCCGAAATTTGCGGGTACGGCAAATCCGGAACGAACGAATGGTTTGCCGGGCAACTTGCGAAGGAAATCGAGAAGTATGCGGGCTTCTATTTCTCGAAGGCGGGCCTGGTCATCACCTACGATCATTGGGCATTCGGCCATTGCATCCTCGAGGGCACCGTGTCCTACGCCCGGCTCAATGGAGTCCTCAAGCCGGCCATACTCCGGCCGCCCAATGACAGGCGTGCAGAATGAACGCTCGTCAAGATTGAAACTGGAGCCGTCCAACTGAGTGTCCCGAACCTGACGAAATGCAACGTCCAACGCCCTATCCGGAGCTCGACACGGTGCTCGAGACGCTCGTCACGAGCGTCAAGGCCGCGTTGGGCAATGCGTTTCTCGGTGCCTACCTCCAGGGCTCATTCGCCGTTGGAGACTTTGATCGCCATAGTGACGTCGACTTTGTGATCGTTGTGGCGGATGAGCTGGATGACGCTCAGGTGAATGCGCTGCAGGCAATGCACGCCAGGATTTACCGTCTCCCTTCCCCATGGGCGCAGCACCTGGAGGGATCCTACTTCCCGGCAGCGATCCTGCGGAACAATTCCCGAGTGGCGGTACCGCTCTGGTATCTCGACCACGGAAGTCAATCCCTGGTGATGTCCGATCACTGCAACACACTGGTCGTTCGATGGATCGTGCGCGAGCAAGGCGTTCCGCTTGCCGGGCCGCCTCCGGCGACGTTGGTCGATCCGGTCTCCGCGGACGCGCTCCGTGAGGAAATCCGCGCCACGATCCGGGACTGGGGGCGGCAAATTCTTCGCGCTCCCGAACGCTATCGGAATCGCTTCTACCAGACGTACATCGTCCTGAACTATTGCCGAATGATGCATGACCTCGTCAACGGGTATCCCGGGTCAAAGCGCGCCGGAGCGGCGTGGGCTAAGGTCACCCTTGATCCAGCCTGGTCCGCGCTGATTGATCGTGCATGGGACGGACGCCCGAACCCGGCTGCCTCGGTTCGTGAACCTGCGGACCCCACGGACTTCGAAAGCACGTTGAGGTTTGTGAGATTTGCGATTGAATCCCCCCCACAAGCGCGGGCGTGATCGGAACGCCCGCGCGTCGGTTGACAGGTCAACTACGGGAGCTACGCCGCCTTCTTGTTTTCCAGCGGTTCGCGGCGCCGGCGAAGGCGCCCACCGGCCGCTTCGCGGGACGGATCGGCTCGGCCATGTGCCGCCAGATGTGTGGCGGGATGACAGAGCAGGTCGAATGTTGTAGTTTTCGCATGACAGGTACTCCTTTCTCGTCAGGATTGGGGTGAGTTGTCGAGGGGCATGACCGCGGGCCACGCGGTCATGCCTGGTTTCTTACGCGATGGGCTCTCCGCTTGCTGCCGGTTTGGGAACCACCGGAACCGGGGCCGGTGTTGGCGTTGCCGTCTTCCGGTTTCTTCCACCCCTACCCAGGTCGCGCTTCAGGTTGCCGACGTGGGAGACCAGCGCCGTGTTTTGCGGAACACTGGCCACCCCTTTGGCGACGGCGTAGACCTGCAACGCGCCGGTTGAGACGTTTGCGCGACGCGTGTCGATGCTGAACGTGAGGTTCTTCGCCGCCGCATTCAGCCGGTCCGCCATGGGGCGGAAGGCGTCGATGAACTGCAGCGCGTCGCGGGCCGCGGTGGCATCGAAGTTGGCAGTTACCAGCATCTCGGGGTTCGCCTCGACCGCGGCGATGGCCGTGGCGATGAACTCGATCGGCACGTTCTGATGGGTGCGGACGAATCCCGTCGTCGACGGGTGCGGCTCCACCAGACTGGGGATGAGCGCCAGCGTGTCGTCGATGGCCTTGGCCAGGTTCGCGGCGACCTGCTGGTAATGCGTGACGGTTGGGGTCTGTGCCGGTGCCGGATCTCCGGCCGAGACCTGCGGCACAACTCCCGTGACTTGCTCGAACATGATGTCCTCCTGTTGATGAAGACCGCGCGACGCGCCACACGCGCGACGCACAGCCGGGTTACCCGGACGGCTCTGATCAGGAGCCTCCGGGCAGGCGGCACGCGTACGCGTGCCGATCGGGTGTGAGGGGGAGCGATCAGCCTGGCAGTCGAGCGATCCCACAAAGGGGCCGCGCGGGCCTTGCCGCGGCGTCTGTCGTCTGAGGTTGATCTTGTCCATCACGCACGAGGAGAGCCGCGAGATGGTGGGGTCCCTACCCGGCGCGAAAAGTGTCGCCTATAGGTTCCATCGCTCTCTACGGCGGGACCGTCAGGGTGGTATCTGGCGGTCATCCGGCGCAGAATTTTTTTGCGTGCCGGCCGAAAAAAGTTGACCCTGAATCAGGTGGTCACTGCGGGGAGGCGAATGCGGCGATCCCTGAAGTCTGTGAACAGACTCCGCGAGTTCATGAATAGACTCCACGGGTCTGTTAACAGACTCCCGGAGTCCGTGAACAGACTCCACGGGTCTGTTAACAGACTCCCGGAGTCCGTGAACAGACTCCACGGGTCTGTTAACAGACTCCCAGAGTCCGTGAACAGACTCCGCGGGTCTGTTAACAGACTCCCGGAGTCCGTGAATAGACTCCACGGGTCTGTTAACAGACTCTCAGAGTCCGTGAACAGACTCCGCAAGTCCGTGGATGAACGGGGTTCACCAGCCAATCCCCACTAGTTTCGGAAACTACTCCGAGCTCTCATAGGCCTCCGCGACGGGCCGACCTCGCACGACGGGCAACCGGCTCGTCCCCGCAACCCGCGAATTACTCGGCGCTGGTTGCCGGCGCCTCCTCGATCTTCGAGATCAGACACGACTCGCCGAGGTCGAGCGAATCGTAGGCAGGCGATCCGCCGGTACAACTGGTCCAGGGGATGCCGTTTTCGTCGATCGTGGTCGTACAGCTCTCAGGGACCTCGTCGTGGTGGTAGCTCTCGTAGGAGAGCAGGCATTTCAGGGAGAGCGTGTAGATCGCCTGCGGCGGAGCACCCTTCCGCGGGGATCCGGAGACGGTGGCGGTATAGGTTCTGCGGACGTCTCCGACGTGGCCGTCGCCCTGATTGCCCTGCCTCGACGAGACGAGGAGTGGCGACCCGACCGACACGTTCGTGTAGTGACCGAGCGTCTGCCGGACGGCAGCCATTTCCTGCTCCGTACCCAGGGCCGGCCGCGCCTTGGTCGTCAGTTGCCCCTGAAAGTCTTTCAGGTTGCCCTTTCTGATGGCATCGAGGGCACGCCCGGCCGTCATCGACGGGGCAGACGACACGCAGCCGGCCGCCAGCGTCAACATTAATAGTGGGAGCAGGCGCAGCAGTCCGGTGAATGTTGGTGGATGGATGCCCTGGTTACCCCTCATGTCACGACTCCTTTTTGTTCTTTGAAAGGGGTACGACCGAAGGCAGGCTCCTCCGTGAGCGAAGGGTGACGGATTGGATACGCGGAGGAAAAAGGGGGGTGGCTCGCGTGCGCGTGTGAGCGTTGAACTGTGGTCTGTATAGGTGGAGGACGCTCGCGCCGAAGCCCACTTTACTGTCGTCCTGAGGCAGCCGAAGGGGACCCCCTACCTACAGGCCGGGCCGGGCGGGGGGGTTGCGTCCAGCTTCGCTCGTCGCTGGCATCCGCTACGGACACGCTTTTCAACGACTACTTCTGGGCGGCGTGAGCGCCTGGGGGAGCACAGACAAGAGTGTCTGTGCCACATTCTGATCGGGAGCGCGATCTTACGCGGCCACCGCGGCCGCGCTGCCGTCCGAGTACCACCGTCGTTTCAGCCAGAGCGCGACCGAGACGAGTCCGATGAGGACTGGCACCTCCACCAGAGGTCCGATCACGGCGGCGAAGGCGGCGCCGTGACCGATGCCGAAGGTGGCCACGGCGACGGCGATGGCCAGCTCGAAATTGTTGGAGGCCGCCGTGAACGACAACGTGGCGGTCTGCGGGTACGTGGCCCCCACCTTCCTGCTCATCCAGAAGCTGAGGAGGAACATCACGACGAAGTAGATGAGCAGCGGCGCGGCGATGCGCAACACGTCGAAGGGCAGCTTGACGATGGTCTCGCCTTTGAGGCTGAACATCACCACGATCGTGAAGAGAAGTGCGATGAGCGTCAGGGGGCTGATCCGCGGAACGAAGACGCGGTGATACCAGTCGAGCCCCCTGGCCTTCCCGAGCAGATAGCGCGTCAGAAATCCCGCGATGAACGGAATGCCGAGGTAGATGAAGACGCTCACGGCGATCCGGCCGATGGTGACGTTGACGACGGCTCCCTGCAGCCCGAGCTTCGCCGGAAGCACGGTGATGAAGAACCAGGCGTACACGCTGAAGAAGAGCACCTGGAAAATCGAGTTGAAGGCGACTAGACCGGCGCAGTACTCGGCGCTCCCGCTGGCCAGGTCGTTCCAGACGATGACCATGGCGATGCACCGGGCCAGGCCGATCAGGATCAGGCCGATCATGTATTCGGGGCGGTCCCGCAGAAAGAGCACGGCCAGGCCGAACATGAGCAGCGGGCCGATGATCCAGTTCTGGATGAGCGAGAGGGCCAAAACCTTCTTGTTTTCGAAGACCAGGTGCAGCTCTTCATAGCGAACCTTGGCCAGCGGGGGGTACATCATGAGGATCAGCCCGATAGCGAGGGGCACGCTGGTCGTGCCCACGTTCCATGCGTTGACGGCCTGGTTGAAGCGAGGGACGCCATAACCCAGCAGCACACCGGCGGCCATGGCCAGGAAGATCCAGAGCGTGAGATACCGGTCCAGGAAGGAGAGGCGTTTTGGCGTGGGCGTCATCATGCGACATCCTACCTGTCATCCGGAGCTCGTTATCGCGTTGACCGGTTGCCGGCGCTATGCTTCCTCCCATGTCCGTACGCACCATGATCATCGCCGCCGCCCTCCTCCTCGCTCCGCTCGTCGCGCGGGCGAATGTCGAGATCACCGTCAAGTCCGAGCGAACGAAGTTACCGGCTGAAGGCGTGCAGAGGTCGAACGACGACAAGGGGCCGCCGGCGAAACAGACCATCCATCTCACCCTCGGCAAGCGCTGGGTGCAGTGGGACGACGGCAGCGACCGCGGCGTCTACGACTTCGGCCGGCGCGTTTCCATCCGCGTCGACCGGGAGGCGCATCGCCTCGATGAAGTGTCGTTGTTCGCGCTGCTGAGCGGCCGGCAGGCGGAGCTCGAGAACGGGCTGAGGCTCGGGGGCGTCCTGGAGGCCGCGAAGGTTGGGGCCAATCCGATGGCAGCGACGATGGCAGAGCATCAATTCTCTCTGCGGCCTGATACCGCGGGGACGTCGGGCATCCGGAAGATCAGCGGTACCGGTGAACAGCGCTACCTCTGGCAGGAGAAGGAGCTTTTTGCATACTCCACGGAGCTGGTGCCGCTCTCTGCCGCGGATCGTGACCTCTTTATCCGCTACGTCCGGTACGAGGTCGGCGGCCATCCCGAGATCCTGGGCGACCTGCAGAAGCTGAACGGCATCCCGAGGTGGCTGCGCTACAGCGATCCCGTGCTCGGTGACGCGCGGCGGCTCGATGTGGTGGCGACAAAGAAGACCCCGGACGCGCCCTACGCACTGCCATCACTGGAGAAAGCGACTCTGAAGAATCCGGAGGCCGCGGCCGCGGCCGCAACCGTCGCGGCCTCAACGCCCGCCCTGCGCGCGGCCATGGCCGAGCGTATTCTCGCGGGCGCGAACAAGGCGGCCGACGCCGGCAAGCCGCTCGAGGCGATGCTCGGATACATCGAGCGCAAGTTGATGATCGACGGCGATATGCCGCCTGATTACCAGAAGCGCGCGGAGGTCATCCTTAAGGATGAGAATGTCCGGGCACTGTCCGGTTCGTTCCAGGTGCAGAGCGAGGAGCAGGCCCGGAGCGCCGTCGCCACGCTCATGCGCCTCGCGCCGCTGGCCGGCGAGAAGTCCTACGTGATCGGCCTTTTCCGCGCGAACATGGAGCAGCGTCTCGGCAACCGGGATGCGGCAATCAGTCTGTTCGTGGCAGCACTTACGAAAAACCCTTTCATCACCGGCGCCTGGAGGGACCTCGGCGACACTCTCGACACGGGTTACGACGCCGTGGACACCTGGCGCTGCTACGAAACCGCACGAATCATCGCTCCCGCGCACGGAATGCTCGCCGACATCACCCGCGGCGAGGGCATCCTGGCGCAGGAGCATGCCGAGTTCTTTTAGCCCGCGGGACGACAGCGCTGCGATCACTCCCGGCTCACACCGAGGGTGTAACCACCGTGCCTCCGCAGCATCGTTCGACCTCGGCGTCCATGCGGCCGGCCATCATCAGGAAGAGCATCCGGTAATCGGCGGCCAGGGAGTAGAACGGGTGCTCGAAGGTGGCGGGTTTGTTGTGCTCGACGAAGAAGTGTGCATACCAGGCGAAGGCGTAGCCGACGATCGGGACGCCGATGAGGAACCAGAGGCTGACGGCGAAGGCCAGTCCGAGCAGGACCACTGCCAGGACGGAGCCGATGGCGTGCAGCACGCGTGTCCTCTCCCGTGCGTGAGCGCGCACGTAGTCCGGCCAGAAGTCGGCGAAGCTGCGGATCTGCATTGGAAAGCGGTACGATTCTGACACGAGTCTTCGTGGCACTTCAATTGCTCGGGTCAGGACCATGCCAAACGATTTCGAACAACTGCTGAAAGACCTCATCGACGAGCCGCTGAACCGGCTCTCGCAATTCTCATCCGAACAGTCCCAGCGGATCCAGACGCGCCTGCAGGAGTTCGTGCGTGAGGCGGTGAAGGAAGAGCTGACGAAACTGCACGCCGAGGTGACCGACCTGCGCGCCCGCGTCGCGGAGTTGGAGAAGGAACGGGTGGAGGACGCGGCGGACGCTGTGTGACACGCGGTCGCGGGGTGTCGCGGTTACGCGGTCTCGCGGTGGTGGTTGCAGGTTACTGAGTTGCAAGGTTGCTGAGTTGCCCAAAGCTGCCAGCGAAGCTGGCTTGAGGTCCGTAGCCCCCGGCTTCCAGCCGGGGGAAATAGGGGCATCAATTATTTCCGAGCCGCTTTCAGCGGGCGGCAGAGATGCCGTCGAGAATTGCTTTTCTGTCGCCCGCTCAAAGCGGGCTAACAACTTGGGGATGCTCGTTTTCCCCCGGCTGGAAGCCGGGGGCTAGGGATCTCAAGCCGCCTTCGCCGGCTATGTGCATTCGTCGAACCTCCCGTTGATGACGAAGGTTCAATCCCCGCCTGAAGTGTGAGGCTTGGACACTTACTTGCGGTGATCTGTACTTAGCAACCCAGCAACCCAGTAACCCAGCAACCACCACCACGAGACCCCGCAACCGCGAGACCGCGTAACCGCATCAGAACGCGTATCCAAGCGTGATGAAGTACGCGTACGGCCGCTCGTAGACCGCCTTCCCGGTATCGTCATAGCGCAGGATCTGGCGATTGAGTTTGTAACCGAAGTCGAAGCGGATCGGGCCGACGGGCGAGAGGTAGCGCAGGCCGGTGCCTACTCCATATTTCATGTCGCCGAAGCGGACGGTGGTCTGCGCGAAGGTGTTTCCGGCGTCGACGAAGAGCTGTGCGCCCAAGGGACCGGCCAGAGGGAAGCGATACTCGGCGTTGAGGATGAGCAGGGCTCGTCCGCCGATGGGGGCGGTCATGTGGCCGCGCAGCGGATCGACGATGTCGATCAGCGTGGGATGGCACCCGGCGTCGATCGAGGCTTGCGTCGGACAGGCGGTACCGAGGAGATCGAGCGCGTAGGCGCGGTTGGACGTGTCGCCGCCGGCGGTGAAACGCTCCGACAGCGGTACGCCGCTCGTCGGAATCACCTGGCCCGTGGCCGGATCGATGGTCGTGCCGGAGCCGAGGTCCTGAATCATCCCCACGCGGCCGGACATTGCAAACGTGCTCCGGTCGGTGACCGGCAGGTACCAGGAGGTCTGCGTGAACTCCTTGAGGAAGCGCGCGTCCGCGGAGATGAAGCGGAAGGCATACTCGACCGATGCGGTGGTGAAGAAGCCGCGGTGCGGATTGAGGGAGTCGTCGCGTTTGTCCCAGAAGAAGGTCGGCGTGATGCTGGAGATGGAGACGTTCGTGGCCTCGCGGTCCAGGCCGGGCAAAATCACGCTCTGCGCCAGCGCGCAGAGGTCGCCCTGCTGGTGCTCGATGATGCACTCGGCGATGCGGTACTCGTAGCGTAGCGACCAGCGCGTCTGGTTTTCCGCGACGCGCGTGGCCTCGATGAAGCCTCCGCGCTGGCGAATGTGCGTGTTGGGGCGGAAGTCGTCGTTCTGGAACGCGGTGACCTGAATGGGAATATCGAATCTGCCGATGAAGGGCTCGCGATAGGTGAGGAAGGCGTCCTGCCGGTTCGGCCGGGCGTAGATCAGCTCCAGCCCGAGGTACCGGCCGGTGCCGAACAGATTGCGATGGGCGATCGACGCCGAAACGAGTGGTGCCACGCGGTTCGCGCCGGTGTCGGCGGTAATTGGCGATGTGCCGCCCAGCGCGCCCCCGATCGTGACGTCCTTGCCGTCGGCGACCGAGATCGTGATGTTGCGCTGGGCGAGGTCCGTGGAGGCCTGCGAGGGCTGGATGTCCACCCGCTGGAAGATGCCCAGGCGGTAGAGGCGCTGCTGCGCTTCCAGGATCTTCGTGTAACTGAAGGGTTGTCCCTTTTCCAGCTCCGCGATCCGGAGCACGGCATTGCTATTGGTATACGTGTTGCCGCGAACGACGACGTTGTCGAGGGCGATCTTCTGCCCCTCGGTGATGCTGTAGACGACGCGCACCGAGGTCTTGTCGTTGCTCATTTCCTCGCGGACGCGGACCTGAACCTCGGCGTTGCCGCGGTCGGAATAGAACGTCTGCAGTGCGATGACGTCGTTGCGCTCGAGCGTCGGATTCAGCGCGTCGCCCTGCTTCAACGCCCGCTTCGGCAGATCCTTGGTGGCGACCTGCTCGTTCCCTTCGATAGCGACGGCGGCGACCATCGTTCGCGGCCCCTCGGTGATCGGGAAGTCGACCGTCATCGCCCCCGTAGACACGTTGGGGTTGACGACGGGCGTACCGACCGTCGTGCCGAGGAAGCCGTGAAGGCGGTAGTACGACTGCAGCGTCGTCCGGTCGCTGGCCACCTGCTCGCGCGTGACGCCCCGCGGACGACGCAGCAGCGAGGCGAAGAATCCCCGGATGCCGCCCGACGTCGACGTGGTGACGACACCTTCCAGCGTCTTGTCGGAGAGTTTGTCGTTGCCGGTGAACGTCACCGCGGTGAGATGAAACTGCTGACCGGGATTGACGTGGAAGGTCGAGGTCCAGATGTTGCCGCTGCGCGACTCCTCGGTGTCGACGACGGCGTTGTAGAAGCCGCGCTGCTGCAAGGCAGTGACGATGTCCGCCGCCGCGCGTTCGATGGTGTCTTCGTTATACGGCTGGTTGCGACTGAAGGGGAGGAGTCCGTGCAGTGAGTGCCGCGACATGCCGGTGACTTCGACCTTCACGAGCGGACCGGTCGTTGCCGAATAGTGCAGGGCCACTCTGTGCGTTGCCTTGTCGTAGGCGTCGCTCTCGTACTTGATGCTCGCCTTCCGATACTCCTGACGGACGAGCCACTGGCTCATCCGTTCCGCGTCGAGGCGGGCCTGGTCGAGATCGAAGGCCTTGCCGGGGCCGTGCTTCATTTTCTCGATGAGCTGCTGCGCCGTGAACGGCGCGGTGTCGCCGTCCAGCGTGACCGTGCCGACGGCCGCGCGCGTTCCCCGAGTGACGTGGAAGGTGACGGCGGCACGGCTCTGCGGCCGCACAAACGACGTCTCGGGATCGACGACCGCGTCGAGGTATCCGTATCGTTTGAGCATCTCCTGCACGGCGACGGCGCCATGTTCGACGGCGTTCAGCGAAAGGACGTCGCCCAGGTGAACGTTCATGATGCGCAGGGCGCGATCGCGATCCGAGCCATTGAGACCTTCGAAGTCGAAGGAAGCGATCCGGAGATTCGTGTAGAGCAGGAAGACGACCGCCACGCCGTTTCCCGAAGGCGTGGAGTCGACGTGGATGTCGCGGAAGTTGCCGGTGGCGAAAAGGCTCTTGACCGATGTCTGTACGTCGCGGATCGACAGCGGCTTGGCAGCCTTGACGGCCAGGTAGTGACTCAAGGTCGCCGTGTCGATGCTGGAGTCGGCGCGGAAGGCGACGCTCGTGACGATGGCGCCGGCCGGCGGAGCGACGGCCGTCGTGGCCGTCGTGATCGGGGGCGGTGGAGGCACAATGACCGTCGTCGTGTTCAACGTCGTCAGCGTCGCCAGCGGGTTGCGCCCGTTCATGCCCCACGTCCAATGCCCCTCGTACGCCCGGCGGAAACGCGCCTCGATGTCGTACTCGTTGGAGAGCTGGTCGCGCGTGAACTGCAGTACCCAGTCCGGCGTGACCTCCCACTCCAGCGAGACGCGGTTCTTCGAATCGCGCGTGTTGTAGATGACCAGCAGGCGCACGCTGTTCGAGATCCGTTTCTCGAACGACACCTTCGTCCCGGGATCGCCGGTCTGGTCGAGATCGGCGGGGTCGGAGGAGATCGCGAATGAGTCGATGAATGAGAGCGCGCTCGTGTTCAGCAGGCGGCTGACGGACTGAAAGAGCAGCGAACGGCCGGCAGTGGACGCCGTCAACTGCGTGTTCGCGCTCGTCAACGCGCCGAAGCCGAGGAGTGAGAAGAGCGTGATGTCGCTGGCGGGCGGATCGCTCGTGATCGATGGCGTCAGCCGGTCGATGGTGCCGGTGAGCGTGACGGTGACGTTGATCGGGCCGGACTCCACCTCCGAGATGCCGCCGCTCACGCGTGCTTCGAGGGCGACGTCGAGGAAGGGATCGATGCGGAACGGGTTCTGGAAATTGATCGAGCCGCGCACGATGCGATAGTCGATGTCCTGGAAGCGGATCTTGCCGCCCTCGTTGAGCGTGACGAGGCCCAGGATGACCGGATTGCCGAGCGTGCCGCTGACCTCGACGTCCGCGCTGCCGGCGAAGTCGGCGATGTTGTTGCGCACGGCCAGGGTGTTGTCGCTGGTGACGTGAAGGCGAAGGCCGATGTGGTCCTGCCACGACGCGCTGACGACCGGTACGACGCCGCGGCGGGCCAGAACGGCGTTGAGGAGCGCGGAGCCGATGTCGGTGTCGCGGAAGTAGAGGGCGTGGTTGACGGTGACGTCGCCGGTGAGGACGGAGCGGTCGATGTCGCCGCTGAGAAGGAGCGCGAAGTTCCCCTCGATCGTTAGTCCTTCGAAGTAGCGGATGGCAACATCGGTCCCCTGCAGCGTGACGCGGAAGTTCCTGGGTGTCATCCCATCGAGCGCGACCGTGCCGCCGAGGGCGATCTGGCCGCCACCCAGGCGGGCGCGGACTGAGTTGATCTCGATCCGGTCCTCGTGGAAGTTGAGCGTGCCGGTGATGGCGTCGATCAGTTGCGGGAAGCCGGGAATGCGCACGGAGGCGTTCTGAAACTCGGCGGTGCCGGCGAATCGGGGAGCGGCCAGCGTGCCGGTCAGGCCGCCGGCGACGACGATTGGGCCGTCCGCGCGGAGGTCGGTGACGAAGAGTTGCAGCAGGGCCGCTTCGAGTGTGCCGCGCAGATCGACGTTGACGCGCTTCGCGCCTGTGAGCTCGACGAAGCCGCCGACGGTGAACGTGGCGGGGGTGGCGGCGCCGTGGCTGAGCGAAAGCTGGAAGTCGTCGAAGGCGATGCGGCCGTCGCGCAGGCTGATGTGCAGCGGCCGCGCGGCCGTGAAGGGGTGATCGGAGACGCGGACATTGAGCTCGGGGAAGGTGGCGTCCACGCGCAGCGTCTCGGTCGAGGTGAGCTTGCCGCCCAGTTGCAGGCTGGCGGTCAGGCTGCCGGTGGCGGGAAGCGATGCCGTCTTCGGCGACATGGCCAGTGCCTTGGCGATGTCGGTCACGTGGATCTGCACGAGGCCGGAGAGCGTGCCGTCGTCGGCCACGCTGCCGTTTCCGTCGATGGTCAGCAGTCCCGCCGCCGATCCTTTCACGATGAGCTGGCCGTTGCGGATGGCGATGTAGAGATTGGGCGGCGGCGCGTCCGGCGGAAGATTCAGGCCGCGCAGCGTGGCCTGATTGAGCTTCGCTTCCAGGACAAGCTCGGGCCGCGTCAAGGTTCCGGCGCCCGTGGAGCTGAGCGTGATGGTGCCTCCGAGCACGCCGGCCAGCGATGGGAGGACCTTGAGTTTCGAGAGATCGATCGACGAGGACTCGATCGAGTACGAGAACTGGTTCGTGCCGAAGTCGATCTGCCCTTCTCCCGTGATCGTGCCGGCCGGCGCGACGATGCTGACCTCCGTCGCCTTCAGCGCGCCCTTCGTGAACTGGATGCCGGCCTTCGCGGTCGTCACCGGCTCGCCGTAGATTGAGCCGTTGGAGATCGTGACCTGCCCGGAGCCTTCGAGCGTTGCCTTCGGGCCGCTGAGGTGGAGCCGTCCGCTGATGTCTCCCGTGGCCGGCACCTTGCCGAGATCGAGGAAGGTGATGATGTCGGCGATCGGGAACGACGTGGTGGCGATGTCGAGATCGTAAGACGAGTTCCCCTTGCCCGGTTGCCAGGCCATCATGCCGTTGAGGCGGAGATCACCCTTCGCCTGGTGGACGAGGAGATTGGCGAAGGTGACTTTCCCGTCATCCGCATTGCCGGTTACGACGAGCTTGCCGGTGCCGAAGCCTTTGATGGCCAGCTTGAGATCGACGGCATCGATGGCGCGCTCGACGTTGTAGTTGGCGGCGTCGAGGGCGATGTCGAATTGGGGGGACGGCCCTTTGTCCGGGAACGTTAGCGTCCCGGTCATCGACATCCGGCCGGTGCCGTCGCGGAAGGTGGCGCGCTCAAACGTGAGCAGGTCTTTGCCTCCGTCGTAGCGAAGATCGATCTCGGTGTCGCCGAGTAGGACGTTGTTGTACTTGGTGCCGCTGCCGCCGATGCGCGCCACGACCGCGGGTGCTTTGATCTTTCCGAGGACGTTGCCGCTGATGTCGCCGCTCCCGCCGAGGCCGAGCAGCGTGTATTTCGTCTTTCCCGCGGAGTGCGCGAAGTTGTAGCCGATGCGATCGAGCTCGGCGAAGTCGCTGCTGTGGATTTTCATCAGCAGGTCGGCCCAGGCGTCGGCGATGCGGAATTTGCCGGTGAAGTCGATCGCCGATGCGTCGGTGACGAGTTGCGCACGCCGGAACGTGATGACGCCGTTGTCGAGCGCGAAGTCGGTCGAGCCACCGAGCGGGATGGGGTACGTCGCTTGCGAAAACGCCTGCGCGTCCTTCGCAAGCATGGCGTTTCCTTCGCCGGTGCCCGCGAGAATCCGGTCTTTGTTCCAGTGATAGGCGAGGCGGCCGGTGGCGCCGCCGCGCAGGCCGTTGTCTTTGATGCCCCGGTCGCCGAACAGCTTTTCGAGCGAGACGCCGCTGTAGCGAAGGTCGACGCTCATCGGGTAGGGGTTGGCGTACTTCGGCAGGTTGTAGTGCGCGGCGATCGTGCCGCCACCGTATGAGGCGCGCAGGATGTCGACCTGCGTGCGGTTGCCGGTGATATTCATCGTTCCGCGGACGTCAGCGAGATCGTAGGCGTCGGCGCGGACCTTCGGAGCGAGCCAGCCGCCGGTGATGGACAGGCCGCCGCCGGTGCTGCGCATGTTGCCGTCGAAATCGATCATCCCGTCGAGCACCGTGCTGACTTTGAAGATCTGGCGGACCCGGTTGAGTCCGACCCGCGAGGTGACGTGAAAGTTGTAGGCGGCCTCGCTGAGCGGCGCGACCTTCCCGTTCAGGAAGATGCGCATGTCCGGTCCGCCGTCCAGCGCAACCGATTGCAGATCGAGGTTGTCCGGAGTGAAACGGAAGTTGCTGCGCAGCGCCGTGCGGATGGGAGCGTAGTCCTCGATGTTCACGCTGAATTGCGGGCTGGTGAGAACTCCGGCGTAGAGGTCTTCCTTCGGTGTGACGTAGATCGTGGAGGTGATGTCGTTCATCGCCGCGGAGATGGTGTGGCGGCGGTCGAGGAAGTCGAAGGCCCCTCGAGTGATGTACAGGTTGCCGAGGTCGAGATGGTAGATCTCGTACCGCGACGGCGGCCCGGAGCTCCAGTGGGGGAAATTGTGGGCGAGCTTCGCCCCCTCGGGATAGATTTCGACGTAGAGGTGAGGCTCGACGATGTCGATGCGGCCGACGCGAATCTTGCGGCCCCAGAAGGAGTCGACACCACCGGAGACGATGACTTGCGCGGCCGTGGCGAAGTAGGGATGGACCGCGCCGGGCGGGTTGGCGATGCGCAGGCCGTTGATGATGATGCGGCTCTGCCGTCCGCCCTCGATCTGAACCGATCCGATGTCGACGTTACGGCCGAGGCGCGCTTCGAGCGTCTTCTCGATCCGCAGCCGCACCAGCCCCGCGAAGCTCGACGACCCGAGGTACCACCAGCCGCCGCCGATGATCAGCGCCAGCATCGCGAAGAAGGCGATGGTGGAGCATCCCATCCACTTGAGGCAGCCCCACATCGGGCCGGCCCTCTGCCTCTCTCGTGGGGAGCGGTGAGGGTGCTCCTCGGCTGCCGGTTGAATGGTCATGTTGTCGAGGCCGACAGAGTCCTGCTAACCCCGAGCCAAAAGATAGAGGTCACGGAGGTTATTGCCGGCCGGAGGAATGATAATCGTCTGGCCGATGACTTCGGCGACGGCGAGGCTGTTCGATCGTTTCAGCTCGCGCGCGGCGAAGGCCTGGTCGATTGACGCCGGAAGTGAGATGGCAACGGCTGCGACGCCGCTATTGCCGTCGGCGCCGTCGGACGTGCCGAGTAGCGCGTCGATATGCATCGTCCCCTGCGCGAGCGCCATCCGTACGGCCAGCTCGATGCAGCGCCCTCCCCTACCGTTGCCGCGGCGCACGACGGTCGGTTCGCCTCCTGCGATCAGCACTTCGCCCTCATTCAGCCTTTGTGCGAGATAGAGCAACTCTTGCGCGGCCTCGTCGACGTCGCACTCGATTTGGCGTTCCACCAGCACCGGCGTGAGTCCGATCGACCGGGCGGCCGACGCGGCCGCGGCGACGAGAGTGGAGTTGTCGGCGATGAGCCCGGCGCGCCAGTCATCGAGATGCGAAACGGTGTCGGGGCAGCCATCCTCGCGCAGGCGGGCAACGATTCGGTCACATCCGCCGATCGTCGCCAGGAGAGCGATGGCGTCGCTCTTCGTCGTCGTGTCGGGAAGGGTGGGCCCGGATGCGACGTCGGCAAACGCTCCCGTCGAAACGTCCGAGTAGACGAGCGTCACGCTGCGCTTCACGCGCGCCGCCAGCCGCCCTCCCTTGATCGCGGAGAGGTGTTTGCGGACGCAGTTCATATCGCCGATCGGCAACCCGGACGCCACAAGTCGGGTGTTGACGTCGATGAGATCGCTCTCGTCGAACCACGGCGCGAGCGGCTGTTCGACACACGCGGAGCCGCCGCCGGAGATGAGGAAGAGGATCTCGTCGTGTGCGTCGACGAAGTCGAGCAGTTGTCTGCCGGCCTCGAAGCTCGCCGCCGTCATGTCCGGATGACCGCCTTCGACGACGATGGCCCGCTTCGCTGGTCTTCGATACCCGGCGGGAATGGCCACAAACGCGTCGACATCGTCGTCCAGCCCGTCGCGCAAGGCGCCGGCGCACTTGCCGATCGCGACGATGGTGCGCGGCATGTCGAGCGTGAGAACGTCGCGGACGAGCCGCTCAGGCGCGCAGGCGTCGAGGGCGCGGAGGTAGATGGCTTCGAGTTGCTCGCGCAATGCGAGACGATCTTACGGGGAATCCGGTGGGCACGGGCAGGATCGCGCTACCCGCCGACGATTTCGTTCAGGCCTTCGACGATTCGGTCGACGATCTCCATCGGCCCTACGTCACAGACCGGCTCTGAATGCTCTGAAGGATCGGATCGAGAGCGGACGACTCGGTGGCGTAGACCTCGTTGAGTTTCGCAGTAATGGCCTCGTCGTCGTGATCCTGCAAGAAACGCTGGAGAGCGACGCTGTATAGCCGGCTACGCGACATACCCATTCGCCGCGCGAGCTTATCCGCGGCTTTGAACACGGGATCCGGAATCGAGACAGCAGCCTTCATACATTAAATATGACGCGAGTATGACCACAGCGCAATGATCTCAGGGCTAAACCGCCGCCTTCCGCTTCGCCAGCATCTTCTTCAGATACTCCCCGGTCGGCGTATTCGGCGTCTTGGCGATCTGTTCCGGTGTTCCCGTGGCGATGATCCATCCGCCTCCGTCGCCGCCCTCGGGGCCGAGGTCGATGACGTGGTCGGCGGTCTTGATGACGTCGAGGTTGTGCTCGATCACGACCACGGTGTTGCCGCGGTCGACGAGGCCGTGCATCAGGTGCAGCAGCTTGGAGACGTCGTCGAAGTGCAATCCCGTCGTCGGCTCGTCGAGGATGTAGAGCGTTCTGCCGGTGGCGCGCTTAGCCAGCTCCTTGGCCAGCTTCACGCGCTGGGCTTCGCCGCCGGATAGCGTCGTCGATGATTGGCCGAGCTTGATGTAGCCGAGGCCGACCTCGTCGAGCGTGCGCAGGATGTTGGCGATGCGGGGAATGTTGCGGAATGCCTCCAACCCCTGCTCGACGGTCATGTCAAGGATCTCGGCGATCGACGAGCCCTTGTACGTGACCTGCAAGGTCTCGCGGTTGTAGCGCTTTCCGCCGCAGACGTCGCAGGTGACGTAGATGTCGGGCAGAAAGTGCATCTCGATCTTGATCTGGCCGTCACCCTTGCACGCCTCGCAACGGCCGCCCTTCACGTTGAAGGAGAAGCGCCCCGGCCCGTAGCCGCGCATGCGCGCCTCGGGGGTCTGGGCCATGAGATTGCGGATCTCGGTGAAGAGCTGCGTGTAGGTGGCGGGATTCGAGCGCGGCGTCCGTCCGATCGGCGACTGATCGATGTCGATGACTTTGTCGATCAGCTCCAGGCCGTCGATCCGCTCGTGCGCGCCGGGGGTGTCGGCGGCATCGAAAAAATGACGCGACAGCGCCTTGTAGAGGATGTCGTTGACCAGCGTCGATTTTCCCGAGCCGCTCACTCCCGTGACGGCGATAAAGACGCCGAGCGGAATGGTGACGTCGAGGTTCTTCAGGTTGTTCTGCCGGGCGCCGCGGATGACGAGTTTGTTCTCGCTGATCGGGCGCCGCTTCGCCGGCACTTCGATCGACACCTCGCCGCGGAGGTACTTCGCGGTGAGCGACGAGGGGAACGACTTGATCTGTTCGAGCGATCCCTCGGCCACGACCTCGCCGCCGTGCACACCGGCCCGCGGGCCGAGGTCGATGATGTGGTCGGCAGTCTGGATCGTCTCCTCGTCGTGCTCGACGACGATGACGGTGTTGCCGAGGTCGCGCAGCTCTACTAGGGAATCGATCAGCTTGCGGTTGTCGCGCTGGTGCAGTCCGATCGACGGCTCGTCGAGGACGTAGAGGACGCCCATCAGCTTCGAGCCGATCTGCGTGGCCAGGCGGATGCGTTGCCCTTCGCCGCCGGAGAGCGTGGCCGCGCTGCGGTCAAGCATCAGGTAGCCGACGCCCACCGAGCAGAGGAAGCCGAGCCGGTCGCGGACCTCTTTGAGAATCTTGCCGGCGATCTGCTCTTCGCGCGGTGTGAGGTCGATGGTCTTGAAGAAGTTCTCCGCGTCTTTGAGCTGCAGAGCCACGACTTTGTCGATCGGGCGGTCGGCCACGGTGACGGCCAGCGCCTCGGGTTTGAGCCGGCGGCCTTTGCAGTCCGGGCAGTTCATCGGCGTCATGAACCGCTCGATCTCTTCGCGGATGTCGTCGTTGTCCGATTCCTTGTAGCGGCGCGTCAGCATCGGCACCACGCCCTCATACGTCCCGTTGTAGGAGTACGTGCTCTCGGAGCCGCTGAACTGGAACTTGATCTTCTCGTCCGACCCGTAAAGGATGGTGTGGCGCGCCTTCTCCGGCAGGTCGTGCCACGGCGTGTCGATCCTGAACTTGTAGTGTTTGGCCAACGTGTGGATCTGGCGGAGCCGCCAGTTCTCGGCACCTTCCTTCCAGATGGCGATGGCACCGTCCTGGACCGACTTCGTCCAGTCGGGGATGATCTTCTTCTCGTCTACCTCCAGTAGAACGCCCAATCCGGAGCAACGCGGGCAGGCTCCGTACGGGGAGTTGAAGGAAAAGAGTCGCGGCGTGATCTCGCCGATGGAGATGCCGCAGTCGGGGCAAGCGTAGGCCTGCGACAGCAACTCTTCCCGTTTGTCATCCTGATAGAGGATCTTCACGAGCCCCTTCGACACGCGCGTGGCCGTCTCCAGCGAGTCGGCCAGGCGCTGCTGGATCCCCTCTTTGACCACGAGGCGGTCGATGACGACGTCGATGGTGTGCTTCTTCTGCTTGTCGAGCGTGGGCGGATCGGCCAACTCGATCATCGTTCCGTCGACGATGGCGCGGGTGAAGCCTTCCTTCACCATCTGCAGCATCTGCTTGCGGTACTCGCCCTTCTTGCCGCGGATGTACGGCGCCAGGATCGTGAACTTCGTGCCGGCCGGCAGGATCAGCAGGCGATCGACCATCTGCTGAATGGTCTGCGGACGGATCTCCTGACCGCAGTTCGTACAGTGAGGCACGCCGACCGACGCGTAGAGAAGGCGCAGGTAGTCGTAGATCTCCGTGACGGTGCCGACGGTGGAGCGGGGGTTGCGCGAGGTCGTCCGCTGTTCGATGGAAATGGCGGGCGAGAGACCTTCGATCGAGTCGACGTCCGGCTTCTCCATCTGTTCGAGAAACTGCCGGGCATAGGCGCTGAGGGATTCGACATACCGGCGCTGCCCCTCGGCGAAGATCGTGTCGAAGGCCAGCGACGACTTCCCCGATCCGGAGACGCCGGTGATGACGACGAACTTGTTGCGCGGAACGACGACGTCGATGTTCTTGAGGTTGTGCTCGCGGGCACCGCGGATGACGATGGATTCCATGGTTGCGGTTACGTGGTCTCGCGGTTACGCGGTCTCGCGGCCGTTGCATCTGGCGTTTGCCGCCTCGCTCAACGCCGGGAAACCGCGCCGCCCCGTGAACCTCGTGACCGCCACTCTAACTCCACTCCCCCCACCGCTCTTCCCTTCCCACAATAGGTAGGAAATTTGACGCGCCGCAGCTTTCGTGCTCGCGACTTTCGTTCTGAAAAACTTTGCGCCCAATGGATGACAGTGCGACCGTTGGTGGATCGAGACCTCTCAGCGTGCGGTCGATTCCAGAAGCCAGGCGCCGTACGCCTCTGACGTGGTCGTGACCGGCAGCACCAGGAACTCCGGCACCTCGTACGGATGGCGGGCGAAGAGGGCCTCGCGCAGATCGTGGATGTTGTCGTCGACCGTCTTGATGACCAGGAGTTGCTCTCCCTCTTCCTCGATCCGGCCCTGCCATCGATAGACCGACGTCACGCCCGGAACGATGTTCACGCACGCGGCCAGGCGCTGATCGATCAACTCGCGCGCCATCGACCGCGCATCGAAATCGGCGCCGACGGTTGTCAGCACGATGACGGCATTCATGGCCGGCATGGTAGCTCCTGGGGCTAGAATCCGCCGGCCGTGTTGCGCCGTCTTTTCCTCATCCTCGTCATCGCCATCCTTCTTTTCGCGGGGTACGAATGGGTCACCTTTCCCGACGTGGCATCGCTGGCGACGAAGACACCGTCGACGACGGCGTTCATGGAGAGGCGTAAAGCCGAGCTGCGCGCGGCCGGCAAGAGCGACGCCATCGACTATCGCTGGGTGCCGTACGACCGGATCTCTCCCTATCTGAGGCGGGCCGTGCTCGTGGCCGAGGACGACACTTTCTTCGAGCACGGCGGCGTGGATATGAATGCGGTGGAAGAAGCCATCCGCAAGGATTGGGCGCGCGGGAAGCTCACGCACGGCGGCTCGACCATCACCCAGCAACTGGCGAAGAACCTCTACCTCTCGCCGTCGCGCAACCCGCTGCGGAAGGTGGAGGAGTACTTCATTGCCCGCTCGCTGGAGAATCACCTGACGAAGAAGCGGATCCTCGAGCTTTACCTCAATGTCGTCGAAATGGGGGAGCGCGTCTATGGTGCCGAGGCCGCGTCGCAGACGTACTTTCAGGTTCCTGCATCGGCGCTTTCGCCGCCGCAGGCAGCGCTCCTTGCCTCCTGCCTTCCGAACCCGCGTCTCATGAACCCCGCCGCCCCGAACAAGCGCCTGCGCTGGCGGCAGCACATGGTCCTCTCACGCATGAAGCGCTGGGGCTACCTCTTCGAGAAGGAAGTGCTGACGGAGAAGAAGCCCGCGCCGGCAGCCCCCGCAACGGAAACGACGACCGAAACGACAGCCACGGTAGACACCGCATTGCAGCAGACGCCTCCGACAGACACGGCGACGCCTGCGCCGACGGCTACCGACACCGTGCCGACATCGACAGACACAGCGCCGACGACGACGGACCCAGCTCCGCCGCCGACGAAGACGGAAACGTGAACCAGAAGGATGAAGGATGAAGGATGAAGGATGAAGGATGAAGGCAGAATTAGACTCTTTACTGGTTTCTGGTTTCATCCTTCTGCCTTCATCCTTCATCCTTCTGCTTTCCGCCTATGATGCCGGCCATGTTCGTCCTCTACGAGGTGCTGCTCTACCTCGTGCTCGTTCTGTTGCTGCCCTACTTCCTCTTCACGGGCCTGCTGCGTGGGAAGTACCTGTCGAACTCTCCCGAGCGGATGGGGTTCTACCGAACGCCGGCGGCGGCGCACGACCTCTGGATTCATGCCGTCTCGGTCGGGGAGACGCTGGCGGCGCGGCCTGTGGTCGACGCGATCATGCGGCAACGTCCTGCGACGACGATCGTCTTCACCACGACGACGATCACGGGGCAGGCGCAGGCGCGGCTGCTGTTTCCTGACGCTACGGTGACGTATTTCCCGTTCGATTTCGCCACGAGCGTGAAGCGGTTCTTGGGGCAGCATCGTCCGCGCGTCTTCGCCACGATGGAGACCGAGATCTGGCCGAACGCGACGCGGCTCTCCCGCGCAGGCGGCCTGCGCCTGCTGCTGGCGAACGGCCGGATCTCCGATCGCTCGTTCCCGCGCTATCGGCTCCTGCGGCCGTTCGTGGCTTCGGTGCTGCGGCAGTACGACCGCATCCTGGCGCGGGAGGAGACCGACCGCGAGCGCTTCATCGCCATCGGCGCGCCGGTCGCGGTCGTCGAGACCAGCGGCAACGTGAAGTTCGACTACATGGCCGACGACCGGCCGCTCGAGATCGCGCCGCGGCTCACGGCGCTCATCGCCGGCCGCAAGGTCATCGTCCTGGGCTCGACCATGGAAGGAGAGGACGAGGCGCTGATTCCGGAGCTGGAGCGCTTCATCGCCTCGCGCAAGGCTTTCGTCATCGTCGCGCCGCGCAAACCCGAGCGCTTCGAGATCGTCGCCGCGCTGCTGGCGTCGAGCGGTCTCCCTTTCGTCCGCCGTACCGATTGGAGTGACGCCGCGGCCGACGTTCTGCTGCTCGACACCTTCGGGGAGCTGGCCAAGGTCTACCGCTTCGCCACCGCGGCGTTCGTCGGTGGGAGTCTGGCGCGGACGGGAGGACACAATCCGATCGAGCCGGCGGCGGCCGGCGTGCCTGTCTGTTTTGGTCCACACATGTCCAACTTCCGCGAGATCGCGCGGGTCTTCCTGCGCGACGGCGGCGCGGCCGAGGTGCGCTCCGCCGCCGCCGTTCTCACGTTCGCGGAACGGATGTTCGACGACGCGGCTGCCCAGCGTGACATGAGCGAGCGGGCACGGCGGACGGTCGAACAGAACCGCGGTGCCGCGGAACGCACGGCCGCGCGCATCGTCGAGTTGCTGGCGTGACGATCCTGCTGAAACCAATCGAGCTTCTCTGGCGGGGCGTGAACCGGCTGCGGCGGGCGCTTTATCGACGCGGCACTCTCACGAGCAGGCGTCTTCCGCGGCCGGTCGTCTCGGTCGGCAACCTCGTCGCCGGCGGGGCCGGAAAGACGCCGGCGGTCATCACCATCGCGCGTTATCTGGAAAAGCGCGGCTTCCGTGTGGCTGTGCTGACGCGCGGCTACGGACGCCGCGGTGATGCCTCGGGGATCGTCACGACGCTCGATGCCGCCCGCTTCGGCGACGAGCCCGTATTGATTAAAAGCAAGCTGAAAACCGTTGATGTAATCGTAGGATCAAATCGCTACGATAATGCCATGCAGTTTCTGAGTCAGAATGACTGCGATGTATTCGTACTCGACGATGGATTCCAGCATCTGAAGCTTGCCCGCAACGTGGACGTGGTGATCGACGCCGGGGGCGGCGTGCGGCGCGAGGGACGCTCGGCCCTGGCCGGCGCCGATTTTGTCATTCAACGCAACCTCCACCTCGTCGTACCGGAGGGATTGAGCTCGCGCCCCCTCTTCGCCTTCGCCGGCCTCGCCAATAACGAGCAGTTCTTCGACTCGCTGCGTGCCCAGGGCCTGAACGTCGTCGGTACGAAGGGTTTCCGCGACCACCATCGTTACGCGGCGGCCGACGTGGCGGCCTTGAAGGAAATGGCCCGCGTTGCCGGCGCCGAGGCCATCGTCACGACCGAAAAAGACGCCGTGAAGCTCGATGACCGTGACATCATCCCCATCGCCGCGGAGATGATCGTTGAGCCCGCAATACTCGAGGCCATCGCGGAGAGAATCAGTGGATTAGTAGATTAGTGGATTGGTAGGTTCGTGGATCAGTAGATTCGTGAGTTGTCGGTTGTCGGTTGTTAGTTGTCCGAAAGGTTTGAGCGATGACCCGCTTCATCACTCCCGGACAACCGACAACCGACAACCGACAACCGATAACCGATAACCAGACAACCGACAACTCGACAACTCCCGAATCCACTAATCTACGAATCCACGAACCTACCGTCCACGAATCCTCTATGAGCCGCCGCCGCAAGAACGCGCTCCTGCAGCGCGTCGAGTACCTTTTTTATCGCGCCGTCGCTCGCGCCGTCCGCCCGGCGTCGAATGAGGCGCTCCGCCGATGGGGTGCGCGCCTCGGCAATCTGGCGCGCAGGGTTCTGCGCGGGCGCGACCGGCTGGCCATGCGCAATCTGGCCGAGACCTTCCCCGAAAAGAGCGAGAGGGAGCGGCGCCGCATCCTCGACGAATGCTGGCGTCACTTCGGCCGCGAGGCGCTGGCCACGATCCGCATGCAGCACGTGCCCCTCGAGGAGATCCCATCGCATTGCCCGTTCGTCAACGGGCAGATCCTCGAAGAGGCCATCGCCCGCGGGCGCGGGGTTGTGCTCATCAGCGCGCATTTCGGCGCCTGGGAGATCGCCGGGCTGGCCATCATGGCGCTCGTGAGCAACGTTCACACCGTGGCCAGGCCGCTCGACAACGAGCTCCTGGAGCGCGACATCGCCAACCTGCGGGCGCGTACCGGCGCCGAGGTCGTCGATCGCAAGCGCGCCGCCCGGGCCCTGCTCAAGGCGCTCTCGCGGAAGGGAGTCGTCATTCTCCTTCCGGACCAGGCGGTGCAGGCCCGCGAGGGGATCCTCGTGCCGTTCCTGGGCCGACCGGCCTGGACCACCGACGCACCGGCGAAAATGGCCTTGCGCCTGGAGTCAGAGATTGTGTTCGCTTTTTGCATTCCGGACGAAACCGGGCACCGTCTCGAGTTTGAGGAACCGATCCGAATCGACCAGATGAACGACGACGAGAAGAGCGCCGAAGCGCTGACGACGCGCATCAATGACGTGATTTCCCGCCGCATCACGGAGCGTCCGGAGTTATGGTTGTGGATGCACGATCGCTGGAAGGGAAACGCGTCGGGTGAGATCGAGGGCGAAACAACAACAGATGGCCAGTGAGACAGTCGTAGTCGGCCTCAATTGGGTCGGGGACAATATCCTCGCGCTTCCGACCTACCGCGCGCTCCATCACCGCTTCCGCGGCGAAGGCGGCATCACCGTGGCCGCGCCGCGCCACATCGCGTCGCTGCTCGCCGCGGCCGGTATTTTCCGCAACGTCATTCCGTGGAACGGCAATACGCGCGAGCGCATCCGTCTGCTCAAGGCCGGCCGCTTCCACCGCGCAGTGATCCTGCCGAACTCCTTCCGCGCCGCCATGGTGGCGTTCGCGGCAGGGATCGGCGAGCGGTGGGGCTACGCCACCGATGCGCGCGGCATGCTGCTGACGCACGGCGTGCGCCGCGATCCAGCCCGTGGCCATCAGCTCGACGACTACACGATGTTGCTCGCGGCGTTGAACGCGCCGCGCGTGGTCGACGAGATCCCGACGATGACGATCCCGCTGCACGTGCGCGAGCGGGCCGGACGCCTGCTTCGCGATGCCGGCGTCCGGCTCGACGAGCCGCTGTTCGGCCTGCACGCCGGCGGCCTTTACGGGCGCGCCAAGCATTGGGGCGACGATCGCTATGGCGAGCTCGCGGAGCGTCTGCGCGGGGCCGGCTTCTCGGTCGTACTGCTGACCAGCCCTGGCGAGAGACAACAGGCGGAGACTATTTCCGTGGCCACCGGCGGCCTGCCCATCATCGGCAGCGACGGCGATGTGCTGCATCTCGCCGCCGCCATCTCCCATTGCTCGGTGGTGGTAACGAATGACAGCGGACCTCTGCACCTGGCCACGGCCCTGGCCGTCCCCTCGGTATCGATCTTCGGTCCGACCGATCCCGACCGCACCGTCATCCCGGGCGCCTCGCGCGTCGTCCGCAAACCGTTCGCCTGCCAGCCCTGCTACAAGCGCGAGTGCCCTCTCATGCACCACGGCTGCATGAACGAGATTACCGTCGACGACGTCTTCGCCGCCGCCGTCGGTCTCTTCAACGAGATCGACGGAAAGATCGAGACCGACGGAGCAGGCGCGGTGGCGTTTGGCAGCGAATAGGCGTCAGGCGCCGTTCGCCTATTCCTTGCGATTCGTCGAGACTGGCACGTCCCGTGCTCTTTGACATTGAGTAAGGAAGAAAAAAATTATGGAACTCATCCTCGTGATTCTAGTGTTGGTTCTCTTATTCGGTGGTGGCGGCTTCTACTGGAGAAGCAGACGCGGCTGACCGCCGGATACGCTCAGGGGTCACAAACCCGGAGCCCTGCGCCGGCTGAACGGCGGTGAGTAGGGCGACCTATAATCGCGGTCGATGACTGCCGAGGACGAGGGGCGGCTGTACAAGATCGGTGAAGTCTGCAAGATCGCCGAGGTGCAGCCGTACGTGCTGCGCTACTGGGAGACAGAGTTCCCACCGCTGGCGCCGAACAAGAGCGGCGGTGGACAGCGCCTTTACACGCGGCACGAGATCAACGTCATCCTGCGCATCAAACAGCTCCTCTACTCCGAGGGCTTCACCATCGCCGGGGCGAAGAAGAAGCTCGATCTGGAGATCGCGTCACCCTCGAGTGACGTCGTGCCGGCCCCGCCGTCGAAGGACGTGGTCAAAGCGCTCGGCGACGTGAAGCGCGAGCTGACGGCGATCCTGCGTCTCCTCGATTCGTGATGCTTGCTGTCGCCGCGTGGGTTGGCGCGCGGCTTCGGAGCCCCAAAAGCCGGCGAAGCCGGCGTGAGAACCGTAGGGGGACTTCGAGCCCTCCCCGGTATCCGAGCCCGCTTAGGCGGGCGACAGGCTCGCCCGCGCGACGAGGTTCGCAGTCAGGTCGCGCCCGTCTTCTCTGTCGCCCGCTACGCGGGCTCGAAACATTGGGCCGCTGAAAACCCCCGGCTCGAAGCCGGGGGCCACGGGCTCTTATGCCGGCTTTCGCCGGCAACTCTCACAACGTCCAAACTCGAGCCACCGGCGAAGGCGGCTCGACGTAGGTCGGACTGAGAGTCCGACCTATGTACAAGCCGCCTCCGGCGGCTTCCAAAGGTCCGACCCCCGACCCCCGACAACCGACCCCCGAGAACCGCAGTTACGTCGCCGGCGGTTTCTCCGGCTCCGGATCCGGCGTCGCCCCTGGTGTTGTATCGCTCCCTGTTTTCTCCGGGACCTTGAAGCCGAGGTAGGTGCCGGAGCTGATACCCATCAGGCCGAGCAGCGTGGCGCTGAACTGCGGCATGGCCAGGTTGTTGTACACCGAGGCGATGAAGATCACCCCGAGCACCAGCGTCCATACGAACATCTGGAAGCGGTGCAGACTGATTCCGGTGGGGTCGCTCAGCACGTCGTTGAGAAAGCCTTCCGATTTTCCGCCTGGCTCGTCCGGTGCCGGCACTGCCTTTTTCTGATCGATGAGCGTGGCGCCGAGGGCCGTGGCGGCACCGATGCCGATGAGGGCCAGGATCGATTCGGTGATGGTGTCCAGCTCGTCGGTGACCAGCCACACGAAGACATACGCGGCGATGACCAGGAAGAACCAGAACGCCATCTGGAAAAGTGAAAGCGAGAAGGGGCGCTCGCGCGGCACTGGATGAGTTCCGCTGCGAATCAGGCTCGTCGTGCGGCAGAGATAGAGGAAGACCGCCAGCGACAGTGTGATCAGAGCGAGAAAAACCAGAAAGTGCCTGCGTGGAATGATCTCCAGATCGAACGTCGCCGAGCTCGGGATCGAAGACTGCGAATCGGTGCCGACACTGATGCTGATTCCCTTCACCACGTAGTTCGGGGGGCTGCCGAGGAGCGTGTGCCAGGCGGCATCGTCATCCTTCGTTCGTAAGAGACGGTAGCGCACATGACCGGAGGTCGGGTCGCACGACTCCGGCTTGTCACCTTTGATCGGCATACCTTCGATGAAAAGGACGATGGCCTGGCAATTGCCGTTCGCGTTCTTCAGAAGCGTCGCGAAATTCTGGACATGGATGGAGATCCGATCGTCCAGACCGGCCTGGCTCGGATTCTCCCGGAAGTAAGAGTGAGCAAAGTAGACGCGCGGCGGACCGCCGTCGTCCTTGACATGTGGCGCGTCCGGCGGCTCCCACTGAGCCAGGACCGCTGTGGCGATGAACAGGGAGAGAACCGCGACGATCGTCGTCCGCATACGCACCTCGTTTCTGCCGGATTTGTGGACTGCAACGATTCTAAGACAAAGGGGCGAAAACGGTTTCAACAGATTGCATCCGCGTTCGTAGGCTGGAAGCATGAATCGCATGCGAATCGCAAACGTTCTCGCCCTTTCCTCGCTCGCCCTCGTTCTCGTGACCTGCTCTTCCGATACGGACGATCGCCGGCCGCGCAGCTATCCCGGGGGGGACAGCGACCGGGCCGGCGCATACGCAAGGCCGGGCGCGGGCGACGGGCTGGACATGATCCCGCCTTCCGAATGGTGGAAGGATCCGAAGATCAGCGTAGCCGTCACGCTGACGGCGGACCAGATTGCCTCACTCGACCGCATCGACAAAGAGCAGAGCGAGGAGATCGCCCATCTCGAGCGGGACACGATGATCGCCGTGCGCGACCTCCGCCAGGCAGCGGACGCGACCCAGCCAACCGTGGAGGACATCGCCGGCGCCGGCCAGCGTCTCCGCGGCATCCGCGACGCCCTCTTCGACCGTCGGGTGCAGATGTTCGCCGCCGAGCGGACGCTTCTGACGCAGACCCAGTGGCAGGCGCTGCAGCAGGCCATCGCGGCGCGCAACCGCTCCGACCAGAACAATCGGGGCAATTACGGACGCGGTGGGCGCGGCGGCATGGGTGGGCGTGGGCGGTTCCCGGGGTAGCGCAGGAGCGCTGCGTCGTCGTAGCGCCGGCGGCCCGCCGGCTGGACCGCTGCCGGCTCGGCGGCGGGTGTCGGGAATCGCCAGCGAGCCGCTGGCGGTCCAGCCAGCGGGCCGCTGGCGCTACTTCGCCCGCTACCTGGCCGTGGCGATGAACCACTGATTGCCGAACGCGTCGATGACGAACGCGCCGCGCTCCCCGTACGGTTTGTCTTCCGGTGGATTGACCGAGGTCGCTCCGGCGCGCACGGCGCGTTCATAGACCGCGTCGACGTCCGGCACGTGGAGGTGGATGACAGCCGGAATCGGCTCCGACTCACCGTGCGCTTCGCCGAGCTCGATCATCGAGTCGCCGATGCGGACCCCGGCGTGCGCAACCTCGCGGCCGGCCATTTCTGTCAGGTGCTCCACCCTGGCGCCGAAGGCGTTCTCCAGAAACGTGAGGAGGGCCCGCGCGCCGCGCGCATGGAGGAACGGCGTGACCGTGTGATACCCCGTCGGGCGCGGGCCGACGCCGGTCTCCTTGCGCGGCTTGCTGCCGCCTCCGGCGAACCGCCGCTGCAGCTCGTCTTCGGTCACGTTCTCCTGATGAGTGGCCAGGTACCAGATGTTGCCCCAGCGGTCTTTCACGCCACCTTCCCGGTCGCCGTAGGGCTGGTCCGTGAGCGCGTGCATGGTCGTCGCTCCGGAGGCGAGCGCGCGGGCGTAGGCGGCGTCGACGTCGTCAATGTAGAGGTGGAGCGCCATGGCCATCGGCTTGAATTCGCCGGAGGGCTCGCCCATCTCGATCATCGAATCGCCCACGCGCAGCTCGGCATGCATCACCCTGCCGTCCGGTGCCGGGTGACGCGCAAGGAGCTCGGCCCCGAACGCATCCTGCATGAAGGCGATCAGGTCGTCGGCCCGGTCGACGAGCAGATAGGGGGTAATGGTGTGGAATCCGGTCTTCGGTTCTTCGGCAGTCATCGTGGTCATCTCATCCTCCGTTGTTGGAATCAGCTCCGCTTTCAGTTTCGATCGGAATGCAGGGTCAGGCAGTTCGCGCAGATCGTCCGCGACGACCAGCAGCGTGGCCAGCTCCGGCTGTGACAACGCCAAGCCGTCGCGACGGCCGGCCAGGATGGCCTCGACCGCGTCGTCGAGCCGTTCGATCAGATCGCGCTCAGCCATGGTTCCCGCCCATATTCGCCCGCAGCGTCTGCAGGCCTCTCCATTGAAGTTGTTTGACCGCTCCTTCGCTCCGGCTCAGCGCCGAGGCGATCTCGCGGATGCTGCGCTCCTCGCCGAACCGCATCACCAGCACGCGGCGCTGGTCGGCCGGAAGCCGGTCGACGAAACGGAACAGCGAGGCCCGGCGCTCCACGTTCTCGATCTCGCGCTCGGTCACGTCCTCGCTCGCCGCCTCGCCCGCGCCTCCGCCCGCTTCGCGCGCCGCCCGGGTGAAGTGATCGGCCACGGCGTTCGCGGCGATGCGATAGAGCCAGGCCGCGAACGGCACGCCGCGCCACTCGAACTTCTTCACGTTCGCCAGCGCCTGGTGAAAGACCTCCGAGGTCACGTCCTGGGCCGCGGAACGATCGCGCACGCGGCGGATCACGAACGCCCAGACCCGCGCGAAGTTCTCCTCGTACAGCTCCGCGAACCGGCTCGGGTCTTTCTGGGCCGCTTCGATCAGCAGCCGTTCGTGGTCTTCGGTCGCGGGATTCATGAATCGCTCATTTAACCGCCAGGCGGGCGAAAAGTTACGGTGGATATTCGCCGTGGCGGGTGTTTTCCAGCCTTCCGCTGGGCTTCACCCAGCTCCGCTCGCGCGAATTGAGGAACGGCACGGCCATGTCCGGCGCGCCCCTGCCGCACACGATCTGGCTGGAGGATTTCGGGTTCCTGCGCATCTTCGCTGACCCGTTCCTGGTCAGGGCCGCGCTGATTGTCCCACCCACCCCCTCGGCGTGCTGGTTCGCCCTGCTCACGACGGCCGGCCTCTGGTACTACCTGGCCAGGGACATCGTCACGCTCGGCTGAGGCGTCACGGGCGGCGTAACTTTCACGGAAGAGGCTCAAAGCCTCATGATCTCTGACGGTTACGGGCGGCACGGAACAGAAGACCCGGTGATCGGAGCTGAAGAAGGCGGTCAGCGACGCGTTCACCGACTCCCGGAGGCGGTTAATTGCCTCCCGGAGACAGTTGTTTGCCTCCCAGAGGCCGTTGTTTTCTCCCAGAGGCAGTTTGTATTGCCACCCAGAGGCCGTTGTTTGCCTCCCGGAGGCCGCTGTTTGCCTCCCGGAGGCCGCTGTATTGCCACCCAGAGGCCGTTGTTTCCTTCCAGAGGCAGTTTGTATTGCCACCCGGAGGCCGTTGTTTGCATCCCGGAGGCCGTTGTTTGCATCCCGGAAGCAGATGTATTGCCTCCCGGAAGCCGCTGTTTGCATCCCGGGGGCAGATGTATTGCCTCCCGGAAGCCGTTGTTCGCATCCCGGGGGCAGTTGTATTGCCTCGCGGAAGCCGTTGTTCGCATCCCGGGGGCAGTTGTATTGCCTCGCGGAAGCCGTTGTTTGCATCCCGGGGGCAGTTGTATCGCCTCCCGGAAGCCGTTGTTCGCATCCCGGGGGCAGTTTTGTTTGTCCGGCTCCTTCGGCGATGCCAGCGGGCCGCTGCCGGCCCGGCTACCGGTAGTGTTCCTTGAGGGCGTCGAGCTCGGCCACGGCCTTGCGGAGGACGTGGACGACCTTGTGGACCTCGGTGCCGTAGAGCTTCAGCTCGGCGTCGCAGTCGGACATGGAGTAGACGGCTTCGTCCTTCTCCAGGCGCTCGCGCTCGAAGCGAAGGCGCTCGATCAGCTCCTCGATCTCGCTGATGAGGATGAAGTTGAGGTCCTTCTCGCCGAGGTAGCGCTTGCACTGCGGGCAGTAGATCGACCGGTCGTCGGTGTTCTCGACGAGCTCGAAGACAAACTGTCGCTGGCACTGCGGACACTCGAAAACTTCGGGCAGCACGATCGCATCCTCGCCCGGCGATTGTCGCACGAAACGGGACGGAGGCCGTGCCGCGGGCGGCTCGGAATGGGAATGTTGACCATGGCGTTTCCCGCCGTGTAGCATCCACAGCCCTGCCGGTTCTGGGAGATCGTTCAATGGTAGGACAAGCGGCTCTGAACCGCTCAATCGGGGTTCGACTCCCTGTCTCCCAGCCACCGGGCACGGCCCGGAGCGTAGGTTGGCCAAGCCTCGGCCACCATTTCTTCTGATCACTCTACGTTCGCGAGCGCCGAAGTCCCAGCCAGCCAAAGCCGGAGACCACCACCACATCCCGAGAAGTCGAGGCATGCATTGTTCCCCGGATCATTCTGGCAACGGGCAGTCGTCGAGCGCGATCAGCCAGGAGCAGGGGACCCCGGCACGCGGACAGGCTGCCGGCTTCGACCGTGTAGTACTCTTACGACGAGGCGCAGAAATGGCATTTTACATTCAGTCGGCCCTAACGGACTCGAACGGGAATCGCTACGTCGCAGGACTCGACGCAACGAATCGACTCGTTTTGCAGAGCAACACGAAATCGCCTTCGCAGCAGTGGCAGGCCGTCGGTGGACGGTTGCAGAACGTCGGCTCGAATCCTCCCCTGCAGATCACGTGCATGGGGCAAACTAACGCATTCGTTGGAACAGCAGTTGGCGATGTTTACTTAATGGTTCCGTGTCCAGACAGCCCGATCCCGTCAGGAGTCCTGCTCGTACTCGCCCTCGTTCCGGGCAGGGGAGACGAGAACCTGGCGTGGGTCGTTCAACAAACGACGAATTTGATCACTTGGGACTCATACACAATCAACGATTTCTTGGGACAACCGGCACCGAACAACATCGTTTGGTTCATCGCGGACGTGTGAGTTCTCCGGGCGCGGCGGACGATCACCCCGATCACGGTCATTCGATACAGTACTCCCAGCCAGTTTCAACTGTTGCGCGGTCGCATCTGGTCGGATCATCACGACGGCGCGACCGTCGATCTCGGCGCCGGATGGATTCACTTCTCGGAGTGGAATCCGGTGAAGGGGCTCGCGCACCACTTCGGAATCGAGGTCGAGGAATTCGATCTCAATATTCGGCGCTCGAAGTGGGTACAGAATCCCTGGACGAGGAGGGACTGCGCTCGATCGCGCCGTGCTCGGCGAGCCTGCGGGCCGGGTTTCATTTCGCAGGCGAAGGCACGATAGGCTACTTTTCCGACTCCGTTCACGGCACGTATCTGAGCGGCAGGCGCGAGGCCGCAGGCATCCTTACGCCCGTCGATGCGCCAGACGAACTGGATGCGGTCATTGTTGAGGATGTAACGCGCGAGCTCCGCCGGCTGGCTTCTCCGATCGGATACACCCGTTAAGAGCGTTCGATCGCGCAACCGATGAACGCGACGTATTGCGTCGGCGTGAGGATGGTGCAGTCGGGGAGCGTGTGATGCTGCGTGATCGAGCGGAGCCGGCGCGTTTCAGACAACCGCCTTCTCCAACTGCTTCAACCTGTTCGCCAGCAATTCCTGTTCGCGCAGGTTCTTCGTCATTGCCATGGCGCGCTGGATTTCTTCGCGTGCCTCAACGAGCCTGCCCATCTTCATCAGCAGGTCTCCGCGAACGCTGGGAAAGAGATGGTAGCCGGGTAGCGCAGGGTCACCGGCGAGGGTGGCGGCTGCGTCGAGAGCGTCGAGTCCTGCGGCTGGGCCCTGGACCATGCCGACAGCGACCGCCCGATTGAGTGCCACGATTGGAGATGGATTGACTTGCAGCAAGGCATCGTAGAGAAGAACGATGCGGTCCCAGTCTGTCTCTTCGGCGGTGCGGGCGCGCATGTGACATGCCGCAATGGCTGCCTGGAGCGCGTAGGGTTTCGCACCACCGCCTAGTCTTTGCGCTTGTTCGAGCGCGATCATGCCTCGCTGGATCTGCGCGTGGTCCCACAAGGAGCGGTCCTGGTCCGGCAATAAGACGGCTTCGCCGTTGTTGCCCCGGCGCGCTGCGTTGCGCGACGCCAGCAACTGCATCAATGCCACGAGTGCATGAACTTCCGATTCGCCAGGGAGCAGTTGCGCCAGCATGCGCCCCAGGCGTAGCGCCTCTTCAGATAGACCCGCCCGCATCCATTCATCGCCCGATGTCGCGGTGTAGCCCTCATTGAAAATCAGGTAGACCACCACGAGCACGGACTCAACCCTGCGACGCAGTTCGTCGCCACTCGGCGTCTCGAAGGGAACGTGTGCTTCCGAGAGGGTCTTCTTGGCGCGAGAGATCCGCTGGCCCAACGTCTTTTCCGGCACAAGAAACGCACGTGCGATCTCCGCCGTGGTGAGACCGCCGATCAGGCGCAACGTGAGCGCGATGCGTCCTTCCACGGCAAGCACGGGATGGCACGCGGTGAATATGAGCCGCAGCACGTCATCATCAATCACCTGCTCCAGCGAGTGCCCCAAAGCGTCGCCAAGCCGTTGTTGTTGCCACTCCAGCTCGCGGGCAATCTCTTCATGCTTTTGTACGAGCATGCGGCCGCGCCGCAACGAATCGATCGCGCGCCGCTTCGCCGCCTTCATCAGCCATGCTCCGGGATTGTCCGGGATGCCTTCCTCGGGCCAAACTTCGAGGGCAGTCACGAGCGCATCCTGCGCCAGCTCCTCGGCAATGCCGATGTCGTGGGTGACACGAGCAATCGCGGCGATGAGGCGTGTGGACTCGATCTTCCACACGGCCTCAATTGTCTTCACCACATCGCTCATGCAACCTGACCTAGGCTACGACGTTCCGGTGCTCGGAGCCTTCGGCACCTTTTGAACGTCCTCAGGGAAATCGGACATCTCGTGAATCTGTCGAATCTCGATCACCTCGTTGTTGGACATCGGAGCACGCCTGGTCCATTCAATGGCCTCTTCGCGCGAGCGGACCTGGATGATCCAATAGCCGCCGACGACTTCTTTCGCCTCGGCAAACGGTCCGTCGGTCACCGTGGCCTTGCCGTCCTCATACGAAACACGTGCTCCCGTGGAAGGAGGCAACAAGCCATCCAGCGCGAGCAGCACTCCAGCCTTCTGCAGCGCCTTGTTGTATTCCGTCATCTTTGCCACTGCTTCTGCCGTGGGAACGGCATCCGGCGCGGCCGGCTCGTAGCCTTTCGGTATCACCATCATCATGAATCGCATCGCGCTGCTCCATGTGGTTGGTTCTTCAAAGTGCCAGCGGCCTTGCGGGCATTGATAACGATGTCTGAGGACAAGCTTTCGTGCTGGCGAGCTCGAATGCGCGTGGCGGAATCCGTTCAAGTCTGCCGCTCCGTTGCTAGTCGGGAGCCGGTTGGAAGAATATCTCTCGCACCTCGACCTGCCCCCGAGTGGCGGCGACGCCTTTGCGCGCCCACGCCAGCGCCTCGTCCATGTCAGCGCATTCCAATATCCAGAAACCGCCGATGTGTTCCTTCGTCTCAAGGTACGGCCCGTCGGTGATGAGGACTCCGCCATCGGTCTGCCCTCGCAGCGATTTCGCGGCCCCGAGGCCGCACGCGAATTTCCTGACGCCGGCAGCAATCATCTCTTTGTTGAGCGCGTGGATCTCGCGGCCGATCGCTTCGTCCACCTGGGAGGGGTCGAAGTCGTCGGGGAGGTAACCAGCAACCAGATATTGAGGCATATCTTCTCCTTTAATGTCGTTCAGGCGGGGCTCTCTGCCCGGCCTTCACAACCACGACGAACGGCCGGATCGGAATTCTACAAAGCCGTTGGAAAAATTTTGGCCTTGCGCTTCGACCCCCAGAGTACGTGATCGACCGCAGCGTCATCGCGCCGCGAACCTCCGATCCTTCAGACTTTCGTTCGCAGGCTGCGCTCGAGTGCTTTTGCCTGGCGTAACCACGGGCGGTCGCGCCGCTTCTGGTAGTGCGGCATCGTCGCGTCGCGCATGGCGATTTCGCGAGCGATCTCCAGCGCTTCGGCCGGCCGGCCGTTGTCGGCAAAGAATTGGGCCGCGCTGACCAGTGGCTCCGCGCCGGTTGCACTCTGCGCGATCCGCTCGAACACGGGCATCGCTTCTTCGGTGCGGCCCAGTCTGGCCAGTGACTGCCCGAGCAGACTGGCCGCGCGGGAGAAGTCGTATTTCCAGTCGGCTGCCGTCACGCGGCGGAAATCGGCGACTGCGGCTTCGTCCTCGCGCAACTCGAATTCGGCGATGCCGCGGCGGTAGAAGGGATCGATCGAGTCGGTGCGCACCGCCAGCGCCCGATCGAACGCATCGCGCGCTTCGCGGTATCGCTTGTCGTCGAGCAGCAGTTCCCCGAGCTCCTCGTAGTTCCCGGCCGACGGATTCTGGATCACGAGGGCTCGCAGAACGTTGATCCGCTTCCGGCGGCCGGGGCCGCGCATGGTTCGCTGAAAATTGCCCAGATCAGGCAATCCCTCGATGAGAAAGTAGGCCAGCGCCCCGATGATGCCCCCGATGATGATGATGAAAATCCAGAAGACCTCCGGGCGCTTGCGCGCCCAGTGAATGAGCGCCGCCAACTGGAAGAGGAAGCCGTACCCCAGCAGGTGCCCGATCCATGAACCGTGCGACGCTCCCTGCTGCCCGAAGGCGGCGACTGTGCAACACAGAATCAGCAGACTGACGGCGCTGCGGAGCTTCATGTTTTCGATCACCGCCGCGGAGCGCGGGCATTTCCTTTTCGAGTGGTGAATTTGCCGGAGAAGGATACTCTCCGCGCTCTCGAACGACATGGGAACGCTGGACACGTCGAGCGGCTGTTGGCAGATCGAGCCGGATCATCCTCCTGGGCTCGGATGAGATGGGCGGCTGGCAGGATCTGCTGCCAACCGCCCACGGTCCTACGCTGACTTGATCAGTGGTGCGAGTAATCCGACTGCAGAGGATCGACGCGGACGACCGTCATCATCCCGCGGTCTTCGTGAGCGAGGATGTGACAGTGCATCACGTAGCTCCCGAAGAAGTCGACGAACCGGCTGCGCATCTTGAAGTAGCCGGGGATCGGGTACGACGTGGTGGCATTCGCGTAGAAGATGTTGCCTGACGGGATCGAGAAGACATCCCACCAGACCGCGTTCGTCTGCGGGACGTTGTTCGTGCAGGGGTGCCAGGTGGTATTGAGGTTCGGGTCGAGGTAGCACTGTCCCGGACGCTGCGTGTTCTTGTTGATGGTGTAGAGCGGAATGGCGGCCTGGTACGTCTTTCCCGTGTTGGCGCCGGGGGCGTAGTTCATCGTCAGCGACGTGGGGCTGGCAATGGCGATGACCTGCCCCGGGGCCAGACCGTTGATCCAGATGAAATCGCCGACGACGAAGCTCCTCGTGAACGAGGTACCGGTACCGGTCACGGTAGCGGTTCCATTCGTGGTTACCGTACCGGGGCCGTTCGTCGCGGAGATCGTGGAATTCGGGTCGAAGAACTCGAAGATCTGGAAGGGATTGATGTGGATGTGGAACGGGTGCGAGATCTGATTGCCGGTCGCCGGCGGATAAGTCTCGTTGACGATCTTCCACTCTTCGACTTTATTCAGAAGGACCGATGCTCCAACTTGCCCGTTGAACTTCTGTCCGTTGATGGTGTGGGCGGAAGGATTGGCTTGCGTATGATTCGCGCTTGAAGCAAAAGTGATCGTCTGCGTGCCCTGCACTTCGCTGGGAGTGATGTCCGCGAGGTACGGGGGGAAGGTGGGAGCCTGAGGCATGAAATTCATCGTCGGGCCGTTGGGCGTGACGACGACAGTGACCAGCGTCAACGGCGTCGCACCGCTGCTCTGCGGCGGGCGGTCGCTCGGATCGACCGTGTTGTAGACGAGAACGTTGTATGTGTTCTTTCCCCCGGAGACGTATGGCGGGGCTTTGACCAGGAGGTCGACGCGGTTGCCCGCGGCCATGAGAAACGTCGTGTTCGAGCTGGCCCGATAGTTCGTGTTGTTGAACTGCACGCCGTCCTGCGCGAGCTGCATCCACTGGATGCCGGCCGGCGCGAGGAAAAAGGCGCCGGACCGTGACGAGGTGTTGGCCATGCGCCACATCTGCACGGAGTTGCCCGCCATGGTGATGGTCGGCCGGATGGCGCCGTTGACCGCGAAATCGTTGCCGGGGCCGCCTCCTCCCAGTCCGACGAGCGCGGGATAGGAAGTGAGCTGGTTGATCACCATCACCTTGGCGGTGCGCGTCCAGTTAGCGCCGTAATAGGCGTTGATGTCGTCGTCGTACTTTCCTTCGATGATGAAGACACCAGTCATGCCGTTCATCACGTTGATCGTGGTCGAACCGTGCTTGTGGGCGTGATACCAGTGTGTGCCCGGCGCCTGGCCCATGATCAGCGGCCGTGTCGGATTCTCGGCCTCCTCGACTTCGATCGAGCCCTCGCCATGGGTGTGCGGCGTCTGCGTATCGGCCTGCGGCGCGGGCGGCCAGGCGCCCTGCGTGTAATTCGGGAGCTTGTAGCAATAGGGGTAGGTGCTGGCGTAGTACTGCGGCCATTTTCCCTTGGCGATGGCCTGGAGGTCTTGCTGGTACCAGCCGGCCGGCCCGTTGGTGTTGACGTTGTTCAGCAGGAACGTCTGGGTCGACGACGGAATCTCCTGCCAGTACAACGGCCAGATCTTCGGGCCGGGGTTCGGTTTCAACTGCGCCTCGCACTGCGCGAAGTAGTCGTTGAACGCCGACTGGGCGCTGGCCGGCAGGATGACGGGCGTGTTCGTGCCGTCCTTGGCGCGCGGCGACGGGGCGATCTCCAGGAAGACGTTATCGCCCGTCGTGTTCGGATTGGTGTGCGTGCCGTGATAGTGAACGTTCGTGTACACCGATCCGGCGAAGCAGTCCGGGTACTGGTCGGCTCCCGAGCCGGAGCCGGGATAGGTCGTGGTCTGATCGCACTTCCCGGTGTCGACGTTCGGGAACTTGTTGGCGTCGATGACGTTGAAGAACGACAGCTCGATCATGTCGCCGGTACGCGCGCGCAGCACGGGGCCGGGCGTGGGATTCGCGATCGTCTGTGACGACGGGTTCCATGACGACGGCTGGTTCTTGGTGTATGAGCGCACCCATTGCGGATAGCAGGTCGGGGTGCCGCCGCCCTTCACGATGGGCATGTTCACCTGCTGGGAGACGGTGTAGAGCGTGCCCTTCAGAGCTCCGTTCACCGAGTCGAGGATATCGAGCGGCGGCAGTTCGGCCGTCGCCGGGCAGGGAATCGCGTTACTCTGCGCGACGACCGCCGCGGGCGGCAGTATCGCGAGCACCACCGCCAGGAAAAGCAGATGGAGCATGGACGGGGATTTCTTCGCGTTCATGATTCTTCTCCGATCACGTCAAGCGACGATTTTGATGGTGCCGCGTTCGTTGTTGTGGATCTTGCAGACGTAGTAGATGGTCGCTCCCACGGTCGTGTTCGGGACGTAGCCGGGCGTCGACGAGGCGAATGACTGAACGACGTCGCAGAGCTGCGGACCGGTGGGCTGATAACTGGAGTTGGCCTGATAGGGTTGGTGCTGTTGGTTGGTCTGGTTGTTCCACGAGATCACGTCCCCGTTCTGCGCCTGCAGTTCGGAGCCGGTACTTCCGAAAACATCAGGAACGAAGCTGGTGCCTGAAGTCCCGGAAACGATCGTGATCGTCCAATTCTGTCCGGACATAGGTCTCCCTCCTTTTCTTTTTGCCGGGAACGTCAAAGTTCCCGGGTTGCCTATTTTAGGAGTGTCGGCGGCCGCTCGTTTCCCTACCCTCGGCCGCGGCGAGTCGATGACGGCGTCACCGGCCATGGAGCAGGCCACGCTTGAGGACCGGTAACCAGCCGATTGGAGTCCCTGCCACGGCAGAGGGTAAGATCCGAGCCGCCTTGATGACCGAATACCAGGTGAAGCAAGCCATCATCCGCGTCGCGCGCCGGCTCGACGAGAAGGGGATTCTCACGTCCACGGACGGCAATCTCTCCGCGCTCCTGGACGACGGCGGAACGCTGATCACGCCGAGCGGCTCGTGCAAGGGGCAGCTCGAGCCGGAGAAGATCGTGCGCCTGTTTCGCGATGGCTCAGCTCGCTCGGGCCAGCCATCCTCGGAGATCGCCGTACACCGGATGATCTACGCGCGGCGTCCCGACGTCCGGGCCATCGTTCACGCGCATCCGCCGTATGCCACGGCCTACGCCGTGGCGGGGATGCCGCTGGATCAGCCGATCCTCTCGGAGGCCATTCTGACGCTGGGCAGAGTGCCGGTGGCGTCGTACGCGATGCCGACGGCCGAGGAGCTTGCGCGCAGCGTGGAGCCGCTCGTGGCGGAGCACGATGCCGTGCTCCTGCGCTTTCATGGTGCGATCTGCTTTGCGCGGGACATCGAACAAGCCGGATTCCTGATGGAGACGCTCGAGCACGTCGCGCACATCGACTTCATCCGCCGAACCCTCGGCTCGAACGAGTTGATCCCCGATCACGAGGTTGCCCGCCTCGAAGAGTTACGCGCCAGGATGCGCGCTTCGCGTTAGCCTGGCTTTCTCCAATCGTCGACTCAGGGAAGCCAATGAGTCGAAGAGCGTGGTGGACAGGAATACTGTGCGTAGCTAGTGGCCGGCGAGATGCTTGAACATGCCGAGGTAACGAGGAGTGAAGGCCGCGAAGATCGCAACGAAGAAACCGGCCACCAGGACCATGGCAACGACAAACAGGCCCAGATCGCTCCATGACTTGTATCGGTTGCGTGAATAGCTCCACAACGAGAAGAGCACCAGACCGCCCGTGGCACAGGCTGCCGGCGCGGCAATGAGGACGTCGGGACGGTCAACGTGTCCGGTCCGAAGCAACATCGCGACGCGCTCAAACCCGTTACGCACGAAGGTGGTCAATGTGCCCGCCGTCCACAGCCAGAACGTGCCACCGGCCACGCCGAGCATGTATCCAAACTTGTGCCGGCGAAGACACAGCAGAGCGGTCACGAGGTACGGAACCGCCTCGAATGTGTGAAGAACGCGAATGGTGGGATCCCAGTAGGCAGCGACCCCAAGAATCACGACGAACGCCGCCGCGCATGCGGCAGCCAGGACATCGGTAGCTCGGCTCTGACTTGCCGGACCTGGAGCTCCTGCCACTTTGTTCAAGACCGTTCTCTCTCCTGCTTCTGGAAACGTCGACACGACGCGGTGGTTAACACTGGAATTACACGGCGGACTGAAGAATGCGATGTGACGAAGCTCTTCGTTACGCGAAGCCCGAGGCTGGCGATGCATAATCGGGCTGTGACCACCCTTCCCGATAGAAAAGGAGCGCATCCGATTCCGGAGGATCTGCTCGCGGCCGTCCTGGAACGAGCCGGCGTGGGGATCGTCGTCCTCGATTCGCGGGGACGCATCGTGGTCGCCAACCTGGCGTTTTGCGACCTGCTCGGGTATGCGAAAGACGAGTTGCTGGGGCGCAACGAGATCGATGTCAGACACGCCGAAGATACCTCCTCCGAGGCCGTGCTCTTCCAGGAGTTGCTCTCCGGAAGCCGGACGCGGTACACGATCGACAAGCGCTATATCCACCGGAATGGCGGCACGGTGTGGGGGCGCGTTACGGTGACGATGTTCCGCGAGCCGGCGGGCGATTTCGCGATTGCCGTGGTGGAGGACGTCACCCGGAAGCGGGGCATCGAGGAAGCGGCGGCGGAAGCGCGTCGCGCGGACGAGCGATACGCTCTGGCCGCCCGAGCCACAAATGACGTGATCTGGGACTGGGACGCCGAGCATGGGACGATCGTCTGGAACGACGCGCTTCAGACGATGTTCGGTTATGAGCCAAACCAGATCGACAACCGACTGCAGTGGTGGGACAGTCACCTTCATCCTGACGATCGGGAGCGCGTCGTCTCCGGGATCAACGGCATCATCGAGAAGGGGGGCTCGTCATGGAACGACGAGTACCGCTTCGAGCGGGCCGACGGCAGCTTCGCCGAGGTTCTCGACCGTGGGTACATCGCCCGGTCGGAAGACGGAACACCGATCCGGATGATCGGGGCGATGCTCGATGTGACGGAGCGCAAACGCGCCGAGCGCATCGCCACGTTCATGGCCGAAGCCAGCGCAGTCCTGGCTTCTTCCCTCGACTACCACGTTACGCTCGCGCGCGTGGCCGCGTTGACGGTTCCACTTCTGGCCGACTGGTGTTTCGTCGATCTGCGCACGGGCGATCACACCTACCAGCGGCTCGCGCTCGTCCACGAGGATGCCGGCCGCCTGGAGCTCGCACGCGGCTTGTTCGGCGATCGCGCTCCGGCAGCCGCGGGGTCTGATGTGGTCCGGGAAGTGATCGTCACAGGGACACCGAGACTGTTCGAGCACATCGCTGAGGTTGGCGAGACATCGAGCGAAGAGCTCGATTTCTTCCGCTCGCTGGGCATTCGCTCGGCCTTGATCGTGCCGCTCGTGGCCGTTTCCGGCGAACGGCCGTTGGGGGCGCTCACGCTGGCCATGAGTCACTCGCGACGAGTGCTGACGGAGCATGACCGGCGGGTCGTGGAGGATGTGGCGCGTCGGGCGGCGATGGCCATCGAGCATGCTCGCCTTTACGCGGACGCGCAGAATGCCAACCTGGCCAAGGACGAGTTCCTGGCTGTCCTTTCCCATGAGCTGAGCACGCCGTTGACCATCATCCTCGGCTGGGCGGGGATGCTTAGCCGGGCTGACGTCACGCATGAGGAGCTGGTCCGGGGGATCGAGACCATCCGTGGCAGCGCCCTGGCGCAGGCGCAGCTCATCGACGACGTTCTCGATCTTTCCCGTGTGACGACGGGCAAGCTCCGTCTCGATGTCCAGCCTCTGTCGATCGGACAGCTCGTGGCGGATTCGTTGACGGCCGTTCGCGTCGCGGCTGCGGCCAAACGGATCGATCTCGTCGCCCCCGAGTCGACGGTCGCCGGCACGGTCCTCGGCGATGGGAACCGTCTGCGGCAGGTGATCTGGAATCTCCTGACGAATGCGATCAAGTTCACCAAGCCGGGCGGGAAGGTGACGGTGGAGCTCGAAAACACGCCGGGGACGGTCCGCCTGATCGTGACCGATACCGGCCAGGGGATCGGGCGTGATTTCCTCGCGCACGTCTTCGAGCCTTTCCGGCAGGCGGATGCTTCCACGACGCGGGCGCACGGAGGCCTGGGACTCGGTCTGGCCATCGTTCACTATCTCGTGGAGGGACATGGGGGGACCGTCGCGGCGTTCAGCGATGGCCCCGACCGGGGCGCGCGTTTCGTCGTCGAATTGCCGTTGGCTTCAATCGAGCGAGATGCCGCGCTGGACAGGCGGCCGGATGGGGATGACACCGGCCGGAAGAGGCGCGCCGAGCTGGCAGGCGTGCGCGTGCTTTTCGTCGACGATCAGGCCGAGGCCCGCGAGCTGGCCCGGGTGATCTTCGAAAACGCAGGAGCCGAGGCGACGATCGCCTCATCCGCGATGGAAGCCCTCACGACAATGGCGCAGGTACCGATCGACATCGTCGTTGCCGACATTGGAATGCCTGAGATGGACGGATACGCGCTGATCGCGGAGATCCGCAGACGCGATGCGCTGGCCGGGCGTCATACCCCGGCCATCGCGGCAACGGCATATCGCGGCCAGGAAGATCGCGCCCGGGTGCTGGCGGCGGGATTTGACGCCTATCTGAAGAAACCGATGGACGCGGCGACGCTCACCGCGACCGTGGCCAGCGTCACCGCGGCCGCGCGGCGTGGGTGACTCACAACACGGTCGTTTCTCGACGGGACTGATGTCAAATGGCGGAGTGGCGCAGCGCCGCCGGCTCGACGGCGCTGACGCCACTCATACTTCACAATGATTGCAGAAACGCCATCAGTTTTGCCTTTGCCGCGGCGGGGAGGTTGGCGAACTGGTCGCGTGCGCCGCGGGCCTGGCCGTCGTGCGCGAGGATGGCCTGGTCGAGCGTCGTGGCGCGGCCGTCGTGCAGGTAGGTGGTGATGAAGCGCAGTCCCCACAACGGTGCGGTACGCATCTGTGATCCGGTGGCGCTGCCCATCTCCAGGCCATCGCCGAGCGCTCCCATGTCGTGAAGCAGGAAGTCCGAGTAGGGGTGATAGGTCTTTCGATCGAGAGCGGCGACGGCATTCGCGCCGGTGTGGAGAGTGTCCACGTGACAGGCGGCACAGCCGATCTGACCGAACGTTGCCTCCCCGTCGGCGGTGTTCTGATTCTGCGCTCCGCGCGGGGGCGCGGCAAGCATCGACATGAAGTTGGTGAGCGACACGGGCCCGGATCCATCGTCGTTGAGGCTAGGCGCGGGGTTGAACGCCAGCTCGTCGCAGTTGCCTTGCGGGCAGTTCTCGTTCGGGAAGTCGGGGCTGGTGATCCCCATCTCGTTCAGGTAGGCATCGCCCGAGAACTGGAAGAGCGTCGGCACCTGGGCCTTCCATCCGAATTTGCCGACGGTCTTCATGCCGGCGCGAATGTTGTCGACCATGTTGACCTGGCCGGCAATGCCGTCTCCGCGCGTCGATTGCACCTGCGCCATGGTGACGAAGTCCGCGTCGGCGGTCGCGTCGACGAGACCCAAGCCGAAGAGTGGCGGGGTGCGGCGATGGACGACGATCGTCGCCTGTGGAGGCACCACCTCCGGCTTGAACGCGTGCGGCGAGCCATCGGCCGGTCCGATGGCGTGGTCCTGCATGAGCGTGCCGCCGAGGTTCGTCAGCGGGTCGAACACGCCATTCGTCCGCCGGGCGAATCGCGTCACAGTGCGCCTGCTGCCGCCGCCGGTGGCAGGGACGCTATGACACGCGGCACAGGACCGCTCGTTGAAGACAGGCCCAAGCCCGTCGCTCACTTCCTCCTGCGTGAGAAACTCCGCCATACCGTCGATGAAGTCCGATCGCTGCGCTGCCGTCAAACCTGCCAGCGAATCGCCGGCGGCCGGAGTGGGCGGCGGTGCGGGCCTTCCCGCGGCGTTCCGCCGCGTCTGCGCCTGGATACCTGTTGCAACCAGAGAAACAAAAAGTGCTCCAACCATGAGTCGTCTCATATCGCCTCCGATGTACTGATGAGGCCGAGTAGAGACAACCGACGTGCCATGGTCGTTCGTGAGAGAAGGGGAGGAATGGGCGGTGCGAATTGACGCGGATGGGAGGGGAGGAATGACGCGGTCGAGGGGACTCATTGACGCACCTGTCAGAACAGGTTACGACGTACATTGGGATGTACATGGAGGTGCACACTGCCTAAGAAACACTCGATTGCAGACGCGCGCGCGAACCTCCCGCAGCTCATCCGGGACGCCGAGGCGGGTAACTTGGTCGAGTTGACCCGCAGAGGAGAGGGAGTTGCTGTGATGATTGGTTGGAAGCAGTACGAACGGCTGGCGTCGCCAAAGCGTTCATTCTCGGAGGCATGGGAAGACTTCAGCCGCGAGTTTTCGCCGGCGAAGCTGAAGATCGACCCGGACGAGGTGTTCGGAGGAGTGCGTGACAAAGACCCCGGCCGGGACTCGGGCTTGTGATGCTGAAACGCCATTTGCCGATGGCCAGATCGCGGCCATCGCGCGGGTGAATGAATTGATCGTCGTGACGGTCAATGACGCCGACTTCGAGCGATTCGAGGGGCTCCTCACGTTGACCTGGCGGTAAGGCGCATCGTGTCTACAACAGCTCCCGCAGCCGCTGATACCCACTCCTGCTCACCGGCAACCGTGTTCCGTCGCGCAGACTGGCCACGCGGCTGTTTTTTGCGTACAGCTCGATCTTCTCGATGCGCTCGATATTCACGACATAGGCCCGGTGGATGCGTACGAAGCGGTCGGGATCGAGTTGCGCGGCCAGCTCGCCGATCGGTTGCTGTTTCTTCAGCTTGACGCCGGCGGTGGCGATGAGGATGGCGTCGTCGGACGCTTCGACATAGTCGATGCGCGACACGGGAACGACCTGAATCGCGCCGTCGTCGCCGCGCACGACCACACGCTGCAACGGTCTGGCGCGGAGCGAGGTAGCCAGTCCCGCCAGGGGCTCGCGGTCAGGATGCCCGACGCTCCTCTTGACGCGTTCCATCACCTGCCGGAAGCGCTCCTGCGAGAAGGGCTTGAGAAGGTAGTCGAGCGCGTGGACCTCGAACGCCCGCAGGGCGTGCTCGTCGTGGGCGGTGACAAAGACCACCACCGGCGAACGGTCGAGCAGCTCGAGCACCTCGAACCCGTCGAGCTTCGGCATCTGTATGTCGAGCAAGAGCAGGTCGGGGTCGAGCTGGGCCACCGCTTTCACCGCTTCGAATCCGTTCGCGCACTCCGCGGCGATCTCCCAGTCCTCGTCCGCGGCCAGGAACTCGCGCAGGAGCTCGCGCGCCGGCAGTTCATCGTCGACGATCACGACCCGGATCATCGCGGCAACTCGATCACGACGCGGAACTGACCTTCCGCTTCGCGCGCCTGCAGCATGGCCCGCCCTTCCGACACGGCGCTGAGCCGTCCCCGGGCATTCTCGATGCCGATGCCCTCACCGCGTGCATCGGCGCGATCGGGATCGGCCGGGTTGTCGATGAGGATACGCAGCATGTGGTTCTCGAGCGTGGCCGCGATATCGATCGTCCCTCCCTCGACCATCGAGGCCACGCCATGGCGCACGGCATTCTCCACCAGCGGCTGGAGAAGGAGCGGCGGAACCATGCAACGCGACGCGTCCTCGTCGACATTGATGTGAGTGATGAGCCGGTCGCCAAAGCGCACCTTCTCGATGGCCAGGTAACGGTTGACCAGGTCGATCTCCTCGGCGAGGGTGATGCGCTCCAGTGCGCCGAGACGGAGGATCAGGCGAAAGAAATCAGCCAGGCGTTGCGCCATCTCCCGCGCCTCGAGCGGGCGCGAACCGCACATCGAGGCGACGGCATTGAGGCTGTTGAAGAGGAAGTGCGGATCGACCTGCGCCTTGAAGGCGCGCAACTCGGCCTCGCGCGCCAGAACGCGGTACCGCAACACTTCGTCTTCCGCTTCGCGGAGCGCCTCGATCTCCAGGAAGAGGTAGTGCACCGCCACGGCGGCCAGATAGAGCAGCACGCCCAACCCGAAGAGGACCGAGTAATCGGGAGCGAGGCTTGCGGCCGCCTCTCGATTCAGCGCCGGCACCCAAGACTTCCAGGTCAGTATCCAGAGGCCGCTCGCCGCGGCCGCCGATCCCGCGTGCGCGGCTGCGATTGACATGCGCGACGTGCTCCGCAGCGGCAAGGCACTGCAGAGGAATCGCGACGCCAGCGCGATGAAGCCGAGCAGCAGCGACGGCGGAAGAGCCGCCGCGATGGCCAGACCGGCAGAAGCGCCTCTGGCCCACAGAAAGAAGACAGAGCTGGCCGTGGCAGCGGCAGTCACCGCGGCGATCGCGTACAGGGCCAGGGCTCCGCGGCTCAATGCTTTTCGCGTTGTGTTCATGGCTATTCCTTCGGATGCTTCACTTCGAAGCCGCCCATGATCACGCTGCCGCGAATGATGAGCGTTGGGGCGCCCGCCGGGACATCCCGGTCCGTCTTGTCGACGATGCCGCCCAGGATCGCCACCACCTGGTTTTCGACCTGCCATCCGCGAGGTACGCGGATCTCGATCCCACCCCAGAAGGCCAGGACGTCGATGACCGCCTCGTTCACGATCTTCGCGGCACCGAGGTTGATCTGACAGCCGCCCATGACCGCCACGGCATCACCCCCCCGAAAATCGCTCGATGCCACGCCGCGGCCGACGCCGCCCATGACGGCGACGGTGTGAAAAGAGTTCGTTTGCGCCGCATCCCTCACCGCCGGCTGCAACGCCTGGCGAATCAAGGTCACGCCGCCGACGCTGATCAGCAGCGGCCAGACACCGAGAATCATGGCCGGGTGGAAATGAGGAAGGAACGGGAGCGTCGGAAGGAACAAGACTCCGAGAATGATCAGCACGATCCCGGTGATCCACTCCGGCTGAGCCAGGTGCGCCAGCCCGAGAGCGATGAGGATGAGCGGCCACCATTCCAGATAGTCGCGGGCGTGCAGTTGTCCCGTATGGTCGAGCCATCCGATCACACCGGCGGTGAGGATGGCGATCCCCCACACCAGCCGAGCCCACGGATTGTCGCCGCGTTTACGCGAGCGGCGGAGGCGCTTTTTCTCCTTGCCGTCCAGGTCGACGATCACCCGGATACCCTTGTCGTCGTCGTCAAACATGATGTGACTCCCTCTCCTCGTTGTCGCGTCGCTGGAAGGACCCGACAATCGTTCTGAGGATGATGCCGGCGCCGAGTACCATCAGCAGCAGCGGCCAGGACGACTCGAACGTCAGGCCATGGAAGTGCAGGGTCACCGCCTGCAGCCAGGCACCGATGGCGATCATCCAGAGCCCCGACCAGACCGACCTGAGGTGAACGAGCTTTGACACGCCTACGATGACGACGAAGACAGGCCAGAAGTGACGAAGGGTCCGTGAAAACGTCGGTAATGCCGAGCTGGCTGAGAAGAAGAAACACTCCGCCCGCGAACACAAAGAGGCCCCAGAAGATCTGGTCGCTGTTGATGACCCGTCGATTGCCGTTCATATCGCCTCCGCGGTGACGCTCTTGATGTCGATGCCGCCCATCATTGCCAGCCCATTGACGATGAGCCTGCGTCCGCCGGGTGCCGCCTTCGTTCTGATGTCTGCTCCGCCCATGATCGGGACGGTATTGCCGATGACTTCCCATCCTTCAGGGACCTTGATCTCGATGCCGCCCCATACGACGATCACTTCGAGCTCTGCCGGGCCGGGCTGCATGTCCGCTTTCGTGAGGTCGAGCTGGCAGCCGCCCATGAAGGCGATGATCCGGCCGCCGGCGTAGTTCCGTGCAGTGACCTTTTCCTTACGCACGCCGAAGATCGCCCACGTCGTCGTCGACGATTCACTGGACAGGTCTTCCGAGTCGCGAGAGCGAAAGGCGCGGGCGACGATTCCCAGGCCGGCGAAGATCAGAGCGATCGGCCAGAAGTCGAAGATGGAGAAAGGCAACCAGCCGGTGTTGAAGACGATGAGCACCGCTCCGGCTCCGATGAGGAGGATGGCCAGCGTCCTGTTCCGGCGCTCCCAGAACTTCAGAATGCCGATGGCGACGAGGACGACCGGCCAGAAGGGAAGGAATCGATCCGCTTCGGCGAGATCGAGGTTGTCGAGTGTCAGCAGCACCCCGAGAAGCGTGAAGAAGATTCCAACGATGAGCTTCACGCTTACTCCCCCCATCGTTCCCGTGGAAGGCTGCTTTTCTGTGATCGATGCGTTCATGATGAATCCTTTCGTCGAGCTCACGGGCAAGATACGGAGGGTGATGCCGCTTGTCTGCGCGAAACCGGCGAACGGTGGTGGGAGGGCGGTGAGTGGAGACGCGCGCATAGAATCACGCTTCCTATGAGACGCCGAATCGCCGATGGTCTCGTCCCCTGACTTCCCCCCTACCCCTCCCGGCAAGTCCGGCTGGCCGTGGGATTTACCGCACGCGGTGCCGCAGCCCGTTGCTCCCGTTCCTCGCTTTTCCGTGATCATTCCGTCCTTCAACCTGGGACGGTTCATCGAGGAGACGATTCGCTCGATCGTGCTGCAAGCGTGGCTGGACCTCGAATTGATCATCGTCGACGGAGGATCGAGCGATGAGACGGTCGACGTCATCAGGAAGTACGAGCCCTGGATCACCTGGTGGGTCAGTGAGCCGGACCGTGGACAACCCGAGGCCATCAACAAAGCGTTGAAGAGGGTGACGGGAGACATCGTGGCCTGGTTCAATGCCGACGACTTCTTCACCGACGGTATCTTCGCCGCGGTAGCCGAGGCCTGGCGACGCAATCCTCGGGGAATCTACGCGGCGCCCGTGGCGAACTTCTATGCGCGCGGGAAGGAGAGGTTGATCCGTCCGCGAGGGATGTCGATCGAAAACGTCATCCAGTACTGGACGCGGCGGTCGCTGTGGCACGACCCGGGGCTCTTCTGGTCGCGCGCCGTCGTCGACGCGGTCGGTGGTCCGGACCCATCGCTCCACTACGCGCACGACTTCGACTATCTCGTTCGGGCGCTCCAGCAGGGCACCGTCGAATATGTCGATCACGTCGCCGCCGGCTTCCGGCTGCATCGGGATTCGAAAACCATCGCAGGCACTGAGAAGATGATGGCTGAGACAACCGCCGTCAGCCGCCGTTACTGGCATCTGCTAAAAGATCTCGATCGCGAGGGTTTCGAACGCTCCGAATTCCGGGCCCGTGTACGGCGGGCCGCTTCCAAACTTCTACGCGGAAAACGCGAAGGACTCCCACTCCTGTGGAGATCGCTGAAGGAACATCCGTTCGCAACCTGGTTCCGGCTGACGACGCTGTTCCCAACGGTGCTCTTTGAGCGCATCAGTCGCCTGCGCCCGGGACGCCACTTGTGACGACGTACGTCGGACTCTCCAGTCCGACCGCTGGAGATTGGACGTTACGACGCCGCGATAGCGGCTGAGAAGGTAGCCAGGGGTGCGAGCGCTTTTTGCGAGCAACCCCTGTTTACGTTGTCTCTCGAAGGCGTGCCGCGTCAGCGGCACTGGATGGAGTCCACGATTACTCCAGTGCCGCAGACGCGGCACCAACTACGACGTCTCTTTACCAGGGGTGCTCGCAAGAAACGCTCGCACCCCTGGCTACCTTCTTGAGCCGCTAACGCGGCAAAATCTCGCGCGGTTGTCGGTTCCACGCGGTGCTGAGCCATCGCTATACTCCCGGCGCATGAAGCCACGCATCTTCGCCGCGCTCGCGCTTCTCTTATCCGCGCCGGCGATGATCGCCGCCCCGCCGATCGATCGTGCCGCGATGCAGGCCAAGATCCGCGCCGAGCTTCTCCATTCATGGAAGGCGTACGAACAGTACGCGTGGGGCCACGACGAGCTTCGCCCGTTGAGCAAACAGCCGCGTGACTGGTACGGGCAGTCGCTGCTCATGACCCCGGTCGACTCGCTCGACACACTCCTTCTCATGGGCTTCAAGGACGAAGCGGACAAGGCCAGGTTACTGATCGACGACCGCCTCTCCTTCGACAAGGACATCTCCGTCAAGGTTTTCGAGGTGACGATCCGTCTCCTCGGCGGGTTGCTCTCCAGCTATCAAATGACGGGCGACCCGCGCCTGCTCCAGCTCGCCGACGACCTCGGCACGCGCTTGCTGCCGGCCTTCAACACCCCGACCGGCATGCCCTACATGTTCGTCAACCTGCGCACCGGGAAGACTTCGGGCGTCCGCTCCAATCCCGCGGAAATCGGCACGCTCATCCTCGAATTCGGAACGCTGAGCAAGCTGACGAACAAGCCGGTCTACTTCGAAAAAGCCAAGCGCGCCCTGGTCGAGCTCTACAAGCGGCGCTCGAAGATCGACCTCGTCGGTGAGGAGATCGACGTCGAGACGGGCGCCTGGGCCGGCAAGGCCAGTCACGTCGGCGGCGGGATCGATTCGTACTACGAGTACCTGCTCAAGTGCTCCCGCCTTTTCGGCGACGCCGACTGCGCCTCCATGTGGAAGACGAGCATCGCCGCGCTGAACAAGCGCCTCGCCGATGAAGCCCCCTCCGGCCTCTGGTACGGCGAGGTGGACATGGACAGCGGCAAGCGCACCAACCCCGAGTTCGGCGCCCTGCACGCGTTCTTCCCCGCCGTGCTGGTCCTCGGCGGAGACGTCAAGCGCGGACGCCGCCTCGAAGAGTCGTCCTTCCGCATGTGGACGCTACGAGGCATCGAGCCCGAGGTCCTCGACTACCGGACGATGACGATCAAAGAGCCAGGCTATCAACTCCGCCCCGAGATCATCGAGTCCGCCTACTACCTCCACCACGCCACTCACGACGACCGTTACCTCATGATGGGCCAGACCTTCTTCGACGCCCTCGTCGCCCACTGCCGTACCGACGCCGGCTACACCACCCTAAAGAGCGTGGTGACGATGGAAAAGAGCGACCTGATGCCTAGTTACTTTTTGGCCGAGACGCTCAAGTACCTCTACCTGCTCTTCGCGCCGGACTCCGCCCTCGATCTCGATAAGGTCGTCTTCAATACCGAGGCACATCCGCTACGCTAAGATGTCGAGATGAGCGATGAAAAGGACGTGTTTTCGCAAGCACTGCTTTTGCCTCAACACGACCGCGCAGAGCTGGCGGCTCGGCTGCTGGAAAGCCTCGATCAGGCACCTGATAGTGGGGTAGACCAAGCCTGGTTGGACGAAATCGAGCGACGCTGTGCTGCGATCGATGCCGGAGAAGCGGTCACCTCTGACTGGATTGAGTTTCGAGATCGAGTTGAACGCGAGATATTCGGCAGGTGACGAAGCCCGTTCGTCCGTCCGGGTTTGCTGAAGAGGAAATCCTTCACGAGCTCCTTTGGTATGAAGGCGAACGTTCTGGTCTCGGTGACAGGCTCTGGCAGGACATTCAAGCCGTCACGCAACTGATCTCTGACTATCCGCAAATAGGCGAAGTTGTCCGTCTTGCTCGCGTGAGCGGAGTCATACGACGGTTTCCGCTACGTCACTTTCCCTTCTTCGTGATTTACCGCGAACTTGCCGACCATCTGGAGGTTGTGGCGCTAGCACCGACTAGTAAGAAGCCGAATTACTGGCGCTCGCGTGTTTCATAGCTGGGCGATTGCCGACTCGTCGGCACGCTCCCCGCACGTCACACCCCCATGAACCTCTCCTCCATCCTCCTCTGGGGTTTCGCGGCCACCGTCCTTCTGACCGGCCTCTCCATCCTAGCGCAGTCCCTCGGGCTCACGCGGATCGACATCCCCTTCATCGTCGGGACGATGTTCACGCCCGATCGCGACCGGGCCAAGGTGCTCGGACTCAGCATTCACCTTGTCAACGGCTGGCTGTTTGCCATCGTCTACGGCCTCTTCTTCGAGAACCTGCACGCTGCCACTTGGTGGTACGGAGCGCTGTTGGGAGCATTCCAGGGGATGTTTGTCGTCGTGGTACTGCTGCCGGCTCTTCCAGGCGTCCATCCGCGCATGGTTTCGGACTTCCGCGGGCCCGAGCCGACGCGCCTCCTCGAGCCGCCGGGGTTCTTCGTCAGGAACTACGGGTCGAAGACGCCCTTCGTGCTGCTGTTCGCGCACATGATGTATGGAGCGACGCTTGGCACGTTCTACGGGCTTTACTGAGCGCGCGGCTTCGCTTTCCCTTTCTTCTCAGCCTCCTCGATGTTCAGCGCCGCGTTGAGCAGCGCGATGTGCGAGAGCGCTTGCGGGAAGTTGCCGAGCAACGCGCCGCTGTGACCGTCGATCTCCTCGGCGAACAGACCAGCGTCATTGCCGCGGCGGACGACGTCGTCGAAGAGCGTGCGCGCTTCGTCGACACGGCCGGCCAGCGCCAGCGCTTCCACGAGCCAGAAGCTGCAAGCGAGAAAGACCCCCTCGCCGGATGGAAGGCCGTCGTCGGTCTTGCGGCTGTCGTAGCGGTAGATGAGACCGTCGTGGCCGAGGTCCGCGCGGATGGCGTCGATCGTGCCGAGCATGCGCGAGTCGGTTGGATCGATGAGGCCGACGCGGGCGATGAAGAGCAGGCTGGCGTCGACCTCCTCTTCGTCGAAGATGCCGACGAACGTGTTTCGCCGCGCGTTGAAGCCGCGCGACATCACCGCTTCCTTGATCTCCGCTTTCACCTTCTCCACGTGCTCGACGTCGATCTCGATGTGGCAGCGTCTGGCGATGCGCTGTGCGCTGTCGAGCGCGGACCAGGCCATCACCTTCCCATGAACGTGCTGGCGCGGCTCGCCGCGCTTCTCCCAGATGCCGGCGTCCGGTTCCTGCCAGCGAGCGCACACGATGTCGGTGAGCCGGCGCATGAGGCGCTGCGTATCGTGGTCGAGACGCTCGCCGCGGCGCGTGGCCTCTTCGACCGCGCCGAGGACTTCGCCGTAAACGTCGAGTTGGAACTGCGCGTGCGCGGCGTTGCCGATGCGTACCGGACGGGAGCCGCGGTAGCCTTCGAGGTGGTCGAGCGTGCTCTCGGGAACGTTCGCCTCCCCGAAGACGTCGTAGAGCATCTGCAGATTCGGCTGCGTGAGGCGCGTGGAATAGAGCAGCCAGTCGAGAAAGGCGGCCCCTTCATTGGCGAAGCCGCAGTCGTAGAGCGCCGACACGGTCCACGAGGCGTCGCGCAGCCAGCAGTAGCGGTAGTCCCAGTTGCGCACGCTGCCGATCGACTCGGGGAGCGAGGTCGTCGGCGCGGCCACGATCGCTCCGGTCGGTGCGTACGTCAGTAGCTTCAGAACGAGCGCGGAGCGGAGGACGAGCGCCTTGTGCGGTCCGTCGTACGTCAGTTGCGACGACCATGTGCGCCAGAAATCGATCGTCCGCCCGATCTCCGCGGTCGCTTCGTCGCCCAGGCTGGGGAGGACGGATGGGGTCTGGTCGTCAAAGCCGAGCGCGAACGTGCGCGACTCGCCGGCGCGGAGCACGACGCGTGCGGTTGCCATGTCGTGATTGATGCCGAAATCGGCGTCGCTGCGCAGGTTCAGTACGCGCGCTCCCCATGCGCAGTAGACAGAATCGCGGCGCAGTTCCAGCTTCGGCGAGATGCTGCCGTAGTCAGGTCGCGGCGCGAAGACGATCTCGAACGGAACGTCGCCCTCGACGGCTTCGATGCACCGGAGCAATTGGCGGAACGGTGAAAGGCGCTTTCGCTTCTCCTCCTCCGTCATCACCGGCATCAGATCGAGCAGCCGCGCCACACCCGATTCCGTGGTGAACGTCGTCTCGATGACGTTCGTGCCTTCGAGGTAGCGGCGCTTTGCCTCGTGCGCGACAGCCGGACGGATGGCGAAGTGCCCTCCCTTCTCCGCATCGAGGATGCGCCCGAAGATCGACGCGGAGTCGAAGCGCGGCCAGCACAGCCAGTCGATTGAGCCGCCGCGCGAGATCAGCGCCACCGAACGGGTGCAGCCGATGGCCGCGTAGTCGGCGATGGGGGGGTAGGCAGGCATTTGAAGTGGTCCGGCGGGGGCCGAGCGTTTAGTGTTCGTCAGCGTTGAAATCAGAGATGGAGCAAAACTCGCGCTGAGCTTAACTTTCACTGTCATCCTGAGGCTGCCGCAGCCGCGCCCTTAATGTTGAATGTTTGCGTAAATCGAGCGTCGCGGCGGAGGACGCCGAAGGACCCCCTACCTACATGCCGGGAGGTTGGGGGGAGCTCTGGGTGGTGACCTTTGCCCCCTCCCTTTCCGGCATGTAGGTAGGGGGTCCTTCGGCGTCCTCCGCCGCGGGATCAGATTTGCGCAAGCACCACGATTCGTACCGCGGCTGCGGCAGCCTCAGGATGACAGTGAATTGAGAGAGGCTGAGGATGATTGGCGATCGATCTGGTTTCTTCGTCATCACCTTCCTATCCGCTGCCATTCGGTCGAAATTCCATCGAAGAACAAACGCTATCGAGTCACTGGAACCGGTCCCTGTTGCGGCGCCGGCGGCGCTTGCGAAGCAATGCGATACCGCCCGCGATCAGCGCGATCCCCCCGGCGATCCCTGCCACTTTCCACGCCACCTTCCGGACATCCATCGTCGCCGGCTTCTCAGCGTAGCGCCGTTCGGGCAACTCACCAGCCGGCTCCTCCTGCATGGCCATATGCAGCACCTGTGCAAGGTGGAGCGCCTCGCGTCCCGTCCCTTGTGCAATCTGCTCGCGGCAACTGAAACCATCGGCGACGATGATCGTGCCGCGAGCCGCCTCGCGCACCGCCGGCAGGAGGACGCGCTCCCCGATGCGCATCGACAGCTCGTACTTGTCGTGCTCGAACCCGAACGCGCCGGCCATGCCGCAGCAACCGGAGTCGGGGCTATCGACGTCGAGGCCGAGCTTCTTCAACACCTGTTCTTCATCGCTGAAGTGCAGGACCGCCTTGTGATGACAATGCCCCTGAACCAGCGCTTTGCCGTGCAGCTTCGGCAGCTCGACGTGCTCGTGGAGCAGAAACTCCGGCAACGTCTTCACTGCCTTCGACAGACGGATGGCTTCATCATCGTCCGGAAAAAGATTCGGCAGCTCGTCGCGGAACACCGAGATGCAGCTCGGTTCGAGCCCGACGATGGGGATGCCTTCCTCCAGCTCGGGCCGCAACGCCTCCATCGTTTCCTGCAGCAGACCCTTCGCCATACCCAGGAAGCCCCAGTCGTAGAGCGGCCGTCCGCAGCAGAGGCGTTTGCGCGGGATGATCACTTCATAGCCCGCCGCCTCCAGCACCTCGGCCGCCGCATTGGCGGTGTTCGGACGAAAGTGATTGTTGAACGTGTCCGGCCAGAGGAGGACTTTCTTCCGGGCCGCGCCGCGTGGCCGCCGCACGGAGGATGAGAACTGCTTCACGAACGTCCTCTTCGCAAACCGCGGCATCCGCCGCTCCGGCGCCACGCCGGCCAGTGCCCGCGTGATCGGCAGCGACATAACCGCGTTCGCCACCTCCGGCGCGATCTCCGCGGCGCGCGCCCACCAGTAGATCCACCCCATCGAGTACGCTGCCGGCGGCCGCAACTTGCCCTCGTAGTAATGCGAGAGAAACTCCGCCTTGTACGTGGCCATGTCCACGTTCACCGGGCAGTCGCCTTTGCACCCTTTGCAGGCCAGGCAGAGATCGAGCGAATCCTTGACTGCTTCGTTGTTCCAGTCAGCCGGGATGACCTGACCCTCGAACATCTCGAAGAGCAGGCGGGCACGTCCGCGGGTGGAATGCTCCTCCTCGCGCGTGACCATGAAGCTCGGGCACATCGTGCCGCCGTCTATGCGCCGGCATTTGCCGACGCCGACGCAGCGCGTCAGGGCACGATCGATCCGGCCCTCGTCCTCGGGGAATTGGAAATGCGTCTTCGGCGACCACTGATGGAAGTCCGCGCCGAGGCGGAGATTCTCCGTCGGGTGATACGGCATCACCACTTTGCCCGGATTCATCTTCCACTCCGGATCCCAGAGCGACTTGAACTCGTTGAACGCCTGCACCAGCTCGGGACCGAACATCTTCGGCAGCAACGCCGCGCGGGCCTGGCCGTCGCCGTGCTCGCCGGAGAGCGAGCCGCCGTACTTGACGCAGAGATCGGCCGCGGCATTGATATAGGAACCAAACCTGGCGATGCCCGCCGCGGACTCGAGGTCAAAGTCGTTCCGCGTGTGGACGCAGGCCTGGCCGAAGTGACCGTAAAGGGCGCCGATATAGCCATACCGGTCGAGAAGCGTCCGCAGCTCGCGGAGATACTCGCCGAGGTGGTTCGGATCGACAGCCGAGTCCTCCCAACCTTCCCACGAGTGTCCTTTGCCAGGGACGAACGCCGTGGCGCCGAGGCCCGACTCGCGGATCGCCCAGATCATCTTCGCTTCCTTCTTGTCGTCGAAGAGGCGATACGACGGCCTGAACGGCGACGCCGCCAGCGAGGCGATCATCGTCCGCGCGTATCCGTCCGAGGCCTCCTTCGTCTCGCCGCCGAACTCCACGAGCAGCCACCCTTTGCCTTCCGGGAGAAGAGCGATGTTGCCGATGTTCATACCCTTCGCCTTCATGTCGGCGATGAGGCGGTCGTCGATCCCTTCCAGACCGATGGGATTGAATTCGAGCAGGCGCGGCACATCGTCCGCGGCCAGGTAGATGTCGTCGTACCCGAGGACCACCAGCGTTCGCGATGGCGGCGAGTAGACCAGGCGGCACTTCGCCTCGAGCACCACCACGCACGTACACTCGCTGCCCACCAGCGCCTGGGCCACGTTGAAGCCGTTCTCCGGCAGGAGCGAGTCGAGGTTGTAGCCGGAGACGCGCCGCGGGATCTTCGGATACTTCGCGCGAATGAGATCGCCGTAGGTATCGCGGATGCGTTTCATCCCCGCGTAGATCTCACCCCGCCTCCCCCCCTCGGCGATAATCCCTTCCAACTCGGCGTCGCTCGTCGCTCCCACCCTCATCCGCACCCCGTCATACGTGAGGATCTCCAGCTCTTCGATGTTGTCGACGGTCTTGCCGGCCATCAGCCCGTGGACGCCGCAGGAGTTGTTGCCGATCATTCCGCCGAGCGTGCAGTGCGAGTGCGTGGCCGGGTCGGGGCCAAAGGTGAGCGTCTGTTTCTCCGCGGCGTTGCGAAGGTCGTCGAGGATGATGCCCGGTTCGATCCGCGCATACCGTCCCTCGGCATTCAGCTCGCGGATGTGGTGCATGTACTTCGAGAAGTCGAGCACGACGGCCACGTTGCAGCACTGTCCGGCCAGCGACGTGCCGCCGCCCCGTGCCAGGATCGGCGCCCCATGCTTGCACGCCAGCGCCACGGTGGCGACGACGTCGTCCGCATCGCGCGGAATGACCACGCCGATCGGCACTTGCCGATAGTTGGAGGCGTCGGTGGCGTAGAGCGCCCGCGATCCGTCGTCGAACCGGACCTCCCCGCGGACGGCCTCGCGCAGCTCCGAGGCCAGGATCTCCGCATCGACGTTCAGCGTCTGGATTCGGTCGCTGTGCTCGATCCGCGTCCGCACGGATCGGTCGTGTTCGAAGGCGACCGGATCGAAACGCGCGGCGAAGTTTTCGGCGCGGGTGTCAGACATCGAAGACATCGTACGACAAGGCCGGAACGCCAGCGCTCCGACGGGTCAGCGCATTTCTCACAAGAGCTCACCGTAATGGTACCTATCGAGAACCCTCTCCCCGCGATCGAGCGGGGAGAGGGTGGGCCGAAGGCCGGGTGAGGGGACGCGCGGCTGCCGATCTGCGAAGTGACGGGCCGGGGGAAGTGCATGAAAACATTCCAATTCAGCGCGAGTACCGCCCCCTGCCCTGAGGAGCGATAGCGACGAAGGGGCACCTTCTCGACGTTACACAGTGTCCGCGATTCCCACTCAGATGGTGTTCGAGAGCACGCCGGTCACTTGTACTCGTCGTGCCGGCGGACCCAATACTGCGGCCGATCCCCTTCGTCGCGGCCTTTCGGCACGAGGTCGATGTAGTGATACGCGGTGTTCGTCATGTCGATGCCGCGCGCGTAGGCCGAATAGGTGTGGAACACGTTCCCATCGTCATCCCGGTAAAAGACGCTCGTCCCTTCGCGCTCGGCGCCGGCGTCCTGCATCGTGTAGTTGTAGAAGGTCTTCTTTTCCGCGACCTCTTTGTCGGTGAAGGAGACGTGATAGTCGAAGTTGAAATCGCTGTCCGCCGAGGAGAGCCACTTGAAGCCCCACCCCATGCGCTGCCGGTACGCGGCGAGCTTGGCGTACGGAGCGCGTGAGACGGCCACCATCGTGATGTCGCGATGGTTCAGATGGATGATGATGTCGTTGAAGTTGTCGGCCCAGAAAGAACAGTGTGGGCAGCCGGCGTCCCAATCAGGGCGGAACATGAAGTGATAGACGATCAACTGGCTGCGGTCTTCGAAGAGGCCGGCCAGCGACTCCTTTCCGTTTGGTCCTTCGAGGAGATACTCCTTCTCGACCCTCTCCCACGGAAGCTCCCGCCGTTGCTGGTTCACCGCATCGCGCAATCGCGTGAACTCCTTTTCCTTCGCCAGGAACTCCGTCCGCGCCGCCAGCCATTCGTCATGCGAGACCACTCGGTGATTCATCGTTGTCCTCCATCCTTCTCTAGCGTACCGGATCGACAAGCGTAGAGCAGGCATCCTGCCTGCTCCCGACGGGCGTCCTCGCCCGTCGGTGGTTTCTGTCAACATACCGAGTCCTGCACGAGCAACCCCGCCGGGCGAGGACGCCCGTCGGTAGCAGGCAGGATGCCTGCTCTACGACGACCTCCTCGTACTGCGCGTTGGCGAGGTTCTCGACATTCGCGAAGGGGGTGAAAGCGCGAGAGGTGGTGCTACTCAAAATGCGCGGGCGCGCCTTCGGACGCGCCCGCGCGGTACTTACTGCACGAACCGGTTCGTCATCACTTCGACGGTGTGGCCGGTGACGATGACGTCACAGGCGGCGGTTCCGCCGGAACCGGGGTTGCCGGCACAGGGGCCGGCTGGGACTTCGACGACTTCGTCTTCCGTCTGCGCCCGAGGGCGCGGCTCATGTCATCGACATGCGGAGCAAGGTCCGCCGTGGCCGGACGCTTGGCCAGAGCCTTGGCCATCGCGTACGTCGTCAGCGCATCGCTACCAACCTCGTTCCTTGCCGCGGTGACACTGTGGCGGACGAAGAAAGCCAGTGCCTCCAGCTCATCCGCCAGCGGGCCGAACTCATCGGCATAGCTCAACAGATCGCGAGCCTTCGCCGGATCTGTCCCCCCTGCGCTCCCGAGCGGAGCGCTGTTCGACACCGCCGCGGCCGTCAGTTGGACAAACTCTGCCGGTACCGCTGCGCCGGAAGCCAGACGCCTCCCCTCTTTCTTGTTGAGCGGAATCACGAGGTTCGGAATCTGCTCTCGCATGGCGCGGGTCTGCTGCATCAGCGCCTGCGCCGCATCTCTGTAGGAAACCGGCGACGGCGTCGCCGGTACGACATTTTGCGTACTCATATCTTCCTCCTATTCAGTTTTCACAACTGCCGTGATCAGAGCGGGCAGAGTGAAACCATTGGAGGGGCGCGCCCCCGGCAAACTCTTCGGATCGCGTCCTCGATGGTGGCGAGGACCGATCGGCGGCGCCGAAGGGGAAGGCGTGGTGCATCGTCCAGGTACGGCCGGACGACCGTCAGAGGGGCATTAATGGCGGGACGGGAATCGGCAACGTGCCCGGAGCGCTCGAGCAGAACAGCGCTGGCCACAGCCGTTTCAAGCTGAAGGGTCACCATGTTCAGGTCGCCGGCCACATCCAGCATCCGTTTGGCATCCGCGGCCAGTTGTACGGGCGCGAGGCAATCGGACCCGGAAGCCGAGACAATGGCGGCGCCGGCCTCCTGCATGGAGTAGGTGGCGCGGTCGATCAGATCGGCCGCTTCCATGAGACTGTGCGCAGCCCGATTCAACTGTTCCGCGCTCCAGAGCGGGTCGCTCACACCGAAGCGTCGGGCGTAGTCGATGGCCACACGGGCCGAATCGATCAGAAGGATCGAGCAATCGATGTCCCGGCGCATGCGGCGCATCGGCTCGAACCCCGGCAGACTGACCCCCATGGCGCGCAGGCAGAGCCCTGCCTCCCGCGAAAAGATCGCGTCCGTTCCCAGGCCGTTCCGGCCGTCTGTGTCGCTCAAAATCATCCTTTCCTCATCTCCTCTTGATATACGTAGCAAGCCATATGCCAATACACACGGCAATTAGGGTAAAACGCAGGACGCGAATTAAGAATTCCACATTCTTCAGCAATCTTGGAAGAATTTTCGTGTGATTCGTGCGATTGCGTTGCCCGGCCGGGGCATTTACGTCGTCCCCGAGCGGCCGCCTCCCGGCCTCACGTTGACAAAAATTAGTCGTTGATACGGTCTGGGACCGCAACGATACGGTCCGGGACCGTATCAATTGACAAATTTTGCCCATTCATACGGTCCGGGACCGTATCGATTGACAAATTTTGCCCATTCACACGGTCCGGGACCGTATCGATTGACAAGTTTTGTCCATTCATACGGTCCGCGACCGTAACGTTGAGGAAAATGTCCCCATCAACGAGGAGAATGTCCTCATCAAAGGACACCAGTGACCTCATCGTTGGACACTTTCGGCTCATCACCGAGGTCCGCGACCGCACCGTCGAGGAAAAGGTCCTCATCGATGGGGTCGGCGATGACGACGAGGACAAACTCCCAACGATGACGACGGCCGGGGCGTCCCGTGCAGACCGGCTATGGTGCCAAGGCCTCTACCCGGTCGCGAGCGGTGACAACCAGACGTTGATCGAGTGCTTTGTGTCGCGTCATGATCGAAATCAGGGATGCAGCACATGCTCGCGCGGCGCCCCCGCTTCACTGTCTTCCTGAGGCTGCCGCAGCCGCGCCCATGCTGTTGGTGATTGCTCAAATCAGACGTCGCGGCGGAGGACGCCGAAGGACCCCCTCCCTACCTGCCGGGAGGTTGGGGGAGTTCAGAGTAGTTCACCTTGCCACCACCCTTTCCGGCCTGTAGCAAGGGGGTCCTTCGGCGTCCTACGCCGCGGGACCGGATTTGAGCAAGCACCAGGATTCGGGCCGCGGCTGCGGCAGCCTCAGGAAGACAGTGTGGGGTGAAAGGCGCTGACCTACCGGTTTCAATCTTGACGTGACCTTAGATGATGCCATAGTCAGCAAGGGCGTCCTGGATTCTCGAAGCGGGGATCATGCGGCTGCCTTTGGGCACATCGAAGGTGGCAAAGCGCGCCCGCTTCCCCCGCGCCGGAGGAGTCTTCTGCTGGCTGAGCGCCGCGCGCGCCACACCGGAAAGGACGCGTCCGAGCCGGCGACCGGTGGCGCGTGCATTCGCCTGAGCCTCTTCATAAAGATCGTCTGAGGCGAATGATGATCTCTCCGCCGCTTTGGAATCAAGAATACGTGGGACCGAAGGATCGATTTGATCTGAGAATCTGTGAGGCCTGCGGTCGCGATGATTTGCTCCCAGTGCGGTCGAGAAGCCAGATCGATCTCGTTGTATGAGTCCGTATTGAAGATATCTGGCGCATCTACTTCATCTCTGCGAACTATGTGAAAGCCGCCCGGGCTGGTAAACGGCGTCGTGCTCATAGCGCAAGTCTCGACGATCGCTCCGACAGTGATGCCTACAAATGGTGTCAGCGGTTGAGTGAGTTTGGTTGGGCTTCCGTCTGACCGCACAAGCGATTCCCATTCCTTCCGCGTGATCGCGTAGATCTTCCGATTGAGGATTCGCCGCGCCGCGCGCGTGAGGCGATCGACAATGTTGGTCATAGCATCTGAACCGGTTATTGTATACGACTATGGGAAATTAACGCTTACGTGATCCGTTGCGCAACTATATTTCGCTAGCACAGTCCCTTCGTGAAGGTCTCGCAGTCGAACGTTCGGGAGGTAAGTGTGGTCGACGGTTTCGCACCATGCCTTGCCGATGTAACGGACATACGTCTCGCGGTCTGGAAATGGAACATCGCGCAAATCGTCCCGACCCACGTAAATATCCACGCTGCCGTTTTCAAAAACGTCGAGCCTCGGTGTGACGCTAGGAAAAGCTTGGGCTAATGCAGCGAGTAACACTGTTTCCGGCGATGGTGCAGACGCGTTTCGCGACGCATAGATCGACCGCGGCACGTGATCGGTTCGGTGCATCGGCGCATAAACGAACGTGTAGCCGACCCACCAGACGCCGCTTGCCATGGCTACTACGGCTAGGATGATCGGGAACCCACACCCGAACAAAATCGAGATCCGGTCGAGCGATCTTTCATGGCGAACAGCCATCCAGCAAGTGATGAGAATCAGGACGGTGAACGCTGCGACCGTTTCCAAAAGAACGGCGGCTTCGTCTGCTTGCAGACGAGACGAAGTGACAACGTGAGTGAGGTAGGCAGATATAAATACGGTAAGCGCCGCGACGATGTACCAGACTTTCGGTGGTCGGAACATTTCGGCAAAATGCGGATGCCGCCGCTTCAACCACCCCAACAGGAGTATTGGCACGACAATAACAGCGGTGCAGCCAACCAAGCCGAGTACGACGATCGCAAAATTGCTCATTTGCTTTTAGGTCGGCGACGTCACTCTTCTTGCCTAACGGATCCGCCGTTCAGGCGCGCAGCCCTCGACGTGAAGACGGCAGAGCGGCACGGCGGGTGCCGCGACTAACGATATGCTCGGCAGGAGCGAAGAGCAACCGCCGTGACGCCACGGCGCGCGGACCGCGGCAGCGAACGCGGTCGCGTTAACCCCGCTGCTGGAAACGATGCTTGTGCTCACTTCGGAAGGATGGCAGGCAAGTTGGCCTTGTCAAAGACGCGAACCAAGTCCGTCACCGTGCACTCCAGCGCGACAGCGGGCCGAAGGACGGTCAGAAGGTTCGGGAACTGGATTCCCAACTCCATCGCGCTCACGTGAGTCTGGGGGATGCCGACGAGTTCGGCGAGCGCCTGCTGGCAGTCCACCGATCAACGGGGGCAGGAGTGACGGCACGTTGGGCAGTGTTGATTTCATCCATCGGTTGGTGAGAATGGCGAATTCCTCACCCTTGCGGATGTCGTGATCGGCCCAGTAGTCGGTGAGCTTGTTCCGCGTTTCCTGGCCGGTCATGCGCTGCTGAATCCATTTTTCGCTGCGCCCATGTTTCTGCCAGGTCTCGCGGGCACGATCCAGCGCTCTCGAAGGATCGGACATCATCTGCATCCGTTCGTAGCCCACCTTGGCGAGCCAGGGTTTGATGGGCTCGGCCTTGGGACTGGGAACGCTCTGCACGAGGCGAAGCAGGGTCTCCGCGGTCGCGACGTCGGTGAGGTAGCGTTTGCCGTCGGCGGCAGGCAGTTTCAGTCGGTTACATTTTGTAACCGACTCTGGAGTTTGGACGTCAAGGGTGTGTATTCGGAATTTGACGTTTACAGATCGAAGGCAAACCAGCGCGAAGCACGCCGGAGGCGTTCCGTAGATTAGCCGGTGGCAAGCGCCGAAGGACGCGCCGCCACCGGTTAGGGATCGTGGCCATCACCGACCCCGGCAGGGGTCGCGGACCGCGCTCGCGTCACCAGAAGGCCCGCTCGTCGGAGCTCGATGTCGTCGAGGGCATGTTTCAACCCTCCGGTACCCCTGCCGGGGTATAACATTTTGTAAGGATCGGTAACCGGTGGCGGCACGCCTTGCGGCGCTTGCCACCGGCTAATCTACCGCACGCCTCCAGCGTGCTCGCGCCAGCTACGCCAGCTACGCCAGCGGATCTGGCAACATTCCAAATACGCGCCTTGAACGCGTCCAATTTCCAGAGTCGGTTACATTTTGTAACCGACTCACTTCCCTCTAATCGACCTACGCCCTCCCCCGCCGTCGCTATTTTCAGATCGCGCGAGATCGGCGGGCGGGACCCTTCGGCTTCGCTCAGGGCGGGACGCCCGCGCTCCCAGGCAGGCGAGAGCCAAGAGCTGTGGGTGGGCCGCCGCCTTCGGCGGCCCTTGCGGAGATAAGCGGGTTAGAACTTCAGGCCGAGGATCACCCTTCTGCTCGGCGAGGCGAAGCCGACGGCTTCCTCGTACTGCGTGTTGGCGAGGTTCTCGACCTTGGCGAAGGGTGTGAAGTGCGAGAGGTGGTACTGGACGTTGAGGTCGATGGTCGTGTAGGCGCGGTTGGTGGTGCGGGAGAAGGGGAGGATGGCCAGGTCGTCGTCGCGCTGGCCGATGTGGAGGAGGGCGATGTTGGTGTCGATGGCGCCGCTGCGGTAGCCGGTGGAGATGGATCCGGAATTCTTCGGGCGGCGGAGGAGGCGCAATCCGGTGGCCTCGTCGTCGTCGCGGTGGAGGTAGGTGTAGCTGAACGCGGCGTAGACGTTCGCGCTGAGGTGCTCCGTGAGGCCGGCTTCGATCCCGTCGCTGCGGACGCGGCCGATGTTCTGGGAGATGAAGGTGACCGGATCGAAGGTGATCAGGTTGCGGTAGCGGCTGTTGAAGTAGGTCAGGGAGAAGAGGCCGTCGCGGCCCAGGGCCTCGTCGAAGCCGAGCTCGTAGCTGCGATTGCTCTCCGCCTTGAGGTTCGGGTTGCCGAAGAAGGGGTAGTACAGCTCACCGAGCGACGGGGCGCGGAAGCCGAGGCCGTAGGCGGCGCGCCACTTCATGACGCCGCTGACGATGGCGGCGGCGATGCGCGGCGAGGTCTGGGAGCCGAAGACGTCGAAGTGATCGCGGCGGACGCCGGCGCTCAGCTCGAATTTCGATCCGTTGCCGAGGTCGTGGGAGATGCGGTCCTCGACGAAGAACGATTGGTCGGTGCGGCGCTTGTCGAGGAAGTTCGGTCCGAAGTTCGTGAGGTCGTTGACGAGGTCGCGTGAGTACTCGCCGCCGGCGACGATGGTGCCGATGGGTGTGGCAACGCGCGTCGTCAGCCGGGCCCGGCGCGTCTTGGCATCGGTCGACGTCGAGGTCGTGAACGGATCCTGGGGGTCGTGAAAGTCGTCGAGGCGGTGGTTGTCGGAGAGCGTCAGGTCGCTGATGAAGCGGCCGAGGGTGAGCGTGACGGGAATGGCGATCTGCGTCTCGGTCCCGTTCTGGCGGCGATCGGGGCTGGGGACGAGCGCGCTCCCGTCCGCGTTCGTGTTGAAGGGGATGCCGAGGTTGTAGGAAGTGTGGCGCGCGGCTGCGCCGATGGAGAGGGCGTCGATCGGAGTCCAACGGGCGTTCGCGCTGGCGCTGTTCTGGTGAAAGTCGTCGTTGGGGTTGAAGCCGTCATCGCTGCGGTGCTCGTAGCTTCCGGCCGCCGTCAGCGTCTCGCTGGCGTACGCGCCGTCGAGCATGGCGTTGCGAAGCCCGTGGCTGCCGCTTTCGAAGTCGCCGTGGATGCCGCTCGTGCGCGGCGTGGTCGTTACGTTGATCACGCCGGCCATGGCCTCGGAACCGTACAGCGCGGAGAACGGGCCGCGCACGACCTCGATCTGTTCGACGCCGGCGGTGGAGAAACGACCCCAGTCGTATCCCGAGAAGTAGGGATTGTTGAGGACGATGCCGTTCCAGAGCACGAGCGTCTGGGTCGATGCCGCGCCGCGCGTGAAGAGCGATGTGGCCTTGCCGGGCGATCCGCTGCGGGCAAGCACGAGGCCGGGCACATCGCGCAGGACGTCGGCGACGTCGAGCGCGGCGTGCTCGTCGATGTCGGTCCGTGTGATGACGGTGACCGAGGCGGGTGTGGCCTGCACGGTCTCGGGCAGCGCCGAGGCGGTGACCACAATCTGGTCGTTGATGGTTTGCGGGGGTTGTTGTGGTGTGGACTGAGCGAGTGCGGGGACGACAAAAAAGAGAGACAGTGCGAGAACACGCTTCATGACGACTCCTTCCCTCCGAAGAAGGCCGATCAAAAGTGGGTTCCGAGCCAGCCGGTCTCCTGGCTTCCGGGTCATCCTCGTCGCGCCGCCTTCCCGCATCGGGAGATGCAGTGGCTGATCGTGGTGCGAGTCGTCGCCGGTCACAGTGGCGGGGGCCGCGCCGGCATCACACCGGCTTCCCGTTCACTGACTCAGAGGAAGTTGGGAAAGAACTGAGGGCATTATATGCGCGCTTCGCGTGCGTTGTCGGTTGTCCGTTTTCGGTTGTCTGAGCGCTGTGACGCGCGTGGCCAGAATGAAAGATCGCCCGTATAGCGCGTTTGGGCATTGCCCAACGCGAGTCGCAGCGCGCAGACAACCGACAACGCGGCGAAGCCGCAGACAACGCGTGCCAAGCGCGCAATAATGTCCCCCATGCCGACTGCCGCTCCGCCTGTCCGCCCTGTCACGCTGGATGAGATCTACGCCGCGCGGGAGCGGATTCGCGGCGTCATCACGAGGACGCCGTTGATCAAACTGCGGCACGACGCCGCCGCGCCGGAGATCTGGCTCAAGCTCGACAATCTGCAGCCGATCAACGCCTTCAAGATCCGCGGCGCGGCCAATGCCGTGGCTATGCTCACCCCCGAGGAGAGGGCCAGGGGCGTCTGGACCATCAGCGCCGGAAACGCGGGACAGGGCGTTGCGTACGCGGCGCGCGAATACGGGATCCCCTGTACCGTCGTGACGATCGAGACGGCTCCGGAGACGAAGATCGAGCGGATGCGCAACCTCGGCGCACGCATCGTCAAGGTGCCGTTTGACGCTGCATGGCGGGCCATGGAGGCCCGGGCCTTCGAAGGGGTCGAGGGCTCGTTCGTCCATCCGTTCGATGATCACAACTTCATCGCCGGCAACGCCTCGCTCGGGCTCGAGATCCTCGAGGATCTTCCCGCGGTGAGGACCGTGATCGCCGCGATCGGCGGGGGTGGTCTGGTCTCCGGAATCGGCAGCGCCATCCGTCAGCTCGCTCCGTCGGTCCGGATTCTCGGCGCGGAGCCGGAGACGGCGTCGCCCGGGGCGCGTTCGTTCGAGAAAGGATCGCCGCAGGCCTTCGACGATTACCAGCCGTCCTTCATCGACGGCGCGGGCGGCAAGAGTGTCTTCCCGCGGATGTGGGAACGGATGCAGGGGATCGTCGACGGCTCGGTCGTCGTCACGCTCGACGAGACGAAGCGGGCCATGCGCTTGGTTGCCGAGAAGGTGCGCGTCATCGCCGAGGGCGCCGGCGCACTGTCTGTCGCCGCCGCGCTCAGCGGAAGGGCCGGCGAGGGACCGATCGTCGCCGTCATCTCCGGCGGCAACATCGATCTCAAGAAATTCGCGGAGCTGATTGGAGCGCGGTAGCGCGGTTGCGGAGTTGCGCGGTAGCGGGGTTTCGCGGTCTCGCGGTTTGCGGGGTCTCGCGGTTGTTGGTTGCTGGGTTACTGAGTTGCTGGGTTGCTCCGAAGCAGATATTGGCAACTCGACAACTGATAACCGACAACCCAGCAACCCAGCAACCCAGCAACCCAGCAACCTAGCAACCAGCAACCTAGCAACCGCGAGACTCCGCAACCGCGCAACCACGAGACCGCGTAGTCTAAAATACGCGCATGGTCCGTTCCGTCCGGTGCTTTGCCCTTCTGCTGCTGCTCTCTTCGCCAGCGCTCGCCGGGGATTTCAATATCTACGTCGGACATGCGGCGAGCGAGGGCAATCTTCACGGCCAGTCCCGCTTCCGGTCGATCAGTTTCGAGCTGATAGGCCACCCGAAGCTTCCGCGGCTTCTCGATCGCTTCCTGCCCGAAGCGCGGGCAGGCGTCGACGTCGACTACTCCGACGTGCGGCAGCCGCGGAGCTGGTTCGGTTACACCTACGGCGATCCGGACGACTCCGTGCGCGCCGAGTGGGCTCACTTCTTCCTCCGCCAGTACTGGCGGAATTCATCGAACACGCTGCGGCCGTACGTCGACCTCGGCACGGGCCCGATGTGGTCGAACCGCCGCATTCCGGCGGCGACGTCGAAGGCCAATTTCAACTCGCAGCTCGGTCTCGGCCTCGTCGTTTTCCCGAATGCACGAACCCCTCTCTTCGTCGGATATCGTTTCTTTCACATCTCGAACGGCGGCATGTTCGCCGGCCGCAACCCCGGCCTGAATGTGAACGGATTCTTCGTCGGTACGCGCGTGAAGTGAATTCAGGGCGGATCGCTAGTCCCCAGCTTCGTCCACGGCCCGCATCGGGCGATGCGCCAGAAGGTCTTGGAGCCGCCGACGAGGAGACCGTGCTTTCGGATCGATTCGTGCCCGTACCATGAGCAGGTCGGGGTGAAGCGGCAGACGATGATGCCGCGGAGGTGGGGGGAGACATGGCTCCGATATTCGTCGATCGCAGCCAGGGCCATGCGCGCATCGATCGCGTAGCGAGGCGGCACGAGCAGGTCGTGCGCGATCCAGGCAATGACGATCGCCGCGAAAATCAGCCGCGTTCGGCGGCCTTTGCCTCGTCCCATAGTCCGTCCATCTCTTCCAGCGTCAGGTCGTCCACGTTGCGGCCGCTCTCGCGGACGCGGCTCTCCATCGATTCAAAGCGCCGCGTGAACTTGCGGTTGGTCGACTGCAGCGCTTCCTCGGCGTTCACGTTCAGCTTACGGGCGATGTTGGCAATGGTGAAGAGAAGATCGCCCAGTTCGTCGTGAATGTTCGATTCGTCACCCGAGGCGATGGCCTCGTGGAGCTCGGCGATCTCTTCGTTTAACTTGTCGAACACATCCTCGGTACGCCGCCAATCGAAGCCGACGCGGGCCGCTTTCTCGGTCAGCCGCCCGGCCCGCAACAGTGCCGGCAGCGATTGGGGCACGCCGGACAGCACGCTCTTGCTCTCCGCTTTCCGTTCCTCGTTTTTCAGCTTCTCCCAGTTGACCAGAACCGCTTCGGCGTCGTTCGCCACCACGTCGCCAAAGACGTGCGGATGCCGGCGTACCAGTTTGTCGTGGATGGCGGTGATGGAATCGTAGATGTCGAACGATCCTTCCTCGCGCGTCAGCTCGGCGATGAAGACGGCCTGGAGGAGGAAGTCGCCCAGCTCTTCGGCCAACGCGGCGCGGTCGTCCCGGTCGATGGCGTCGACCACCTCGTACGACTCTTCGATGACGAATGGCTTCAAGCTCGGCAGCGTCTGTTTCCTGTCCCACGGACAGCCGCCCGGGCCGCGAAGTGTTTGCATGAGATGGACGAGCTCGTCAAAGGAACGTTTGGGCATGCAAGACATTCTAAGCGGCGGAATCTTTGGTGTAGCATCAGCGTCCGATTCTTCAGCGAACTTTCCGTCCATGTCGAATCAGGTCCTGATTGTGGGCTCGGAGGCAGAGGCAAAAGCCCCCGCCGACGTAGCGGTCTCGCTCAGCTTTACGCCGGTTATTGCCGGTTCGGAGCAGGAGGCGCTCGACCTTCTCGATCGGCAGACGTTCACGCTGATCGCGGTCAGCGGTAGTGAACCGTGGCAACGCCTTCGGGACGAAGCGGAGCGGAAACAGCCCGAAGCCCGCATGCTCGAACTGCCGGCACCGAACGGCGACGACGGTGCGGTGCGGCGGCTGATGATCCGATACCTCGATCGCCGCACCCGGCCTCAGCACTTCAGCTCCGAAGAGCGTTACCGCTTCCTGTCCAGCATCCTCGAGTCGTTTACGGGGACGCTCGATCTGAAGGAAGTGTTGCGGCGGATCGTGACGATCACGAGGCAGGAGCTCGGCGCCGATCGCGCCTGGCTGTTGCACCCGGTCAACGAAGAGGCGGAGTTCGCCAAGGTTCGGTTCGCCGTCAGCGCGCCGGCATATTCGGTCCAGCAGGACCAATCCATGTCGTCGCTGCCGTTGAAACACTCGTCGAAGCTGATTCGCCGCCTCCTCGATGCGGACGGACCGATGGTGATCATGGAGGACGATCCTGATCTCGATCGCGAGCAAGCCGGCATCTTTCAGGTCCGCTCCGAGATGGTGCAGGTTCTGCGTCCTCGCGACGACGAGCCGTGGGCATTCGGGCTCCATCAGTGCTCATCGCGGAGGGAGTGGACGGAGGAGGAGATTTCGCTTTTCGGTGAGATCGGCCGTTACGCTACCCTGGCGCTGAACAACACCCTTCTTCACGAGCGGGCGGTGCGCGAGATGGCCAAGGTGACCGCCATCCTCGACCAGATCCCGGAGTCGGCCGCGATCTATGACGCGGCCGGACAGCTCGAACGGATGAACGCCGCGGCCCAACGCGAGCCTGTTTCGCTTTTCGCGCCGGATCCCGAGGGACGGCTGCGCAAGAGCCGGCACCGCTACATCGACGGCAGCCCGCTGGAAACCGACGACCTCCCGTCGATGCGTGCCGTGCGCGGCGAGACCGTCAAGTCCGACTATCTGGTCCACGACATCCGCAGCGGCGACGACCGCGTCATCAACCTGAAGGCGGCGCCGATTCGGGACGACCGCGGCCACGTCATCGGCTCGGTCGTGCTCTCACGCGACGTCACCGACGAGCGGCAGACGGCCGAGCGCGAAGCGTGGCGCCGCCGCCGCGCCGAATGCCTGGCGAACCTCGGCGTCGATGCCGTGACCGTGCAGCCGTCGTTCGAAGAGCTCGACGACCCGGCCCGCCGCGTGGCCGATGCCGTCGGCGGAACGGCCATGATCTTCCTCTACCACGCCGCGTCGAGCGAGCTGCACATGGTCGGGATGGCCTCGGTGGCGCCGGCAGCGAATGAAGTGCAGCAGTTCCGGGACTATCTCCAACGGAATCCCTACCATGCCGGCGAAGGCATCCCGGGCACTGTCTTCCAGATCGGGCGGCCTCTGCTTTACTCCGAGTTCGGGGCCAAGGCGGCGGCGGACTTCACGCGTGACGCGCCGGAGGGGGAGATCGTCGCGGCGATGAACGAGCAGACCCTCATCGCCACGCCGATCGAATCGTACGGCGACCGTATCGGCGCGCTGGTCATCGCCCGCTCCGACTCGCGGCGCAGTTTCGACGCCGAGGATCTCGAATTCGCCCAGGCCGTGGCCGAGCGCATCGGCGCGGCCAGCCACATCCATCGTCTGACGCGCATTTCGCAGGAAGGCCACCGCGCCGCCGAGGAACTGGCACGGCGTGAGGTCGACGCCCGTGTCCGATTCGAGGCGGTCATCGAGACCGCACCGATTGGCGTGGCCGTCTTCTCCGCGGATGAGCTTCGTTTCGAGCTGGCGAACGCCCGTTTCGTCGACTTCGTGGAGCGCCTCGGCAAGATCGCGCTCGACACGCGCCTGGTCGGCCTGCGCGTCGACGAGGTCATCCCTTCGCTGGAGAAGCCGCTCAAGCAGGTCGCCGAGTCGGGCGAGATGCGCTTCGACGAGGCCTTCAAGGCCGATACGAAACCGACGCCGACGTACATCAATCGCATCGTCTCGGCCGTCCGGGGACGGTTTTCCGGAATCACGCAGAGCCTGACGGTTCTGATCCAGGACGTGACGGACCAGGTCAACGCCCGCCGCGAGATCGAGGATCTGGCGCAGGCGATGGCCGAGCGCTCGGCACGCCTCGACTCGATCCTGAGCTCGATGACGGACGGTCTCTGGGTCTACGACGCCGGCGGGCAGGTCGTATCCGTCAACGAAGCGGCCATCACGATGTTCGGCTTCGGATCGCGCACCGAGGCGGTCGAGCACGGATCGTTCGCGCCGCTCAATCTCCGATATCCCGATGGACGGCCGATCCCGGCCGACGATCTCCCGCACGCGCGTGCGCTGCGCGGTCTGACCGTGCCCGACTATCTGGCCATGGCCAGGCACTTCATCACCGGCAAGGATCTCGACCTTTCCATCGCCGTGGCACCGATCGAAAGCAATGGCATCGTCGGAGCCGTCCTCGTGATCCGCGACATCACCGCGCTGCAGGAGCTCGATCGCAAGAAGGACGAGTTTCTCTCGGTCGCTTCTCACGAGTTACGCACGCCGCTGACGACGATCAAGGGCTACACGCAGTTGCTCGCGCAGACGATCAGCGACCTCCCTGCCGAGGAGCGGTCGACGTACCTGAACGCCGTCCTCGGCGAAGTGGAGCGGATGATGGGCCTCATCTCCGAGCTGCTGGATGTTTCGCGCATCGAGACGAACCGGCTGCAGATCGACCGCCAGCCGATCGTGTGGCGGGAGTTCCTGGACCGCCGCGCCAACGCCTTCCGCATCCAGAACCCGGCCCGGACGATTCGTTTCTCCGCCGACGTGCCGGAGACGACGATGCTCGTCGACCCCGACCGGATGCGCCAGGTTGTCGACAATCTCATCTCGAACGCGATCAAGTACTCCGCCGAGGGGACCGATATCGAGCTCGTCACACAAATCGACGGCCGTTACATGCTGACAGCCGTCATCGACCGCGGCATCGGAATCCCCCGCGACGAGATCCCGAAACTCTTCGAGCGTTTTCACCGCGCGCGCAACGTTTCCAGCCGCTATTACGGCGGCCTTGGCCTCGGCCTCTACATCGCCAAAGCGATCGTGGAAGCGCACAACGGCTCGATCAGCGTGACCAGCGAGGAAGGCCAGGGGGCGACATTTACGATCCGGCTGCCGCTGCTGTAGCCGCCGTTTTCTTTCCGATACAATCCGCGCGCTTTCGACGGAGGTTCCGATCGTGCGTTTCAGCCTGTTGCCCCATGAAGAGACGTTTTACGCCGACTTCATCGCCATGGCCGACCAGCTCAAGGTCGGCGCCCTCCTGCTCGAACAGATGTTCGCGACCGATCCACCCATCGCCGACAAGGCGCACGAGATCAAGGAGGTCGAGCACAAGTGCGACTTCCTCACGCACGAGATCATCCAGCGGCTGAACAAGACGTTCGTGACGCCGATCGACCGCGAAGACATCCACTCGCTGGCCCGCACGCTCGACGACGTGATGGACGCCATCGACAACGCCGCCGCTCTGGTGCCGCTGTACCGCATCGACCGGGTCCGGCCCGGGGCGCGCGAGCTGGCCAGGGTCATCTGTTCTTCGGCGGATGTCGTCCGCCGCGCCGTCCAGGCACTCGAAAAGCAGAGCGGCGTTCTCGAATGTGCCGTCGAGATCAACCGGCTCGAGAACGAGGCAGACCGGATCCATCAGCGCGCCGTCGGACAGCTTTTCGACGAGGAGCGCGATCCGATCACCGTGATGAAGTGGAAGGAGATCCTCGATCTCCTCGAGGACGCCACGGACCGCTGTGAGGACGTGGCCAACCTCCTCGAAAACGTGGTCGTGAAAAATAGCTGATGCCGAGCCATCTCCTTCTGGTCGTCGCCGGTCTGATCGCCGTGGCGTTGGTGTTCGACTACATCAACGGATTTCACGATGCCGCGAACTCGATCGCCACGATCGTGTCCACGCGCGTGCTATCGCCCGGCCAGGCAGTGGTCTGGGCGGCGTTCTTCAACTTCGTCGCGGCGTTCGGGTTCGGGACCGCCGTGGCCAGAACCATCGGCAAAGGAATGATCGATATCCGATTCGTGACCTTCGGCGTCATCTTCGCCGGTCTCATGGGCGCGATCATCTGGGATCTCATCACCTGGTACCTCGGCCTCCCGACGAGCTCCTCGCATGCGCTCATCGGTGGCTACGCGGGCGCGGCCTGCGCGCGCGCGATGTCGTTCCGCGTCATCGAGCCGAGCGGCTGGTCGAAGACGCTGATCTTCATCGTGGTCTCACCGATCATCGGCCTCATCGCCGGCCTGGCCCTGATGACGGCAACCTTCTGGATCTTCCGGCGCGTGACCCCGCAACGCGTCGACAGATGGTTCCGCCGTTTGCAGCTCGTCTCGGCCGCCGCGTTCAGCCTCAGCCACGGCGCCAATGACGCGCAGAAGACGATGGGCATCATCGCCGGTGTTCTCTTCACCGCCGGCTATATCAAAGTCTTCGAGATTCCTCTCTGGGTAATCCTGGCCGCGCACGCGGCCATCAGCCTCGGCACGCTCGCCGGCGGCTGGCGGATCATCCACACCATGGGCTCGAAGATTACCAAGTTGCAGCCGGTCAGTGGATTCGCGGCCGAGACCGGCGCCGCGATCGCCATCTTCACGGCCACGGCTTTCGGCATCCCGGTGTCGACAACACACGCCATCACCGGCGCGATCGTCGGCGTCGGCGCAACGCGGAGGCTGTCGGCCGTGCGCTGGGGCGTGGCCGGCCGAATTGTCTGGGCCTGGCTGCTGACGATCCCGATGGCCGCTTTCATGGGCGGTTTGATGTACTGGGTGGCCGCGGCATTCGGGGCGAAGTAGGCTTATCCTTGCCACAGTGAACCAAACGATTACCCTTGATGTTGAGCTACGCGCGTTCGTGCGGCGTGACACGGAAGAACGCTGGATCGCCGTCTGCCCTTCGATCGGCGTAGCGTCGCAAGGCGCCAGCGGTGATGACGCCAAGCGTTGTCTTGATGAGGCAGTCGAGCTTTGGTTCGAGAGCTGTATTGAACGTGGCACCCTCGAACGGGCTTTGCAGGAATCAAACTTCCGGCCCTCGCACATCGGCGAAAGCGATCACACGGACAGCGATCAAGACGCGGATGCGCTTCTTGGTGATGCCTTCATCGTTCGTGTCGCAATCCCCGCGTACCAAGCCACGGCCTGAGAGTCTGCGTTGAAGCGGATCACCTGGCAGGAACTTCGAGATGTTTGCCGGCTGCTCGGTTGTGTCGAGGCACGGGCCAAAGGCGACCACCTGATCATGACCCGCCCGGGGCTTGCACGGCCGGTAGTTATCAAGATGGATCGCGACCTTGGCGAAGACATCATTCGATCGAATATGCGGACGCTTGGAATCGACCGGATTGAGTTCGAGCGGCAGTTGGACATGGTCCGCAACCGACGGAAATGAGGCCCGCCGGCCCCTCAGAATTTTTTCGATATACTGACCGTTTCCAGAGCGACCCCGAAAGAGTCCTCAACGAGGTAAAGCCAATGAAACCAGAGATTCACCCGAAATATCAGCAGGTTCAGGCGCACTGCGCCTGCGGCGAAACGTGGATGACCGGATCGACGAAGAAAGAGTTGCGCGTCGAGATCTGCTCGAAGTGCCATCCGTACTTTACCGGCAAGCAGAAGCTGCTCGACACGGCCGGCCGCATCGACCGCTTCCAGCAGCGCTACGCCAAGAAGGCCGGCCCGAAAGAGGCCGCGGCAAAATAATGTCCGCCCGGAAGGCGTGGCTCGGCGCTGCGAAGCTGATCACCGGCACATTCAGCGCTGTGACCAACGGCCTGACCTCGGCCATGCCGGCTGCGGCCGCCGTTGATCGCAACGTCGATATGCTCATCGGCGGTCAGGCCGTGATCGAGGGCGTGATGATGCGCTCGCTGACCGGCTATTCGGTGGCGGTGCGCCAGCCGAACGGCGAAGTCGCGATCAAGAAGGACAAGCTTGTCTCCGTCACGGCGAAGTATCCGTTCCTCAAGTTCCCCGTGCTCCGCGGCTCGGTCGTGCTGATCCAGTCGCTGATCCTTGGCATCCGCGCGCTGAATTACTCGGCCAGCGTGGCCACCGAGAACGAGGAAGGCGAACAGGAGATGTCGAGCTGGGCGGTGGCGAGCTCGATGCTGCTCGCTCTGGTGCTGGGCGTCGGCGTCTTCATCCTGGCGCCGCTCGGGATCACGAACCTGATCCGTCACTACTTCGCCCCGAAAATGGGAAACCTCGCCTACAACGCCATCGACGGCGTGCTCCGCGCGCTTTTCTTCTTCGTCTACATCCTTTCCATCTCGTTCATGAACGAGATCAAGCGCGTCTTCCAGTATCACGGCGCCGAGCACAAGACGGTGTATACCTTCGAAGCGAATGAGGATCTCACCGTCGAGAACGCGCGAACGAAATCGACGCTCCATCCGCGCTGCGGCACCAGCTTCCTGATGTTCGTCATGGCGATCTCCATCCTGGTCTTCTCGCTCGTCCCGTCGACGATGCCGTTCGCGGTCAAGTTCCTCGCTCGCGTCGTGCTGATCCCGTTGATCGCCGGCCTGGCTTACGAGGTCATCCGTTTCTCGGCACGCCACCTTGGCAATCCGGTCTGCCGGATGCTGACGCGCCCTGGCATGTGGCTGCAGAAGATTACGACGAAAGAGCCTGATGACATGCAGCTTGCCGTGGCCATCACCGCGCTGAAGGAAGCGCTGATGTACGACGTGATCGACGAGACCCAGGCAGCCGTCGCTTAGCTACGCTTCTGACATCGACTGTGGGAAGGCGCATGCCGCGTCTTCCCATTTTTGTTTTTGGCGGGACCACACCATGTACGAAAAACTGGACGAAATCGAAAAGCGCTACGACGAGCTGCAACAGAAGATGGCCGATCCGGCCGTGGCCATCGATGTCGCTGCGTTCCGCGACACGATGAAGGCGGTGTCGGAAATCGACGACGTCGTGGCGAAGTACCGCCAGCTGAAGGACATCCGCAAGCGTCTCGGCGACGCGCGAGAGATGTTGAAGTCGGATGACGATATGCGCGAGCTGGCGGAGATGGAGATCGCCGAACTGGAGCCGAAAGCGCCTCAGCTCGAGAAGGAGATTCAACTCCTTCTGCAGCCGAAGGATCCGAACGACGACAAGAACGTCTTTGTCGAGATCCGCGCCGGTACGGGCGGCGACGAAGCATCGCTGTTCGCGGCCGAGATCATGCGCATGTACATCCGCTACGCCGAAATGAAGCGGTGGAAGGTCGATATGACGGACGCGAATTACTCCTCCGTCAACGGCATCAAGGACGCCACGCTGCTCATCGAAGGAAACAAGGTCTACTCGAGGCTGAAGTTCGAATCGGGCGTTCACCGCGTCCAGCGCGTTCCGCAGACGGAGACGCAGGGCCGCATCCACACCTCGGCGATCACGGTCGCTGTGCTCCCCGAGGCGGAGGATATCGATATTCAGGTGAACGAGAAGGACCTGCGCATCGACACCTTCTGCTCGTCAGGGCCGGGCGGGCAGTCGGTCAACACGACCTACTCCGCCGTGCGGATGACGCATTTGCCGACAGGCGTGGTCGTATCGTGTCAGGACGAAAAGTCGCAGATCAAGAACCGGCAGAAGGCCCTCAAGGTGCTGAAGGCCCGCCTTTACGACATCGAGCGCCAGAAGCGCGAGGACGAGCTTTCCGCGACGCGCAAGGGCCTGATCGGCAGTGGCGACCGTTCAGAGAAGATCAGGACGTACAACTTCCCGCAGGACCGCGTCACCGACCACCGCATCGGCCTGACCGTCCACAACCTTCCGGACATCATGAACGGCAACCTCGACGCGCTTCTCGGTCCGCTCATTAACCATTTCCAGGCCGAGAGGCTCCGGGAGGCGGTGGAGGCGCGGTAAACTCTGGTTATGTCGCGAACATTCGAAGAAGTGCGAGATGAGGCGATGGCGCTGAGTCCGGAGGAGCGCGGACACCTCGCGGAAGAACTGCTCGACAGTGTTCGGTCAGACGACGACGTCGAGTGGGACGAGGAATACGCTTCCGAGATCCAGCGTCGCGTCGCCGAAATCGAAGCCGGTACGGCGAAACTGATCTCGGGCGACGAAGCAATCGCATCGGCGAGACGAGCGGTGAACGATGTCCGGCGAGCTGCACGCCGAGGCTGACGCTGAGCTCACCGAAGCCGCTGCCTACCTGGAGCGGCAGCGAGAGGGGTACGGCGACCGGTTTCTCACCGCGTTTCGGTTCGGCGCGAGAGTTTGTCATCGATCATCCACGCTCGGGGCGTTCGACGCATTTCGGTGTCCGTGTGTGGCATGTCGAAGGCTTTCCCTACAACATTGTGTATGCCCTCAACGGAGACGAGGTGTTCATCGTTGCCATCGCTCACCACCGCCGCCGTCCCGGTTACTGGCGCTCCCGCTTACGCTAAGCTCCCCTCATGAAATCCCGCATCGATCAGGTCATCAAGCGCGTTCAGGCCGAATATCTCGACACGCTCCTCCCGTCACGCGATCCGCTTCTGGCGCGGATGGAAACGTTTGCAGCGGAGCATGGACACCCCATCGCTGATCCCGAGGTTGGACAGCTCATGCGCATCCTGGTGCGTGCGAAACAACCCAGGCACCTGATCGAGGTCGGCACCAATATCGGTTACTCAGTGATCGTGCTCGGGCGTGAGTGTCCAGGGGATGCGGTGGTCGAGACGATCGAACTCGATCGTGACATCCTCGCCACGGCCAAAGGCTTCGTCGGCGAAGCGCACCTCGCTTGCGGGGTGAAGTTCCACCAGGGGGCGGCGCTCGAAGTGCTACCAGCGCTCGAGGGCCCGTTTGATTTCGCTTTCATCGACTGTGTGAAGACCGAGTACGGGCAGTACCTCGATCAGCTCCTGCCGAAACTGACCAGGGGAGCCATGATCGTCTGCGACAACCTCCTGTGGGGCGGGAAGGTCGCTGAAAACGTCCATGATCCGTCGACCGACGCGCTACGTGAGTTCAACAGGCGCATCGCCGCCGATTCGCGTCTAACGACCATCGTGCTCGCGGCCGGCGACGGCGTCGGAATCTCGATCGTCAACTGAAAAGGCCGCCCCAGGGGGCGGCCTTTTGATCGGATTCTTGTTTCAGCAGGCTACTTCGATTTCGCCGCGGACGCCGCCGGAGTGCCGGCCTTGATCGTGGCCTTCAACGGCACCGTCACGACAGGATTCACCTTGTCGTTCGTATAGATCTTTACGGAACCATCCAGATCACCAGGCTTGGCGTCCTTTGCGATCTGGAGCGTCACCTCGTATTCGCCTTTGTTGGCGGTCGGCTTCACGCTCGTCACCACGGCGGGAACGCTTGACTCCGCTCTGGAGACGACGAACGTCTCAGGAGCCTTCAGGTTGTTCGAGTGCAGCGTCACCATGCGCGTCGCGGCCACATCAGCCGGCGCCACTTCACCGAAGTTGAGCGCCGTAGGTTCGATGCGGAAGGTGGGACGAATCACGCCGGACATGCTGATGATGTACTCCGGCTGGTGCTTCGAGTTCGTGACGACGCGGATCTTGTCGTAGAGCGGACCGACCTTGGCGTCAGATCCGCCGGCTGTGATCTTCAACCTGTACTGATCCTGCCCGGGGCGGCCGACATTCGGCGCTTTATCGGAATCATTGGTGATCTTCTCGAACGAAGCCTTCACCCAGTCGCCAGGAGTCTCCACCTTCGTGACCTGGAACGGCTCTTCCTCTTCCGAGTAAAGAATGACGGTCTGAGTGTCGGTCTCGCCCTGCAACAGGTTGTAGCGGACGAAGCCGGCCGGGAACGCCTCCACGTACGGTTTCACGATCGCGTGGATGGTGAGCTGTGAGGTGGGCGTGGTCGGGTCGTTCGTCTCGAGCGTGACGGTCTTCGCGATCGGACCGGCGAAGGCCGTCGTGTCGACGTGCGCCGTCACTTTGCCCGTCTGTCCCGGCTTGATGAGCTTGTCAAAGTCTGCCACGGTGCAGCCGCAGCCCGGCTTGGCCGCGATGATCTCCAGGTCGGCATCGCCGGTGTTCTTCACCACAAACGCCCAATCGAGCTTTTCGCCCTTGGGAATCGTGCCGTAATCCTTGACCGGCTCGACGATGGTAAGGCGGGGGGCTTTCTCCGGTTCCTTCGCCGCGGTTTCGGCCTTCTTCTCCGCGGGGGCCTGTGCGCTCTTCGCTTGAGCCGGCTGGCCGGAGGCAAACGAAATGGCGGCGGTCAACGCGACGAGGACCGCGATCATGACGATGAGAATTCGCTTCGACGACATGGACAAAATCCTCCTGTGTTGGACGACGTGAAAAACTACTTGTGAACCGCCGGGTTCGAACACCCCTCCGTGGATGACGATTCCCTCCGGTAGGGGCGGCCATTCTACAATCCCCGATGGACGCACGCTTCCTGCTCAGTGCCTATGGCTCACGTTAAAGAACTTCCACCAATAAAAAAGGTCTACCTGATCGGCATCGCCGGCACGGCGATGGCCTCGCTCGCCGGCATGCTTCAGGCCCGCCGTTACGAAGTCGCCGGTTCTGATGAGCACGTCTACCCTCCTATGTCCACCTATCTGGAGCGTCTCGGCATCGAGGTGCTCGAGGGATATACGAAGGACCACCTCGTAACGTTCCACCCCGATCTGGTTGTGATCGGCAATGTGGCTTCGCCGGCCAACGCGGAGGCCGCCGGTACGCTCGAGCTCGACCTGCCGTACACATCCATGCCCGAGGCGATCCATCAGCTCTTCATCAAGGGCAAGCACTCCATCGTCGTCGCCGGCACGCACGGCAAGACAACGACGACCTCCCTAATGGCCTGGCTGCTGGAGTCTGCCGGCCGCGACCCCAGCATGGTTGTCGGCGGCATCCCCTTGAACTTCAATCAGAACTTCAAACTCGGGAATGGACCTGAGTTCGTCATCGAGGGCGACGAGTACAACACCTCGTTCTTCGACAAGGGTCCGAAGTTTCTGCACTACGGGGCGAACACTCTGCTCGTCAACAACATCGAATTCGATCACGGAGACATCTACGCGAATCTCGACGCCATCATCGATGCCTTCCGCAAGGGCGTGCAGCAGGTCGCGCCGAACGACCTGATCGTAGCGAACGGCGACGACTCCAACGTCCTGTCCCTGCGCCAGGACGCACGCGCCCGATGGCTCACCTTCGGCACCTCGCGGGGGTGCGACATCTTCGCCTCCGACGCGGAGTTCACCCCCGAGGGAACCGCCTTTACGGCGTGGTGGGAGAGGAGAGAGTGGTTCCGCTTCCGTACCACGCTGTCGGGGGAGCACAACATCGTCAACGCCCTCGCCGATGTTGCCATCGCCCGGCTGCGCGGTCTGTCCGCCGAGGAGATCCAGCGCGGCCTCGAAACCTTCCAGGGGATCAAGCGGCGCATGGAAGTACGTGGCGTCGAGCGCGGCGTCACCGTCATCGACGACTTTGCCCATCACCCGACCGCAATCGACACGACCGTTGCCGGGGCGAAGCGGCGCTATCCCGGCCGGCGGATCTGGGCTCTCTTCGAGCCACGCTCGATCACGTCCAGCCGCAAGGAATTCGAAAGCGCCTACATCAAGGCCTTTCATCAGGCTGACCGCGTGATCATCGGACCGATCTTTCACAAGGGCCGCTACGAGACCCGCTACGGCCTCGACAAGATGATGTCGGTGGCTACGATCGCGGAGCGGTTGAACGCGGACGGCATCCGCGCGGAGCAGATCGACGATATCGACGCCATCGCTGACGTCGTGGCGCGCGAGGCTCAACCGGACGACGTAATCCTCGTCATGTCATCCGGCGCGTTCGGAGGGATCCACGAGAAGATCCTCGAGCGCTTACGTGGATTGCGATAATCATTCGCCATCGGAGATCGCTACCTCCTTTGAAGAGGTGACTTGCGTCGTCGTTCATCGTCAGAAGAGACTCCCTTGCTGCGCCGGCCGCCGGAACGCATCCGTCGACAGGTCATACCTCTTCTCGTTGAGACCAAGCCGCCGGCAGGTGACCTCGAACATCGATTGGATCTGATCGGCGAAGATCCCTTTGCCACGCTGCCGGATGCCCCATTGCGGGTCGTACAGCTTGCCTTCCCGCATCTCGCGGACGCGGTTCATGACCTTCTCTTTTCGGTCCGGGTAGTGTTCGTCGAGCCAACGCTCGAACAGAGGTGCCACGGCCCACGGAAGCCGCAGGACGACGAAGCCGGCCGACGTGCCGCCGGCCTTCGCGGCCGCGGTCAGGATCGCCGGCATCTCGTGATCGGTGATTGCCGGAACGACCGGCGCAACGATCACGCCCACCGGGATTCCAGCCTTTGCCAGCGTCTCGATTGCCGCGAGGCGAAGCTCCGGCCGTGAGGCGCGCGGCTCCATCAGGTTCGCCAGGTGGGGATCGAGCGTGGTCACGGAGATGTGGACGACCACCGCGTTGTGCGCCGCCAGTTCCTGCAGGATGTCGATGTCGCGCGTAACCAGGTGGTTCTTCGTGATGATGCCGACCGGGTTGCGGAACTCCGCCAGCACGGCCAGGCAGCGTCGCGTCAGCTCCAGCTTCCGCTCGATCGGCTGGTAGGGGTCGGTGACGCCGCTGATGGCAATCGTGCTCGGGGTGTACTTGCGCGACATCAGCTCCTCGCGCAGAAGCTCCGGGGCATCTTCCTTGACCAGGATCTTCGTCTCGAAATCGAGCCCTGCCGAAAAGCCGAGGAACTCATGCGTCGGCCGGGCAAAACAGTAGATGCAGCCGTGCTCGCAGCCGCGATAGGGGTTGATGCTCGTATCGAAACCGACGTCCGGGCTGTCGTTGTGGGCGATGATCGTGCGGGTCGGATCGCGCAGAAAGAGCGTCCGCGGCAGCGGCGCAGGCTCGTCGTCATTTTGCGCGTCGTCGTCGCGAACGTATTCGAGACGCTCGAAGCGGTTCTGCGGATTCCAGCTCGCGCCGCGACCCTTGATTGGATCCGGATTCGACATCGCTTCGAGCCTACCGCGGACGTCAAGAAATTCTACCGAGGGTAGGAAACTTGCGTTCACGTCGATGTTCGTGTGAGGGCGTCGATCTCGCGCATCTTCCGCAACTGCGGCGACCAGGCCATCGTCAGGGCCACGACCACCAGCGTCATGATGCCGCCAAAGATCACCGACGGTACCGTGCCCAGGATGCGCGCCGCCACGCCCGACTCGAACGCACCGATCTCGTTCGAAGAGCCGATGAAGATCTGATTCACCGACGACACGCGTCCCAGGAGGTGCTGCGGCGTCAACGTCTGAAGGAGCGTTCCGCGGATGATGACGCTAACGTTGTCGGCCATGCCGCTGACCGCCAGCAGTGAGAGAGACAGCCAGAAATTGCGCGAGATCGCGAAGCAGATCATGGTCAGACCGAAGATCGTCACCGAGGTGAAGAGCGCCGTGCCCGTGCGACGCATCGGTGGCCGATGCGCCACGATGATGCCGGTGATGAGCGAGCCCGCCGCCGGCGCCGCCCGCAACACGCCTAGTCCCTGGGGGCCGGCACCGAGAAGGTGCGCGAAGATAGGCAGGAGAGCCACTGCCCCGCCGAACAGAACGGAAAAGAGATCGAGGGTCATCGCCGCGAGAAGGATGCGCTGGCCTAAGAGAAACTTGATTCCGATTCGCAGGCTCTCGCCGATCGGTATCTCGTCTCGCTGTTGGGGGCGTGCATCATGCGCGATGAGCCAGAGCGCGCCCATCGAAAGCGTCATCAGAACGCTCACGACTCCGTACGCCGCCGTCGCTCCGGCGAAACCGTAGATCAAGCCACCCATGGCCGGGCCGAGCACGGCCGCGAATTGCCAGGTCGAGCTGCGCCAGGCGACGGCGTTCGCGAACAGATCGCGCGTCACGACCTCGGCTGATAGCGCCGTGAAGGCCGGCCGGATGAAGCTGCGGGCGATGCCGCTGAGGAAGATGACGAGATAGATCGGCCAGACGTGTCCTCTCCCGATCATGCCGCTGGTGGTGAACAACAACAGCGCGATCGCCGACAGGAGCATGGCGAACGTGCCGGCGATGGCGATCGGCCGCCGCGGCAGGCGGTCGGCCACGTGTCCCGCATACAACGCCACGGCGATGAACGGCAAGGCCTCGGCCAAACCGATCATCCCCAGCGCAAGCGGATCGCGCGTCGCCTCGAAGACCTGCCAGCCAACGACGACAATCTGCGCCTCACGCGCCACCGTCGACGTCGAATAGCCGAGGATCAGCCAGAGGAAGTTCTTGACGCGTAGCGCGGCATAGGGATCGTGCGAAGCCAAGCGGGCGCGGAGCGTACCATCGTCAAGTGAGGTTGACGAAAACACAGACAGCCTACGCGCTGCTCATCGTGTGCGCGGCCGCGCGGCTGTTCCTTCAGATGGCGGCCATGCCGCCGTATGCCGGTCTCGATGAGGTGTACCACGTAGCAAGGCTGGCGTTCGTTCGGGAAGAGCATCGCAACCCGACAACAACGGAGCCGTCGGTTCCACCCTACCTGATGGAGAGCATCGCCGGCGCACATGCGCAACCGAGCGCGAGCGCTCCGCGCCCGCGTTCCGTGCCGGTTGCAATGCCTGCAATGGGCGAGGCAGGAGATCGATGGCCGGCGATCGTCTCTGCGCGAGGTGAGCACGTGGTCGTCGATCTCCCGATCGCGCCTGATGATCTGAAACCGTACGTCGTTCGAAACTACGAAGCGCAACAGACGAGCCTCTACTACTCACTCGCGGCGCCGCTCGTGCCGGTTCGCAGCGCGCTCTTCGAGATGCGCGCCTGGCGCGCGTTGTCGCTTCTGTTCGCACTGATCACCGTTGTGGCGACCGCCGAGGTCGGCAGGCGCTGGCTTGGACCGATCGGCATTCTCGGTGGGGTCATTCTCGTCTCGCTGCCAACATGGGAAACGCTCGTCGTGCGCGCCGGCAACGACGCCTTCGCCTGCATGCTCGCGGCGGTGGCGGTGGCGATCAGCGTGGCCGGGTCGCGGCGACCTCTCCCAATCGCGGCAGAGGCATTGGCGTGGGGGCTGGCACTCAACGCGAAGATGTACACATGGCCGCTGCTGATCATCCTGCCGGTGCTCTGGCGGCGAGGGCGTGTGCCGAAATGGCGGCCCTTGATCGTCGCGGCCGTGTCGCTGGTCGCCATCTGCCTGACGTTCGCCGAGCTCTCCTCGCGCACGAACAACCCGCTCGGCGTCGTCGCCTTCGACCGGCCAGGGGGCGCGGTCTACGAGGCGAAGGTCAGCATCAGCGAGATCGTACGCGTCACCATCGCCAGCGCGGCGTGGACCTCGGGGCAGTTCAACGATGCGCTGCGGCCGGCGGCGATCGCGCTTTACCTCGGGCCGGTTGTTCTTGCCATGATCGCAGTGATTCGGCGGCGCGATCCTTCGGCTCCGCGCAGGACAGGTGACGCCGGGCCGGATGGCCGGACCCTTCGGCTACGCTCAGGGCAGGCGCCAGCGCTCCTGGTGTTACTCGCATTCGCGCTCGCACAGACCTACAACGTCGTCGCCTGTGTCCTCGCGAACCGCGGTGGAAATCCGATCCCGATCGGCGGCAAGGAGGGATGGTACTGGTATGTCCTGGCGTCGGTAGTTATCCCCGCGTTGCTCGCTCCCGCGATGGCGCGCTGGCGCGCCATCGCCTGGTGGCTGGTGGCGTGGGATGTCGTCATCACGGAGGGGGCGCTCTTTCACGACTTCGCGGGGACAGCGTCGTCCCTGCACGGCTCGATGCTCTTCCGCTGGGGGCCGCTGCACGCGCCGTTCACCGCGGACCTCGACGGGATCGGCGTAGGGCCGCTGGCGGCGTGGACAACCGTCATTCGACTCCTCCATCTGGCTACCTTCTTCAGCTTAGAATCGCTCTTGCAACACATGAGGCGGAATGACCGAAACATTGACATTGCCCTCGCAAGCTGACGCGCGCCGCGGCGAGCGCATCCCGGTGGCGGTCCTCGGTGCGACCGGCTCCGTGGGGCAGCGCTTCGTTCAACTCCTCGAGGCACACCCGTGGTTCCGTCTCGCCGAAGTCGTCGCATCAGAACGCAGCGCGGGGAGACCGTATGGTGACGCCGCTGACTGGCGCCTCGACACGCTCCTTCCTGACGCTGCCGCTGATCTCGAAGTGAAGCCCCTCGGCGCCGATCTCGAATCGCGCCTCGTCTTCTCCGGACTCGACTCCTCGGTGGCCGGCGAAGCCGAGGATGACTATGCGAACCGCGGCTGCGTGGTCGTCACCAACTCCCGCAATCACCGCATGGACGCCGACGTCCCGTTGCTCATCCCGGAGATCAACGCCGATCACCTCGGCGCGATCGATCGCCAGAAACACAGACGCGGCGGCAACGGATACATCGTCACGAACCCGAACTGTTCGACGATCGGACTGGCACTGGCCATCGCCCCGATCGAGCGCCGCTTCGGCATCGACCACCTCCACGTCACCACCATGCAGGCCATCTCCGGCGCCGGCTACGCGGGCGTCTCGTCGTACGCCATCCTCGACAACGTCATCCCGTTCATCGGCGGCGGCGAGGAGGAGAAGATCGAATCGGAGCCGCGCAAGATCCTCGGCCGTTGGGAGAATGATCGCTTCGCGGACGCGTCCTTCCGCATCTCCGCGCAGGTCAACCGCGTTCCGACGATCGACGGCCATCTGATGTCGATCTCCCTCAAGCTGCGCGAGGGCGATGCCGATCTCGACGCTATCCGCGATGCCATCCGCTCGTTCACCGGCGAGCCACAGCGCCTCAACCTCCCCTCGGCGCCGAAACGGCCTGTTCACTACGCCGCCGAGCCCGACCGCCCGCAGCCGCGGCTCGATCGCGACCGCGAGCACGGAATGGCCGTCACCGTCGGTCGTCTGCGCCCCTGCCCCCTCCTCGACATCCGCATGGTCGCGCTCGTCCACAACACCATCCGTGGCGCCGCCGGAGCCGCGCTGCTGAACGCGGAGTTGCTCGAAGCCAGGGGGATGTTGTGAGAAGGGGAGTAGTAGATCAGTGGATTAGTAGATTAGAAAAGGCGGTCGACGGCACGCGCCATAATCTTCTACTCACTAATCTACTAATCCACCGGTCAGGCGGCCGGCCATGATCGTCATCAAATTCGGCGGTACCTCGGTCGGTGATGCGGGTCGAGTGGCCGCCGCCATCGACATCGTCGCCGAACGGCAGCATCTCAAGCCCATCGTCGTCGTCTCCGCGCTCTCTGGAGTGACGAACGACCTCGTGGCCGCGACGGACGCGGCCTGCCAAGGCGACGGCCAGCGGGTCAACGACATCATCGATCGCATCCGGCAGCGCCACGAGGACGTGGCCATGCGTCTCGTGCAGCAGAAATTCGACTTCTTCGAAACATTCGTCAAGCGGCTCGACAAGCAGATCGACGAGATTCACACCATCCTCCGCGGCATCACATTGCTGCGCGAGGTGACGGCGCGGGCACACGACAAGGTCGTCTCCATCGGCGAGAAGCTTTCGTCGGTGCTCTTCGCCTACTCGATGATGATGCGTGCCCTGCCGGGGGAGCACGTCGAGTCCGAGGATGTCATTTGGACGAACGACCACTTCGGAGGCGCCACGCCGCGCATGGACCTCACATCCGAGGCCGCACGGAAAACGCTGCTGCCGATCGTGAAACGAAATCACATCCCGGTCCTGGGCGGCTTTATCGGCAGGACCGTCGGGGGCGCTACGACCACGCTCGGCCGTAACGGCTCCGACTACAGCGCTGCCATCGTGGCTGCCGCCGTGGGCGCCGATGAGGTGCAGATCTGGACGGACGTCGACGGCCTCCTCACCTGCGACCCGCGCTTCGTGCCGTCCGCGCGCGTCATCGACCACCTCTCGCACGAAGAAGCAGCGGAGCTCGCATCCTTCGGCGCTAAGCTCCATCCGCGCACGCTGGAACCGGCTATCGAGGCTGGCATCCCGGTGCGCATTCTCAACACGCAGAATCCCGCCTCGCCCGGCACGCTGATCACGCGCCAGGGGACTGATCACGCCACGGGCCCGCGCTCCATCGCCCGCAAGCGCAACGTCACTGTCATCCACATGACCTCGAACAAGATGCTCGGGGCGCACGGCTTTCTGGCGCGCCTCTTTCAGGTCTTCGAAGAGCTGAGGATTTCGGTCGACCTCATCGCGACATCCGAGGTTTCCGTGTCTGTTACCGTCGACGAACAGCTCAATATCGGCGAGTTGCAGAAGCGCTTGCGGGACGCCGCGGATGTCGAAGTCATCAACGGTCAGTGCATCATCGCCATCGTCGGCCGCAACCTTCTGGCCGATTCGCTCGTCGGAGCGCGCGTCTTTGAGGCCATGCGCGGAGTGCCGATGCAGATGCTGTCACTCGGCCGGTCGGGGCTGAACCTCAGCATCGTAATCAACGACGCGGATTCCGATCGCTCCATCCAGCGCATCCACCACGCTCTATTCGAGCAGGCGGTAGCCGTATGAAGATCGCCATCCACGGCTACGGCAAGATGGGGCGGACCATCGCGAAGGTTGCCGTCGACTCGGGCCACGAAGTCGTCTGCATCCTCGATATCGATCGCGAAGAGCCTCTGAGTGACGCCGAGGTCATGATCGACTTCTCGCACGCCGGCGCGCTCGACGACACGCTGGCTCGTGCCTGCGAGCACAAAATCGGTCTCGTCATCGGCACGACCGGCTGGAGTGACCGGCTGGCGGACGTCAAGCGGCGTGTGGAAGACGCCGGTATCGGCTGCGTCTACGCGTCGAACTTCTCCCCGGGCGCCAACGTCGTGTTTGCCCTGGCACAGCGCGCGGGAGCGCTCGTGGCCCGCTTTCCTCAGTACGCGGCAGGAATGGAAGAGCGCCATCACTCCCAGAAGGTCGATGCGCCGAGCGGCACGGCGCTCCGCATCGCCGCGGCGGTGAAAACTGGAAGCGACGGCAGGCTCGATCCCCCCATCGTCTCCTCTCGCGTCGGCAGCGAGTTCGGCCTTCACACCCTTTTCTTCGACTCGCCTGACGATCTGATCGAGATCTCTCATCGCGCACGCGGCCGTGAAGGCTTCGCTCGCGGCGCCGTGATGGCAGCGCAGTTGCTGCGTGGACGCAAGGGATTGTTTCGCTTCGAAGAGCTGGCGTTTAATGAAGGATGAAGGCGGAAGGATGAAGGATGAAGAGACGAATTCATCCTTCGCCTCTGGAGTTGTCATGACGATCTTCCGCGGCCTCGGTACAGCCCTCATCACCCCGTTCAGCCCGGGCGGCGCGCTCGACGAATCGGCGCTGGAGCGGTTCGTCGACTTTCAAATCGACGGTGGTGTCGATTTCCTCGTCCCCTGCGGCACCACGGGCGAGAATCCGGCGCTGACCGCGGCGGAGCATCGGCGCGTGGTCGAGCTGGTTGTCCGCCGCGCGCGTGGCCGCGTTGCGGTACTCGCCGGCGCGGGCAGCAACAACACACCGCGCGCCGTCGAGCTGGCCGAGCAGGCGATCGACATTGGCGCCGACGGTGTCTTGACGATCACCCCGTATTACAACAAGCCCACCCCCGACGGGCTGTGCCGCCACTTCGGCATGCAGGCCGAGGCCATCGAAAGGAAGAAAAGCGGCTTCCCGATGATCATGTACAACGTCCCCGGCCGCACCGGCGTGAACATGACCGCGGAGACGACGCTGCGCATGGCGGCCGAGATCCCGAACATCATCGGAGTCAAGGAAGCGTCGGCAAACCTCGAGCAGATCATGTCGGTCATCCGCGGACGAACCGGAGGCTTCCTCGTGCTGAGCGGTGACGACGCCTGGACCCTGCCGTTGATCGCCGCGGGCGCCGACGGCCTGATCTCCGTCTCCTCCAACGAGATACCGCGGCTGATGAGCGATCTCGTCACGGCTGCGCTGCGGGGCGACTTCGCCGCCGCCCGCGCCGTTCACTATCGCGTCCTTCCGCTCCTCACGGGCAACTTCATCGAGTCGAATCCGATCCCGGTCAAGACAGCCTGCAAGCTCCTCGGCATCATCGACAGCGATACCGTCCGCCCGCCGCTCGCGCCGATCACCGAGGCAAACCGGAAGAAGCTCGAGGCAATCCTGCAGGAGTGCGGACTTTTCGAAACGGTGAGGGTCTGATGGCGCTGACGATTGAAGAGCGGATGGCGGCGATCGGCCCGGCGACCGATCGGATGGAGGTCGTAAAGACGATCGGACTCTTTCTCGCAGAGCTGGAGAAGGGGACGATCCGTTCCGCGGTGCGGGACGCGGACGGCGAATGGCATGCGCAGACGTGGGTGAAGGAGGGAATCCTCCTCGCCTTCCGCGCCGGCGTAGCCGCCGAATTTGCCTCCGGCGCGCTGTCGTTCATCGACAAAGACACACTCCCCACGCGGCGGTTCCGGGCCCAGGACGGCATTCGTATCGTGCCGGGAGGCTCGTCGATCCGCCGGGGGACTTACATCGCCAAAGGGGTCGTGATGATGCCGCCGGCGTACGTCAACGTCGGCGCATATGTCGACGAAGACACGATGATCGACTCGCACGCGCTCGTCGGCTCGTGCGCCCAGATCGGCAAACGTGTGCATCTCTCCGCCGCCGCGCAGATCGGCGGCGTGCTCGAACCGGTCGGCGGCCTGCCGGTGATCATCGAGGACGACGTCGTCGTCGGCGGCAACTGCGGCATCTACGAGGGGACCATCGTCCGCACGCGCGCCGTCATCGGCGCGGGCGTCGTGCTGACCGGATCGACTCCGGTCTACGACAACGTCCGCGGCCAGATCTACCGCCGGACCGCCAGCCGGCCTTTGGAGATTCCCTACGGTGCCGTCGTCATCCCGGGCTCGCGCCCTCTCAAAGGCGACTTCGCCGACAAGCACATGCTTCACGTGGCCACCCCGGTGATCGTGAAGTACCGCGACGAGAAAACCGATTCGGCGACGGCGCTGGAGGATGCGTTGCGGTGAGTTGGGGTGTGGGGTGTGGGTTACTGGGTTGCTGGGTCGCTAAGTTGCTCGGTAATGTGTCGTGATCCAGTAACCTAAACCTAGCAACCTAACCTAGCAACCCAGCAACTCAGCAACCATGCAACCCAGCAACTCAGTAACCCAGCAGCTCCACCCCGCCCGCCGCCTCGCCGGTATCGAGATCTCCCTCATCCGCCAGATCAACGCGCTGGCTACGCCGCTCTCGGTGAACCTCGGCATCGGCGAGCCGAACGTCGAGCCGGACGAAACGTTGCGTGAATTCGCCGTGCGCGCGGCCGCCACCGGCTCGTGGCACTACACGGCGAATGCCGGCACGCTGAAGCTGCGAACGTTGATCGCGGAAGGGATTCGGGAGTCGGGGGTCGGGAGTCGGAGTTCGGTGACCATCGGCAATGAGAACGCTCCGACCCCCGACCCCCGACCCCCGACTCCCGACTCCCACGAATTCGATCCGAAGACGGAGGTCTGTGTCACCGCTGGCACCGAAGAGGCTCTGTTCTCGATCTTTCAGGCCTTTGTCGACCCCGGCGACGAAGTACTCGTTCCCAATCCAGGCTTCCTCTCGTACGTGACGCTGGCGCGCATCGCTGGCGCGACGCCCGTGTCGTACGAATTCGATCCCTCGGACTGGCGGCTCGATGCAGACGCGCTACTTGGGCGGATCACAGCCAGGACGAAGCTGATCATCGTCAACTCGCCGTCGAATCCGCTCGGCAGCGTCATCGACCGCGAGACGCTGCAACGGATCGCGAACGCCGGCCCGATCGTCGTCAGCGACGAGGTCTACCGCGAGATCTGGTACGAGGAGCCGCCGCCGTCAATGCTCGGCATGTCGGACAGCGTGATCGTCGTCGGCGGGATGTCGAAGAGCCACGCCATGACCGGCCTTCGCCTCGGCTGGGTGCTCGCGCGGGAGAGCGTGATGAAGCCGATCGTCACAGCGCATCAATATGTCGCCACGTGCGCGTCGGCGTTCTCCCAGTCTCTGGCCGAGTCGATCCTGTCGGACGCCGCACGGAATCGCTCCTGGCTCAAAGGCATCCGTGCGCAATTCGGCGCGCAACGCCGGGCGGCGCTTTTCTCGATCGCGCGCGAGCTCGAGGTCACCATCCCGCCGCCCGCGGGCGCGTTCTACGCCTTCGTTCCGGTGCCGTCGTGTGACACCGTCACATTCGCGAAGACGCTGGCGACCGACGCCGCGGTGCTCGTGATTCCGGGGGTCGCCTTCGGCTCCCTCGGCGAAGGGTTCGTACGCATCTCGTACGCGGCGTCCATCGAGGCGATCACCGCAGGGATCGAGCGCATCGGACGTTGGCTGCGTGCGGCGCGAAGGTGAGCCGGCACGGCCGGCTTCTGGAGTTTGGACGTTACGATGCCGCGATAGCGGCTCAAGAAGGTAGACAGGGGTGCGAGCGCTTTTTGCGAGCAACCCCTGGTCTAGGTTGTCTCTCGAAAGCGTGCCGCGCCAGCGGCACTGGAGGGAGTCCACGATTACTCAAGTGCCGCTGACGCGGCACCAACCACGACATCTCTTTCCAGGGGTGCTCGCAAAAGCGCTCGCACCCCTGGCTACCGTCTTCTTGCCGCTAACGCGGCGACCCCCAGTGCTCACGTACTGGGCTGAGCTGGCAAGGCCGGCTGCCTTGGTTGCCCGAGGCTCCGCGGAGAAAGGCGCGGAGAATGTTCTGCCGCGCAGACTCCTGGGATTCAGTACCATCTGCCGGGCGATGACGTCGAAGACCAGATCAGCCGTGGAGACGCTGCCGGCATTACAGCCGGCCGACTCCGTCGCGGCATCCGAAGTCTCGCTCTATCGGAGCGTCCTGCAGATCAAGCAGGACCACGAGCTGGAGGAGCTTGGTATCTCCTTCTGGGACGCGCAGACGACCATCCAGTGGTCCTACAACGCCGACCATTACTTCCACGCCGCGTCGACGATGAAGCTCGCCGTTCTTCTGGGCGTTTTCCGGCAGATTGATCGCGGCGAGCTGGCGCTCGACGCGCCCGTTCACGTCCGAAACCGTTTCACGAGCATCGTGAATCAGGAACCGTTCATGCTCAACCTCGGCAGCGATGCCGATCCGGACGTCTACGGTCACCTCGGCAAGACGCTCACGGTGCGGGAGCTGGCGTACTGGATGATCACGAAGTCGAGCAACCTGGCCACGAACCTCCTCGTCGACGTCGTCGGCATCGAGACGATCCAGCACGCGCTCGACGATCTCGAGATCGACGGTGTACGCGTGCTCCGCGGTGTCGAGGATCAGGCCGCCTTCGACGCGGGCCTCAACAACGAGGTGACCGCGAATGGGTTGCTGAAGATGCTCCGCGTCATCGCCGAAGGCAAGGCATACTCGGAGGGGGCCAGCCAGGAGATGCTCGCCATCATGCTCGACCAGCAGTTCCGGAGCGGCATTCCGGCCGGACTCCCGAAGGCGGCGCGCGTGGCTCACAAGACCGGCAACATCTCCACGGTGCACCACGACGCGGGGATCGTTTTTCTGGAAGGCCGCAAACCGTACGTGCTCGTCATTCTCACGCAATTCAGCGCCGAGAAGGCCCGCGGCACGGCCGTCGCCGACGTTTCGCGCGACATCTACAACACTCTGGCCGGGCTCACGGATGAGTGAACCGCTGTCGATCAAGGTCGTTGACGCCCTCGATCTCGATGACGAGCTGCGGTCGCTGCTCAAGCCGGGCGAGATGGTCTGCGACGCGGAGGGGCGGAACCACCGCCTCCCGCGCTATTTCTACGAGATCCCAAGCCACGAGGCCGCGATCAGCATCCGCCTTTCGCACCACTTCGGCCTGAACGAATTCGTCCTCGTCGATCTGAAGGAGGCGCCGCGCCTGCTGCAGTTTCCGCGGTACGTGCCCTGCGCGGTCCGGGTGCTGGCCTTCTACCTCGAGCAGTTCCGCCGCGACGCCGGCGCCTCGGTACACATTCCCGTCAACGGAGGCTACCGCTCCCCATCGCACAAGCTCTCCCTGACGGCCACCCCTCACATGTGGGCCACGGCGGCCGATATCTACCGGATCGGCACGACCATCATGAAAGGGAAGGAGACGATCGACAGGTACAACGGCATCGCCGAGGATGTGAGCGACGACTTTCACGTCCTCCCGTACGGACACTTGACCGGCGCCAGCGCTGACGATCACCTCCACATCGACCTCGGATACATCACCGTCGTCCCGAGGGCTATCAGCGAGGATCAGATGGACGTGCCTCAGGAGGGCCGCCCCCGCTTCGCCTTCGAAGACCGCCGCCGGCGCGAGCGCCGCTCGGTGCCGGGTGAAGAGACGGAGACGTAGGGCCGGCACGTCAAGTTCACGTCGTCCGACGTCAACTTTATGTCGTCCGACATCAACTTCATGTCGTCCGACGTCAACTTTATGTCGTCCGACATCAACTTCATGTCCTCCGACGTCAACTTCACGTCCTCCGACGTCAACTTCACGTCCTCCGACGTCAAGTTCACGTCCTCCGACGTCAAGTTCACGTCCTCCGACGTCAACTTCACGTCCCCCGACGTCAACTTCACGTCCCTAGACGTCAACTTCACGTCCCCCGACGTCAACCTTCACGTCTTCCGATGTCAACTTCACGTCCTCCGACGTCAACCCCACGTCCTCCGACGTCAACTTCACGTCCCTAGACGTCAACTTCACGTCCCCCGACGTCAACTTCACGTCCCCCGACGCCAACCTCCCAGTCTTCCGATG